>Ga0181561_10002626_pt1 | contig 15859 bp, 11 predicted proteins | sample 011ome_19_FD_133760 | JGI IMG/M metagenome (GOLD analysis project Ga0181561, IMG submission 133760) | Coastal salt marsh microbial communities from the Groves Creek Marsh, Skidaway Island, Georgia - 011510BT metaG (megahit assembly) | ecosystem: Environmental > Aquatic > Marine > Intertidal...
CCGCGAGGAGCCAGCGCGTCAAAGGCGTCGCGGGAAGGTTTTTTGATTCCTAAGAAAGCGAGAGAAGAGAGCGAGAGAGCGTCGCCCGGAAAGTCGTCGCGCGCGAACCATCGCGTATCCGGCGGCGGGGAGGATGACATCGTACGCGTGCGATGTCATCCACGTGGCTCTGTGATATGCTACTTTGTGATACTACCGTGACGAGAGAGACTATCACGAGAGGAAGGGACGAGAGCGGCTCTCGGGCGCGACGTTTCGCGATTACTCGAAACCAAAAGTTCCATCGCACGACTTCTGTCTAACAACGTTCGTTGATCGGAAGCTTCCTCCGTCTCGCGTGCTCGGCGCACGCGATCTCGCCGCCCGCTCACGCCTTGGTGAGGACGTAGAGCGCCATGAACTCGTCCCCGAAGATCACCTCGCCGCCCTCCTCCAGATCGTACGCGATCCCCGCCTGGAGCTCCTCGCCGTCGATGAACGTGCCGTTCGTGGAGGAGAGATCCGTCACCATGACCTTCGCATCCGTGACTTCGATCATGGCGTGCGCGCCCGACACGGTGGGCACGGCGATTTCCAGCGACACGCTGTCGGAGGCCTTCCGCCCGACCACCATGCGCGCGGCGGTCAGGGGAAGGTCGCTCGGCGTCGTGAGCTCCTCGCCCAGGTGCTCGGTGGTGTTCGGCCCCGAGTTCTTGAGCACCCACGCGGCGACAGTCGTGGCGGCATTTCGGGAGCGCGAACGCGACGCGGCGAAGGCGCGCGCGTCGACGCGGCGGACGGCTTTCCCGCGCGCGTGCGCGCGCGAGGAGATGCGCGCGACTCCGACGGAGTGGGCGGCGGTCAGCATCGTGCGTGGGCCTGGGACGGCGTGCGGGTCGCGCAGAGAGTGACGCGACGTCCGTGAGCTGTCATGACGACATGACCACGGCGACTTTTTTTCGCGCCAACTTTTACCGGACTGGCCAGCTGGCCAGCACAAATCATTCATCAGTGTGCCGGGCGCCCGCGCCGCGTGCCTGATGGCGCCGCCTCCCCCGGACGCGTGGGCGGACCTGCCCGTGTTCGAGAAGGACCTGTACATGGAGCACCCCGCGGTGACCGCGCGCTCCGAAGCCGAGACGCGGGCTTTTCGCGCCGCCAGGGGCATCACGGTGACCGACGCCCCCAGTCGAGCCGGCACGTCCACGCCCGCGCCCGCGCGTTCCTTCGAGGAGTGCTCGTTCCCCAAGTACCTGCACACGCAGCTGCTCGCGTCCGGGTTCCGCGAGCCCTCGCCGGTGCAGGCGCAGGCGTGGCCCCTGGTCCTCTCCGGCCGCAACCTGGTGGCGGTGGCGGCCACGGGCTCGGGCAAGACCCTGGCGTACGCCCTGCCCGCCGTGGTGCACGTCAACGCGCAGCCGTACTTGGACGAGCGCAACGGCGACGGGCCCATCGTGGTGGTGCTCGCGCCGACACGCGAGCTCGTCGCGCAGATCGCGGCGGTGTTTCAGGCGTACGCCGCGAGCAGCAAAATCACCACCGTCGCCGTGTACGGCGGCGCGCCGCGCGCGCCGCAACAAAAGCTGTTGCGTCAAAAAACGTGCGAGGTGATCGTGGCGACGCCCGGGCGTCTGCTGGACTTCGTCGACGCCGGGGACGTGTCTCTGGCGACGCGCGCGAGCTTCGTGGTGGTGGACGAGGCGGACCGCATGCTCGACCTGGGGTTCGAGCCGCAGATTCGGAAAATCTCACAAGAAACGCGCCCGGACCGCCAGACGCTCATGTTCACCGCCACCTGGCCGCGCGCCGTGGCGGCGGCGGCGGCGGCGCTCTGCCCCGACGCCGCGTCGCTGCGCGTCGGCGGCGGCGCTCGCGACGGCGCTCGCGACGACGCACACGACCACGCGCACCTCCCGGCGGGCGTGCGGCACGTCTTGGAGCTGGTCAGCGAACGAGATAAGTACGCGCGTCTGGTGTCCGTCCTGGAGACGCGGCTGGAGACGCGGCTGGAAGAAAAGAACGAGCGCGCGCCGGGCGAGACGCGCCGCGTCGTCGTCTTCTTCTCCTCCAAGGCGCGCGCGGACGACGCGACGCGCGCGCTGCGCGCGGACGGGTTCCCCGCGCTGGCGATGCACGGGGACAAGGCGCAGGACGAGCGCGAGTGGGTGCTTCGCGAGTTCCGCGACGGGACCGCGCCGGTGCTGCTCGCCACCGACGTCGCCGCGCGCGGGCTGGACGTCGCCGGCGTTTTCACGGTGGTGAACTACGACGCGCCGGGAAGCGCCGAGGCGTTCGTGCACCGGGTGGGGAGGACGGGAAGGCGATCGAGTGTGATCGAGTGTGGCGGGGATACGAGAGAGGCGAAACGCGCGAAACACGACGTGACACACACGAACGTGGCCGGCGAGAGCGAAGAGACACACACGTTCCTGTGCCCGTCTTCGCGCGCGGACGCGAAGGTTGCGGGTTCGTTGATACGGACGCTCCGCGCCAACGGGCGCGCCGTCTCCGACGCCGTCGCGGCGTTCGCGAACGGGTCGTAGGCATACATCAGACGTTCACGATATCTGTTTCACGATCGCGTAGCGTGGTAGACGTTTATGATACGCAGCTCTTCTCATTAGGAAAACGGTCGCGTGGTACGGTCGCGGCGCGTCGGCGACGCGACTCCGCGACTCTCATCAGACGCCTTTTCGTTCGCGCGTGCGTTTTTTCGAGCACCTCCTGCGACGGACGCAAAAGAGTGTGAGAGACTGACGTGCCACGTGTCGCGCGGGTGACGTTTCGGCATCGCGGGTGCCGATAACGTCGGTGGCGTTCGCCCAGCGCGCACACGACCGCGCACACCCGAGGCGCCGTCTTCGTCTCGCGTCCTTCCGTCATCCCCGTCGTCATGATGCAGAGCGTTCCCCGGGCGATGACCCGCGCGGGCGCCGCGGCCGCGCGCCGCGCGGGCGTCGGCCGCACCGCGGGCGCACCGATCGTTAAGGCCGGAGGCGCTCCCAGCGCCGCGCGGCTCGCTCGCGCGGCCGCGGCGGCCACCCCCTGGTCCGCCCGCGGCGGCGGCGCGCGCACGCTGGTTCGCGCGTCGTCCGCGTCTGCTGCGCCGGCGGCGGAGGCGCCCAAGCCCATCCTGCTCTCGGAGTACGCCGCGCCCGACTACACGTACGCGTCGGTGTCGCTGGAGTTCGATCTGCGCGAGGAGGCGACGACGGTGACCAACGTCTGCGCGGTGGAGCCCGCGTTCGCGCCGGGCGCCGCGGCGCCCGCCCTGTTCCTGCACGGCGACGCCTCCATGAAGCTCGTCAGCGTGTCCGTGGACGGCACCGCGCTCGAGCCCGGCGAGGGGTACGCGCTCACGCCGAAGGGCCTCACCGTGCTGTCGCCGCCCGCCTCGGCGTTCGAGCTTCGCGTGGTGACGGAGATCAAGCCGCAGGAGAACACCGAGCTGGAGGGTCTGTACAAGTCCAGCGGGAACTTCTGCACGCAGTGCGAGGCGGAGGGGTTCCGGCGCATCACGTTCTTCCAGGACAGGCCGGACGTGATGTCCGTGTTCACCACACGCATCGAGGCGGACAAGAAGAAGTACCCGGTGCTCCTCTCCAACGGCAACTTGGTGGACTCCGGGCCCGTCTCCGGGGACGACGCGAGGCATTTCACGGTGTGGAACGACCCCTTCGTCAAGCCCTCGTATTTGTTCGCGCTCGTCGCGGGTGACCTGGGCGTCGTGGAGGACACGTTCACGACGATGTCCGGCCGCGACGTCGCGCTGCGCATCTACGTTGAGGCGCACAACCTCGACAAAGCCGACTTCGCGATGGAGTCGCTCGTGAAGAGCATGCGGTGGGACGAGGAGGTGTTCGGCTTGGAGTACGACCTCGACCTGTTCAACATCGTCGCCGTGGACGACTTCAACATGGGCGCCATGGAGAACAAGAGCCTGAACATTTTCAATTCGCGGCTCATCCTGGCGACGCCCACCACCGCCACGGACGCGGACTACGCCGCCATCGAGGGCGTCGTCGCGCACGAATACTTCCACAACTGGACCGGCAACCGCGTGACGTGCAGGGACTGGTTCCAGCTCAGTTTAAAAGAAGGCCTCACCGTGTACCGCGACCAGGAGTTCAGCAGCGACATGAACTCGCGCGGTGTGAAGCGCATCGGCGACGTCTCGCGTCTGCGCGCGTCGCAGTTCCCGCAGGACGCGGGCCCGATGGCGCACCCTATTCGCCCTGAGAGTTACATCAAGATGGACAACTTCTACACCGTGACCGTGTACGAGAAGGGCGCCGAGGTTGTGCGCATGTACGAGACGCTTCTCGGGAAGCGGGGCTTCCGCGACGGGATGGACCTGTACTTCGAGCGCCACGACGGCCAGGCGGTGACGTGCGACGACTTTTTGAACGCCATGGCTGACGCCAACCACGCGGACCTCTCCCAGTTCAAACCGTGGTACTCGCAGGCGGGCACGCCGCTGGTCACCGCGACGACGGCGTACGACGCTGAGGCGCGGACGTTTTCCGTGTCGCTGACGCAAGCCACGCCGGACACGCCCGGCCAGTCGGATAAGAAACCCGTCTTGATGCCCATCTCGATCGGCTTGGTGGGCCCCGACGGCACGGACGTGCCGCTGCGCCTTCGCGGCGAGGACGAAACCGACGAGGTCACGACCACGAAGACGCTCCGGTTCTCGGACGCCTCGGCGACGTACGTGTTCGAGGACGTCCCGGAAAAGCCCACGCCTTCGATCCTGCGCGACTTTTCGGCGCCGGTGCGCCTTTCGACGGACCTCGCGAAGGAGGACCTGATTTTCCTGATGGCCAACGACTCCGACCTGTTCAACAAGTGGGAAGCCGGCCAGACGCTGTTCCGCGAGACGTTGCTGAGCTTGATCGAGGACGCGAAACTCGGGAAAGAGCTCGTCTTGGACGACGCCATCGTCGCCGCGACGCGCGCCGTCGTCGCCGGCGCCGTCGACGACGCCGCCGACAAGGCGTTCATCGCGCGCGCCATGGCGCTTCCGTCCGAGTCGGAGCTCTCCGAGCTCGTCTCGCCCGCGGACCCCGACGTGATCCGCGAGGCGCGCGACTTCGTCGTCGTCGCGCTCGCCAGGGCGCTCAGGCCCGAGCTCGAGGCTGGCCTCGAGGCCAACTCCGCCGCGGAGTACGCGCGCGACGGTTCGGCGCGCGCGGCGCGCTCGCTCAAAAACGCCTGCCTCGCTTTTTTGTCGCGCCTCGAGGACGAGGCGGTGGACGCGGAGTGCGCGCGCCGGTTCCGGGAGGCGGACAACATGACCGACCAGGTGGCGGCGTTGGCGGCGCTCGCGAGCCGCGCGTGCCCCGAGCGCGAAGCGGCGCTCGCGGCGTTCTACGAGCAGTGGAAGCACGATCCCCTGATCATGAACAAGTGGCTCGGCTTGCAGGCGAGCGCGTCGCTGCCGAACAACGTCGAGAACGTCAAGGCGCTCATGGCGCACCCCGCGTTCGACGTGAAGAACCCCAACAAGGTGTACTCGCTGATCGGCGGGTTCCTGGGCGGGTGCCCCTCGAACTTCCACGACGCCTCCGGCAGCGGGTACGCGTTTCTGGGGGATGTCGTGCTGCAGCTGGACGCCATCAACGGCTCGGTCGCGGCGCGCATGGTGGCGGGGTTCACGCGCTGGCGCAAGTACGACGAAAAGAGGCAAGCGCTCATGAAGGCGCAGCTCGAGCGCATCGTGAACCACGAGGGGCTCAGCGAGAACGTGTACGAGATCGTCGCCAAGAGTCTGGAGTAGACGACCGGAACGACGCGTGATGTGTGATTCGATTCGAACGACGACGACGACGCGTCGAATGCGAAGATTCCGCGCGTACGATCGCGCTTTACAATTTACATCTTACGGTGCGTTTTTCCGTAAGCGGCTCTGTCGCCGTCGAAACCCCCGCGCCGCGCGCGCGACGTTACCCCTCGAAGTGCCTGAGGATGGAGAAGGGTCCCGCGCTCTCGGTCGCATTCGAGGCCACAGCTCCCGTATTTGCCGACGCGATCCTCACACCCACCCCGCCGCACGTCACGCACGAGCCCCTCTGCACGCCGTGCGGGCAGATCCGCGAGCCCTTGCACGCCGTGCAGTGGCTCTTCACGCGTCCGTGCGCGCAAATCTGCGACCCCTTGCAAATCTTGCAGTACGCGCGCACGCGCTTATGCTCGCAGATAGAGCTCCCGCCGCAGTCCTTGCACTGGTAACGCATGCGTTTGTGCTCGCATATGCTCGCCCCGCCGCACTCCGTGCACGAGTACCGGATCCGGTTGTGCTTGCACACCGCATCGCCGCCGCAGTCGCGGCACTTTGAGCGCTGGCGGTTGTGCTCGCAGATACCTTTACCTCCGCACTCGCGACAGTAGTACCCGTTCGATCGACGGCCGTGCGGACACAACCGGTCCTTCGCGGGCTTCGCCACGCCCGCGCGGGCCACGCTAAGCCGCGCGCCCGGCGCCGACCCCGAGGGCGCCGACCCCGAGGGCGCCGAGCCGGGCGCGGGCGCCGCCGCGGCCGCCCCGACAGGGCGGGAGTTCACATCTGAAGACCTCCCGCGCGTGCCTGCAGACCTGGCCGCACCCCGTGCGGAGTCGCGCGACGCGGCAGCCCCCGCGGACGCCGCCAGCGGCTCCGATGCACGGCTGGCTCTTGTACTCCGTCGTTCGCGCTCTCCTCCAGCTCGCTGTGGACGAGAACGCTCTCGGGGGCCCGACACCATGGGGGGAGGGGGGGGTCGCGAGAGCGTCTGCGAGATCCCTCGAGGTTGCGCTTGTTTCTACGTGCTTGCACATATCTACTCATTCACGCTTCGAGAGGTACGTTTTACACGTTTTACGGTTCGTAACTCAAGGAAGAATCCCAACCGTTGCTTGTTGATGTTTCTGCAGTTTCTGCAATTTCTACACCTTCTCGGCGTGCGGCACGTCGAGGTTTGCCGAGAAATTTTGATTGCGAGCCAGCGGCAAGAAAAGGATGACGAAGAAGTCGTTAAAACTCTGATTACCACCAACGATGTGGCTTCCTCATCACGGCCCGCCTCGAGGGCTGTGCGCTAGACGTGAGCGCGTCGCTGGCGGGTGCCACCGGCTCGTCGTCGCGCACGCGGGGAGCTCCGCATTCCCGAGACGCGGGCTCGACCGTTCGCGGGTGCGGGACGAGCGCGAGCGGGACGCGAGGCTCGTTGTTACCGCTCGACTCGAAGACCCGAACTTCCCTCGAGCCATCGCGCGGCGAGCCGGTGGTTCCCCGGATCTGACCGGTCGCGCTCGGGGTTTCGAGCCGCGCTCTTCACGCGGCGGTACACACGTCGCGGTTTCTGCGCGTCTCCGCGTCCGTCGGAACCATGGCCGTCGCGACCGAGCGACGCGTCTCCGCGTCCTCGTCTCCCCTCGCGCGTTCGGAGACGCACGAAAAAAGAAAAAAAAAATCGTCCCGCGACGCGTTCCGCGTCGGCGCGCTCAGCGGGTGCGCCGCGAGCTTCTCCGTTCAGACGTGCATGTTCCCCCTGAACACGGTCAAGACACGTCTGCAGGCGCGCGCGCCCGAGGTGAGCCTGAAAACCCTGCGCCGAACCCTGTTCCGCGGGCTCTACGCCGGCTTCTTCGTCGACACGCTGGGGTCCGTGCCCGGGACGGGCGTGTTCATGGCGACGTACGAAGCGTTGAAGAGCGCCGGGGTGGTGCCGCCCGCGGTCGCGGCGACCGCCGCGGGCGTCGCCGGCTCGCTCCTCGTCGCGCCCGCGGACGCCATCAAGCAGCGCCTGCAAGTCGACGCGTCGAAAACGCTTCGCGGCGAGCTGCGAACCATCGCGCACTCCAAATCGCCCATCCGCTCGCTCTTCGTCGGGTACCCCCAGTTCCTGGCGCGCGACTTGCCCTTCGACACCGTGCAGGTGACGACGTTCGAGGTGCTGAAGCGGTGGCACGCCTCCGCGGTCGATCGTCGATCGACGCCGCGCGAGCTGGCAATGCTGGGCGCCGCCGCGGGCGCGTTCACCGGGATGGTCACGACGCCGCTGGACGTGGCGCGAACCGCCGAGGTGTGCGCCGCCGCCGCCGGCGTCGAGTGCCGCGGCGCGTCGTGTCTGGCGGCGCTGGTACGAAGAGGCGGGCCGGGCGTGCTCCTGCGCGGCGCGGCGCCGCGCATGCTGGAGATCTCGCTGGGGGGCGCAATCTACTTCTCCGCGCTGGAGGCGGCGAAGCGGGCCCTGGGATGGGACGAGAGCGAGAGCCGAGAGCGTTCGCATGATCGGTAGACTATTAATACCTGTCGTCGCCTTCCCCCGGCGCGCGCCTGGCGCCTCCCCCCTTGTTCTTCTTGCGCACCTTGACGTGCAGCACGAGGTGCACGCGCCGGCCGAACATCTCCTCGAGAATCGTCCGAGCGCGGATGCCGATCTGCCCGATGGCGCTCCCGCGCCTGCCCACCACGATCTGCTTCACGTTCACCGAGTCCACCACCAGGGTCTGCTCGATCTTGTACGAGCCGTTCCGGAAGTTCTCCCAGCTGTCGTGCAGGGGAACCACGTTGTACGGCAGCTCCTTGTGCAGCCGCTGGTACACGCACTCGCGCACAACCTCCACGGCCTGGTCGATCAAAGACTTGTCCGTGGTCTTCGACGGGTCGAGCGCCCAAGGACGCGCCGGCGCCGACGCCGCGAAATGATCGAGCACCCTTTGCACGCCCGCGCCTCGTTTCGCGCTGATCGGGTAGAGCTGCGCGAACGGGTGCTCCCGCGCGAGCGCGCGCGCCACGTCCTTCACGCGGTCCTTTTCCCCCGCGTCGAACAGGTCGACTTTATTCAACGCGAGCACGGACTCCGGGATGGGCAACCCGCTCGCCTCCGTGTACCGCAAACGCTCCAGGTGCTCTTTGGCGCCGGAGAGGAGCGTCGTCACGCGCGGGTCCGGCCGCGTCGCTTGTCTGTGCGCGTCCACGATGAACAGCAGCGCGTCGCAGGACGCCGCCGCGGCCCACGCGCTGGTCACCTTCTGGGCGTGCTTCGGGTTGCGGTAGTGCTCCGGGCCGACGATCCCGGGCAGGTCCACGAAGAGCACCTGCGTCTCGCCGCGCGTCACGGCGGCGAGCGTCTCCCCTCGCGTGGTGTTGGTCTTCGGCGAGACCGCGCTGACGTGCGAGCCCACGAGCGTGTTCACCAGCTGGCTCTTCCCCGCGTTCGGGACGCCCAGCACGCCCACGCGGATGCACCGCTGATCCGCCTCGGCGACGGCGGCGTCGGCGGACAGCGCGACGGCGGTTCGGCTCAACCGAACGCGGCGCGAACCGTAATGCGGCTCGTTCGCGTCGTCCTGACGTTTAGATTGGAATCGGGCGTCTTCTGTCTGTCGACCGCCGCTCGACGAATACGGACGCTCGCGCTCGCGTCCGTCGTCCGCGAGTCGCCGGCGCACCCAGTGTTCTTTCGAGAGCTCCTCCTTGGCGCGTTCCTTGAACATGCGCACCTCGTGGAGCACGCGCGCGCGGCGGAGACGCTCGGCGCGCGCGCCGCGTGACTCCTCGCGTTCATCGTCGCCGCGGATGCGCGGGACGAAGCGGGGAGCCGCGCCGTACGGCGCGGCACGCGCGGCGCGGGTCCACGCGCGCAGATGCGGCGGAGGCGCGGCACGCGCGATCGCGACGCCGCCGAGCGTCGGCGTCAGCCCCGACGCGGACGACGCACCCGATCGCGCGACGAGCCAAGGCTTCGCCGCGGCCAACGCGCGTCTCGCCAGGGTCGCAGCCTCCCGCGAGAGAGACGCCATGCCGTCTGGCTGGCTCGGCGCGCTGTCGCCGCGGGCGCGCTCTGTCTTGTGAGTGCACCGCCCACGGAGAGAGGTCCACAAAAAAAAAGGCTTCTCGTCTGGATCACGGCGACGCCGTTTGTCGAAGAAACCTTCCACGACCGTCCGACACTTCGCACGACGCAGGGATGGGCGACATCGCGTACCGCGTCTCCGAGCGCGTGTTTTACCGCGCGTCACCGCATGTGGAGCCCGCGCGATCGGCGACGGTGACGCACACGCGAGATGACGCCCTGGTCGTTGCCGTGGACGGGGAGAAGCAAAAGACGGACGTGCCGATCGGTTCCGTCTCGACATCGATCGCGCGTCGGTTCGAGGAGCGCCAGAAGGTGCTCCTGACCCCCGGGGGGCGCGTCGAGATGGGCAAGAAGGACAAGAAGCCCAAGGGCACGCACGCCTCCGTCTCCGACGTCGACGCGACTGCCTGGCCGCCCTCGTACATGGTGCGCGAGGAGGGCAAGTCCGGGCACAAGCCAGCCAGGGCGAGCGAGATGGTTTCGCTGGAGCTGGCGCTGCAGGTCGCCGCCGACGAGGCCGCGAAGGAGCTGGTCGCGCGCGAGGAGACGGAGGCGCGCGAGCGCGAGGCCGCGGCGCAGAGTAAGGCGCAGAAGGCGGCCGCGAAGAAGGCGGCGCGCGAGAAGGCCGAGGCTGAGCTCCGGGAAAGGGAGGAGACGGCGGCGGCGTCGGCGGCGTCGGCGGCGTCGGCGGCGCCGCTGCCCGGGTTCGCGAAGCCGCCCCCGCCCGGGTTCGAAGAGGCGTCGCCCCCGGGCGACGCGGAGGCTGCGCGCGTCGCGGCGAAGGCTGCCGCGCGCGCGAACGCGCGCGCCGAGCAGGAGGCGCTCAAGGCGGCGCGCGCGGCCGCGGAGAAGGAGGCCAAGAACAAGGCGAAGAAGGAGGCGCAGAAGGCGCGGCGCGCCGCCGAGGCGGCGGAGCGCGCGGCGCGCGAAGCAGAGGCGGCGACTCGGCGCGCCGCCGAGGAGCAGCGAGAGGCTGCCGCACGAGCGATCCGGGAACGAGAGGAGACTGTGGCGCGAAGTATCCGAGAAAATGAAGAGGCGGCCCGAGCCGCCGAGGCGGCTTCGCTGTCGGAGAAGAAGGCGCGGGAGGCGGCGCGGGAGGCGGCGGCGAAGGCGGAGCGCGAGGCGCGCGCCGCGAACGAAGCCGCCGAGAAGCGCGCTTCGGCGGCTGCGGCGGCGGCGGCGCGATCCGCCGTTCGAGCCGCCGCAGTCGAGGCGGACGCCGCCGCGCGAGAAACAGCCGAGCGCGCCGCCGAAGACGCGACCGAGGCTGCCGTCGCGCAGAGGGGCGCCGCCGAGCGCGCCGCGAAAGCCGCGGAGGAGGCTCTGCTCGCGTCCAAGACGCAGGCGAGGCGCGCGCGCGAGCGCGAGAAGGAGGCGAAGAAGAAAGCGAAGCAGAAGGAGATCGAGGCGAAGCTCGCCGAGCTGGGGGCGGACGAGGACTTGCTCGCGCTCGCCACGCCGGGGGTCATGCGCGCGCGCGCCGAGGAGGAGGACGAGCCGAGCGAGGGCGCGAGGCGGCGGAAGAGCGGCGGCGGCGGCGGCGGCGGGAAGAAAGCAGGGAAGCAAAAGAAAAAGGGAAGCCGACCCGTCGGCGGCGGCGCCGCCGATCGCGCGCTCCGAGAGGAAGCGTCGAAAGGGTCCAGCGACCTCGCGGTTCTATACGTGGCTTGTGCGGCGCTCTTCGCCGTGCTCGCCGCGGTGCTGGTGTGGGCGTACAACACTCTGCTCTGAGAGCGGCGCGGGAGCGACGGGAGCGACGGTGTGAATTCCCACGAGAAGGAAACGAATCTCGTTTTTGGTTCGAGAGGCGACCCAACTCCTTCGTCTTTTCGGCCCGTCCCAGAGGTGGCTCGTTTAGCCCCGCCGAGACGACTGATGCTCCGGGCGTTCCGGCCCGTCCAAGAAGATCCAGCACGAGCCACGACAAACGACGCGCCCGCGTCGTCTCGTCGTCGCAAAAGTCGCCGCGGCGCGCGTCTTTCTCAGACGAAAGCCACGACTTCCGACACAACTCTTGGCGAGCGTTGACGTGGGCGACACGCGCGATAAAGCCACCTCGCGAACCCGAGCACGATGTGCTTCAGCACTCCCGGAGAGATCCCTTCGGCGTTACGCGTACCCGGCTCGGCCGAGTCGGAGGTCGACCGCGACGAGGGAAGCGCGTCTCCGGACTTCGGGGTGGCGGGAGCCGGCCTCCCGTCGCTTCTTGACTTCGGGACCCCGTCCTCTTGCGCGACGGAAAGCTCGCCGAGACGCCCGCCGAAACGCGCGCGGCAGGCTCGGAACGAGCCGCACGGCTTCGTGTCTCCTTCCGCGCTCATCTCGTCCACCCCGGCGGTCGGCGAGACCTTCGCGTCCGCCGCGTCGAGCGTCGACGCGACCCCGAACGCGGACGCGCAAAACGCGTCTCTCGCGGAAACTCCGAGAAGTCTCGGCACCCCGCAAGCCGCGCCGCCGGTCCAGCCCGGCACGCCGAGCGTGTCCGCCGCGCCGAGCGTCGCGGCGGTCGCCGCTTTGGCCGCGAGGGAAGTCGAAATCGACGCGCCTCGCGCGTTCGAAACCCCGGCGCCAGCTTCGTTCGCGCGGCTCGCGCGCGCGGCGCAGGTCGGGCGGTACCACGAGCGGCGCAGACTGGGAGGGCGTCGAGTGGAACCGCCCGACGCTCGCCAGACGTTTGAGCGCGAACTCGACGCGCCGAAAATCCGGCCTGTGACGCTCCCCGGGGTGGCGGGATCGAACGTCATCCGTGGCGTGGGCTCGGCGCTAAACGCGCTCGCGGTGAACATCGCGAGACCGGGCGGATGAGAGGAGGAGAGAAAGATCGTTCGCGTCTTCCGGCGTCTTCCGCCGAGAGCGCCGACAGCAAAGCCGAAAGCGCTTTTGGCCGAGACGTCGGCGCGAGCGAACCTTCACAGCCGCGGGGAAGTATAGCAAGTAGCACAGCCGATTTCGACGCCGCGGCTTTCGCGGGAGGTACCTGGTGCGTGTACATAGAGATCCGCGCCCACGCAGAACACGGGGGAGACGCGGATCGAGCACCGGGCGCCCGCGACGCCGGAGGCGCCGAAACGAGCGCGCCCGCGTTTCGTTTTGGATGTTTTTCGTTCTGAATGAAAAAAATGTTTTTATAGTATCAGCGAGCCGCTCGCGTAGGTCATCTTCGAGACGCTCTCTACGACGCCTCTTGTCCCTCGCGCGTCGCTCTTCGCCGGTCGGCACCACCCCCGAATCCTGTATCCACGAGTGGATGCTTCGGCTCCATCTTCGCCCCCCCGCTGAACGCGGCGACGAGCGCCGAGATGAACGTCACCCCCAGCGCGCCGCCGAACCCGAAAACGAACATCTGTCCGATAGCCAGGCCGACCGTCGGTCGGCCCGCGCGGTCGAACGGGGTGGACAGCGCGTCGACCGGTGGAGGCTCGGTCGCCACGTTTCCTCTCGGTTTTGCCGCGCCCAGCGCGGTGGTCTGGTTCGTCGCCTTGTTCCACCAGTACGACGCCCCCGTCGCGGGGTCGCGCACCTCCGTCCACTGCACAACCGCGGGCGACGTTTCCGATCGGCGGTGTCTGCCCGGCGCGCGTCGCGCGGACTTGGCGTACCCCCTGTGGGTCGCGCCGAACGCGTCGCCGGCGCACGCGACGTCGCCGACGCGCTGCATAGCGCGCCGCGCGACCGTTCGAAGCGAGCCGCGGACCATCGCCGTCACCGCGCGCGCCGCGAGATGGCGAGCGCTCAGTCAAGTCTGATGACGAAACGTTCTTCGACCGTTGTTGCCACACGACTGCCAGTTGGCGATCGTCGGGCCAACACTTGTAAGGCGCGGTCGGCGCACGCGACGATGTCCATGTTGCCCCCGGGCGTGCGCCCCCCCGGGCTGATGAAGGACGCCCCCGGCGCGCGGACGCCCCCGGCGCGCAAGCCGGTGACCCCCCAGCTCGGCGTCGCGATGCTGGTGGTGTTCGTCGGGCTGGGCGCGTTGCTGGCGCAGCTCACGAGCCACGACACGATGGTGGCCTTCTTCGAGACGCACACCATGCCGACGCGCGCGACCACGCACCACAAGGTTTTCGACCACGCCAAGGGACGCGATCGACCGATGTACAAGCCCCCCACGCGTTTCATGTTCCTCGGCTGGGTCATCCTGCACGCGGTCGCGGGGCTCGGCGGGTACCTGAGTTGGCTCAAACACGGATTCGGGAATCCCACCGGCCGAAACGCCGCGCTCTCGCACGCCGCCTCCGTCGCGCTCCACGCGGCGTGGACGCACGCGCTGTTCGCGCGGGGCGCGCTCGGCGCGTCCGTGTGGATCGGGCGCCTGTCAACGCTGGTGCTTTTCGTCGCGGTGCTCGCGAACGGCAGGGCGCGGTTCGACTCGGGCGCCATGCACGTCCCGCTGGCCTACGCCGCGCGGGAGCTGCTGCGTTTCGCGACAAACGTCGCGGCGGCGAACGCGTGACGACGACGTGACGACGACGCTCCTCCGATCCGCGTTTCGTTATCATACTATAGGATACCGGTCACGATCGCGCGTCGTTTCTTTACCCGTAACGAAAACATCACGCGCGCGTGAGTCACGACAAACAGTCGCGACAAACAGCGCCTCGTCTTCTCCGCCTTCGCCCCCCCTCTCTGTTCGGTCTCCGCCCGACGATTCAGTCGGACGCGTCACGCGTCCTGCGCCGCCATCGCGGCTCGCGTCTCGACGATGAGCCGTTTCCAGTCGAACGCCGGCCCCGGGTCGAACTTGTTGCGTTGCACGTGAAAGTGCCCGAGCGCGCCTGCGAAAACCCGCCGCCGCGCGTCCGTGAGCTTGTCGGTGTCCACGTTCGGGAGCGCGTCGCGCGCCGCCGCGCCGTTTACATGAGCGTTCTGAGCGTTCTGCGCTCGTTGGAACGCCTTCCAGTCCTCCGCCGGCGCGCGCGTCTCGGCGTGCGTCTCCTCGATCGGGTACGCCAGGCGCAGGTTGGGAAACCGCCTGAGCAGCGTCGCGTACAGACGCGCGACGGCGTCGTACTGTTTGTCCGTGAAGAGCGCCTGCACGAGCGTCTGGCCGTGCACGCGTCCGCGTTTGAAGTCCCGGTGTTCCACGCAGTTGTCACTGTCCGTGACGTCGAACGGGGTCACGTCAGCGTCCTGCGGCTCGCGGAACGCGCCGAGGGACGCCAGCTCGACCCCCACGGAGACGTCGTTGGCGTCCGTGGCGTGCCACGCGCGCTCCGCGACGTCCAGCGTCTGAAACACGCGCCCGTCGGTGTCCACGAGGAAGTGGCAACTCAGCCCGCGCTCGTCGTGCAGCACGCGGAAACACTCGCGCGAGCGCCCGCACCCGTCGTGGTGCACGACCAGCTGCGTGACGCACTCGGTCAGGTCGTCCGCGTTCGTCACCAGCGCGCCCGCGCCGCCGCGCGGGGGGCTGCGCAGCGGGGACGGCGGGGACGGGGACGGCGCCGTTCCCGGGGGCGCCGCGCGGCGCAGGCGACGGCTCCCGTACCGCGCGACTTCGCCCTTCGCGCCGCCCAGCTCGGCGACTTGCTTCGGCGTCGCGCCCGGCGCGGTGTCCACTGGAAGCGCGGGCGTGGTTCGGTACGCGTCGAACCCCCCCGGGTCGAACCAGCACACCACGCGGTTGGGCGCGTCCGTGTGCAGGAACTCGCCCGCGACGACGATCTCGTCCCCGACGCGAGGCGAGGGGATGCGCGGCGAGGCCCACTCGGACGGCATCGAGCGCTCCCTCTCTGTCGATCGCGTCGAGGAGGTTCAGCCCGACGCGGTCTCTCTATGGCGAGCGAGCGCTCACTTGGGCGCCGCACCGAGCGCCGCCTTCTGCAGCTCCGCCGCGTGCGCCAACACCGACTGCACGTCGTTCAGCGCCCGGAGCTTTTTCCTCGCGTTGGCTTTGCGGGTCTTGGACACCTTCCAAAACGCGTGCGTCTTCCACACCAAGCCGCCGCGGGCGTTCGGGCCTTTCTTCACCGCCTGTAGGACGGCGCTGATGAACATCTCTCGGGCGGAACGCGCGCCGGGAAGTGTGCGCG
>Ga0181561_10002648_pt1 | contig 15779 bp, 9 predicted proteins | sample 011ome_19_FD_133760 | JGI IMG/M metagenome (GOLD analysis project Ga0181561, IMG submission 133760) | Coastal salt marsh microbial communities from the Groves Creek Marsh, Skidaway Island, Georgia - 011510BT metaG (megahit assembly) | ecosystem: Environmental > Aquatic > Marine > Intertidal zone...
CGGGACGTCCTGCCGCCACTCCTCGGGCTCGTTCATAGGCGCAAATTCCCACGGCGATGCCGTGGGAGGCGCGGGGGGCGGCATGGCCGCGTGCGTCAGCGAATGTGGATGTCCGTTCGCGTCGGTTCGCTCGTCGGTCACTTCTTGACCGACAAACGATCGCGAGTGAAAAACGAAACTGTCTGTATCTGAAACATTGACTCAAGATCAGACCTTGGATCTGATCCAGAAATTCGAGTCGCTCAATGAACCACTAGCTGTCGGTCAATTCTGTTCGACACGATGATGTCGAACAGACGGGAAGACCGACGGCAGATCCGGCGGAGCTGATCGACGGGAAGCTGGTATCGCGTGATGCCCTCGTATCGAGAAAAAGTCTCTTGAGGTGGCGAAAAAACACTCGAGCACGATCGAGAGGCGCGCGGAAGGCGCGCGGTGGGTCCACCGACGAGATGGATCCCACCGACCCGATGAGCCCCGGGGCGGGCGGTAGCCGACTGCGCGACGTGGGTCGGACGGTCACCTCCGAGGCGGCGGGGCACATCGACCGGCTCAAGAAATCCGAACGCACCAAGGCGGTTGTGGACAAGACCGTGGACTGGACCGCGCAGGCGCTCGAGGATCCCTCGGCGACCGCCGAACGGCTCAAGGAACAGGCGAAGAGGCTGTGGCAGGAGGATGAGAAGGTGGTGGCCGTGCGCGAGCGCACCAAGGAGATGCTTAACAACGCGCTGCATGACGAGGAGAAGATGCAGAAGGTGCGTCGCCGTCCGCCTCGGACCCGCGAGCGCTCGACGCGACGCGCGTGCCCGACGGTCGCGAAGCCCTTTTCGTTTCGCGTTCGACCGAGCCCCGACGCCCGAGACGCGCGTCTTCGCGCGCGCACGCGGGGGACCCGCGCGCGATCGAACGCGGCATCGACCGACGCGGCCGGAGCCGTTCGTCGCGACGCGTCCGATCGCCGCGGTGCCTCTCCTTCGCGAACGACCGACCGACGTTCGTTTCGATCATCATCCGGTCGCCCGCTCACCTCTTCCCCGTGACCTCTTCGTCCGCGACCGCGACCCCGCGCAGGCGCGCGGCGTTTCCTCGCGCGTGTTCGGCATCGTCGAGCGGCTCGCGAGCAAGAACAACAGCAAGGTCTCCGAGACCTTCGGCGTCGCCGCGCACAAGCTCAAGGGCTTGGTGGCTTCCGAGACGGACAACGAGGCGCTCCTCGCCAACGGCAAGGAGGTGGCGGTTGACGCCTGGCGCGCGCTGCGCGACGGCGTCTCGGGAGACGGGGGCGCGCTCGGGGACATCCGAACGACCACGAGCAGGATCATGCACCGGCTGAAGGACGTCATGAAGCAGCTGCAGGAGGACAAGATGGAGGCGGAGAAGCGCAGGGAGGCGCAGATCGCGCACGCCGACGCCGCCGAGGCGGAGGCGTTTTCGAGAGCGAAGAACGCCGGCGCCGACGACGAATCCGCCGCCGCCGCCGCCGCCGCCGCGCGCGAGTTGACCGGCCACGTGACGTTCACGACGGGCCCGGACGGCAAGCTGGTGTGCTCGACTTCCGAAGCCGAGGGGGACGACGCGAGGCTCGGAAAGCTGGCGAGGGAGGGCAAGTCCGTGTGGGAGGAGGTGCGCGCGGACGAGAAGGTGCAGAGGCTGATCCGCGAGGAGATCGCGCCCGGGTTTGAGAATCTCATCCGCGCGAGCGTGGAGGTGATCTGCGACTTGATGTCCACGCTGGAGCTGCCCCGCGTGGACGGCATATACGACTCCCCCCTCGGCTCGGTGTGCTACCACGTGGACGACCTGGCGTTCTCCGAGTTCGTCGTCGCGAAGGACGGGCTGAGGGTGGCGAACCAGACGGGCGAGAACGGCGAGCGCGCCGGGTTCGGGTCGACGGTTTCCATCGAGGGCATCCGCACGAAGATGCGCGACATCAAGTTCGCGTACTGCGAGCACCCCAAGAACTGGGGGGTGGTGGACGGCGAGGGGCTGTGCACCGTCAAGGTGGACGGCGCGCGCGTCGGCATCTCCTACGACATCGTGGTGAACACCCCGGAGCTCATGCGGCTGGTGAACCAGAGCGTCGAGCTCTCCAAGGACGAAGCGCGCGTCGGCGCGCTGCGGGAAAAGGTCAAGGCGAAGTTCGCCCGGGGCTCGAACCCGGGCGGGTCCCTCCGTGACGGCGACGACCGCGACGCCGCGGAAAACCCGGCGTCTCGCCGCGCGTCCATCGACTCGTTCCACTCCGCGGGGTCCGCGGAGGCGTCGTCACCGTCTCCCGCGCGCGCGACGCCAGCGGCGCGCGCGGCGCACGCCGACGCCGACGCCGCCCTGGACGCCGCGTTCGGGGGGGGCGTCTTCGGCGGCGACGGGGAAGAAGACGACGACGACGACGAGTTCGAGGCTGCCGATAACGAGAACGACGCCGGAGGTGGCTGGGGGTGGGGCGTGGACGCGTTCTGGGGCGGCTCGAGCCCGTCCCGCGAGGACGCCGTCGCGGCGGCGGCGCGCGTGGAGGAGCTCTCCGTCCCGCTGACGGCGGCGCAGAAGGAGAAGCTGGAGCGGCACCGCGCGATGCTGCGCGAGCTGCTCGGAGAGGAGTTCGTGGTGACCGAGCCGGTGGTGGAGCTGCGCGTGCACGCCACGTCCATCCACGTGGGGCAGCTGGACGTCGAGATCGGCGGCACGAGTGCGGCGTGGCTGTACAACATGATCGCGCTCGTGTTGACCCAGCAGCTGCGCGGGACCATCGAGGAGCGCATCAACAACCTGACGGTGCGGCAGCTCGGCAAGCTTTCGGGCACGGTCGAGGCGTACAGCGCGGGCTTGATCAAGGTCACGGTCGTGCGCGACCACGACAGCGACGAGGAGGAGCCCGAGCAGTCCATGTTGGGCAGCTGGGTCTCGGGGGGGGGGCTTGGGAAGCTCCGCCGCGACTGCGGCGAGTGGGGGCGCGGCTGGCAGTGCTCGCACTGGGAGCCCGGCGGCGTCATCAGGCGCACGCCCAGCGCGCGCGGCGAAATCATGAAGGCGGACGGCTCGCGCGAGCTCGCGCCCATGGACGCCATGGAGGCGCTCGCGCTGCAGACGAGAGAGGAGGAGGAGCACTCGTCCGAGGAGGAGGACGGGGGATTGAGCGGCGCCGCCGCCGGGTCGGTGTTTTAAGTCGCGGGCGATACCACGGTACGGGTTCGCGCGCGTAGACGTTCGGTTCACGTTTATTAAACGCTCTCCGCTTCCGCGCGCCGAAGGCGTAAAACCTCACGCCCAACCCCGTTTCCCGCGCGCCGCGGGTTTCGGCGGGTCTTCTTTCTTCCTTCTCCCCCTCCCGAGCGCCGTGCCCAGTGCCAGCGCCAGCGCGGCCGCGGCCGCGGCCGCGACGCCGAGGCTGAGGCTCGCCCCCGCGTCGGGCGTCGCCGCGGCGGCGGCGGCTTCCGCCGGGCCGACCGCCGCGGCGCCCGACGCCGCCGCCGCCGCGAGAACCGCCGACAAACCCGCGGCGTCACGCGTGTTTTTCTTTTTCTTCCCCTCGGCGCGCGCCGCTTCCGTTCCCCCGCACCCGGGTGGGACGATCCGCAGGACGCGGTCGGCGTTCTCCGGGATGCAGAAGATGACGCCGTTCGTACCGAGAAAGCCGCCCTGCCACTTGTCCGGCTCGTCCGAGAGGGTCCCCACCAGCGAGCACTCGTTCGTCTCCGGGTCGACGCGGAGCACCGACGCGGCGTCGCCCGGGACGGCGTACAACGCCCCGTCCGGGGCGAGCACGGCGCCCTGCCACTTGTTCTTTATGTCCGGCCCCAGCGCGCCCTTCCCGATGACGGTGACCTCGTCCGTGTCGCCGTCGATGCGCAGCACGCAGTCCGCGTCCGAGGGCATGCCGAAGACGTTCCCGTTCAAGTCCACGGCGCCGCCGCCCCACTTGTACCGCCCCTCGAACTCGGGCCCGATCATCTCCGTGGTGCCCTTCGCGCAATCGATCTTCAGCACGCGCGGCGCGTGGCTCGGGAACGCGTAGATGCACCCGTTCGGCGCGAGCACGCCTCCGTGCCACTTCCAGCCGCCGGGGACGTCGCGAAAGTCGCCGAGGATCTCCACCTCGCGCGACTCGGGCGTGATTTTTAAAACGCCATTCGCTCGGTACGGAATCCCGTAGACGCACCCGTCCGGCCCGCGTATGCCGCCGTACCACTTGTTCGTGCCCTCGGGGAGGCGCCCCTCGCCGAACGTCGACACCTCCTTTGTCCTCGGGTCCACGACGAGAACCGCCCGGGCGTTGCTCGGGATGCCGTAGACGTTCCCGTCCAAACCAGCCGCCGCGCCGTGCCACATCCACTTCCACCGCTTCAAGTTTTCCTCCTGCGGCGTGTACAGCGCGCCGAGCGTGGTCACCTCGCCCGTGCTCGGCGTGATCTCTAGCACGGAGTCCGCCCACGCGGGGATGCCCAGCACCGTTCCCGCGACCGTGCGAATGCCGCGCAGGAACTTGTACTCGCGCGTCCCGAGCGTGTCGTCCGCGCCGTGCTCAGTCACCGCGCACGTGCTCGGATCGACGCGCACGACGCGGCGGTTGTTGGAGGGGACGCCCCAGATGGACCCGTCCTCCGCGACCGCTGCGCCGAGCCACTTGTGCAGGCCGGGGATGGAGGGCCCGAATTCCTCAACGATGGGCTCGTCCGAGGCGTTGTACGGCGCGGGGCCTGGGGGGGCGACGCGCGTCTCGGCGCCCGCCGCGCGCGCGGGGGGAGGGTTGAACTTTTTGCCTCGTCCCATCTTTTCGCGATGGAGGGCGGACGCGATCCGGGGAGAGCCTGCGGTGGCCGAGGGAAGCGCCGTGGCGCGCGGCATGCACGGGGACGCTCGGTGCGCTGCGGGCGGAGAGAGTGGCGGCGCGGTGCGTGGCGGGAGCCACCGACGCGCGCGGGTACCTCTGGCCTTTCCGACGAGGCGCTCCCAGTTTATTTGGCGGCGGTGCTGTCGGCGGAGACGAAAACTGCACTCGAGAACCTTGACGGCCTCGAAAAAGTCTCACGTGCTCGCGCGATCTTCGTTTCGTTTTATCCACTCCTAGGGCGCGCACGGCGGCGATGTGCACCGTGGCGCGAGCGTCCGCGTGTCTCGCCGCGCTGGTGACGCCGCGCACGTCACCTCTCCGCGCGCGTCGCGGGAGAACGCCTCCCCGTGGGCACGACAGACCCGTGGTGACTCGTTTTCAGAAAGAGCCACACGGCAAGTGGTGGGACGCGGTGCCGACCGACGCGACGGCGAGCGACCTCGCGCCCATCCTGGACGACCTGTCCTGCAGGAGAGCCCTCACCGCTGCGCTGGAGCTGAGCGTGGAGATGTGTTTCCAGGCGTACGACGACGCGGGCAGGGTCGAGTCCCTCGAGCGGTGGCTCATGACCAGGCTCGGGGAGAACCTGCGCTTGACGGAGTCGCAATCGGGCGCGCTCCCCGCGGGGTTCACCCCCGCGGGGATGTTGCGTAAGGTCCTGCGCGACTCGCCGCACGGCCGCGACGTCGAGGCCGTGGTGGACTCGCTCGCGGCCGAGCTCAAGCGTCGGTTCGCGTCCCGGCGCCAGACGCTGCGGGACAGGAAGGTGTGCATCACGTGGCGCGGGGTCGCGACCAACCTGAGCACCATGAGTCGCGCCAACACCGTGGACGTGTCGACGGCGCTCGCGATGCCGGATGACGATTTCGACGTCGCGCTCGACGCGCTGCTCGCGGTCGGGAGCGGGGATTTTTCACTAAAAGAAAAGGGCACGACGGGCGTGTTTTTGGCGAACGCGGGGTGGTCATCGCGAGGAAGCCATTTGCCGTGAGAGCGTCGAACTTGGGGTACCGGTATAGGATATTTCTTTCCGCGCCGTCTCCAAACGCGTTCGGTGTTTCTTAAACAATCGACCGCGTCGTACCGCGTCACAGCTCCAACCGCCCGCCGAAGAGCTCGACGCGTCCCAGGAACTTGGCCACCTCTGGGAACACGAGCTCGGGCGCACGCCTGCCGCACAGCAGGTCGTAGTGCGAGAAGTGCTCGCCGCCATCGATCAACATCGCGCGCAACGCGGCGTCGCCGTCGACGCGTCTCCGCTTCTTCTCGTCCGACGTTTTATTTTTCGCCTCGGGCGCCGGCGCCGCCGCCGCCTCCGCGGCTGGCTTCGGCCCGTCCCCGAAGCACATGTACCGCGCGCCGCCCGCGCGCGCGGTCGCCGCGACCTGCGTCGGGGGTATCACCGGATCGCAGTCCGCCGCGAGCATCAGCAGCTTCGGCCGGCTCGCGCGGAGCGCGTCCAGGTATAAGACGTGTGACGCGTCCTTTTTTCTTTCGGAGACGTCTCCGGCGAGACCCGGGCCGGGATCCGAGCCGGTCATGGACGCGCGCACGACGTCCTCGACGGTGGCGTCCCCGGTTTCGGTCCCCGGTTCGATCAAGCTCCCGTCGTCTCCCCAGCCCTTGAACCTCCGCGCGAACCCCGCGGCGGCCGTTTCTTCGCGCTTTCGGCTTTCGGCTTCTTTGACCGCGCGCTCGCGCCGCGCCAGCGCCTCTTCGCGCGTCGCGAGCCCCCCGGGCGCGAACAGCGTCGCCATCTGCAGCACGAGTCGCAACGGCACGTTCCCGAACCCGTTGTACAGCAGCCGCCGGACGAGCGCCGGCTCGGTCGCGCCCGGGTAGCACGTGCTGAGGCTCACGGCGTTGCGCTCCCAAAACGTCTCCGTCTCCGTCGATTTCTTTTTTTGTACGTCTGTCGTCTCCGCGTCGTCCCCGCTTTCGTCGCGTATAGAGTTCGGCGACTCCTCGCTCGGCGCGCCCTTGATGGCCTCGATGGCCATGCCCTGGCCGACGCTGAGCGGGCCGAGCGGGAGCTGCGGGATGGCCGCGCCGCCGTACAGGTAGTCGGGCACGATCCCCGCGACCGCGGCGTACCGCGCGTACGTCGAGCTGTGCCCGTCGCCGCCGTCCGAGACGTCCGAGCACTCCAGGCACGACGCCACCGTCACCGCCCGCGCGATACCCCAGGGGCGCCAGGGAAGAGGCGTCGTGGAGCTCCCGTCGTCGAGCGGATCCGCGCCGCTCGCGGGAACCGGGTCCCCCGACCGCTCGCGCGCGTTTCTTTTGTTTTTTTCACGCGCGCCTGCAAATCCCGCCGGCGGCCGCGTCTGCGCCTCCCGCACCGCGCCCGAGGCGAGGTTCATGACCAGCATGCCGCCCATGGAGTGCCCGACGGCGCCGAGCCTCTCCTCGCCGGTCACCGCCGCGACGTACCCGCACGCCGCCGGCAGGTCCTCGCGCAGGTAGGTGTCGTAGTCGAAGTCCCCGAACGTGGGCGCGTGCTGCCTGGGCGCGTTCGTCTTCGGGTCCGCCCACTCGCCCGGCGACCGCCACGGGCGCGAGAAGCCCACGCCGCGGCACTCCACCACGAACACGTCGTGGCCCTCGCGCGCGAGCGCGCGCGCCAGCGAGAAAGACGGCGCGACGTCGAACGTGTACGCGTTGGACGCGCACCCCGGAACGAGCACCGTCGGCAGTTTTTTCGCGTGCGTCTCGCCGGCGCCGCGCGCGAAATCCGAGTCGTCCCACATGGCGTCCGGGGAGGTGACGCACGGCGTCGAGAAGGAGGGGAAATGTGTCACGTTTGACGCCGGTGTGTACCGCAGGAGCGCGACGGACCACCCCGAGTCGGGCACGGGCAGGAAGTGCATCTCGTCGCACCCGAGACGCAGCTGCTCGCGGTCCGCGTCGGTGAGTCGCACAACCTGCAGCGGAGGGGGGGCCGCCGCCGCCGCCGCCGCCGCGCGCGCGCGCTCGCGCCGGTTCGCCGCCCACGCGCCGACGCCGTGAAAGAACGCGCCGACGCCCAGCGGGTCCGGCTCCGAGAGGAAGAACGTCTCCACGTCGTCGTCGGTGATCCAGCTCGCCGCCGCCGCGCGCCAGTCGCGCGCGGGGGAATCGGTCCCTTTTTTTTCGGTATGTTCGCTCAGCCGGCGCGCCTCGCGTTCCCTCCCGCGCCTCGCGGCGACCCGCCTCACCTTCTCGCGCGCCGCCCACCCGCGCGCGCCGAGGCCCGCGCGCGCCCACGTCGGCACCGCCGCGCGGAGCCACGAGGCCCAGCCGCCGCGACGGTTCGTCGAAGAGGCTTCGTCCCGTTCGGGAACGCTTGTAAGCGAGACGTCTTCTTCTTCGGCCGAAAGCGTAACGCGCGCGCTCCGCGGCGTAAAGCGTCCCTCGGCGGCGTCCGCGCGTTCGTCGTCCGTCTCCGAGTCACCGGTGCGGTGACCAGCCAGCAGCGTGGGTTTGTGCTGGTACCACTCGTCGTCGTCGTCGAAGCTGGAGGTCACGCGCGTGACCCCGTCCTCGACGTCGCGCGGAGGCCGCGCCGAGCCCACCATGACGCCCTCCAGGTGGCGGAACGCCCAGCTCCCCCCCCGCGCGCGCGTCTCCGCCTCGTCCATGTCCACCGTGTCCCCCACCGGGACGTCGTCCAGGGAGTCCTCGTCGAACGTGTCGCTGTCGAAGGCGTACGCGTCCGGATCGTCCACGCGCGTGGAAGCAGGCGACTCCTCGGGAGGCTGCACCGCGCGCGCTCGGGACGGGCCCGACCGCGGCGTCGTTTCCCCGAATGCGAAAAACGTCCATGGGGGGGCGCGACAGGCGCGGCGCCTCGCGGGCCACGGGGGGGGGTCGCCTCGACGCGCGCGCGCGTCGAGCCGCGCGGCAGGCGCCGCGGGACCGCGCGCCGCCGCCGGCCCCGCGCCCGAAGGCCGAGCAGTCGCGCGCATCGCTCTGGCGCCCGAAGCACCACTGCTGACGAGGCAAAAAAAAGCTGAGGAGGTGGCGAGTTTCGGTCGTCCGGACGACTGTCTGAGAATCAGCTCGTTGGCACCCGCGTTGCGGCGTTGGCACTCGAGCTTTCCGCTGTCCTCGGTCGGCTCGAGCTCCCCCCCGGGATCATTGCCCACGGCACCACGCACGTCATGGCGCTCAGATACATCCTCGCGGGTTCCACCGCGGCTGTCGGCGCGTACTACGCCCCCGCCGCGTACAAGCTGTACGAGGCTGAGTCCGAGGTGACCGCCGCGGAGCGATCGCTCGCCCATCTGGAAACGAGAGTGAAGACGTACGACGGGGACATCGCTCGCGCGAAGGCTGCGGTGAAGCGCGGCGCGGCGGAATTCGCCGCCGCGCGCGCCGAGGCGGTCGTCGCGGTGGAGGCGACCACGCGGGCGCGCCGCGCGCAGGAGGCGGCGACGCGCGTCCTGGAGGACGCGCTCGCCGCGGAGGCGAAGATGACCGCGAAGGTGGCTGCGGTGCAGGCTGAGACGCGGCGAGACGAGACGCGAATCGTCGAGGCGACGCGGCGGAAGGAATCCTCCGCCGCCGAGCGCGTGCGCGCGGAGCTCGCCGTGCAGAGGGCGCGCGGCGCGGCCGTGAAGGCCGCGGAGGCCATCTCCTTGCCTCCGGCGCTGAGATGGTGAGGCGGGAGGTTTCGCCTGTGGAGCGGAGACGATACGACGGCGGAACGGCGACGATCGTTTTCGTTTCGATGAAACGTTTTCAGCTGGCTTCCTCCACCGCGCGTATGGCGTCCAGTCTCGCCTGCAAATCGTCGACGGGCGCCTCTCGTTGCGTCGAGTCTGCGCGCAGACTCGGTTCGGGCTCGGCGGCGACGGCTTTGGGCGCGACGCGCGCGCGTTCGGCGCCGGGCATCGCGACGGCGGTCTCGCCCGCGAGCTCGGCCAGGATCTTGTTCACCTCCGCGTCCGTCTCCGCCTCCAGGTCGTCCACGCCGTTGATGTCCTCCAGCGCGTCGTTCACCAGCTCCTCGATGAGCCCGCTCTTCGCCATCTCCTTGCTCATCTCGCGCATCGAGTCGCGCACGTCCGCGTTTCGGACGAGCCCGTTCATAGCCGACAGCACCTCCGTGCTCTTTTCCAGGTGCCCGACGCTCCGCACCGTCGCGAGCTGCTCGGTGAGCATCATGCTCACCGAGTTCATCTGCGCCTTGTTTTCGTGCAGGCGCGCGACCGTCCGGCGGGACGCGACGATCTCCTTCGCCAGCAGACGCATGCTTCGCAGGTCGTCGCGCTTGGCGCAATCCTTGATGGATTTCTGGACACCCCTCTCCTCGCGCTGGATGTCTGTTTCGTACGAGGAACGTCGAGCGGGACGTCGAGCGGGGGGGTCCGTCGTCGGGTCAGGTCCGTCGGTCGGGAGTCTCGGTCGTCGCGTGAACGTGTTCGTGGCGCGCGAGCGCTTCAAAAGTGCGCCTCGACCGCGCGCGTTCGGTGAACGTCGTCCGTTCACGGCTTCGAGGCGCTTCGGGGGAATGTGCCGCGTCGCCGACTCGTTCGCGACGCGAGCGCACCTCGGATCTGGCGGTCCACGCCCCGCATCTCCGTGCGCATCTTGGACTGCCACTCCCGGACCATGTCCTTCGGGTCCTTCTTCTTGAACATCCCCATGAAACCCATGGCGAGCTTGTCGCACGGCAGCGCCCGCGCGCCGCGTTCTGGCGAGCCCAGCGCACCTCAGCTCGCGAATGTCACCTCAGCCCACGAAGTCTTTGACATGTTTGTGGTGTTTTAGTCATAGTATTCTGTAAATTATGTATTAGAGAGAGTTTTTCGGTCACTGAATGTGCTGTAGTCTATGCGAGATTTTCTCTGCCCAAGAGCATCTTGGCATCACACCTCCCGATGGAAGACGGGGTTGCCCGGCATTCAGAGCCGCGCGTCCCACGCACGTGTCTTTCGAAGCAGAGATGCCTCAGAACGTCGTCGCGGCCCAGAAGGTACGCGCTCGCCCCCCCCCTCCGCTCGGTCGATCCCCCGCGCGGCCGCCCAGCCTAAGAGAGATATTCGAGGCGACGCCAGACTGGGCATCGTACAAACGCGGAATGCGCTCCCCTCGGACGCCGCGCGCGCGCGCCTCCCGCCTCGACCGCGCGCTGACCTCTCCCCCGCGCTCAAACACACAGGCCATCCAGGCTGCGAAGGGATACGTCCACTTCCGGGGCTCGTCGCTGGTACGTCCCCCGCGCCCGCGCTTCACGGGAGGCTCGGGAACGAAAACCCCTCGTGCTCGGAGCGCGCCCACGGCTCGTCGGACGCGGATGCTCCGCTTGTCGCTGCCCCCGCGAAAACTTTCCTCCGCGCGTTTCGCCAAACACACAAACGCTCCGCCTGACCGCCACCCCCATTTCCCCCGCGCGCAGGATACCGTGACGTCCATGATCATCCCCATGGGCTTCGCCGCGGCCGGCATCACGCTCCTGGTGAAGGGCATCGATGACTTGAGCTGGGGCAAGAACCGCAAGGAGGGGTTCTGATTTCGTTTCGATACATCGACGCGCGCGAATCGCGACGGCGGGTTTCGTAGACGGTACCGTCTCCCGTGTAAAAGAACATCACGATTTTACAAACATAAAAAGCTCCCTGCTACGCTCGCTTGTACGGCGCGGGCGCCGGCCCCGACCTCTGCGCGCGCCGTACCTCCGGGTCCGCGAACGCGCGCCACGTCTTTTCCATCGCCGGCGACGCGATGACGGCGCACGCCGCCAAAACCGCGTCGCGCGCGCGGCTTTGTTTACGTTCAGCCGAATCCAAGCGCGACGTCTCGCTTTCGAGAAGACCCGTGGCTCGTGTTTCTTCTCCCAGCGGTTCGTTTCCCTCGACGACGCGCATCTCCCCCTCCTCCCCGTCCGAGTCGCAGTGCGCCGCGACGGGCAGGTACCGGGAGGGGCGGCACGTCTCGCACCCGCAGTTCTCGGCGTGCGTCGCGAACGGGTTGGGCGCGTTTTTTTTAGTGAAACGTTTCGGCGACTCGCCGCCGCGCCGGGGGATCGAACCCGGGTGGTGTTTGAACGCGCACTTATCCCCGAACCGGCAGCCCGACGCGGAGGCGAACTGGGTGCACGGCACCTGCGAGTCCCCGTGCACGTACCCGCACGCGTCGCCTTTCGTGCACGCGCCCTGCCTCCAGAACAAACACGGGCGCGGCGTCGTCGCGTTCTTGACGTCGTGCACGCGCCTGCGTTTTTTGTCCCGACCATCGCCGCCCGCGGTGTGCGGCACGTCGTCGCGCCCGCGACGCAGGCCGGCGTACCCGCCGAGCGAGTACGAACGAGTCTTTGGAGGCGCGGAGCCGGCCGTCCGCGCGCCCACGCCGCCGCTGGCCCACCCGGCGAGGAGGCCGGCGTAGGCGCCGGCGCGCGCGCGCGCGGGAGGCGTCGCGTGAGCCGCCGACGGTCCTGACCTACTGTTGGAACGCACCCGCGTCTCGTCCGCGACTCCCCGCGGGGGTTCGCCCTCCTCGGACCCGACGCCCGACGGCGCCTCGCCCTCCTCCATGGCACCCGCGAGGCGGTGTCGTCTCGCCGCGCCGACTCCGCACCCGCAAGTGGCGGGGGATCTGGATGGACGAGTTTGTTGGGCACCGGCGAAAAGCGAAACGAGAAGAAACTCACGTCGACGGTATCCGACGTGGCGCTCGCTCCTTCTTCACTCCACACCGCGCTCCGTCGGGTGTGCTTCCGGACGCGCGCGCTCTCCGCGACCCGCGAGAACGATGTCGTGCATCTCCGCCTCCCTGGTCCCCCGCGTAGTGTCGAGCCGGCGCGCGGGCCGGTCCCGCGGTGACGCCAAGGATGACCCCCGCGCGGAGATGACGCAGCCCTCGCGGCGAAAGGTGGTGCAGGCTGCCGGCCTCGGGTCGCTGTTCCCCTGGGGCGAGAAGGCCGCGGCGATGGCCGGCTCGGGGCGCGGCGGCGCGCCCAAGCCGGGAAGCTCCGCGGGCGGCCCCACGAACGAGACGGTGAAGCTGGTGAACGGCATGCGTCACAAGCGCATGGGGGGTGGGGACATCGTGGTTTCGGAGTTTGGCCTCGGGACGCAACGCTGGGGCGGCGCCGATTTCAACTCGCCGGACGAGACGCTGTGCCGTGCGTTTTTAGACCGCGCCGTGTTGGAAAAAGGCGTGTCTTTGATCGACACCGCGGAGCAGTACCCGATCCCGAGCGACCGCGCGCGTCCCGAGGGGAACACCGAGCGGATCATCGGCTCGTGGCTGGCGAAGGACAAGAGCCGCCGCGAGAAGGTTGTGCTCGCCACGAAGATCACCGGAGGGTCCAACGTCACGAAGAAAAACATCGTGAAGGACTTGGAGGGTTCGTTGCGCCGGTTCGGGACGGACTACGTCGACGTGTACACCCTGCACTGGCCCGCGCGGTACACGCCGCAGAGCAACTGGGGACAGTCGCTGCAGTACCACGGCGACACGGAGAACGCGCCGTGGTACCGCGACCACGCGTCGTTCGAGGAAATCGCCGAGGCGATGTCCGAGCTGATCGACGCCGGCAAGCTGCGCGGCTGGGGCATGTGCAACGACAACGCCTACGGGCTGACCGCGTCGTGCTACGCCGCCTACTCCCTACAAAGCGGCCACGCGCCGTGCGTGATGCAGAACGACTTCTCGCTCATCAACCGCCGCGTCGAGGAGAACGGCGTGACCGAGGCGTCGTCTCCGGCGAACGAGAACGTCGGGTTCATGGCGTACAACGTGCTGGCGGGGGGGGTTCTGACGGGCAAGTACCTTGACGTCGCCGCCGCCGTGGACAACCCGCGCGATCCGGAACTGGCGGAGAGGCTCATGAGCGATCCGCGCGGGCGCATGGACGACTATTCCTGGGGCAAGACGCTGTACCGGTACCGCAGCGGGCCGGCGGGCGACGCGACGCGCCGGTACGCCGCCATCGCCGACGCCGCCGGCGTCTCGCTGACCGAGCTCGCGCTCCGGTGGTGCCGCGCGCGCGACGGCGTGACCTCGTCGCTCATCGGGCACACCAGCATGGCGCAGCTGGACGAGACGCTCGCGTGCTTCGACGCGAACGGCGACAAGGGCAAGCCGCTCCCCGCGGACGTCGCCTGGGAGATTGACCGCGTGCACATGCGCAACCGGCTGCCCATCTTCGCCAGCGACCGCGTCGGGCGCGACTGGGACGGCGCGGGGGAAATCGGCGAGCGGGTGCCGTGAAGCGCCGTGGGGAATCGCCGTGGGGAATGTGTGGGGAACAATCAGGGGAAACACACAGCGCCGTGCGCGTTGAGAGGATATCGCGTGATGAGACGTGATGGTGTGTGTTTCGCGTGCACGTGTGTTGTTTATGTGGTACGCACAACGCGACGACGCGCGTTTCTTTTTCGTAGCTACTCGTCCTCCGACTTGATTTTTTTATTGGTCCAAGGGGTTATCTCGGAAAGGACGACGCCGGCAGTCGACCTTGGCGCCTCCGAGGAGCGCCGTCGAGTGACGTGTGGTGTACGTTGGAGTTGGAAAACGCGATCAGTAGACCTTTGAGATGACGTGTTTGTTGGACAGCGCGATGTGTGTTCACGGGACGACACAGGACAGATATTTTGAGGGCTCTCGTCGCGACGTCCTTCTCACACGACACGAGCGCCCGGCACGATGACGCCTACACCTTTCTCCCGCGCCGCGCAGGCCGCGCTCGCTCCTGTTCTTCTGTGGATGTGCATCTCGGGATGTCTTGCGCAGCAGCAGCCTCCTTCCACCGCCGGACTCGTGAGTCTCGCGGCTCTCCACTCTGCTCTCCCCACCACGAAGAGTCGAAGCTCGTCCCCTCTTCCCCCGCGCGTCGCTCTCTCACACCTCCCCCCTCCCACCTCTCCCCCTCGCAGTGGGCCGAGTACCTGGACCTGAACCCGGAGCCAGACGAGCCCGCGACCGTCGCCGCGAAGAACGCGATCTCCAGCACCTGCACAGCCCCCCAGGACGCGCAGTCTAAGTACGACTACTGGCCAGGTACGCACGCCGCGGGAACGACTCACTTTCTTGCTGTTCATTTCCTTCTTTCGATATACGTTCTGACGCCCCGACAGACCCCAGCGACTGCGAGGAGGACATCCACACCACGTGCGCGGAGCTCGGCCGCGAGCACTGTCCGTACGACGCCGACCACATCGACAGCTCCATCCTGTGCGAATGGAAAGCGAAGGGCGCGACCAACTGGATGGTCCGCTCCACCGTCCTCGGCTACCCGTTCGTCACCGAGGGCGAAGGGCAGAAGGGCGACAAACTCGCCGCCGCCGACTGGCTTCGCATCGCGTTCCACGAGGCGGGTCAGTTCCAGGCGGAGGCTTGGAACGGCGCGCAGGCCCCGGGAGACGACGGCTCGTTCTGGTACGAAGCGAACAAGCAGACGGCGCCCCCAATCTTCGCCGCGAACTTCGAGATGTGGGAACAGACGCTGGACTCGCGGAAAAAGGTTTACCGCACCGTCAACCGGTGCGGCGCGGACGTCCCCGAGGCGTGCCGCTTCCCGTGCGAGGAGGTGTGCGGGCACGTGGACGAGACGCTCTTCCCCGGGTTCAAGCCCGACGGGTCCGCGAGCTCGTGCGGCGACGGGAGCGGCGCGCAGGAGCAGGAGCCCGAGCCGGAACTGCAGGCGGCGAACGTCGAGGTCTCCCGCGCGGCGGCGGGCGCGGATCGCGAAAACGGCGCAGGCGCCGTCTCCGCGAGGCGCCCCACGCCGGAGACCGCCGCGGGCAGGTCCGCGCCGAGCACCCCGCAGTCCGCGCGCCCGGCGCGCCAGAGCGGCGGGCGCGGGCGACGCCTGCTCGGTCGCCACCGCGAGAGCTCGCGCTTCAACTCGCACCGCGACTCGCACCACGACGCCTCGTACGCGATCGGCGACCCGCTTCCCGAGGGGTTCCCGACGCCGTTCGACGCCTCCGCCGCGCGCGCTTTGCTGCCCGACAAAGAA
>Ga0181561_10002649_pt1 | contig 15777 bp, 10 predicted proteins | sample 011ome_19_FD_133760 | JGI IMG/M metagenome (GOLD analysis project Ga0181561, IMG submission 133760) | Coastal salt marsh microbial communities from the Groves Creek Marsh, Skidaway Island, Georgia - 011510BT metaG (megahit assembly) | ecosystem: Environmental > Aquatic > Marine > Intertidal...
TTACTTTTCTTCTTCGCCGCCGTCTGCTTCTTCATTTCCTCGCGCGCGGTGCCGCGATTCGCGTCGAGCATCGCCATCGCGTGCCTTCTCCTTCGATACGAATCAGATCTCTCTTTCCCGAAATGCAGAGAGAGAGAGAGATTTAAAAAAGGAAAACGCACGCTCCGCGCGGGTTAAAAAGAGATATTCGCGCGCGCGCTCGCTCTCGAGCACCGCGTTCTCGAAATGCGAGACAGATCGCAAACCTTCCTCTTTATCGGCTGCTCTTTTGCGCCGCGCTTCTCTTCTTCTTCTTCTTCTTCTTCTTCTTCTTCTTCGGATGTGGTGTCGTTCAAAACCTTTCTCCTTTTTTTTTATCGCGAGTGAAAAAGAAGCGTTTCAAAAGTTCGTATTAGGGCAAAAAAAGTGCTTCACAAGCAAACGCTTTCCAAAAGAAGAAAAGGAAGAATGTCGAGCGCGTGTCGAGCAGCGATGATGCTTCAAATGTGTCGCAAGAGGACGACGGAGAGAACGATGTCAACTGCCGGTGCGTTTATTCGCCGTGAAGGAAAAGTTCTCGTCGCGCGGCGTTATCGTTCTTCTTCTTCTTCTTCTTCTTCATCTTCCCCGAGGAGGGGGAGAGAGGTGTTGAAATTACCGTTACGACGACGCGGTGTTCATCGCGCGAGCGATGCGAGTCTTTCTTCTTCTTCTTCTTCTTCGTCTACTACTTCGGTCGTTTCGGACGGCAGCGCGAGCGGAGGGACGATAAACTCGCCGTTGCTGCGTTTCGACGACGCTTTGTACGACTATCTGTTGAAAAACACGCGCGAACCGAAACTGCTGAGACAATTGCGGGAGGAAACGGCTGCGTTCAGTCCCGTAGGCGCTCGGATGCAAATACCCCCGGAACAAGGTAATTTTTTACGTCTGCTGGTGGAATTGACAAACGCTGAGAAAATAATCGAAATTGGCGTGTTTACTGGATACAGCTCGCTGGCGATGCTCTTACCGATGACGGAGCGTTCGTACGACGGCGACGTTCGATTTCACGCGTGCGATATCGACGACGAAGCTATGGCGGTGGCGAGGAAGTATTGGAAGGCTGCGCACGTGGAACACATGGTTCGCGAGCACGTCGGAGATGCGAAGGTGAGCGTTGAACGCATCAAGGATGAGTTTGGGGCAAATTATTTTGATTTAGCGTTCGTGGATGCGGACAAGAGGGCGTATATGGGGTACTACGAGCAGTTATTGCCGATGATGAAGAAAGGCGGTTTGATCATCATCGATAACGTTTTGTGGTATGGACGACCTGTGAATCCAGATTTTGATAAAGATAAGAAAACGATCGCGATCAAAGAGTTTAACGAGTTTATCGTGAACGATCCGAGAGTGAGTCATAGCTTAGTACCCATCGGCGATGGAATTAGCATTTGTCGCGTGCGATGAATGAGAGAAAACGATGGATTCTTTTTTCTCTCCATCTCTTCTAACTAGTTTTAATAATATAGTTACTAAAACAAATCATATATAATCACCGCTATACTTTGTGTCGCTACTATTCTCGCTGCTATTATTTCTATGCATCTATGTCCAACTCCTTTTCGCTCTTTCTTCCTTTTGCTATAAAAAGTAATCCGGCACGGTTCGTTTGCTCGGCGCCACGCGATTGGAATCGGGCGCCGCTTCAAACACTTTGAACCGCGGCGTGAAATGTTCGTCTAGTTCCAATAAACTCGCCACGTTACCGCACCGATAGCAGTAATTCGGCGCCGACCAAACCGTCACGAGTTCTTGTTCAAACATCCACTTGTACCCTTCCATGACCAACTGATGCGCTCGACAAATCAACTTCAAACCGTTCTTCTCGTTGAAGCTTTTACACGCGTCGTCGCCGAATAAGTACCCCGCGCCTCGCGGAGACAAACCCCAACCTTTGATATCTTCTGGATCAGACCATAATAAATCGCACATCGGTCCTTCGTGCGGAACCTCTCTTTTTCTATCAATCGCTCTAATCTCGTCGATGGTGTTGATATTCGGCGACAAACCTCCGTGAACGCACAACGCTCTCCCGTCAATCATCGCCGATAAAGACAAGTAATCGAACACATCCGTGCAATATCTCCACACGTTCACGCTCCCATATTTTTTCACGCACTCGTCGTAAAATCCGTACACTTGCGTGATTTGCCGACACTCGTGATTCCCGCGGATCAAATACATTCGGTCCGGATACCTCACCTTCAGCGCCAACAAAAGCAAGAACGTCTCCACGCTATAAAACCCTCTGTCCACGAAATCTCCCATGAACAAATAGTTCGTATCCGGACACTCCCCACCGACCGAAAACAACTCCTTCAAATCGTAAAACTGACCGTGAATATCGCCGCATATCGTCACCGGACTCGAAATATTTTGCACGTTTGATTCTTCCACCAAGATCTCCACCGCCATTTGACAGAGCTTTTTCACCGAATTCTCGTCGATTATCTCGCAGTTCCTCAGAGTGGAGATCCACGCGTCCACTTCCTGCGACGACGCCATCCTTCGCGCGCGCGCGTATAGTCCGTCCGAACTTCCACCGGGGAGAGAGAAAGGGGTTCGCGCGCGCGTGCACGTAAAAAGAATTGAATTTAGCACTCACAGCGGTGCGTCTTCAAATTCCAATCCCCCCCAAAAAACCAAACGCGCTCCTCCTCCACAATAAACGATCGGCGGCGGCAGGCAGCGCACTCGGCAGAAGAGAAGAAGAGAGAGAAGAAGAAAGAGAGAGAGAGAATGAGAGAGAGATCGGAGCGCGTTTTGGTCTTCTGCTCTCTCTCGTCTTCTCAAAGCGTGTTGTTGCGTCTGTTCTTTTTTTTTTCTTTTTTTTTTGAAGTTTTTCGACGATTCGCGATTTTGGAAATTTTCACTTTTTTTCTTCTTCTCGCCTCCTCCTCTCTCGCGTTTTTGTTGGGGAAAAAAGAAACTTTGCACCACCCGCCGCGCGATCGCACAGAGTCATCGCGGACAGAGAGAGAGACAGAGAGAGAGAGAAAAGGACGACAGTTCGAGACGAACCTTGAGAGATACGCGCTTTGCGTCGTTTTTTTTTTTAATAAAACGCGAGAAACGAGAGAGAGAGAGAGAACAAACACATGACAGTTCCGGGAAACAAGAGGGAAAACGCCAAGTCGCAGCGCGCTCTCGAAGCGGTGACGCGAATCGAAGCGCTGATTAAAGCCATACAGAGTGGGACTTTGGAGGACGTGCAGAAGTGTTGCGTGGCGTTTAGGGATCAGTCGGAGTGTTCGACCGCGCGAGACGTGAAAGGGAGAGGGTGCTTGCATTTGGTCGCGCAAAGGAGGGATGCGGCGGCGGTGGATATTTGCAAACACTTGGTCGAACGGGTGAAATGCGACGTGGAAATGAGAGACGAGGAAGGCGCGACGGCGCTGTTAATCGCGATGTCGAGGGCAAATTATTTAGTTTTGGAGTATTTGTTGGTAGAGGCGAAGGCGAATGCGTTGGTGACGTCGAAGGACGAAAGGAACGCGTGGCACTACTTGGCCACGTGGGACGGCGGGAAAGAGCACGTTCACAAGACGAAGGACGTGTTGCTGAATAAAAGCGGTGGGACGGAGAAAGCGAAGGAGGTGAAAGACATGTTGACGAAGAAAGCGACCGGGGGGAACACCGGGTCGCCTTTTTTGTTCGCCATCGGGTGTGGATCTCACGAGGTGGCAAAGTTGCTTCACGAGGAACTCGGCGAAGGGAAGAAAGAGGCGCATCACAACGAGACCTTGGCTTCGGGAGTAGGCGCGGCGGTTTTAGCGACCGCGAGTGGATGCGTGGAAACGTTGCGATTCGTTTTAGAAGACTGTAAAGTAGACGCGAATCAGAGAGCAGAAGGCGGGATGTCCGCGTTGCATGTACTCGCAAGTCACCCAAAATGGGCGGGGATGGATCCCGAAGACGCGAATACCAGAAAGAAAGCGATTGACGTTTTACTCAAGAATGGTGCCGATGCGAATGCGCGAGACAAAGATGGGATGAAAGCGATCCACGCAGCTGCTGCGTGCAGAAGAGAAGACGTGGTTGAGCATTTACTTCCGCACACGAAAAAGGATGAAGACTTAAAAGAAGAAGACGAGTGGAACGCGCAAGCGGTGATGCGTCGCGTGGAGGAGTTGATCATGGAGATTCGGAGACAACACAGCGGCCAAGCGGAAGGCAATCCAGAGCAAAACTCGCGCGATCCATCACACATTAGCGTAGCTGGACATAATGTTGGTCCAAAAGCGAAGTTATCCGAAGAAGAAATGAAAGAAGCTGAACAACATAAACGCCTCGGAGACGAAGCGTTCGTCGGAGGTAAATACCAAGTCGCCTTGGACGCGTACACGAAAAGTTTGGAATCCGACAAATGGAACGCGAAAGTGTGGGCGAACAGGTCTGCGTGTAGAGAAAAGTTGAAAGATTATATGGAGGCGAGAAAAGATGCAGTCACTGCGAGATCGCTCGACCCAACCTATCTGAAAGCCTGGTTTCGCGAAGGCAAAGCTGCCAGGGCGATGAACGATTTCGAAGGCGCGGCGGTTGCTTTTTTTGAAGGTTTGCGCCTGGACGAGAGCAACGCAGATTTGAAGAATGGATTCGAAGAAGCCGTTTCGGAAGGCAGAAGGATGTTCATGCAGCAAGAAAAGAACATGAAGAAGAAGTAGAAAATTACCAGTATCGTCTCAAACTTAACACACAATTAATAAAAAAGTTTAATACACAAGTGTTTTTATTTACTATATACAACAGAGGTACAATTCGCGATCGTTTTCATCGCCAACATATCGCGATCGTCGTCAACTATGTTATCAAAGAGCTGGAGCGAGTTCCTCTTCGGTTTGATGCATTCCGTTGGAGTTGTCGGTTTCGTTAGGACTTTCCGCGGCGCTTTGCTTCGCCGCGTCCATCCTTCGCGTCGCTTCTTTCAAAATTCTTCCAAGTCGGTCTTCACCGTTGACCATGAGTGTCGCTCGATCGCGTATTATTTCTTCTAACGCCATTTGATCGTCCAATCCAGTTCGGATAAAGTTTTGAGGATCGTGCTCGTGAATCTGTAATTGTTCGACGAGTTGTAACCATAAAGAGTTGTTGTTTTGACCGGCTGAAAAGACGGATTCTTTCTCTTCTGTCGTGGCTTCTGTAGTCGGTACGGATGCCGTCGCATTCAAAACTGGCGCAGGCAGACTCGCCGTCGTCGTCTCGTAAACGGGCGACGATATCGTCTGTTTCCTGCGATTCTCTTCCTCCTTCCTTTTCCTTTCCTCCAAGAACCGCGTTCGACTCATCGATAACCTCGCGTGCATCTGATAACAGCTCACGCACAATCGAAAACCTTTCTTTACTTCGCCTTCTGGCGCGGTCGAATCTCCATCTAGGTTGTTCTTATCGCCAGAGGCAGTGGAAACACCGCCACCAATCGAGGCAGTATTGCTACCACTGTTAAACACAGTTCCTTGACTCTGGTGCGGCGACTGCGGCCCAATCTCCAACATCGTACTCTTTACTCTCTCTTTCTCGCGAACAGCCATGTTTCCAACTCCGACGATCTCCTCGCACCCTTCACACGACGGAGACGATGTATTCTGCACGTGTTCTCCAACGCGCGATGTTGTCGTCGCCATCGCGAGGTTTTCCCCGTTTCCATTTTTCATCGTCGTCGTCGTCGTCGTCGTCCCCTCCTTCTCTCCTTCGCAGCACACTCCGCACTCCCACACGAACCCGACCAGATGCACGTTGCACGCGTCGCACCTTTTCGGCGCAGAAATCGACGTTCGATCGATATCCTCCGCGGTTCCAACCACTTCGTCCGGCGTTTCCGTAAACCGCACCGATTTTTTTCTTCGTCCGTGGTGGTGCGACGAGTTGTGGTGTCCGCCTCCCCCCGACGACGACGAGGGAAAGTTATGCTGACTCATCGACTGCTCTCGGTCCTCGCTCGTTCGTTTCGGGGTTTGCCCGGAAAACCCGCGCTCGTCTCCAGAGTTACCACCTCGAGGACTCAAACTGCTGCCCCCCCCGTTGTTGTTCCCGTTCTTCGGTCGCGCGTTGACCAAGATGGGCGGGACGGTGCACCGCGCGTACCCGTTCATGCTGACGTGGATTTAAGCGTAAAAAAAGTTCCAAATCGAATCGGGGCAAAAAAAGGTCAAAAAGAGCTCTTTCCCGCCGACAACACTATTCGACGAACGAACGAGGGACGACGACGACGACGACGACGACGACGGCGCCCTCTCAGAATGGAGCAGCTTTTGGTTCCGCTTCTTTCGTTGTTGTTGGTGGTGTCGTCGTCGCGGCGAGGAGGAAGAGGAAGAGGAAGAGGAGCGTAAAGGTTGTTTACCTCTGCAGCACTTCTTTAATAAAAGTGCACCTTCACAGAGTGTGGATGGAGGTTTTTTCCGTCGTGATTTTCTTCTTGATTTTTTGATTTCCGTCTACCCCTTTGGGAACGCCGCTGCTATTTCAATATGGTTCGCGTGATGAGCTCCGTCCGCACAAAAACAACTCGGTTTCGAGGAGCTCCGCGAGAACTCAAAAAGTATATCACATACACCAGAAATCACAGAGAACCGCGCAAACATCACAACACGTGAACGCGTTTATTTAGAAAGACACACACACAAAAAAAGCAGACGATTACGATTACGATTACGATTACGATTACGATGATGATGATGCGACAGTGCGGCGCGGCGATGGCTGCGACGTCTTCTTCTTCTTCTTCTTCTTCGTCGCGTTCGTCGTCGTCCGTTTCGAGAAATCATCGCGCCGCTGCTGCTGCTGCGGATGAGATAAAGCGGCGAACCGGCGGGTGTTCGAGAGCGATTTTTGCGCCGCGAAGAAGCGCCAGAAACAACGACGGGAGGAGGAAAACGACGACGCGATTAGGAGCTTTTGCGTCTTCTTCTTCGCACTGTGAATACATCGAAAACGCGGCGTCCATCCCGCGAACGAAGAATACGGAAACCAACATCGAGTCTTTGCTGCGAGTGTGTCGAGCGAAAGGTCTTGAAATCGTAGAACCGAGTCAGAGAAGAAACTTGCACCCGCTGGTGGTTCCGGTGGCGAAAGAAACGTCGACGTCGACGACGATCGGGATATACATCCCACACGACGACGTTGATTCGTTGTCTATCGTTCGCGTGTCTCCGTGCGGGAAATTTTTAACGCTTCTGGCGAGAAATCCGAAGGAGTTTATCCACCGCGAGATTGTCGAAGAGGAAGCGGCGACGGACGGCGCGGAGAGAGCGCTGTTTGACGCCAGCGGGGAAGTCGGGAAAAACGCGTACGAGTTGAACGATTACTCGGAGAAAAAAGGAAAGTTGACGTTAGATCAGTATTTAACCATGAAAGTTGGGAGGTTTCCGAGCTCTTTGAGAGGTTTAGTCGAACGGCATTTGGAGAGGAAAGACGAGGAGTCCGCGTTGGTCGCGTGCGACGTGTTTAAGAATCAGTTTCAAAATTGGGGCGAAGTGTACGCGTTTATTTCAGACGTTTACGCGTCGTTAAATCGAATGGAAGAGGCGAGAGATTACGCGAGATCGGGCGTCCAGTGTCCTTGGTCGACGTTTGAAACCCGAGAGTCGCTCGATCGCATGATTGAACGAGCCGGTTGGGGAGAGACGAGCTCGGTGGCTGAAATTAGAAAAATTTTAGACACGAGAAAAGGACCGGGCAGAGATCAGTTCGTGGACGAGAGCAAAGAAAAAGTGAAAGCTGAAGAAGACGCGGAAGATTGTTTGAATGCGATGGCAAACGGAGAGAAGGCAGTTGTAGATACGGTGATTCAATTGGCAGAGTGTTACTCGAGAGCGGGAAAAGAGAGACACGCGAAATTTGTCATGTGCGCGAGCTCGCCGTTTTAAAATAACAAATCGTAGTATAATAATCATTAATTTTTAATCGCTACCATGATGAATACTGTATGCACACTACTGCTACTGCTACTTCTTACTATATGATAATGGTCATTATGCTGCAAATACGCGTAATTCCGTTTGTCATCCGCCAATGCGTATCATGGATCTATTCTCCATGCCCGCTAAATTCTCCATGCCGGCGTGTTTCGCTTTCTTTCTCTTCACCGCGCCTTCGACAATAGCCTTCAATTCGTCATCCGATGCGTTATCTACGCGCATGGCGTCTCGTAAAGATATCTCGTTGTTGCCAAACAAGCAAACTTTCAAATTTCCGTCCGCTAATATTCGCAATCGATTACACCCGCCGCAAAAATGGTTCGTCATGCTCGTCACGAAGGACACGGTGCCTTGAAAACCGTCGATTTGGAAGTTCTTCCCAACCTCAGATTTGGTTTCATCTGGAATTCGAGCAATAGAAGGATATTTCTTTTGAATTGCATCAAACATTTCCGCGTAGGATACCATTTTCTGCGTCTCCCATTTGTTCCCGTTGAAAGGCATGTACTCTATGAACCTCACGTTGACCGGTTTCTCTTTCGCGAATTGCACGAAATCTAACAACTCGTCATCGTTCTGACCTCTGACGACGACAACATTCACTTTAATCGTCTCAATACCAATTCGAATGGCCTCGTCGATTGACTTCAACACTTTATCCAACCCATCTCTCCTCGTCATGAATTCAAACTTTGCTTTCACCAACGAATCTAAACTCACGTTGATCGACTTCAACCCGTTTCGTTTCAACGCTTCCAGTTTACTCTTCAACGCGACGCCATTCGTCGTCATCGCCACGTGTTCTATCCCATCAATCCTCGATATTCTTTCCACTATGTCCACCAAATCTTTCCTCACCGTCGGTTCTCCCCCAGTCAAACGAACTTTTTTCACTCCGCCTTCTCGCGCGAACAACTTCACCAACCGTTCGATTTCCTCGGTCGTTAACAAATCCGCTTTCGGCGCTAAGTCGATCCCATCTTCTGGCATGCAATAAAGACACCGCAAATTGCATCTCTCCGTGAGCGATATGCGTAAATAATCGTGATGCCGGTTAAACGTGTCCGTGAGCATCGGGTAACGATGCGTCGGTTGTTGTGGGGTCATCTCCGCGCGTCTTTCGGGAAGAAGAGGTTCGGGGCGCTTTTCCCAAGTCGGCGCGCCGGAGTCGTCTCTCGATTCAGCAGAAGCGACGTCGTCGTACGACGGCAGAGGGTTTGCCGCGCATATTTTTTTGAGCGTGGAGATGCACGAGGTCCGAGAGACGAACTTGAGGTGGCGCAGAAGCCCGCTTCTGCCGCGTTGCATGACGTTCTGCTCTCTCTCTCTCTCTCTTTTGTGTTATGCGGACAAGTTTGTCTTTTGGTCGCTTTTTCTACTTCTTGCACGTGTCCGTTTAGGGTGTTTTTTCTGCCTGTGCTGTGTGAGAAACTAACATTTCAATTTTTACTACTCTCTAATAAATCTCTCTACTCTCTCGTCTCGTCGATGCCTTTATGGTGCTACTGCTGCTGTTTCTACGGCTGTTGATGGTGAGGGTGAATCATTCGAGCTAATCCCGATCGAAAAGGTGTGCGAAATCATTGCATTCGAAGCGCGTGCTATTGTTAATGCTGCTGCTGTTGGTATCGCGCCATCAACTCTTCTATGGGCATGTTCGCTTCGTCCTCGAGCGCGTTCCTTTCCTCTTCGGCGTCGAGCATGTCCTCGTCTTCTTGAAGCGCTTTTTCGTCCTCCTCCAACGTCGATTCGTTGTCTTCGGAATCGTCGTCGTCGTCTCGATCGAAATCGGAGGAGTTTTCGGGCGATGGAGACGGTTCTTTTTCTCCAAACTGACGATGGCGCGATTGGTATCGGCGCATGAGTTCTTCGATTGGGATGTTCGCCTCGTCCTCGAGCGCGTTCCTTTCCTCTTCGGCGGTTAAATTCAATCGCTCGTCGTCCTCCTCTAAAGCCGCGCGCTCGTCTTCTTCAATCGTACCTTCATCATCTTCCTCGTCGTCCGAGGCATTTTCCACGGTAAAATCGTCCGAGTTTGTCATCGCGTCGTCGTCGTCGTCGATGTCTTCCATCGCCATGATATCGCACGAGTCGATGTGTCGCATACCTGGAGAATTAATCCCTTCAATTTCCACGGTATCTTTGCCACCAACAACTGTGACGGTATTCCCTGGTTGACCGTCGTCAAAGTCTGGTTGTTCAATTTTAATTTCTTCCACGTCGAGCGGTCGCTCTTCGACGGATTTCGGCGTCGGCACGACGTACTGCGGGATACCTGGTTTCGAGAAACCTTTGATCACCGGCCGAGGGTATTGCGGACCAACAGCTGGGACGTCCAGCTCTGGTCTCGCCAATAACGTTTTCAAAGACAACCATCGACCGGGTCCTCGCAAATCTTTATTCGCTTCCTCCTCGCGTTTCATCGCCTCCTTCGCTTTCTTGATTTGCGCCTTTGTGCGCTTCGTCTGCGGTGCAACCTTAGCCGTTTTGCCTTGTTTTTCTCTGCGCAGTGCCGCCGCAGCCGCTTTAGCCTCCTCTTGCTGCCTCAAAAACTCTTGCATAGCAGCTTGCTCTTCCTTTTCGGCTTTCTTCTTGGCCATTTGTGCGATTTCGCGATGCGTCAGCGCCCCCGGAATGGGTGGATCCCATATCGATGCGCGCTTTGGTTGTTCCTGTTCCTGATCTTGTCCTTGTCCTTCTTCTATTTTTACCGCTACATCTACCGCCGCATTCTCCTTCTCTTCAGCTTCTTTTTTCTCGTATTGTAATCGCAATTGCTTAAACGCATCGATGGTGGCGTAATACATACCAGATTTTGGATCTCGATACTTTGCCGGTAACCCGGTAATCGCGCAAATTTTCTCCTCTTTCGCCGAAGTCGACGGCGCGTGGTTTTCATTTTTCAAATAAAACTCCGGCGCATCTCTCTCAGACACCGCGCCTCGGAGTAACTCGTACACGATCGTACCGGGTTTGTCGGTTTTCGAACTTCTCTGCCGAATCGCCGGTCCGTCGTATCGCTTCTTTCTATCAGTCATCTGATTCCTCTTCTTTTGCTCTTCCTCCAAGTGCAACAAGTGCTCCAACTCGATTAAATTGTTCTTCTCCGTAATCTTTGCCTCTTTGATCATCTCTTCCATGGTTGGAACGATGTACTCAACCTTCGGTCGCACGATTTGCGGCCTCGACTCCCTCTCTCTCCTCAACGCCTCGGACTTTTCGCGAATCTCTTTCGCGGACGCGCGCGACGAGAGTCGAAGTTCCTGCGGTATGACCACCGCCGGCGCAGCCGTCTGTTGTTGTTGTTGTTGTCGTTGTCCTTTAATCGCGGGAGCAGCGGCGCTCGCGGTCTTCTCCACTCCTTCCATCGCATCATCGCCACCACCTTCTTGCTGTTGTTGTTGTTGTTGTTGTTGTTGTTGTTGTTGTTGTTGTTGTTGTTTCTTCTTCTTCGCGGCGGCAGTAGCGGCGTTGCCATCTTTCCTCTCCGGCGCTTTCATCGTCTTCCTCCTTCGCTCCTTCGCCACCTCGACCTCCTCCTCGTCCTCGCTGCTCTCCTCGTCGTCGAAATCTTTATCGAACACGTCCGCGACTTCCTCCTCCGATTCGTACTCGCTGTCGTCCTGTTCCTCCTTGAACGCGTCTTGGTTCCAAAACTCCTCGTCCGCGGAGTCTTCGTCTTCGAGCATGCGCGTCATCCGGCGACCTCGCGTCGAGCGAGGCGGGAGTTGGACGCCTCCTTCGCCCATGTTTCAACGAATTTTATCGCGTGCGTATCTCCCCTCTCCTCCGCGTTTTTATTTCTGACGACGACAGATGAGATTTTGAAAGTGATTTTTTTTTCCAATTCGCCTCATACATTAAAGAGAGAGAGAGAAACAAACGCCTCGAAGCTTTGTCGATACCGAGAGAGACAACGCCGCAGGAGAAGAATCATCTGGGTCACCGTAGTCGCTCTTCCGCGCGACGCTTTCCTCTTTTTTTATTCTTTTCTTCTCTTTTTAAGAGAGAGAGAGAGAGAGAGCAAAAATGGGCGTCAGAGCCGCCACGACGAAGCAACAGCGGCGCGAATACGAATGCGAAGCGAACGAAGCGTCGAGAAGTTCGATGCTGCGATGGTGTCTGGAAACGATGACGACGTCGAGAACGATCAGCGGCGGCGGTAGCATCAACATCGGCAGCGATGTTGTTGGAGCGAGCGCGCGAATAGTCGCCAAGATGAACGCGGCAGAGGCGATGGCTCGAACGAGTTTGTTGTCCTTGGCGAGCGAGTTGGAAGGGAGGACGGAGATGGAACGCGTCTCGACTCTGTGCGCGGAGCACGCGGCGGACGCGGCGAGGATACTCGCGTCGTGGCCGGAGACATGGACGAGTGAGGGAGAGGTTTCTGAAGCGATTCAAGGTGTGAAATTGATTCAGTTTGTGGCAGAGAACGCGTCGACGGAGCGGTTCGCGAAGGTTTTCGCGAGTACGTTGCAGAATCTGGACGGCGCGCTGAAGGAGGCTGGGAAAAGCCTGACAGAATCAAACGGTGCGAAAAGCAACAACAAAGAAGGAATAGCGCAGCTGACGTTAGCCATAGTAAAATGCGTAGAGAGTGTAGCGAAGCGGTCCGGGGCTTTATCTGAACACATGCCCGGGGTAAAACACGACGGGTCGCAAAGTTTCGGAAAGATTTTGCGAAGCGTGGTTGGAATATTAGAGTGCCAACGAGAAAGTGCGGAGTTTCACGAAGCGTTGGAAGTGGGCGCGTTGGAGTGCATCGACGCAATTTGTGCGGCTCATCCCGGATCGGCAAAGCAACACGTCACGAACTTGCAAAGCAAGATTAAAGCGTATGTAGGGGATGGGAGTCATAAAAGTAGAAGAAGCTGTGCGTTTCCCGCGGTTGCGGCGAGATGCTTCGCATCCGTGTTGAGAGCGTCGGGTGGTACGAAAGAAATGGCTCGAATTTGGCAATCGACTATGCGAGCTGCTTTAGTTCAAGCGCATAAACTCGCGAAAATAGCGTTCGAGGGCTTTGAAAAGTTAGAAGTAGCTGAAAAAGGATTGAAAATGCTGACGCCGGTTGGGTACGATCTTCCCGCTGATTTTCTCGTGCAAGCGAAAATAGAATCATCCAGGGAAGACGCGCACGATAGTTTAAACTGCATATTGCTCGTGTGCGAGGAGTTATTGAATTTGAAAGAGTTCCCGGTATCAGTGAGTGTGCCTGTCCAACCTATCTGCGAGCTCGCAAAACGAGTTTTGAAGTGCAACGGAACGCCACTTTCTCAAGCGCCAGGGCTTCCTCCGGGTGTGCCATCGCCAAGTTTGAGTGCAAAACTTTCGAACACGCACGAAATTGCTTTGAAATTGTTGAATGCGGTAATATTAGCGACAAAAGTAATGTTTTCACCGACGTGTGCGTTTGCGTGTGCGATGTTGGATGACTGCTTGCGAAACACCGCGGCAAACGATCGCACTGGGGAAGTCACGAACGCATCTGTTCGATGTGCGGCATACAACGTATCTATGAACTTAGCGAACACTTTAGGTGCGAGTGCGGTGAAAAGCTTTATATGCGATTCAATCGCAATGCACGCGATTGAAGATGCGGCGACGACGTTTAGAAACGCATCTTTCATCAAAGCCTCATCGGCGAGACTGCACCAATCGCAACAACAAAGAAAGAGAAAAAAACACGGTGCACACGGTGTCGCGACAGAGCAAGACCCCGAGATACTCCGAGAAATAGCCGCGAGAATAGATAACGAGATTCTCTTAGCCGGCGGCCTGACCGCAACGAATCGCGTATTGACTTCAACCGCGGCGCTAAAATGTTTAGCGACATTTTTGCGCGTCGGGGGCGCTTCAATTTCTGGAAGCGCGAGACGTGCCATTGACGACGTCGTTGCAGCTGCGTACGAATCAAACGTCATCGAACCGTCAAATTTGTATCGCGATGAATCGTGCAAGAAAATACTAGATGATTTTAAAGCTGCGAAAACCGAAGCGTTGTTAGCCTCAACACTTGCGCCGACATCCCATCGACCGAGAAACAGCGCGTTGACGTTCGCCTCGTTCGCAAACACGTGCGACGTGGCCTCCGTGAACGCGCGCGTTACTTTAGAAAGTCTCATACATCCAAGCGCACCACCTCTGTTAGAGCGCGCGAGTAATTCGCTGAAAGATGCGACGAGAGAAGAAAAAGTGAAGTGGTCGTTGACTGATAAAAATAACGCCGATTACGCCGAAGATGGTGCGAAACCGACTTGGGGGGACGACGACAACGACGGCGAGGAAGACGACGACGAAGAAGAAGAAGAAGAAGAAGAAGAAGAAGAAGAAGAAGAAAAACCAATTGCGATGAATGATGGCGATGAAAAGCATGAACCAGCAACCGCAAATGCGGGAGAGAAAAAGCCCGCGCTGCCTCCTCGAGACGCAAAAGAAGAGGCTGAGGATGAGGAGATGAAGAAATCTGCGCCACTGGCCGCCCCAGTTGGAGAGGACGACGAGTTTGGCGCTTTTGGCGTGCCGGTAAACTCTAGCAAACTTCGAACCTTAGACGACGCGTGGATTCCATCGAAAGCGCCTCAGAAGAAAGACGCGGAGGTAAAAGAAGACGAACAAAAGCCAAAGAAGAAAAAGTTTGGCGCGTCGTCCTCTGCCGCGAGAAAGCAAGCCGCCTCCGCGGAAGAAGAAGATTCCGACTCAGACGGCGCGTTACCCGACATCGTCTTTGGCGACGAAGACGACGAAGACGAAGATGAGCCACCGGCGAAAAAGAAACAGAAAAAAGGAGGGAAACGCGGATAACATCGTCACCCTTATTTTTATAGTTTGTGTGTAAAGTACCGAGAATTGCAGCGCGCGCTTGCTTTACATATTCATATTTAAACATTCCGAGTTTTACTTCGCTTGTTGCAGGAAGTAATTCAGTCGGTCTCTCATCTGCGCTTCCGACGGTAACCCTTCGATCCGATCCAAAACTTTCCCCCGGTGGAACAACACAAACGTCGGCAACCCTTCGACTTTCCACTTACTCGAAAGTTCCGCGTACTTCTCCGTGTCGATTTTCACAAATTTCAATTTATCCTTGAACTCTGGCATACCGGCCAATCGCCCGCACATCTCGCTCGCCAGTTTACACGGCCCACACCACGTGGCGTAAAAATCAACCAGAACGGGAACGTCGGACTCGTCTATGAGTTCTTGAAACGACGTGAACGTTTTCTTCGTCGCTCGTAACGGTGCCACGAAAACCTTCTTCGTCTGATGATGATGACGATGAAAGTATCGCGATGGCATCGTCGTCGTTCTCGTCGTCGCGTTTCTTCGCGAGGAGGAGATTCGCCTCGAAACGAGCGCAAAACAACGACGCCGGCAGACAGACGTCGTCGTCGTCTTTGCGGACGTAAAGCTACTCGTATTCATCGTTTTTGTGTGTGGTATTTACTCCCGCGAAAGAGTGAATTTTGGGGAAAAAACAGTTGGAAAAAGGTTGCCTTTCCCTCCTCGGGAAAAAAATTTTCAAACTTCCCTCCTCGAGCGCTATTATTATCACGCGCGCGTAGCGAATAATGACGACGACGACGACGACGACGACGGCAGAGCAACAGCAGCTTTTGCGTCAGCTCAAGATCAAAACCGGCGTCTTGCGTCGCCTCTCCAAGGAGCAGAAAATGTACGAGCGAGAAGTTTTGGATTTCACCAACGCGATTGCTTCTTCTTCGCAACAGATGCAGTGTTTGGAAGAGTCGAAAGCGATGGTGCGAGATACGTCGGTGAGGTTGGAGAAAGCGTTCGTGGATTTAGAGGAGTTGGTGGAGAGCGCGAGCAAAGAAGAAGGGGAGAA
>Ga0181561_10002653_pt1 | contig 15768 bp, 14 predicted proteins | sample 011ome_19_FD_133760 | JGI IMG/M metagenome (GOLD analysis project Ga0181561, IMG submission 133760) | Coastal salt marsh microbial communities from the Groves Creek Marsh, Skidaway Island, Georgia - 011510BT metaG (megahit assembly) | ecosystem: Environmental > Aquatic > Marine > Intertidal...
CCTTGAAGATGATGTCGGGGTGGAGTTGAAAGGCGTCAGAAGCGGAGTTGAAAGGCGTCGAGGTGTGTCGGGATTGAAAGCGAGGTGTGGGCGGAGAGAGACGCCGGGAAAAGTCTTTAAGGATCGGCGTTCACCACGCGTGCGCGGTCGTATGGGGACCAGTGTGAGATGGAATACGCGCCTTGACGTGCGCGTCGTACTCCATCGGTCGCAGGTTGCTCTTCTGGTACCCGAACTTCTCGTGCTCGGTGCCGATCCTGCGTTGGTTTTGGGTTTGGACGGGAGATGAGACGCGACGCGATGCGATGAGGGCACGCACGGGGGAAAGGAACGGAACGATGGAGGCGGTGTGATAAAAGCGAATTAATAAAGCGAGAAAAAGCGCCGCGCGACGACGGACGGGGAGGGAATGAATCGCCGCGCGCGGCGGATAACGCCGTCGACGTCGACGCGACGCGCGCGCGATGGAATCGGGCGCGCGCGCACCTCCACTCCGACTTCGGCTTCGAGCCAGATCGGAGGTACTCCACGAGGTCCGCCTTCGTCAGCGGCGTCGTCTGCACCGCGGCCTGCGCGTGCGCGCGCGCGCGGACGGCGGCGGACGTGACGACGCGAGCGAATCTTCCACTCCGCGGTCGCGCGTCTCGGACGCGCGCGTTTTGGCGCGCGCGGAGCGCGCTGACGCCCGGGGCGACGTGGCGCGCGCTTCCCATCACCGCCGCCATCGTGGATACGACGTGCGCGTGCGCGAAAAGGTCGTGATGCGCGCGTGCGGGCGGGCGCGGACGAGTGGCGCGCGCGCCCGTCAGACGACGAAAGCTGCGAAGAAGCCTTTTTCGCGGTTAGCGGTCGACGACGACCGCGTCGACGCGTGACACGAATTGGTGTCACGCCTCGTTTTAGCGTAGTAGTCGCTCCGAGCGTCGTTCACAACGCTACTCTCTAACGCGCGCGCGTCCTCGCGCGCGTCCTCGCCGGCGTCTCCACCCGAGATGAAAGAAAAACCCTCTCCCTCTTCCGCCTCGACCGCCGCGCGCGGCGAAGACGCGAAGGCGTCCTCCGTCCTCTGTCCCGAGCCGTCACTTTCGCTCCTCCCTCGGCGCCGCCCACTCCACGCGCAAGATGAGGTTGTCGTACCCGTACCCGTCCAGCTTGGAGATGGCTCTGTTCGCGTCGTCCTTGTTCACGAAGTTCACGAACGCGAACCCGCGGCTCTCCCCCGTCTCGCGGTTGAACGCGACGTATATCCGCGTCACCGGACCGAACGGTCGGAACAGCTCCTGCAAGTCCTGCTCCCGCGTGTCCTCGGAGAGGTTTGAAACGCGCACCGAGTTTTCGTCTCTTCGTCGGTTCATGCTGTCGCCCATGCTCTGCCCGCCGCTCGCGCCGGCGCGCATGGACGGCGGGACGTACCCGCCCTTCCCGCTCGACGCGCCCCCTGGTCCGTCGTCCTCGCCCGGGGGTTTCGCGTCGCCCAGGCCGAGCGTGTTCATGGACGCGAGATCCTTGTACGGGCACTTCGTCGTCCAGTGGTCGCCCTTCTTGCCGCAGATGCGGCACACGAGGAGGCTCGTGTTCGAACCCGCCATCGCGGCGAGGGCGTCGCCGGACTTCTCGGACTCGCTCTTCGGCGTCGTGCGGTGACGTTCGAGGAAGATCTCCTCGATCGACACCGCGGTCATGGACTCGTCGCCGGGTTTGTATCGCTGCGCGTCGCCGAATTTCGCCCACTTTTTCCGTGCGAGCATCTCCTTCGTCACCTTCTTCGTGACGGTGTTCACGCGCACCTTCTTCACCGTTCGCACCTGCGGAGAGGCGTGGGTGAGTCGCGGGGTGAGGACGGAAGGGGGGAACGGAACGAACGACGACGACGCGCGAGTCACGCGCGCGGCGATCCATCGCGGGGGCCAGGGCGCGGCCGGGGAGAGGGGTTGGATGGACTCCGCGCGACGATCTCGATCGATCGGATCCCGCGCGTCGTGGGTTGGACGGAATCTTTTCTTTAGGGTTGAGGGCGCGACGCGACGACGCGCACCTTGAGTCCGTCCTCTTTGATCCTATAGTCGATGATCGTCTTCACGCCGTTCGCGTCGGGTCCGAACACCTGTGGACGGACGGAGGATGATTCGCGCGCGCGCGGAGGAGGGAGAGACGTCTCAGCGCGCGGTTCATCAGCGAGGGGAGGCGCGAGGGGTGGACGGCCGCGCGCGATCGAGTTCGAGCGAACGATCGTCGTGCGGCGCGTCGAAGGGCACGCGCCTGCGACGCGGGGAGCGCGACGTCGAAATCGTCGTCGCTCCCGTCGAGGTCCGCGGAGTCGCCCCAGCGCATCTTGCCCGACATCCTGGGAGTCGCGCGCGCGTTCGCGTGGAGAGAACGCGCGGTGCGGCGGAGAGAGAGCGGTCGCGCGCGGGGCGTCGCTCGCAGAGAGAGCAGAGGCGGGACCGCCGCCGCTGCGATCGACCGCTGTGACCGACCGACCGCTGCGAGCACGATTCCCACGTGTCGACGCGGAACGATAACAACTTCACTCCCTCTCGCGCGCGTCATGGCGAGCGCCGCGGCGACGGCAGCGCGGTGGGCGCGCGCTCGCTCGACGCCGCGGGGCTGCATCTCATCGACGACCGCCGCGCGCGCGCGGTCGAACGACGCGCCGCGCGGCGCGTCCGCGGCGTCCACCTCCGAACGCACGTCGCGACATCATCATCATCGACATCATTTTCAACGCGCGGCTCGGCGGTGGTCGCCGGAGACGCGACGACGTCCCGCGCCGCCGAAACCCCCCGCGGCGTCGGCGTCGTCGAACGCGAACGACGGCGACCTCAACGTCGCGCCACCGTTCGCGCTCCCGTCGCCGCTCTTCGCGAACGGCGTCGGCCCGCAGGTGCCGGAGGCGAAGGCGGCGAGATCGATGAAGCTCCTGTTCACGATGGTCGCGCTGCGCGTCGTCCTCGCGCAGGAGGAGGGCTTCGGGAACGAGTGCCACGACGACCCGTCGTACACGGAGCTGTACGACGACCTCACGACGTATCTCGGTAAAAACCCGCTGAACGCGGGCGGCGACGGCGAGGCGTGGCTCCGGGAGCTCATGCGTCACGATAAGCTGCACTGCCGCCTCGCCGCGGTGAGACTTCTGGAAGTGAGGGACGTTTACGCGTCGAGAGAGTTCGATTGGGGCGAAGTTCGAAGAGAAGCCCTGGAGGACATGGAGGCGACGCGGATCGCGATGCTGAACGAGCACCTCGGCGCGAGTCTGTAGCGGGAGATAGGGAAGGGGGTTCGGGGGGTTCGAGGGGTTCGGGTCGTGCGAGGAACAGGGGGCGTCGCGGTGGCGGTCGAATTGTTGTAACCAATTGATGAATTGTTTTTTTATTCGCGCCGCGCCGCGCGCCGGCTCGTCGCGAGCGTCGAATCGATCGCGTCACGCGTAGTAAAACAGATCCGCCTTCTTCTTTGCCTGCACCGCGATGATCCCCTCGACGAAATCCTCGTGCGACACCTCCGTCCCGTCCCTCCTGAGCGCCAACATCCCCGCCTCGACGCACACCGCCTTGAGCTGCGCCGCGTTGAAATCATCCGTCGTCCGCGAGAGCTCCTCGAAGTTCACCTGCCCGTTGATGTTCATCTTCCTAGCGTGAATCTCTAAGATCTGCGCGCGCGCGTCCTCGTTCGGGTGCGGGAACTCAATCTTGCGATCCAGACGCCCCGAGCGCAACAGCGCGGGGTCTAAGATGTCCGCGCGGTTCGTCGCCGCGATGATCTTCACGCGGTCGTCCGACGAGAACCCGTCGAGCTGGTTCAGCAGCTCCAACATCGTCCGCTGCACCTCCCGGTCGCCGTTCGTATCCGAGTCGAACCGCTTCGTGCCGATCGCGTCGATCTCGTCGATGAAGATGATCGCCGGCGCCTTCTCTTTCGCGAGTGCGAACGCGTCGCGAACCAGCTTGGCGCCGTCGCCGATGAACATCTGCACCAGAAGCGGCCCCGCGAGCTTGAGAAAAGTCGCGTTGGTCTGCGGGTCGAGGGTCGTTTGATTGGTGGGTGATGTGGCGGGAAGTGTTGTGATTGGTTAGTTATTTGATGGCATGGATGGATGTTTCATTGGACGACAGAGAGCGACGGAGAGGGCGCCGGGTTAAGTCCTTAAGGAACGGCGTCCACAATGCGAACGGGATCGTATGGGAACCAGTATGAATACGAACGCGCCTGCGCCGCGCACGTGCGTGCGATGAGCGTCTTGCCCGTCCCCGGCGGGCCGTACAGCAGCACGCCCTTCGGCGCGCGGATCCCCAGCGTCTTAAACTTATCCGCGTGCGTCATCGGAAGGACGACCGCCTCGCGGAGCTCTTGGATCTGCTTGTCCAGACCGCCGATGTCGGAGTAATCCTCCGTGGGTTTCTCGTCCACCTCCATCGCCTTGACGCGCGAGTCAAACTCCGCGGGGAGGGTGTCCAGGATCAGGTAGCTGTCCTTGTTCACGCCGACGAGGTCCGCGGGTTTGAGCTTATCTGTACGATTCGCGGGTGTGATGGATGCGCGAGGAGGGAATGTCAGATCAGACGTCGAGAAGCGAGCGAGCGAGCGCGAGGGAAAGAAAGCGCCGACCGATCGTGAAGCGCGGGGAAGGTTTATCGATCGAACGATCGAGCGATCGATCGCGACGCGCCTCCGTCGACGAGCCCGATGACGGGAAGGAAGATCGTCTGCCGCGTCGTCGTCTTCAACACCACCGCCTTGCCCTGCCTCGCCGCGTCTAAGTCCACGTTCGCGCCGTCGTCCTCTTCTTCCTCCTGAGAGCGAAGCGAGCGCGCGCGCGGGGGGGGGAGATGGGAAGGCGGAAGGTCAGATCTGACGCCCTGCGAGGCGGGAGACGGAAACGGGACGACGCGGCCCGGCGGACGCGCGAGGCCGGGCGACGCGCCTCCGGCTTCAGGTCCAAGATCTCCACGACGTTCCCGACGAGGTACGGCAGCTGCTTGTTCATCTTGATCTTCTCCATGTTCTCCTTCACGCGCTCTTTGTCCCCCTGCAGGTCCAGCGCGAGGCGGTTGGACTCGTCCCTCAGCACGCGGATCTCGTTCTCGAGCAGACGCGCGCGCATGTTGATGTCCTCCGCGGTCGAGTCCTCGAGCTCCTTCATCATCGCGACCTCGCCGTCGTCGAGCTCCATCGCGGCGGCGTCGGTCATCGCGACGACCGGTGCCGCGCGTTGTGGCGACGCGCGGCGTCGTCGTCGTCGTCAGATCCGCCGCGCCCGGCGGGCTTTCAAACGGGCTTGAAACCGCAACCTTGGCAGTGACGAGCCGGCGGCGTCGTCGGTTCGCAAAAGTTTAGTTTCGCGGCGCGGTGCCCACGCGCTTCAGTCGCGACCGCGCCGGGCGTCTCCGGCGAGATGGCGACGCAGCTGAGGAACTGCGTCGTTCGGTGCGGCGCCTCCGGGTTCGCGGTGGATTACTGGGGGCACAAGGACTTCATCGGTGCGCGCGGGGATGACGAGCGCCCTCCGCGTCGGGTCCAGCAGATAAATCTGGGCACCCGAGAGAATTTTGATCTCATCCATCGTTCGTCCGTCGCGCGTCCCTCCTGACTCTCCCTCCCCGCCCTCCGCGATACGCCGTCCGTCCATCAGGCGCGTACTTCCTCACGCACGCGCACTCGGACCACCTCGTCGGCTTGAACGGCGAGTGGGAGTCGCGCGGCGGCGCGATATACTGTTCCCCGGTCACGCGCGCGCTGCTGTTTCGAAAGCATCCCGCCCTCGAGACGCGCGCCGACGTCGTCGTCGTCGCGTTGTCGCTCGGGCGCCCGCACGTGATAACGCTCCAGGGCGGGGAGTTACTAACCGTGACGCCACTAGACGCCGGGCACTGCCCCGGGTCCGTGGGGTTCCTGTTCGAGGGCGCGTGCGGGAGGATATATCACACCGGAGACTTCCGACGAGAGGACTGGTGCGGCCGCGGCGGCGCCGCCGCCGCCGCCGCCTCCGCCATCCCCGAATGCCTGACGCGCGCGCCGCTGGACCTCCTCCTCCTCGACAACACGTACGCGAACCCGACGTACGACTTCCCCGCGCGGAGCGACGCGGCCGAGGAGGTTCTCGCGATCGTCTCGGAGGCGACCGCGCGCGGCTGCGACGTCTACGTGGGGATCGACTCGCTCGGGAAAGAGGCGCTGTTGACCGCCGTGGCGACGGCGACGGGCGCGGCGGTGAGGGTCACGCCCGAGCGCGCGGCGGCCGCGGCGGTCGCTGCGGCCGCGGCGGAGGAAGAGGAAGAGGACGACGACGGATGGGGGTTCGGCGACGGCGACGGCGGCGACGGCGACGGCGACGGCGACGGCCGCGCGCGGCGGCGGTGGCGGCACTCGAGCGTCGACGCGGGGAGCCTCACGTCCAAGTGCACCGCGTCAGGCAGGGTGTTCGCGGTGCCGAAGCAGCAGGTCACGCGCGCGAAACTCGCGCACTTGCAGCGGCACTCGGCGTCGCCGATCGAGGGGGTGCTTCCGACGGGGTGGGCCGCCGCGCCGTGGGCGTCCGCGGGCGGCGGCGGCGGCGGCGGCGGCGGCGGCGGCGGCGGCGGGAAGGGGGGCGACGTCGACGACGACGGGCCGGCGTTGCGCTCCGTGCCGTACTCGCTGCACGCGCCGTTCGGGGAGCTCGAGGCGTTCGTGAAGGCGTTGCGACCGATCGCGGTCGTCGGGAACACGCGGCCGCCGCGGGACCCGGACGCGCCGTGCATAGACGTCGGCGCGCACTTCGCGCGGTGGTGCCGCGGCGGCGGCGGCGGCGGCGGCGAGGGCGGCGAGGGCGCGCGGGTCGCGGCGCCTCGCGACGTCGCGGCGGCGTCCGCGGCGGCGGTCGCCGCGGCGAGGCTCGCGACGGCTCAGCCGCGCGTCCTCGGCGGCGCCGGGCACGCGATCCTCCGCGCGTTCGACCACCGAAACGCGGCGAACGACGACGACGACGCGCGCGCGCTCGGTCCCGGCCCCGGCGGCGGCGGAAAAGGGCTCGCGCTCTCGCGCGCGGTGAACGGGTACGAACGCCCGGCGGCGAGCGCGTGGGAGCGCGACGACGTCGGCGGGGACACCGCGTCGGAGCCGGACGACGACGACGACGACGACGCGCCGCCGGGAGACGCGTCCGAGGACGAGCTCGACGCGCTCGCCGCGGCGTTCGCGGTGGACGTGTTGAAGATGGCGCGACGCGACGGACGCGGACGAGGGAAGCGCGCGCGCGACGCCGCGGACGACGCGTGGGAGAGGCTCGGTCAGGCCGCGTCGTCGCCGTCGTCGCTCCCCGCGACGGGGAAGCAGAGGTGGCAGAGTAAGCGACGGCACGTGCCGGGGTGGTTCGCGGCCGCGGGGAGACGTGTGAGCGGGTTGTTCAGAGCCGCCCCGTCCCCCGGCGGGCGAGGCGACGCGTCATAGGAAAGATTGATGATCACGACGCGACGACGACGAAACGACTGAGCTCTTCACTTCATCTTGGTCGCGGCGGCGGTCCCTTCGGACTCCTGCCTCGCTTCCTCGCGCAGTCGACGGAGCCGCTCCCAGCGCGTCTCCTCCTTCTTCTCTTCTTTCTTCTCCGTCGCCGCCGCGGGTTTGGGTTTCTTCGCGTCCGGCTCCGGGGCGGCTTTCGCCTCTGGCTTCTTCTTCGAGTCCGCGCCGCCCGGCTTTGGCTTCTCGTCCGCGGATGATTTCTTCGCCTTCTTTTCCGCTTTGGCCTTCTCCGCGGCGGCTTTGTCCGCGGCAGCCTTTTCGGCGGCGGCCTTTTCGGCGGCGGCCTTTTCGGCGGCGGCTTTGTCCGCGGCGGCCTTTTCCGCGGCGGCCTTTTCCGCGGCGGCCGCTTTCTCCGCCGCCGCGGCTTCCTCCGCCTTCGCCTTCTCTGCCGCCCTCGCCTTCTCAGCCGCCGCCGCGTCCGACTTCGCCTTCTCCTCCGCAGCCTTCTTCCGCTTCGCCGCCCTCTCGTCGGCCCGGGTCTTCTCTCTCTCCGCCGCCTCGAGCTTCGCCTTCTCCGCGGCGGCGAGCGCGGCGCGGTCCGGCGTCGGCGCGGGGTCGTCGCCGCCCGCGACCGGCTTCGCCTTCGGGACGGTCTTCGTCGGTCGACCGGCGGACGCCGACGCCGACGACAGCTCGCGCCGCGCCGCCGCCGCCGCCGCCGCGGCGGCGGCGCCGCCGACGAGTCGCCGCAGCTCCCCCGTCGCGTTCGCGCTCAAGAACTCGTCGTTCCCGCCGATCCTCTGCCCCTTCACGAACACCTGCGGGATGCTCTTGTCGCCGTACAGCAGCGACAGCGCGTCGACGACGCCGTGCATCCCGTGCGTCTCGTCGCGGTCGACGTCCACGACGAAGGGATCGCGCGCGCCGTTCGCGAGGAGCACCTTGATGACGCCCCTCGAGCGCGGGCAGTACGACTTGGAGAACACGACGACGTCGTGCGCGCTGACGGTCTGAAGCACGTACGCGTTCGCGGGCGGCGCGAGCGCGCGCGCGGGCGCGGGCGCCGCGAGGAGGAGGAGGAGGGAGAGGAGGAGGAGGAGGGCGGAGGACGATGATGTTAACCCTCGCGCGGCGGCGAGACCGCCGCGGCTCGTTTTTATTTCTCCTCGCGTTTGAACGCGAGGCGCGTCGCCTCGCGGGGAGGGAGGCGCGTCGCGTCCGCGCGCGGCGAACGACAGCGCGCGCATGGCGAGCGACGACGACGTGAAGCGTTCGCGCGCGCGGTGCGCGATCGATACTGACGCGGTGGGGGCGGTGGGCGCGCGAGGAGATGAGGATCGATCACGTTTCGAACTGTGATGAAATAAAAGCCCGCGGCCTCTCGCATCGTCGTCGTCGTTGCCGCACTCGCGCGCACTGCGCGGCACTAGTCTAGGTGCGGCCTGACCCCGCTGGTGACGTCAAACTTACACACCGGGCACGTCTTGTGCGCTTCCAACCACCGATCGATGCACGCGGCGTGGTACGCGTGAAGGCACGGAAGCGTCCGCAGCACGTCACCGTCCTCGACGTCGGCCATGCACACCGGGCACGTGGTCGACTCCTCGGCGTCGTCGTCGCCGCCGCCGCCGCTCGCCGTCGCCGCGTCGTCGTTCATCCGTCCGCTCTCTTCTTCGCCCTCGCCCTCGCCCTTCTCCTTCTCTCTCGCCGCGCGCCTCTCACAGCTGTGCGCGTGCGTCGGGAACGTGTCCAGCGTCTCCCGCACCACGCCCGGGGTCCCGCCCACGCCGAGCTCCTCCGCGAGCGCGCTGAGACTCTCAAACGTGAAGCCGTCGCCGCGCGCGCGCGAAAACTCAAACTCGTCGCCGCCGCCGCCGCCGCCGTCGACGTCGAAGAAGGTTCGGAAAAACTCCCCGGCGCCCGCGCCCGCGCCGGACGCGCGCGCGCGCTGCTCCATGTGCTGCCCTAAGAACGACGCGAGCTCGTCCGGGTGACCGAGGCCGGTCGCGCCGCCGCCGCCGACTCTCAGCGAGAAGGAGCCGAACGGAGTGTTCAAAGAAAACGTCGCGCCGCCGCCGCCGCCGCCGCCGCCGCCGGCGTCCGCGACGGCGGTTCTGCGCCGCCTCGCGGCCGAACCCGTGGGGTATCTGTCGGCTCTCGACTCGCCCATTCGCGCGGCGTTCCTCGCCTCCGCGGCGAGCTCGCGCTGGTACCGCGCGTGCAGCCGTCGCGCGTACGCCTCGTCTCGTTCCACCTGCGTCGAGGGCTCGGGCTCGACGCGCGACGCCTCGGAGAGCGCGCGCGCGATGCTTCGGAACGCGCTCGCGGTGTGGTGCCCGAGGAGACCCGCGCCGAGCGCGGCGGAGTACAAGAACCCGCGGTCGCCTCCTCCTCCTCGCGAGCTCGTCGTCTCCGGCGTCGGCGACGACGCGGGACGCGCCGCGTCGTCCGTCGTCAGATTTCGCCCGCGCGCGTCTTCCTCGTCGTCGTCCTCGTCGGAATGATGCGTCCGACGAAACATCTCGCGCGAGGCCGCGTCGCTCGCGCGCTCGGACGACTCCCACAGTCTCCGGCGCGCTCTTCGCACGTCCTCGAGCTGCGCGTCCGTCGCGCTCGTGCGCGCGGACACGTCGCTCGTCACCGTCGTCATGTCTGGTCGTCGCGCGGCGCGTTGTGATGACGGGGGGTGCGGCGTCGAACCTTCCGAGATTTTCTACAGTTTTTGCCCTCGCGCCATTTTCTTTTACACGTGGCACAATAAAGCGACGATGACACTACTCCTCCTCCTCCTCTTCCTCCGTCCCCATCTCGGGCCCCGGCAACGGCTCCAGCGCCGCGCGCGCGTACTTCGGCGGATCCGCGCGCAGCGCGAACCCTGCCGGCGTCTCGAAGTTCCTCCCCTCCATGTACGACACGTCCTCGTCCCACAGATCCTCCAGAGTCTTCCACGGCTTCCCGGGGCCGGTGTGAAACGCGCCGTGCTGCAGCCTGTACTGCTCCTCGTACGACCCGAACGCCTTCAACCCGTCGATCCACTCCGGCGGGTAGACCCCCGCGACGCACGCGCGCAGACACTCCAGCTGGTGCTCCTCCGTCGTCGCCTTCGCGACGCACGCGACGCCTCTCTCGATGAGCCAACGCAACACCGCGGCGGCGGGGCCCGGGTCGAGCGGATCGCCGTCGTCGTGCCGGCGCGCGATCGGATGCGTCAGCGGCGCCGGCCCCGAGCGTTTTCGCCTCATGGGGCCGAGCTCGGAGAACTGATCGCCGCTGCCCAGGCATCCGTACGCCATGACCTGCACGCCCCGCGACTTGCAGTACTGAAGCAGCGCGTCGTTGCGGAAGTGCGCGCCGCACTCGATCTGAGGGTAATTGTCCATACGAGCGAACGTCGGGGTGGAGTTGAAAGGCGTCAGAAGCGGAGTTGAAAGGCGTCGCGGGCGGGGATTGAAAGCGAGGGGTAGGCGGAGAAAAACGACCGCCGGGCAAAGTCCTTAAGGAACGGCGTTCACCACGCCGACGCGGTCGTATGGGGACCGGTGTGAGATAGAACGCGCCTGATTCACCGCGGGCGGGATCCGCGTCCCTCCGAACACGAAGACGTCCTCTCCGCCGGAGACGTCCTCGCCGCCGTCCATCAGCGTCGCGAGCTTCTTGACGCTGAAGTTGCTCACGCCGATGTGACGCGTCAACCCCGCGTCGACGAGGCGCTCGAGCTCGGTCCACTGCTCCGCGATGGACGCGAGCTGCGGGTGCGGCCACTGCAGGAGGAGGAGGTCGAGCGCGTCGATCCCGAGATCGTCCAGCGTCTCTCGGACGCGCGCCTCGAACGCCTCCGGAGGTAGATCGTGCGTCATGATCTTGGACGTTATGAACAGGTCGTCGCGCGTCAGCGGGACCCCCGCGAGCGGCGTCTTCGCGTCGCCCCCCACGCACGCGGCGATGGCGGCGCCGACCTCCTTCTCGTTGCCGTACACCGGCGCGCAGTCGATCGCGCGGTAGCCCGCGGCGATCGCGCGCGTCACCGCGTCCGTCGTGTCCTCGGGGCGCATCTTCCACGTCCCGAGCGACAGCGCGGGCATCGCGCGGCCGCTGCGGAGCGTGAACGCCTCGACGCTTCCGACGTCGTGCGGCATGGCGGCGGACGGGTCGTCCGGGACGCCGCGGCGCGTCGTCGAGTTTTGGAACTGAATCAATTTGTTTTCTCGAACGTGCCGACCTCGGACGAGGTCGCAGTCGTCCCCGCGCGTCCGTCCGCGGGGCGTCTCCGATGTACGCCGCGGACGACGCGGACGATGACGGGCACCGGACCGCGTTCCGCATCGCGGAGAAGAAGTGCGCGCCGCGCCGCGCCTCGCGTCGTTTCTCGTCTCGTCTCGTCTCGTCGCGTCGCGTCGCGTCGCGTCGCGTCGCGTCGCGTCCGCGCCCTCCCTCCGTCCGACGCGACGACGACGCATCTCGCGGTCATCACCACGTCTCATCACCTGTCATCTCGCCCGCGCCCTCCGCGCCTCCTCCTCCTCCTCCTCCTCCTCCTCCGTCGCGCGCAGGTACAAGCTCCACCGCGAGCAGACGTTCCGCACGGACGCGAAAGGTCGCCGCCGCGGCAGGCTCGCGCGGCTCGTGACCAGACCGGTCGACCTCGACGACGTCGTCGACCTCCGCGACGCCTCCTCCTCCTCCGCGCTCGTCCGACGCGTGAGCGACGACGACGGCGTCACCGAGTACTTCACGATGCCGGAGACGCACCCGGGGTGCGTCCTCGTCCCGAACGCGCTCGACCTCGACGCCCAGCGCGAGTGGCTGCGAGCGGCGGCGACGACGATGCACGAGCCCCCCGCGAGGACGAACCACGGCGCCGCGCGCGGGAGCTTCTCGGGTCTGTGGGACGCGGCGGCGACCGGCGACCGCTGGCTGCGCGACCGGGAGGCGCGCGAAGGAAGAAGCGAGGGAATCGAGGGAAGCGCGGGAATGGAAAAAGAAACGGACGCGTGGGAGACGTTAGACCCGCCGCCGACGAAGGGCGACCCGCGATGCGCGACATCCGCGTCGCATCTACTGCGGAAGCTGCGTTGGGCCACCGTCGGCGCGCCGTACGACTGGACCGCGCGTCGATACGACCTCTCCGCGCCGCGCCGCGACGCGCCGGACTTCGTGCTGACGCGATGCCGAGAGCTCGCGCGCCTCGCGGGGCACCCCGCGTTCGCGGGCGACGCCGGGCTCGTGAACTACTACCGCTCCGGCGACGCGCTCGCCGGGCACGTCGACGACGCCGAGCGCGACCTCGCGAAGGCGCGTTCTCCTTCACACTGGTTCCCATACGACCCCGTCGGCGTGGTGAACGCCGTTTCTTAAGGACTTTCGCCGTCGTCTCTCTCCGCCCAGGGTCCCTCGCGTTCAATCCCCAACCTCAACGCCTTTCAACTCCGCTTCTGACGCCTATGAACTCCACCCCGACGTTCGCTTGGTATGGAACGACCTCGCCGACCTCGCGAAGCCGATCGTGTCCCTCTCTCTCGGGTGCGCCGCGATCTTTCTCCTCGGCGGCGAGACGCGGGAGACGGCGCCGACGGCGGTGCTGCTTCGGTCAGGCGACGCGGTGGTGCTCGCCGGGGAGAGCCGGCGGAGGTACCACGGCGTGCCGAGGATATTCGCGCGCGCGGAGGGGACGCGTGACGGCGCAGGGGTGGAAATTTTGGGCGCGCCGCGGGAGGTGTCGGATCCGGCGTGCTGGCCGGAGGAGCCGCTCGTGGCGCGGTGGGCGGCGGAGACGCGCGTGAACGTCTCCGTGCGGGACATCGCGTGACGGAGCGCGTTGGCACGCGCGCGCGGTAGTCGAGGACGCGGCGTCGCGATAGTTTAGTAGAGCATCTGAAGGAGATACTGTTAGACTGTAGAGCTAGACGAGTCACGAAACCGACGAAACGAAACACGTCAGCGTCATCACAACACGGCGCGATCGCGCGGCGCCGGGCGCGATGGGCGGTCCCGCCGCGCCGCTCGCGCTCGCGTCGTCGCTCCCGCTCCGCTCGAAAACGGCGTTCACCACGCGTGCGGGGTCGCATGGGAAGCGTTCTCATCAGTCTCGCGGAACCCTCCTCGTCCGCGCCGCGGGCGCCTTCACGAAGCTCATCGAGATCCCCGTCGCGCGCGGCGTCGCCAGGGCGCTCATGGTCCCCGCGCGCCGATTCATGGACGGCGCGGACGCGGCCGCGACCGTCCTCGACGCGATCGACGTCCGCGTCCCGGACGCGGACGCGCGCCTCCCGCTCGAGCTCGCGCCTCTGATCCCGCTGAGCGGCTACGACGTCGGCGAGGTGCCGTTCGTGATGCAAGCTGTGATGTACTACCGCGACACGCTCGACGTCGGCGTCCTCGAGCGCGCGCTGCGCGACGCGCTCGCGGCGTACCCGCTCCTCGCCGGGCGCTTGGACCTCTCCGACGTCGACGCGTCGAGGAAAGGGGTGCGGCTCACGAACGACGGCGTGCCGCTGCGGGTGGTGCGATCGGAGCTCGACTTTGACGCGCTCCCGGGCGATTTCGCCGCCGAATCTAGGGCGTTTCTGGACTACGAGCCGTGGATCGACGTCATGCTCGGCGGCGCGCCGGTGTTCACCGCCAAGGTGACGCAGCTTCGGAACGGTGGAAGCGCGCTGGGGGTGTGCATGTCGCACGCGGTGAGCGACGGGCAGGGGTTCGTGGAGTTTCTCGTGGCGTGGAGTTTATGCGCCGCGGGGAGAGCGCACCCGCTCGGGGACCCGGTGTTCGACCGCGCGCTGCTGCCCGCGCTGGACCGCGACATCACGCGCGATGAGGTGCTCGACATGCTCGCGGAGGAGAAGTGGGAGAGCAGAGACCCGGTGATGATGCTCGGGAAAGCCGTCGTCGCCGGTCGGACGCTCGTGCCGGACTTTCTGCGTTTTCCACCCGGCAACCGCGTCATGATCCCGGTGCGCACACTGGTTCCCATACGACCCTGTCAGCGTGGTGAACGCCGATCCTTAAGGACTTTTCCCGGCGTGTCTCTCCGCCCAGGGTCCCTCGCTTTCAATCCCCGCCCTCGACGTCTTTCAACTCCGCTTCTGACGCCTTTCAACTCCACCCCGACAGGTGCGACGCGCCGAGCTGGACGCCATCCGCGCCGCCGCGGGCGGCGACGGCGTCACCGCGAACGAGGCCCTGTCCGCGCACGCGTGGCTCCAGCTGTCGCAGATCGTCGGCGCGGACGGCGGCGCGGCGATCGGCGACGTGCTCGAGCACGTCACCGTGGTGTCCGGTCGCGGGGGCAAACGCGGTCTGCCGGAGATGTACTTCGGGAACGCGTCCGTGGGGGTGAAGACGGGCGCGCTCGAGGTGGGCGCGTTCGCGTCGGACGACCTCGCCGGCGTGAGGGACGCGCTGCGGCCGGGGCTGCGGCGGGCGCTGATGCGGAGAGAGAAGTTTCTGAAGCTCACGGAGGCGACGTTTCGCGCCGGCGTCTCCGCGTACGATTTCGACATCGACGCGTTCATGCGCGGGCGGTGCGTGTGGTGCAACAACCTGACGACCATCTACCTCAAGCTCTACGAGCTCGACTTCGGGACGGGGCGCCCGGAGCTCGCGCTGCCGCCGGAGTTGAACGACATCGTGCAGATCCAGTGCTCGCGGCCGAAGAGAGGGACGCGCGAGGCGGGAGAGGACGGCGTCGAGATGTTCGTGAACTTGCCGCCGAACGTCATGGAGAAGATCAGAGCGCCGGAGGCGATGGCGAAGCTCGCGGGGATAGGCTGCTACTGATGAGGAGACGAGGGCGTGTGGGGGGGAAAAATAACTACTAGTGAGGTATAAACTTCCATCACTGTACGATCGATGATAAAACAAACAAAAGGCGTCAACCCGGGGCGTCCTCGTCGAACAGCCACCTGTTGTTCTGCTTGAACATCTTCTTCTTCACGTCCGCCTTCCTCTGCTTCAGACGCTCCACCTCCTCCCGCGTGAGCTTCGTGTTTTTCGCCTTCTCCCTCCGCCGCTTCATCGCGCACATGGCCGCCTCGAGCTGGTTCACGTCCATGTGATGATCCAGCGGCGTCCCCGCGTAGACGCTCCGGCCCGGCCCTCTCCCGAACACCGTGCTCGGTCCCGCGGTGAGGTGCCCGGTGAGCTTGTTGTACGTCGCCTTGGACTCGTACCCGTCCCCGGCCCAGTCGCCGTCGATCCCGAGCGAAACCGCGTGACGCTGGGCCTGCATCTTGTCCAGCAGCGCTCGCGCCATGTCCGCCGGGTCGACGCCGCCGGACAGGACCGCGTCGCGCTGCGACGCGGGGAGGTTCGCGATCAGCGCGGCGGCCGCCC
>Ga0181561_10002658_pt1 | contig 15760 bp, 8 predicted proteins | sample 011ome_19_FD_133760 | JGI IMG/M metagenome (GOLD analysis project Ga0181561, IMG submission 133760) | Coastal salt marsh microbial communities from the Groves Creek Marsh, Skidaway Island, Georgia - 011510BT metaG (megahit assembly) | ecosystem: Environmental > Aquatic > Marine > Intertidal zone...
CACCGTGGTACGTGCTGAGTTCCCGGAAAAAAAAATTACGGGTGCTGCCGACTAGCACAGCAACACCCAAGACTCCAGGGAAACCCATTTATCCTATTCTATACATACAAGACGCATGATATGTGAATCAATTAAATATTACTCGACAGACTCTCGTGCTGAGCCACTGCTCATCATCGCTGCGCTCACGCCTCGAACCACTCGTTCATTCCTTCCGAGGAAACACAAATTTGGGTAACATTCGGAGTGCGAGAATTCCTAACAAAGGAAATATCGATTGCGAGAGATGCTGAAAAATCAGTCACCGAAATTTTCAACAAAAGTCACCCTCGGAAACAAACGCTCAAGCTTCATCATCAAGCTCTCAACGAACTCAAGAATAGACCCTCACCAAAACTCAGGCGACGAGAGAATTGAGCGCTGCGTATAGCAAAGTTGTAACAAGGCATGCAACCATCAGCGATCCAAGCGATCGGATAACATAATAAGGCAACACGTGCCCTCGAGCAAATACATGGGATGTTAAGGACGCTAACATACGACCGCACCATTCATTATGTTCGAGTGCATCGTTGAAAAAGATGCGGCTACCCGTTCAATAGGACACGATAATGAGCTGAACTTCGGCAGCAAAGTAATAATTCAATAGCGCGTAAAAAACTGGGCATGTGAAGGCTTTTCGGAAAGAGTTGAGGCTGCAACACATCGAAAATCGATATTTTACTCTTTCATGCGATGGTTCATGAAAGCTTTCGCTCTACATGCATGGCAGTTGTTGAAGTTTTACCTCGCATGAACAACACGGCACTTAAGTCCTACACCGTGTGCATCATATCAGTGACGATGGGAAGCGAGACGATGACGTCATTCGCTTCTATGAGTCCATAACATCGCAGTGGAATGTGAGGAAATCGTGTATTAATCGTTATACAGCCGAAAGAATTCAAACGACTTGAGCAAAACGTCAAAATAACAAGGAGATTCAATACGATCGCGCTGTGAGCATACAAACGAAATTCAAAACGTAGTAGCTCAGAAACGTTTGTTGAAGAAAGAAGACCAGTGGCGGTAATCAATCGATCGATTGATATTACATAAAGCGCCAAACGCTTTCTCTGTTCGTCTCATCTGGTGCACTATGAATGTGAGTCGCGTCACAATACACCATCACTTCGTGACCTTTACGATACTCTGGCCTACCGATTGTTTCGACTGGGAGATCTTCAATACTCAAATCCTCCCACTGAATGATCGTTCCTTCCTCGCCATCTTGACGCAAGGGATGCGACAACTTGCAGGAATGACTAAATACACCGACGCCGCTCCATTCACTTTCAGGCGGGAACCCGAGCATCACGGTGAATCTCTCCAGACCTGAATCTTGATGCCAAGAATGACGTTCTTTTCGTCTACCCGTGCCCGTGATGTCTATAAGCGATCCGTGACTCTCTTCGCCACACAACGCGCCGAGCGTCTGAATGAATGTCTCCCCGTCTAAGCCCGCCACGCCGTGCTGCTCGAAGAGCCCGGTGAAAGCGGCATACCCCGATTTCGATGCTTTCCAGTTGACCATCAACGAAGAACTCAGCGAACGAATAGCAGCATTTGCCTTGTCACTCATGTTCTCGTCCTCCATGAAGAGATCGTCGCGCATCGCCTTCCGTATTCCGGTCCTGAACTCCGCGCTGGAGTTGAAAGCCGCTTCCAGACCTGTTCCCGGGAACAGGTCTTCGAGTCCGTAAAACTTGACGTGCTCTTTCACAGCTGCGAAGAGGGAGAAAAGTGGAACGAAACGTTAGAAACTGGGCATGGAAGCATGTCCCGAGAGATTCATTCATCATCGTGGTGCTCACCATCTTTTCCTGGTCGCCTGAGCTCAGGAGGGACCTCGAAAACATCCACGTCGTCCCACGCTCGGTATTCTGTTCCCGCAGCCGTCTTCGTTGCCTTTTCAGAACTGATCTCGCTTTGCTTCTTCGGGCTCACCCCTGCCGCTGTATTCGAACGTACAGGAACATCAGGTCAGCGGGGATTCTCCAGAGATGAGCTGAACGTGATTGTGCGTCGAACAAATGTCGTACGTACCTGAAGCGAACGGATCCGCAGCGACGGACTTCGCACCGGAACCAAACGGAGAAGCAGCGGCACCTCCGAAAGGTGAAGAAGTCGACGCTGTGTTCTTCGCGTCACCGAACGGACTAGCAGCGCAACGGACTGGGGTTTCGCTTCTCGGTCGACACCGATATCCCAGTCGCAAACCCGGACGTGCAACAAGACACGTTAAAGTCATCCTGTCACTGCTCCGCGAGCCGCTATTTTGCCGTCGTTGAGTTGGCCATCGCAGTTTTCTTCTTTCTTTCCTGATCCGCTTTTCGTTTGATTTTCTTGGCGAGGATCCGAGAGGTCAGGACGACGTCGGATGATTTGTGATTCCTCGTCGGCACCCGAAAACCTCATCTGCTTCACTCCGTCGGGCGCGCACGCACGACACGCGTCCGAAGAGGGTGTCAGTCGCGAGGGGGTCAGCGGGTGCGTGCACACGAGGCTCGCGTGCGCTGTGGCGTCTATCGATGCCGCGTGGGGTCGGGCGTTGGCAACTTCGAAACTCGCTTACGTGGATGGTGACATCCTCCTCGACGCTCGCGGCGTCGTCCAGCTCCCTCGCCCCGAGCGCGTCACGCCTCGCTGCCAAACGCGGAGCTAAGACGATTCCGTTTGGGTTTTGCGAACGAAAATGCCATGTTCGAGCATTACGACCAACCCGTGCAGCAACAGCACCTTCGGTTGATGGAGAAGAACGACGCGCGTCGTCGTCGAAGGCCTCGTTTTCTTTCCTGAAGTCGGACGCGAATGATCTTCCTCGACGTTTCGCGGAAGCGGCGCATTCCACTGGCGCATTTCACCCCGGGGATCTCGTTCTGGCTTGCGTGAGCGGCGGCGCAGACTCTGTCACGCTTCTTCATCTCCTCGTTCAATTGCGCGACGCGTGGAATCTGGACGTTCGTGCGGTACACTTCGACCACGAAGTTCGCGGCGATGAATCAGCCGACGACGCCGTCTTCGTCAAGGCGCTGTGCGCGCGACTGGACGTCGAGCTTCACGTTCGCGTCCCCGAGAAGCCCTTCGCGCCATCCAATTTTCAGGCAAATGCGCGACAATGGCGTCGAGATGCGACAGTTAAACTCCTCCAATCGCTCGAAGCGAATGTCGTGCTCCAGGGTCATCATGCTGATGACCAGACCGAGACGACGCTGTTGAAACTCCTTCGCGGGTGTCACATATCTCGCATCGCCGGCATGCGTCCGCGCGAGGGCGTTTTCGGTCGCCCGCTTTTGTCGTTCCCGAAACGCGAACTCGTCGCGTTTCTCGAGTCTCGCGCGGAAACATGGCGTGAAGATCCCAGTAACGCATCGCCGAAGTACCTCCGGAATCGCGTGCGCGCCGAGTTGATCCCTTTGCTTCGCGAACTCGTCGACAAAGGCGGTGTTGAGTCTCGCGTCGAAGCGTTGACTGAGCAGAGCGCGCACCTTCGCGAACTGCTTGACGAAGTGCCTTCCGCATACCTGGCGCACGGCGATGGTCCAGTGGCTTCGGATTCTCCTTTCGATAGGTCGTATCTCGTGCGAGGTGAAATTGATCTCGATTTTTGGTCCAGGCTTCCCACGCTTGCGCGAGAGGACCAACTTCGCACGTATGTTTCTGATTGCGCCGGGGTGGACATGGAGTACCACGTCCTGCGCAAGATGTGCGCGCAACTCTTCGCGCGCGCGAACGCTGACGTGAACACCGCCGACGCGCCGGAATGGGAATGGCGAATACGCGGAGATTGGGTACTGCATAGCGTCGGTACCCGAGCGTGGGCTGCAAAAAAGCCTCGCCTCGACTTGAGAGCGAATGAGGGGAAACAGACATCAGGCGCGAACGACGGGGACGGCGACGCCGAGGCACGAGCTGTTGGAAATGAGGTCATCGTCGACGCGGGCCGAGGCGTTTCCATCACGCACCCACCCGGTTGGTTGGTTCGGGCGTCTTGGGAAAACTCAACATCCATAGACAGTACCGAGGAAGGTGTTCGGTTGGCGAACCTTCCTGATAAGTGCGCATTGCAACTTCGGTTTCGGCAGCCCGGCGACGCGTTTCGGCCGGGGCACTCGAGACGCGTAAAGCTGAAAGACTGGATGCGAGGAAACGACGTACCCCTGCACGCGCGTGATCGGACACCGCTCGTTTGTCTTGGTGATGATATTTTAGCGGTGTATCCGCATCTCTCTGCAGATGCGTCGCCGAGCGAGGACGGAAGCGCGAAGGACGTCAGGAACGGCGCGCGGCTTAACCTCGTCGTCGACTGCGTCTCCGTGGACGATGCTGAGACAGCGAACGATTTCGAGTAGTGAGAGGCTTGCTTATACGAGTGACTGCCCATGTACACAAACGAGCACCCGCGTGTCATGCGATTCATCATATTTACGGAAGCATACGTTCGCGTCGTGCCTCGTTCGCGTCTCGACTGTGGTGTTCTTCTCTCTCACCCGATCATGTTCCACAAGTCGTTTGTCAAGTGGTAATCTGAACGGTCTCCCACGGCAAAGTCGATTACCTTGAGGTCCTTCCCCTCGTGCGCGTTGACCCGCCCCGCTATCCTGTCGGTGACCTCGTACTGCCAGGAGATCTTGGAGATGTGCGCGTAGAGACTAAGCTCGTGTTTCGCGCGCGGGACCTCCTCGGCTGCCACGGAGTCCACCTCGGCGCGACGCACCTTCAGCGTCGCGCCCCGCGACTTGAGCTCCTCTTGCAACTCTTCCAACGACTGCGCCTCTTTCTCCATGTTCGTCAGGTTCTCGCCCGCCGTCCGTTTCTCGGCCTCCGCCTCCGCCACCCGCTTCTGGTGTTCCGCATCAGGCGCTGCTGCCTCGTTCACCTTCTTCTCCGCCTTATCGACGCGCTTCACCATCTCCCTGATGACCGTCTGCATGTGCGCCTCACGCGTGTCGCACAGCTCGCGAACCTCGGCGAATTGCTGGTTCAGCTGACGCACCTTGACGGCGTCTTCGTCGGTGGAGTAGATGCGCCGCATCTCCTCGATGAGCTCATGGCACTCGGCGAAAGCGCCGTCCGCGTAGGAGACGTCGGGAGCCATGACCGCCGGCAGGTGCGAGTGCGCACGCGCGTCGTGCCCCGAGATGTGCGCGTTCCCCCCGAAAACCGAGCAGCTTGTTTGAACCAACGGAAACCGGAATCCTCGGAAGTCGAAACGCGCTTTTATACGGAGCGAAAGACCCAAGTTTCGGGGTTTAATAAAGTCAACGCTTCCAAAACCGCTTGGCGAGCCATTCGGCACCCGCGGCTTTTTTCCGGACGCCCCCCCCTTCTCTCCCTCGTCAGTGTCGTCCGAGCATCGACCGCACGCCGAGGACGCGTCACTTCGCATCCGCGACAAAACGACAGATTATAGCTCACGCGGAGGTATGCACCTCTAATGCGGCGCCAGCCTCTCCCCCTCGGGCGCCCTGCCTCGTCGTTCCGCCCGATGAACGGACGCTCGTCGTTCGTGACGGCACACACATCACCACGCGTTTCGCGCGCCTGGCGACGAGCCCCATCGTTACGGCCGACGACGTCGCCGCCTCGATTGCCTCGTTTCACATGTCGCGCGTGTCTGACCCGAATTCCGCCTTTCCTCGTCCCCTTCCCCTCCGCAGCGACGGTGAGACCACCATGAGCGTGAAAGGCAAAGTGAACGTTTTCTCGCGCGTCCGTCCCGGACTGGCTCGCGAGGACGGCGACCAACACTGCATCACCAACCACCAGGAGTTGAAGAAGTGCGTGGTGCGCGTGGAAGACGATGCCGTCGAACGTGTCCTGGCCGGCGGATCAGCCGCCCCGGGAAAGGTCACGGAGAAGGCGTACTCCTTCGACGGTGTCTTCGACCCAGAAAGCACGCAGAAAGAGGTGTACGAGGAGGTGGGAAAGCCGGTCCTGAAGGACGTGCTGCAGGGATACAACGGTTCCATCCTCGCGTACGGTCAGACGAGCGCGGGAAAGACGCACTCGCTCCTGAACAGTGGCATGGGCATGGACGGCAGACCCGACCCTAAGCAAGCCGGTCTGTTACCCCGTCTCGTCGCCGCGCTTTTCGTGCACATCGGCGCCGACAGCAAGCACGCGTACACCGTGGAGGCGAGCATGTTGCAGATTTACAACGAGCAGATAGATTGTTTGCTCAACGAGCACCGGGAAAAAGGCCATGGACTGCAAGTCACGGGAAAGTCCGACGTGAAGGGCCTGACCTGGATCGCGTGCAAAACGCCGAGCGATATGTTGATGTGCTTTCAGCGCGGGCGCAACAACCTCGTGTACGCCGAGACGAAGATGAACAAGTCCTCCAGTCGCTCGCATGCCGTGTTCCAAATTAAGATCTCCAAGAGGTCCCGCGCCACCTCCAGGGCGAAGGTGGGCGGTGGAGGCAAAGTGGAGATGAAGGCAACTTTCGGTAAACTCACCGTCGTCGACCTGGCGGGCTCTGAACGCATAAAAAAGAGCGGCGCGTCCGGCGCGCAGTTCAAGGAAGCGACGAACATCAACGGCAGCCTTTTGGCGTTTGGCAACGTCGTCCAGGCGCTGGCGGAGAAGAAAAAGTTCATCCCGTACCGTGACTCGAAGCTCACGCGCATTCTCGAGGATTCGGTCGGGGGTAACTGCAAGACGAGCCTGCTGGTGTGTTGCTCGCCTTCCGTAGAGTCTTCGGACGAGACGGTGTGCACGCTCGATTTCGCGTCACGCGCGGCGCGGATCGAAATCACCGCGACGATCAATCAGACAACGGTGATGGTGGACGCCAAGTCACTCATCGCGGACGCCGCCGGGGATGGCTTGGACACCGCGCTTAAGGAAAAGCACCGTGAGATGAGCGAGTTAGAGAATAAGCTTCGCGCGGCGAGCTCCCAGAACGAAGCCGCGCTCAAGAAGGAGAAGGAAGAAGCGATCAAGAAGCAAAAGGCTGAGATGGCCAAAGCGGCGGAGGCTGGCAAGCTGGTTGACACGTATAAGCTCAAATCCGAGGAGGCTGCGAAGAAGATCAAAGAGCTCGAGGCGGCCGTCAAAGAGGCGGCGGAGGCGAAAGAGGTCAGATTAGAGATGAAGAAGATCGTCGACGAGAAAGAGCGCGAGGTGCAACTTCTCAAGGCGACGCTCGCGGAGGAGCGCAAAGCTCGCGCGCAGGCGGACGACGAGCGCGCGAAAACGCTCGTGCGACAAGTATCAGAGACGAAGGCACTCCTGGACGAAGCGAACGCACGCTCGTCTGCCCTTGAGGCGCGTGCCGGTGAGGCCGAGACTCTCGTCGCACAACTTGGCGAGCAGCTTCAGGAGTCGACAGCCGCGCTCGAAGCTGCGAGTGCGGAGGCGTCGGCAACTGCGGTGAGAGCCGCTGAAGAGCACGCCGCCGCCGTCGCGAAGATTGCAGAGGAGCACGCCGCCGCGCTTGTGGAGAAGGAGTTCGAAGCCATGGCGCGAATCGAAGACGCGGTTGAGGCTGCTAAGCTAGAGGCTGAGGCTGAGGCCGAGAAGAAGGAAGAGGAGCTGATCCGTCAGTGGAGTCTGAAGTTGAGCGACCAGGCGGAGGCCGCCGCGGCGGAGCTCGCGGAGCTCGCCGCAGAGCTCGCTGAAACGAAAGAGTTGTTCGACGCAGAACGCCGAGAGAACGAAGAGCTCGTGGAAACGCTCAAATCGGAAACGCAGGCGAGCTTGACCCGCATATCCACGCTCCAACAAGAGGCAGAACAGCTCACGTCGGAGATTGAAGCCGCACGCGCCGAGGTCGTCGAGCAGCGCGAGGCGGCGGCGGCGGAGGCTGCGAGGCTCGACGCGGCGCACGCCGAGGCGCTCGCCAACCTGAACGAGAGAAGACGCGAGGATGCCGCCGCGGCAGAGAGACGCCTTGCAGAAGCAGACGAGGCACACGCCGCTGACGCCGAAGCGATTCGCGCGCGCGCGGAGTCGCGAGAGAAGCGTTTGTCGTGGGCGTTCAGCGCTTCGAAGGCGTTACTCGCTGAGACCAACGCCGCGATTCTGGCGGACCACGCGAGGATGAAACAGAGGTTCGAAGCGCGAGACAGTCGCGATGACGACGTGGAGAAAATCGCCGAACTGAGCGCCGAGGTGAACGCGCTGGATAACTTGAACGTGCATCTTCGCAGGGAAACGCAGGCTATCGCTCGTGAACTCGATAATCGAGACCAGAACGATTACATCTTCGGAAACGCCCAGGGGCACCGAGCCGCGCCGGGTCCGCGAAAATCGCTCGGCTCGCGCTCGCAGAGCGTTTCGACGGGTCGGACCATAGACGGGTCATCGTTCCTCACGGCGAAAGGAACGAGCGTGGGGACGCGAAGGACAGTGCGAGGTCAATGACAAAATACATAGTATGACCGTCATGGTATGTAACATATAATCAATCGACTACAACTGATTAGAGAAGGAGACGCTGCTTCGCGCTCCGCCTCCGCGCCCCCCGCCTCCGCGCCGCGGAGGATTCTGGTTCCCCGAACCGAAGACGTTACTCGGCGTCGGCGTCCAGCAGTCCGGCTGCATCATCACCGCGTCGTCGTCATCGGAGTAATTCTCAGAGAGGCGACGATTCATTTGTCGCTCATCTCGCGCTTCGCTCTTGTCCCGCTCGTCCCTGTTGTCCCGCTCGTCTCTCCTGTCTCGCTCCTCATCTTCCCTGGCTCGCGCCGCCGGGTTCAGTTCTTCGAGACCCGCCACGTTCAGTTGCCTTTGCGTGCCGAACGACCTCGACTTCGCCAGCGCCCGGATGTCCTTACGAACGTTTCCTCTCCCCCGTCCCCCTCCACCGTCGTTCCCGCCGCCACCACTCGCGCCGTTTCTGTTCCCTGCGAACGCGTCCATGATGCTGCTCGATGAGCTTCTGACGCCGTTGTGAATCAAGAGCGCGTGCCCGAGAGGTACGCCTATGGCTTTCAGGTCGCACACCTCCAGTTTCCTAATCGCCTCGATCGTTTCGATCTTCTCGTCGCAGAGCGCGTCGAAGTACATGTCCATGCCCTCACCGTCATCGTCCTCGATGGTGTCGAGCAGGTGTCGCAGATCTTCAACCTTTTCCGCCGCGATAATTTCGCGCTGCGTGCATTCGTCGTAATAGTCCTCGTGCTTTCGAAACGATTCCAAGAGGTGCTCCACTTCCATCGACCGCAGACCTTGCCCGGCGAGCGCCTCGCGCGTTAAGCGCTTCAAGTGATGCAGTAGGTTGTTCTCCTTCCTTCCGGAAAGATCGATCTGGAACACCGCCGCCTTGCCCAAGGAGAACTCCAGGTATGCGACGCCGGCGTCCGCGTCGCATTGACCGAGCACGCGCGTCACTTCTTTCACCGCTTTCCTGACGCACGCAGAGACCATCGTGAGGTTTCTGGAGACCATAATGTTCCAGCGCACGGACGACCCACCGAAATTTTCAATCGCGTAATGGATCGCCTCACCGTCCAGCGCCAGGAGCACGGTCTCGACGCTGCACACCGCGGTTCTAGAGCGCGGCTGGCCAAACTTGTACACCACCTCCTGTCCAAACGGCTCACCGCCTTGGCGGTACACGTCCAAGGCGGAACCTGGCGCGCGCGGGGGGAGCATGACGGTTCCTTTCACGCAAAAGTATAAGTGCGTCGCGGGTTCCCCCGTCGAATACACGGTGTCTCCTCGTGCGTACACGTTGACATTCATCGCAGACGAGAGGTGCATGATCATGTCGGCACTGGCTGCCGCAAACACCCCGCACGACCGGAGAATGTCCCCGTACATCGCCTCCGCCAAAACTCTTTTCATGTCGTCCGACACGTTCTCGAGAATTTGGTTCAAGTCCTTGTACTGCTTCGAGTTGGCGTACTTGTACAGGTAGAACGAGCGAATGCGTCGACAAAACTCAGGACCGGGGACATCGTCTTTGCGCCACTTCATCACGCGGTTGTACACGTCCTCGCGTTTCAGAAACACGTTCAACACGTTGAGGTTGCTGTAAAACTCCCGCGAGGCTTCGTTCATCTCGTCGACGATGGTCATCACGCCACCGATGATCGCGGCGTTGGCGATGGCTCCGACGATGAGCAGCATCGCGATGTACGCGCGGAGCACGGAGGACTCCGCGTCGGAATCGTGTCCCTCACCCATCCCCGTGGTGATCCATGTCAGGCCCCACACGAAGCAGTAGTAATACTTCTTGAACGTCGTGACCTTTTCGTCCAACTCGAGCATGCTGGGCAAGAACACCTCCAGCGCCGGCGAGTCGGGGTCGTACAGGCAAATCAGCGACGTCAAACACGCGATCCAGTGCGCAGTGACGAGCAAGACCACCAGCAGCATGGAGATGTTCAGCGCCTGGTAGTCGATCGCGTAATCGGCTTCGTACTTCTTCACAATCTTCAACCCGCGAAAGATGCGAAGCATCTTGAGCAGGCGGAACAGCTTGAGCACGCGGAAGACTTTCAGCGACCCGAGACTCCCGCCGTCTCCGATGACCTCGATGAGGTCGAACGGCATGATGGACAGCAGATCGATGATAAACATGCCTTTAAAGTACCTCAAGGCGAGCTCCTGCTTCGAGGTGACCCAGATGCCGTCCTCGCCCTCGAACGGCGTGACGAACACGAGCCACATATCAACGAGGAAGATGATGTTGATCAACTGGTTCACCCAGAACAGCATCTCGACGTTCACGCCGCCAAGACCGTCCATGAACGAGATCTCGTACGGAGTCACGAGCGCGGTGAACACGAGCAAGTGCAGGGTCATCAAATCCCACGACTGGACGTACCTATGGCGGGGGTTCACCACCTGCCACGCGTGGTTCCATAAAGGATCGGCGTCGGTGAACACGGGGTTCGCAGCACCCAAACCTTGGGTCGCGACCATGCGGGACTTGTGTTTCAGCGCTTCTTTCCTGGCTTTGTTCCTCTCCGCCGCGCGCAGACGCATCGTCTTCGCATCGCCGCCGCCGTACACGCTCTCGTCGTCGCTCACCACGGAAGGGGGCCTGCGTTTAGGCGACTTCATCGCGCCTCCCCGAGTCCCCGGGTGCTTATTTCTCGGAACGCCCTTACGCAGGTCGCGCTCCTGCTCCTCGAGCTCCTCGCGCGCCATCGCGGCCAGGGTGCCCTTGAGGCCGCCGCCGGCCATGCGCGCGCGAGGAAATTGAACGAAGAGCTCTGAGCACCGCGCGTCGCTGCCGTTCGGGGTCGTGACGTCACGCTCGTTGCGCGTGACCGACTCGCGATCGCGCGATGGCGACGCTTCGCGTTCAGTGTTCGACAATCCTTCGATCCTCATGATCCTGTCTGCGCGAGTTTGATGGGAATGGGAAATTTCACTGGCATCCTACAAGCGCAAAACTACCGACCAGTCGTCGTCCGCTCGCCTGCCCGACGCCCCCTCAGTCGAAGTCGTCATCCTCGTACTCCACCTCCTCCTCTGCCGTTCTCGTGCCCTTGTCCCAGTCCTTAAGCTTATTCCGCCCCATCAGGTACCCGTCAGACAGCACGTCCCAGCCGCCGCCGCCGCCCTCCTCCTCTTTCTTCTCCTCCTTCTTCGCCTCGGCCCGCTCGCGCTCGCCCGACTTCTTGAGCTCCGCGAGGAACGACCCCTTGGTGAGCTCCTTGGGCTTCAACGCCCCCCCCTTGCGCTTCCCCGCGTCCGCCGCCGCCTTCTGCGCCTTGCTCACCGCGTTGAACAGGCGCACGACGCCGCGCGTCGCCGTCTGCAGCATGCGGCGCTCCAACTTGTCGCTCGCGGGGTTGACGACGCCGCGCGCGGGGACGACGTGCCCGCGTTCGCGAAGCTCCAGCTTTTTCCGCTTCTCCCGCGACCGCGCGCGCTTCTCGACGCGCGCCTCAGCCTCGACCCGCCTCTGCTTCTTGGTCTTGGGCAAAATTTCGGCGCCTCCGGACGAAGACGCCTTCGCGGCGTCGCCGACCAGGTTGCCAAACGCGCGCGCGAACCCGAACGCCGCCGCGCCGCCCTCGGCGCGCGCCGCCGCCGCGGACGCGGCCGCGTCGCCGCGTTTTCGTCTCGGGACGGCATCTTCGTCGTCGGGATCGTCGTCGTCGTCGAAATCGTCGTCGTCGTCGTCGTCGTCGAACGCGTCATCCTCAAACGCGTCGTCGCCGGCGCCGTCCGAATCGTCGTCCGAGTCGGAGGACACTTCGGCGCGCTCGTCGAGTTCGAGATCGTCCCCGCCGAAAGCCTCGTCGTCCAGCTCATCGAGAGACGAAGACCCTTCCTCTTCATCGCTGTCTCGATCGTCGCTCTCGTCTTCCTCATCCGCCTCGTCTTCGGGCGACATCGAAGGCTCGTCCTCCTCGGACGCGTCCTCCTCGCCATCCTCGAACGCGTCATCCTCGACGCCGTCGTCGGAAGAAGATTGCCCGGACGCGCTCTCGGAATCGGGCGAGGGCGCGCGCCTGGCCGCTTTCTTGCCGGCGGGCGCCGACGAGGGCTTGCGCTTTCCGAGAGCGCCCATCGCGCGCGGTTCGCTGTCCGACGCCGAGGTCTAACGACGCGCGCGGGGGCGTGTGCGAACGCGCGAAGATGAGCCGCCGCCCCTTCCGCCGCCTACGTTTTCGGTTTCGGTACCTGATCGGAAACTCGGGATGGAATGGCACGCATCCGCGCGATCTGCCTTTCGTGGCCAGCGAAACCGATCGTATCTTCTCGGAACTCGCGTCCGACACGCCGCTCGCAGTCCGGCCCGCGCGCGTCGCAGCCGCCTCGCCTCTCCCGATCGTTCGTCGAGCGATGGGTAGGGGGTACCGCGACGGCGACGCGCCCTGGCGCTTCAGCGGCCGCGCTCTGTACCAGCTGAACCTGGTCAAATCGAGCGAGGCGAGGAAACACGTCCCGAAAGACTTGAAGCTCGTGGAGCTCTTCGGGTACACGCTGGGCGGCGTGTACCTGGCGAGGTACGAGGACTCGCCCGCGGGCACGTTCGACGAGATGGTCGCGCTCGGCGGCCTGGTGTGGAACCCGCCCACTTCCTGCGCGTGGGCGGCGAGGGTGTTCGTCAACGACGCGGGCGCGCGCGCGCACGGGGTCAAGACGTGCGGACTGCCCTCCGCGCTGGCGCGATTCGACGACGACGACGACGCGAGGAACGCCGAAACGCACGGGTGGTGGAAGAACATCAAACCCCCCTCCGTGTTCGCGAAGGCGCGCGCGTTCGCGAAAGGCGAGCGAGTTGTCCGCTTCGAGGAGAAGAGGCGCGCTTCGCGTTCGGAGACGGTGCGTCTCCGCGACGGCGACACGGGCGTGGAGGTGTGCTCGCTCGCGCTCCCCGGCGCGGGCTCCGGGCCTCTCGGCCCGCGGATCAACGTGAAACTCCCGAGCTTCAGCGGGCGGACCGAGGCGTGTCCTGACCTGCTCAAGTACTCGCTCGACCTGCGCGCGAACGTGCGTCTGAGCGGACCGATCCTCGCGGAGACGAATGACGCGTACGAAGCGGCGGAGACGGCGACGGCGCGCACCGCCGCCGAGGCGGCGCCTTCGGCGGCGCCTTCGGCGCCGAAGAAACGAGGCGCGTGGGCGCCGACGGGTGACGTGCGTTTCCCTCCCGCGGTGGCCTTGGCGTCCGCCGCGTCCCTGAGCCTGGCGCAGAGCCCGGCGGTGACAGATGCGGGAGCTCCCGAGGTGCCCGGGAAAGCCGGGAAAGCTCGGACCCCTCAACCGCCGGCGGATTCCGAGCTGGCGGCGATTCTGCGCGGCGCGCCGTTGCTGTGCGTCGCGTTCGACGCGATGGAGATGGACGTCGGCGCGCCGGTCAAGGTGGCGGCGAAGTGAGGCGCGTTTCTCGTACGATTCGTACGTCGTATCTCGGAATGAAGAAATATCTTAACGTGTTCTATATTGTTAGATACTGGTGATATCTGGATACGTACTCGTACGCTCCACCCGTGGTTTCCGTGGTTTCCGACGCGTCGTCAGTCCACGTACGACCGGTACTTTTTGCTCGGCGTCCCGAAACTGCGCCGGTTGCTCCGGCGTCCGCCGTGCACGCGCGCGACTTCCTTCTTGTCCAAGTCCGCCTGCTTCATGCGCGCGGTCTGCTCGATGCACGAGCCCGCGAAGTACACCACCACCAGCGTGATGAGCCAGCCCCACGCCACGCTCAGAGGCGCGCCCGAAAAGAAAACGGCGCTCCCGAAGCCCGTTCCTCTTTTCGCCGCCGCCGGGGTTCCCGACCCCTTCCTCCCCGCGGCTTTCCCGCCCGGCTCCATCTTGCGCAGCGCGTTCGCGACGCCCGCGTCCAGGAACGCCCCGACGTTCCACTTTTCCGGGAACGGCGCGCTCATCAGATTGACCAACTTTCGCCGCGAGGACGTCGCGAACAGCGTCGTGAACGCCGCGGCCTGCGACGGCGCCTTGATCAGCGCCTTCCCGATGGTCGTCGCCCCGAGGAAGTGCCAAAACGGCATGAGAAACGTTCCACAGCAGATGCCGCACAGGTCGAACGCCGCGTTCGGCCACGCGGACATCGCAACTAAGCCCCAGAACCCGTGCGTCTTCATGAACTCCAGCATGAAGATCTTCCAGTCGTGCACCTTCTTCTGGTACGCGTTCATCGCCTTAGTCTCCTCCGCCTCCAGCTCGAGGAGCTCCTCGTTCTCCTTGCCAGCGACCGCGGCGAGGTACGAGATCCAGTACGGGGGGATCTCGCCGGCGGCGGTCCCGGCGCCCCAGACGATCGCCGCGGGCAGAGACGCGATCCACACGTCCAGCCACGACGGGGTCGCGATCGAACGAACGACGCTCGATCGATCGCGGACGCCGCCGATACCGCCCATCGCAGCAGTGGACACGCCGCAGTCGAACAGGTCATCCCCGTTCATGTTGAACCAGGAGTTGCCCCTCGCGTCGAACCCGGCGTGGCCGCACGCCTCCGCGCTGCGGCACACCTTCAGGATGTGCGGGAACAGAAATAGCATGCCGCTGTGCAGACCGGTGCCGAGGCCTATGGACGACAAGACCCCGAGCCCGAACCACCACACGAGAAACTCTACGTTCAGCGTGGTCTCGTGAAGCGTCGCCGAATGCGGGCCGTCCACTGCTTTTCCGATGGTCACCGCCGCCACGAGACAAAGCAACGGGTACAGCCCGACGCGCCGGTGGTGCACGAGCCATCTGCAAAACGCCTTCACCCCATCGGCGCACGTGGCGAGAAAAAGCGCGAGCACCGCGGTGGGCGTGCGGAGCAGTGACAGCCTCTGGCGCCGTCTCGCCAGCGCGCGGATCATCTCGCGCTCCGACGCGCTCATCTGACGCTCGACCGGCATCGCGACGCTTCGCGGTCTACGCGGACCCGGACGCGTCGCCGCGCGCGATGAAAAGCGGCTCGGTTCGCGAGGGGAAAGAAACGAAACGCTCGCCGGCGCCGCGAGGGTGGCGTCCGAGGCGCACGTGCACGCGCTCAGCGCGCACCCGCTTCGATGAGGGTGGCGGCTTAGGGTCGCACGGCTGGACACGCACCGAGAAAGACGCGTGGCTTCTCGGGACGCGTCGAGCGCGCTGACGAATGTCGAAGAACGCGACGGAAAACGAACATCGTGGGTTGGCACCGCTGTGTCGTGAGTTCGTGACTCGTTTTTTGGCACACGCTGTGGGCACTCTCCCAGATCTGGGGCGGTTCCTCGCTGCCACTCACGGGTGCGCGCCGTCTTCGCCTCGGTCCCTCCCGCTCGCCGCGATGTCCATGTCCCCCATGTTCCCG
>Ga0181561_10002659_pt1 | contig 15757 bp, 16 predicted proteins | sample 011ome_19_FD_133760 | JGI IMG/M metagenome (GOLD analysis project Ga0181561, IMG submission 133760) | Coastal salt marsh microbial communities from the Groves Creek Marsh, Skidaway Island, Georgia - 011510BT metaG (megahit assembly) | ecosystem: Environmental > Aquatic > Marine > Intertidal...
AAAAAATAAATTATGTCAGTGCGTTAACTAAATTCATTGCTATTGCAGTAGCACTAACAGCTGACCCTATCATAATTGCTCTGTCTCCCCACTGCATTCCAACGTATATCCATCCAATACAACTTATTATATAAGCTACCTGCCCATAAAAAGTTAAAGACGCACTAATAAGGAAAATACCAGCAACCGCTAACAACATTGAAACCCATTTAACGTACCAATCTCTAGTTCCTGTAGGAGTGGTTGGCTTAATCTCGTCATATTCTGTTTGAAGCTCTTCAAGTTCTTGTTTTAATCTTTTTTTCTCATGAGACAATTCCATAGCTAGCCTACCAGCCTTAGTCATAGTACTACCTGCAAGAGGAGATGAAGGATCAATAACCTGATCGGAAATTATTTTAAAATTTTTATCTTCCATAGTTCTTTATCCTGAAAGTTATACAATACAATAAATAAATATAATATCGCCCCTATTAAATGATTTATTACATTTGTCAAAATTTATTTTAAAACTTCAAAAATTAATTTAATATTAGAACAAACGCGTTTATAGGAATAATTAAATGAAGTGGGAAAAAGGTACTTTACTGCACATACATATAGCACCTAAAGCTTCACTCGACATGATTGAATTAGAAGAGGCCCAGTTAGTTGCAGGAAAAGGAATTGTTAATGATCGCTATTATAATAAAACAGGTACATACTCTGCAAAACCAGATATTAGAGATATTACCTTAATAGAAAATGAAGTTTTGGAAGCATTGGCCGCCAATCAACCTCCACTTCAAGAAAAACCTATAATTTTAAAACCAGTTGAACATAGACGTAATTTAACTACCTCAGGTGTGCCCCTAAATTATTTAGTAGGCAAAAAATTTAAAATTGGAGATGTTATTTTAAAAGGGGGCAGACTAAATTTTCCTTGTAAATACTTAGCTGATCTTCTTAAAAAACCATTAGTATTACCTCTTTACAACCGATCTGGTCTAAACTGCTCTATTGAAAAGGGTGGAATTATCAAAAAAGGCGATCAAATATTCCCTATTGATTAATTCCCAATTAAAGAAAAAACAAAACCACATAACATTAACATTAGTACTGCTAACCATTGAGGTGTTTTTGTAAAAAATAAAATAACAAATGCAACTGATATAAGGGCAAAATCATGTGCATTTTTTAGAGAAGACAGAGTTATTGGGTCATAAAATGTAGCTATTAAAAGGCCAATTACACTTGCATTAACTGCTTTCAATGCATTAATGACTATTTTTATTTCCCGTAATTTTGACCATAACGGGAGCGTACCAATAATTAAAAGAAACGACGGCAAAAAAATAAATATTAGGCATAAAATACTTATTAAAATAAAGTTATATTTATTAGCTAAAAAAATCCCTAAAAAAGATGAAAATGTAAATAATGGCCCTGGAATTGCTTGAGATGCTCCGTACCCGGCAAGAAAAATATCTTTTTCTATTAAACCATTCGATACAAACTCTTCTTGGAGAAGAGGTAAAACCACATGCCCACCTCCAAAAACTAAGGATCCAATTTTAAAAAAAGTATTAGCTAAGGAGAGAATTTCACTTTCAAAAAATGAATTTAGTATTGGAAGTAAGATAAGAAGTAAAAAAAATAATATTAAAGATATATAACTCAGTAAATTGATTTTAGATGACTTATAAACCTTTAACTCTGAAACTTTTTCATTTCTATAATAAATAACTCCTAACAAACCACATAAAATCAAACATAAAAACTGATTTAAAGATGAAGGGAATAAAATTAATATAAGAGCAGTAAATAATGCAATAGAATAACCAAAAATATCTTTTAAAAAATTCTTTTGCATTCCCAAAATTGCTTGGAGTACAATTATTACAACAACAGCCTTTAATCCTTGAACAAAACCATTAGGGACTGAATCTTCAAAATCTAACAAAAAGTAGCCAAAGAAAATTAACATTATTGCAGAAGGAAGTGTGAACCCTAACCATGCGAGAAAAGCACCTCCTACCCCTTTAAAATGATAACCAATTGACATGCCAACTTGACTGGAAGTCGGTCCTGGCAAAAAGTTACATAATGAGACAAAATCAATATAGGTTTTCTCATCTAACCATTTTTTTTGGTTTACAAAAGTATTTCTAAAGAAACCTATATGAGCTATAGGACCTCCAAAAGATGTAAAACCTAACAAAAGGAAACTGAACAAGATATCTATATATTTTACAATAATTTTATTTTTAGCTGGCAAAATAATTTTCCAATAAAATTGTAATTTTTATAAATTATTAAATATAATTAATATTATTAATAATTAATTACATTATTATTATTTTTTGTTTTAATGTTTAAATATATAAAAAAGGTACCGAGATAATGATAACTAAAAAAATATTACAAATTTTTAATTTTTTTATTATGTTTAGCTTTCTTTCAATCAGTTCAATTTTTGCTCATGAAGGAGCAAAAGGTGTGGTTAAAGAAAGAATGGATAAGTTCAAAATGAGTAAATCCATGATGCAGCAAATTAATACGAATATAAGAGACAAAGATTTCAAAAATATAGAAAAAGCTTCACAAAATCTATTAATTTGGAGTAAGGAAATGTCAAATTATTTTCCTGAAGGCAGTGATATTCCTCCATCAGAAGCCTCTAAAAATATTTGGTTAGATCCCGACGGTTTTAGCAAGGCAATTCAAAACTTTGAGAAAGCTTCATTAAATTTAGTTAATCAATCACAATTAAAAAACTTAGATGGGACAATAGAATCTTTTAAAAATTTGGCTAACACCTGTAAAAGTTGTCATCAAAAATTTAGAAATTAAACCTTAATAAAAGGATGGATTTATGAAAGGAATAGTATTTTTAGGTAATAAAAACCTAGAGATTCAAGAGTTTAAAGACCCAGTTCCTGGTCCAAATGATGTGATAATTGAAATAAAAGCATCGGGAATGTGTGGAAGCGATCTTAAGTTCTATAGAGCCAATAGTGGGCCTTCTTCATTAGGACTTGGTGGCGATGACAAACCAGTTATTGCAGGGCATGAACCTTGTGGAGTTGTCGTTGAAATTGGTTCCAATGTTGAAAAAAAGTTTATCTATAAGGGTATGAGAGTTATGCAGCACCATTATGAGGGTTGTGGAAACTGTTTTCATTGCTCTACAGGATGGCAACAACTCTGTAATGATGGTGTTAAAGCTGTATTTGGCGTCACTGGTAATGGAGCGCATGCAAAATACATGAAATGCCCTGCCAGTACATTAGTACCTCTTAGAGAGGAAATTTCTTTCATCTCTGGCGCAGCAATCTCTTGTGGGACAGGAACAGCTTGGGGCGCTTTAGATCGATTAGGTTTAAAGTCTAATCAAACAATTGCAATATTTGGTATGGGTCCTGTTGGCTTATCTGCTGTAATGTTAGCTCATAAAATGGGAGCTAGAATTATTGCACTAGATACAAATCAACAAAGATTAAATAGATCTATTGAATTTGGAGCAGACATAACAATAAATCCTGAAAACCATTCAAATTTGCTTGAAGAAATTAAAGAGCATACCCGAGGATTGGGAGTAGATGCATCTATTGATGCATCCTCATCACCTAGCGCAAGATCTCTTTGCGTAAAATCGGTAAAAACTTGGGGAAAGGCTTGTTTCGTGGGAGAAGGTGGAGAAGTAACATTAGATGTCAGCAATGATCTCTTACGCAGACAAGTTACATTAATTGGTAGTTGGACGTTTTCAAAACATGGTCAAGCAGATTGCGCAAATTTCATTACTGAAAAAAAACTTGATGTAGATAAATTGTTTACTCATAGATGGTCTTTGGATCAAGCTGATGAAGCTTATAAACTTTTTGACCGTCAATCAGACGGCAAAGGTGTTTTTATACCATAGACAATTAATAATTTATCATTTTTTTCCAGGGCCCAAAATGTAAGCTACAGCTAATAAAAATTCCATAAATAATCATACCTGCCGACATTATGATGAATATGTTACTAGGACTTGCCAAATTTAAATGAAACAACATTAATGAAGTTAATACGACAAATATCAACCTTATTAGTGTTCCTATTACCGGCCATATTAGCGTATTAAAAGCTTGTGATGTAAAGTAAAGACCTAGTCCTAATGCAAAAAAGGCATAGAATGGAGCGACAATATTTAAATAAAGTTTAGAAGCTTCAAATATTTCTAATTTTTCAGTAAATAATGAAGACCATGTATTCGGATATAATGAAAATAAAATACCTATTGATCCTACAATAAAGATAGAAAAAAAGGTCCCTTTCCACGTCATATTTATTGCTCGTTCAAATTTTTTTGCACCAACATTAGCTCCAACTATTGCAATAAGAGCTCCTCCGATCCCAAAAATAATAGGGATGAGTAATAACTCTAATCTTATTGCTATACCAAAACCAGCTATCCAGTCAGTCCCAAAAAAACTGACTATAGCTGTGCAGTATAATGCTAAAGCTATTGTCATTAAAGATTGGCAACTGGCTAAAGATCCAGACTTAATAAGCGAAATAATTCCAGTAAATTTAAAAGTATCCTTCAAAGTTAAAGTAAAAAGATGTTTTCCTACGGCATAATAAATTATCATAAAAATAATACCGAAAAAATATCCACACATAAGGGAAATTATAGACCACTCAAGAGATGAGAAAGTCCACAAACCATTAAAAAAAATAACATTATCTAGTAAAATAGTTTTTCCAGAATCAAATTGAAAATTAAACGTAGCTATTAGAATATGAGATAGTAAAACTATTGACCAACCAAATGCGGGGACAATTGTATTTCCAGTGCCCCTAGATATGGAAATCATCACATTAAAGAGCCAAATCAAAATAATACCACTTAATAAAATATTACCATAAACTAAAGCAGCAAAAGTTACCTCTTCATCAACTTTAAAAAATTTAAAAAACATCTCTGATAACAGAAAATAAAAAGTCATCATTATGAAAGATCCACAAAAAGCAATTAGAATTGCTGATCTAAACACACATTCAGCTTGAAAAATATTTTTACTACCAAAGGCTCTTGCAACAGCACCACTAATAGCTCCTCCAAATGCTCCATTTGATAGCATGCTGGTAAGCATGTAGATAGGAAAAATATATGCTACACCTGCCAGCTCTGAAACACCAATTTGACCAACATACCAAAGATCAAAAATTATGGTAATAGCCGCAATTAAAGTTGAGTACAAATTAGGAATAGCTAACTTGAAAAAAATTTTAGAAAAAGGAAGCTCAATTAAATTATTTGAAAAATTAACTTTATTCAAAATTTAACTTTCAATCTTAATTTGTATAAGCAAATACTTTTTTACTATCCTTTACTGATCTAACTAAAATACCTGGTCTTTCTTCTGTAGAATTACCATTTCTATAAGTTATTTTTCCAGATACTATTGTAGCAATATAACCCTTAGTATGTTGCATTAACCTTTTGCCACCGGCTGGTAAATCTTGGGTCATAAAAGGATCAGAAGACCCAACATTTTCCCAGTCAATTATATTAATATCAGCTTTTAAACCAACTTTTAAAAAACCTCTATCACTTAATCCTGCTGCAATAGCAGTGTCAGATGTCAACCTTCTAACTGTTTCTTCCATAGAAAAAACTTTTTTCTTTACTGACCAATAAGAAATGAGCCATGTAGGATACCCAGCATCTAAAATAAAACCAACATGGGCACCACCGTCACCTAGACCCATGATTGCATTTTTATCCTCAAGCATTTTTTGACATACACTAAAGGTATGATCAGCGTAATTGACTAAGGGAGCATATATAAAGTTATTACCATCGTTTTCAAGAAGGATATCATAAGCCATTTCTGCTGCTGATATACCATTAATACGAGCTAAGTTTTCAATGGAATCTTCCTGTCTAGGATTATAATTTGGTGGTGAACCAAATCTATACATTTGTGAGTAACCTATTCTATTAATTAATGGAAAAGTACTTCCAGCTATAGGATCTTCCGACAAAATTTGTTTTTTAATTTCTTTTTTCCTCATTTCAACAATTCGTTGTTTAAGAGGTAATTCAGCTAGAGCCTTATAAGTGTCAGTACCTGAGAAAGGGTTTTGACTTCCATTTAAGCCTAATAGCAAACCAATTGGTCTAGGAGTAACAACTGGTCTAATTGGCAAACCCTCCTTTTGAGCTTGCCTAGCCATTTCCATTAAATCTTTCCAAAAATCTGGTCTATCATGTCTTTGAGTACAACTAAAAACCACAGGTCTACCAGATTTCTTCACAATACGTTTTAGAACCTCAAATTCAGTTTCTGGATCAGGTTCATTCCAGTCAGAGACTATTTCCATAAAGCCAGTACCTGCATCTGATAAGCCCATAGCTATAGCTGTCAACTCATCTTCATGTGCTCTTAAAGTTGGAGTAAATTCTCCTTTTAAACTTTTATGACTTATTGTTCGAGAAGTCGAAAATCCAAAAGCGCCAGCCTCTACGGCTTCTTTAGCAAGTTTCCTCATTATCTTCATATCATCGATATTAGCTGCTTCATGATTAATAGCTCTCTCTCCCATGACGTAGACCCTTAAGGCGGCATGTGGTAATAAGGCACAAACATCAATATCAAGTTTATTTCTTTCTAAAGCTTCTATATATTCTTCAAAAGTTTCCCATTTCCAGTCTAGACCTTCATGCATAACTGGTGCAGGAATATCTTCTACACCTTCCATAAGTTCAACTAATTTTATTCTATCTTCAGGCTTACATGGAGCAAAGCCAACACCACAATTTCCCATTACAACTGTGGTAACACCATGTATTGAGGATGGTTTTAATTGGCTATCCCATATAGCTTGGCCATCATAATGAGTATGAATATCTACAAAACCAGGGGTTACTACTAAATTACTAGCATCTATTTCTTGATTGCTTTTACCACTAAAATCACCAATTGCGGCAATTAATCCATCTTTTACAGCAATATCTGCTATTTGAGATTTATTTCCTGTTCCGTCAACTAATGTTCCATTTCTTATAATTAAGTCGAAACTCTCTGTTTCTTTTTTAAAGCCATCCATAAATCTACCTCCTACTAGAAATATTCTGTTGTTTTAAATTTTTTATGTCAATAATTGATTTAACGAACTAACCTACTAACTAATAATATTTTTTTCTCTGAGTTGGTCTATTTGTTCCTGGGATATTCCAATTTCTTTTAAAATATCGTCTGTGTTTTCTCCAATTTTAGGAGCAGATTTTTTTATTTTTCCAGGTGTCTTACTTAATCTTGGAAAGGCTTCATGCATTAATATTTCCCCATACTCTTTATTAAAATGCTTTAATAAAATCTTCCTATCCTTGACATAGGGGTGTTCAATTATTTCGGAGATATCAAGTACAGGTCCCACTGTAATCCCTGCTTCAGAACATTTCTGTAATAAGGGATCTCTATTAAATTTTTTTATAAACTTTGAGATAACTTCATCCAAGTCATCTTGATTACTTAACCTATCACTATTGGAAATAAACCTTGGATCAGTGATCAAATTTTTTGCTCCAATAGTAATTGCAAGTTTTTCCCACATTGATTGCATTGATGCAGAAAGAGATACATACTTATTATCTTTAGTTTTGTATATTCCTCTTGGCGCTGCCACATTACTTCTATTTCCCATACGAGGAGGAATTTTGCCCGATATGTCATAACTTGCAGCCCATGGTCCTAAAATTGAAAAAAGCGGCTCAAACAAAGACAGATCAATAACTTGCCCACCTGTTTTATCTTTTTTAGATGCTATTATAGACATTAATATTGCTCCGAAACCTGTCAAACCAGCAACCATGTCTGCCAGTGCAAGCGGTGGAAGCAATGGGCTTTGAGTTTCCTCTCCAGTCATTGATGCAAAGCCACTCATTCCTTCAACTAAAGATCCAAAACCTGGAGAGTTTTTAAATATTCCTGTTTGTCCCCAACCAGATATTCTAAGAATGATCAAATCTTTATTCAGCTGTGACAATTGATCGGGACCAATACCCCATTTCTCTAAAGTTCCTGGAACAAAATTTTCTATAAAAACATCTGCGCTTTGTACCAATTGTTTTAAAACTTCAAGTCCTTCTTTTTGCTTTAAATTGAGAGCAATACTTCTTTTATTTCTTGAATAGACAGCCCACCAATGGGAAATTTCATTTACTTGCCAATTTCTAAGATCATCCCCTTTTCCGGGTTTCTCAACTTTAATTACATCTGCACCAAAATCTGCAAGCATATGACTAACCATATTGCCAGCAGCAAGCCTGGACAAATCCAAAATTTTTAAATTTTCTAATGGTAACAAAACTTAATTTACTTTCTAATTTTTAAATTTCATTATTATCTATTTTAATTTTTCGTAAAGATTTCAAAAGGTGATTTCTTTTATTAGCTCTTTCAATCAATTGATTGTGACTTAATTTTTTTCGCCTTTCTTCTTCTAGTCTTTTCCCTGCTTTTTCAGACCAATCTGGAATAGTTTTTTGACTTTTAGCCATCTCTACGTACATGGGGCCATATCTAGCAATATAATCTTTTATCCCTCCTGGTGCATTCAAATCAATTGTTTCGAAGGGACCCATAAATGCCCACCTTAATCCTAAACCATCTCTAATTGTTGCATCTATCTCGTCTGAATTAGCATATCCTTCAGAAAATAATCTCATTGCTTCATTCAATAAAGCACCTTGCAATCTATTTAATATAAAACCGTCAATTTCTTTTCTAACATTAACTATAGACGCACCTGAAATTCTAAAAATTTCCTGAGCCTTTTCTATAGTTTTTTGAGAGGTGTTTTCTCCAGGGCATAATTCCACACAAGGAATAAGATGTGGAGGATTAGCCGGATGGGCTATAATACATCTATGTTGTCCCTTCAAGTTTTGAGTAATACTTGATATTGGCATAGCCGACGACGATGAGGCAATAACAATTGTATCAGCAGCCAAAGAATCCATTTTTGCAAATAATTCTTGTTTTACTGATAAAATTTCTGGAGCACTCTCTTGAATGTATTCAACAGAAGCACATAACTCTTCTATGGCGACGTTAGTCTTAATTTTTTTTAAACTTTCTTCAATATTAATGGAACCATCAATACTTTTTAATTCTTCTAAAAATAATTTAACTCTACTTTCAAATGTTTCAAAAACTTCTGGATAAGTATCATGAACAAATACATTGAATCCACTTTTTGAAAATATAGCTGCCCAACTAGCACCTATTAACCCACCTCCAATTACACCTACATTTTTCATAATTTTTCCTTTAATTTTAAAAAATAATCATAGTTATTTCATTCTGATCTTAACTGATTAAATTGAATTTATTTAATTTTTTAAAACATGCTACCATAATATTTAAATTTTACTTTGAGGACGCCTAAATGGGACAGCTTGTTAATGGTATATGGATAAAAGGATCAGTGTCTAGCAATAATAGTAGTGGAGATTTTAAAAGAGCAAATAGTGTTTTTAGAAATAAAATTGCTACCAATAATCAAACCTATTTACCTGAAACAAATAGATATCATTTGTATGTAAGCTACGCCTGTCCATGGGCCCATAGAACATTAATATTTAGAAAATTAAAAAATTTAGAAGATCATATTTCTGTTGATTATGTTCATCCTGACATGCTTGAGATGGGATGGTCTTTTGATAAGAACTTTCCAGAAACCACTGGTGACAGTCTTCATAGCAAACAATATGTTCATGAAATTTATCAATTATCAGATAAAACAATTTCTACAAAAGCGACTGTTCCAATTTTATGGGATAAGAAAACAAATACAATAGTAAACAATGAATCATCAGAGATAATAAGGATAATGAATGATGCTTTTAATGATGTTACAAAAAATTATAACGATTATTATCCTAAAAAATTTCGTAATGAAATTGATTCTATTAATAATTCTATCTATGAAAATGTAAATAATGGAGTTTACAGATCTGGATTCTCAAAAACACAAAACTCTTATGAAGAAGCCGTAAAAAAACTTTTTTCCACGTTAGATTACATTGATGATATTTTAAATGGCCGTAATTATTTGATTGGAGAAGTTCTTACAGAAGCAGACATTCGACTTATTCCTACTTTATTAAGGTTTGATTGTGTTTATTACTTTCATTTTAAATGTAATATTAAAAAAATAAGCGAATATAAAAATATTAGTAGATATCTGAGAAATTTATTCGAAGAAAATGCTATTAAATCAACAACTAATTTTGAACATATCAAAAGGCATTATTTTTATTCTCATGAACATATAAATCCATATAGAATTATTCCAGTTGGCCCTGAAATTTCAATGTGATAACAATTATGTAATTATTTTTTTCTACTGAATTCTAAACAAGCCGTACCGAACTCTTTGAATAAACATTTATTAAGATCATGATTCTCAGGCTCATATTCAGCATGCCATTGCACTCCTACCGCAAAAGAAGGGTGATCAGGAATAGTTATCGCTTCTATTATTCCATCATCTGAAAAAGCTTCAATTTTCAAACTATCCGCAATTTTATCAATTGCTTGGCCATGTAAAGAATTTACTAAACAGTTTGTTTTATTTATTAACTTTGTGAAATATCCATTTTCTACAAAATCAATCCTGTGTTTTAGAGTAAAAATCTCCTTCACTGACACATCATCACCTCTAGGCATTCTGTGATCATTTTTATTAGGTAAAAGATGCACTCTATAATGAAGCGTTCCTCCATAGGCAACATTCATTTCTTGTATACCTCTACAAATACCAAAAATTGGAATTCCTAGATTTGTACATTTGGGAATTAATTGTAATACAATTTCATCTCTTCCTACATCTATTGGTTCGTCCGGTGGAAATGGATCCCCTCCATAATGATGTGGTTCTACATTAGCTCTTCCACCAGTCAAAACAATGCCATCTAATTTCTTTAAAAGTTGGTCTAAGTCATCGTTCTTTATGTAAGATGGAATTAAAACAGGGATACCATTTGTAAATTTTGCAACGGCATTTACATATCGCAATCCAGTTGAATGAGAAATTTGTCTTCCACCAAAGTTAGTTATTTCATTAGTTGATATTCCTATTATGGGTTTAATTGAGGACATATTTAATAATGAACTTTCTATCTATATGAAATAACTTTGATTAACAGCCCAATTGATAAGCTAGATCATTGAGATCTTTAGAAATGAAATCCCAACCTCTTTTTTCTTTATAATCATTTACCTCATTAATATCAAACAACTTATCTTTACCATACTCATAAGGTCTATGAACATAAGCAGTTTTTAGACCTTGAAGACTAGCAGCTTTTAAATCATCATGATGAGCAGCAACCATCATACATTCTGTCGGGTCTAAATTAAGAGCATTACAAGCCTTTTGGTATGCCTCTGGTTCAGGCTTGTAATGCCCCACAACTTCTGCGCCCAAAATAACATCCCAATTTAGATTAGAATATTTAGCCATATTTACCATAAGAGCTATATTACCGTTAGACTGAGTTGCAATAATAAATTTAGTTTTTAACTTATTTAGACCATCAGAGCTGTCAGGCCATCCTGGAAGCCTATGCCAAGCTTTAACAAGAAAGTCAAAATCATTACTTGAGAGATTATCGAGATCAAATCTCGACGCAATTTTTTTTAAATTTTCCTCATGTAATACATCTAAAATTGTAAATGACCTATTCCCTTTCCTAATTTCTTCCATTGCTGGCTGGTATTCCGCTCGCCATGCATCAGCAAAATCATCAGCGTTAATTACAATCTTATTTTTATTAGCGATTTTTTTAACTTCATTTGCAATGCCTGATCTCCAGTCCACTACAGTTCCAAAAACATCAAATAAAAGAGCTTTTATTTTTAACATTTTGCTTCCAATCAATTAATATGTTAAGTATTTATTAATTTAAATTACCCAATATAATAAGCTTAAATAGTCTTAAAACTATTATATCTTAAACATAAAGCAATCATTTATGAATAAAGAAAATAATTCTAAAGTTTTTTTTACACCATCAGTCTTAGCTGTTTTTTTTATGATTTTTTCTGGTTTTTTTGCAACCACAATGCACTGCCTTATTCGATTTGCAACTGAAGATCATCATCCATTTGAAGTTGCTTTTTTTAGAACTGTTTTTGTGCTGATCATTTTTCTTCCACTAGTAGTTAGAAATGGAATGAACTCTCTAAAATCTAATAATATAAAACTTCAATCTTTTAGGGCTGTTGTTGGAAGCGTGGCAATGCTGTGTATGTTTTACGGCCTTAGTATAACAGAATTAGCAAAAGCAACTGCATTAATGTTTACAGTTCCTATCTTTGCAACAATTTTAGCAATCATTTTTTTAAAAGAAATTGTTGGAATTAGAAGATGGATAGCTATGCTTGTTGGATTTTCAGGAGCTTTAATAGTTTTAAGGCCAGATATTGAACTGGGGTTTGGGCCATTGTTAATCCTCTGTGCATCTATGATGTGGTCCTCTTCAATGTTAATGGCGAAGACCCTTACTAAGACAGATACAACTCTGAGTATAACATTTTGGCAAGCTGCAGGGTTGATTCCAGCTACATTTCTCTTAGCTATACAGGTATGGGAATGGCCGACTTTAAGTCAAATATTTATGTTTCTTATGATAGCTATAGCAGGAACATTAGTTCATTGGTTTCTTAACGAAGCTCTTAAGAGAGCAGAAATTTCGGCTCTCTTACCATTAGATTATTTAAGACTTATATGGTCTGTTTCAATGGGATTTATATTCTTTAATGAACTTCCTCATGCTGGCTTGTGGTTAGGTGCAGCATTAATTTTAGGCGCTTCAACTTACATCGGAATTAGACAAGCCAAGAAAAAGAAAGATGAATTAAATACCAATAGTAATATTACTATTTAACTTTATCTACCGCCAGTTACAGGTACAATAGAACCAGAAATATAACTCGAGTCTTCGCTTAGCAACCACATCACTGTTTTAGCAACCTCATCAGCACCACCAACTCTTCCTAATGGCACAGATGGCATTAATCTATCAACACGAGAAGCATCTCCTGCTTTGGCATGAATTTCAGTGTCAATTAACCCAGGCGCAACTGCATTTACCCTTATTCCATATTTACCTAATTCTTTAGCCATTCCATATGTTAAAGAGTGTATTGCTCCCTTGGACATCGCATAATGAACAAACTCACCCCCTCCGCCAATGTCAGCAGCAATTGAGGACATGTTGACTATTGCTCCATATTTTTGAGCAATCATTGCTCTAGCAGACTCTTGAGCAACAAAAAATGCTCCAGATACGTTAGTGTCAATAAGAACTTTTAGTTCTGCAGGATCTAAGTCTTGTATAGGAGAGATTGGACCCGTTATTCCTGCATTATTAAAAACAGCGTCAATCGAACCTGTTTTTTCAAGAAATTTACTAAACATAGTTTTAACAGCTTTGCTATCTGCTACATCACATTGAAGTATTATACCATCTCCGCCAGCTGCTTTTACTTCTTCTAAACACTCATCAGCTGCATTTGAGTTTTGATTATAATTTATACCAACAAACATATTAGCTTTACCTGCCTCAATAGCAGTTGCTTTTCCTATACCTTGACTAGCCCCTGTGATTAAAATATTTTTCATTTTTTTTCCTTTATCTAATGTTAAATAATTTTCTTAAATTTTTCTTTATATATATTAATAATTTCTGGATTGACTGGCCTTGCTGGCTCTTTACCATCAAAAAGATCTAAAAGTTGCGTTGCAACAAATTCTGACATTTTATTACGACTATCTCTTGTTACCCCCGCAGTATGAGGACTGGCAATAACATTTTCTAATTCTAATAATTTGTGCTTTGCTGGAGGAGGCTCATAATCCCATACATCTAATCCGGCACCAGCTAAATGCCCACTAATTAATATTTCATACAAATCTTTTTCATTATGTATTGATCCCCTTGCTGTTGTAACAAAGTAACCACCTCTTTTCATCTTTCTAAAAAAATCCATGTTAATCATATTTCTAGTTTCATTATTTAATGGGACATGTACTGTAACCACATCACTTAATTCTAATAAATTATCTAGACTTGATTTTTTTGCATATTTTTTTTCAAAAAGTTCATCAGCCAAATAAGGGTCATAAGCTAATATTTCACAATTAAAAGCTAATTTACATATTTCAGCAACTCTACCACCAGTATTTCCAAGACCTATTATCCCAACAGTCTTGTTTAAAAGATCTTTGCCCATGAGATTAACTCTGCTTTCATTCCAACCTCTTCGAAGTGCGTGGTCCGCTTCACCAATTCTTTTAAACAGATTTAATATCATAGCTACCGCATGTTCTGCTACACCTTCTGCATTACCTCCTGTTTGATTTACTACCAAAACACCAGCTTCTGAACATGCACCTACGTCTACGGTATCATACCCTGCACCGGAAGACGAAACGATTAACAAATTTGGTACTTTTTTTAAAAAATCCTTATCAACTTGTAAATATTTTGGCACCTCGTCTCTTGCGGCACCAACTTGATAAGCATCAGCTTTTTTTAAGATAGAAAAATTTTTTTCTTCGCTATCAGTGCTACTAATTTTTTTAATCTCTACCTTTGACTGTGAGTATAAAATGTCTAATCCATTCTGTGCAGGCAGGGTATCTAAAAAAACAATCGTTGGCATTCTAACCTCTTTCATAACGTAATTTAAAAAAATCATTTAACTAAAATCAGTTTATCGAAATCCATTTGAAAAGCTATTTGAAAATAAGCTTTACTTTAGATTACATTAGAATAGTAATAAATAGAGATTTGAGATTAACTTTTGTGAGGGTTATTATGATAAACAGAATATTAATTCCGGATATTCTTCAACCTGTAAGCCATTATTGTCATGCTGTAGAAGCTAATGGGATTATTTGGGTATCAGGACTAGTGGGAATGAACTTTGATGGCAGTATTCCAGAAAATACTAAAGATCAATTTGACATAGCGATGAGAGATTTAAATACCTGCTTAGAAGCTGCAGGTGGGTCATATAAAGACGTAGTAAAGGTTAGAGTATTTTTAACTAATATTAATGATAGAACTATTATCAATCCCAAAAGAATTGAATATTTTGGAGAACATAAACCAGCGTCTACCTTATTAGAAATTTCAGCTTTGGTTGACCCAAGAATGAAGGTTGAAATTGAAGCAGAAGCAGTTATTACAAAATAAATCATGAGTCTAAAAATGAATTTGATTAAATTAAATGCCACTAAAGCACTTGAAATGATGAAGAGAGGAGAGCTTTCTTCAGAACAATATGTAAGTGCTTTTTTAGAACATATAGAAAAAAGAGAACCGCTTGTTGGAGCTTGGGCTTTCATAGACCCTGCACTTGCAATTGCACAAGCCAAAGAGGCAGATAAACGCTGGAAGAATAAAAATGCAGGCAAATTAAATGGCCTTCCAATTGGTATTAAAGATATCATTGATACTAAAGACATGCCTACTGAGAATGGCTCCAAAGCATGCAAAAATAGGAAACCCACAGAAGACGCTCATCTCGTAAAATTATTAAGAGAAGCTGGTGCAGTTATAATGGGTAAATGTGTAACGACCGAGTTTGCTCTTTCAGGACCTGGGAAAACTAAAAACCCAAATGACCTTGAATGCACTCCTGGCGGTTCATCTTCTGGGTCAGCTGCCGCGGTGTGTGACAATATGATTCCTTTATCTATTGGC
>Ga0181561_10002660_pt1 | contig 15757 bp, 9 predicted proteins | sample 011ome_19_FD_133760 | JGI IMG/M metagenome (GOLD analysis project Ga0181561, IMG submission 133760) | Coastal salt marsh microbial communities from the Groves Creek Marsh, Skidaway Island, Georgia - 011510BT metaG (megahit assembly) | ecosystem: Environmental > Aquatic > Marine > Intertidal zone...
ACAATTTCCTCCTTGACGTCCTCCTCCAATTCCGAAGAAACATCGTCCGTGTCTTCGTCGTCGTCGTCGTCCAAAACCACAACTTTTGCGACTAATCTCGAGTTACTATTCGTTCGAGCTACTCTCTTCCCCGGTGGTGTATTCGTGTTGTCGTTATCATCATCGCTACCGTTGTTTTTGTTGTTGTCGAAAAGGACGACTTCATCCAGTTCCGTTCGAATCCCTTTTTTACTATTTTCTGGCGAGAGCAGCGAAAAACGCGCCGCCGGATCGTTGTTCTTATTCGAAAACGACACGGAAGAAGATTTTCTGGACCGTCCTCGCGCGGTGCTGCCTCCTCCGGAGAACGACCGCTTCTTCGGTGCCGCCGCTGTTGTCGGAGGCATATTCGTTTTCTTTTTATGCGTTGGGGAAATTTTTGAAAAGTGCCAAAAACACAACGACTTTAAAATGCTTAGGGTTTCACTTGTACCATAAACCCTAAACACTCCTCCTAGGGGATTTTAGAGAGCAAACCACACACACCAGAGACGAACGACGACGACTCGCAAAGGCGAGGACTTCCTCTTACCTTCCGGTCCAACCACCACCACCTCTCTCTCTCTATGTTTTTACGAGAGAAATTCAATTTCCCGGCGGAACTGGACGTCGCGGAGAGAGTTCTGTTGAGAACCGCCGCGAGAGTCAACGCTTCTGGTTTTCATACCGTTGACGCTCTTCCTTCTTCTTCTTTGTCGAGACCACCTTTGAAAGATAAAAACGAAGAGACCAGAAATGCCGCGACGACCGGAGACGCGTCTGCTTCTGCCGCTTCTTCGTCGTCTTCGTCGTCGTCGTCGGATGCGCTGATTTCGTCGCTGAAACGAGACCTCTCGCAAGCGAACGCGAAGAGCAGAAGGTTGAGCAAAATGGTGGACGTTCGAGAGAAGGAGATTGAAGATTTGAAAAGAACGGCCATGACGTTGAATCGAGAGAAAGCTTTACTCATGGCGGAAGATCGGAATAAAGCGATAGAGAGTGGGGTGCGAGAGAGTCAGGTGGTGCGGAAACAGATAGAACGTGAATTAGTCATTCCGAGAGGTCTGGCGGAGACGGACGCGGACGCGAAAGAGACGTGGTTAAAGTTGCTGCGAAGCGCGGATGCTAGTTTCGTGAGATTCGCGCGAGCGATTCGGAAGAGAGAAAACGAGATGAACGCGAAAGAGAAGGAGTTGAGTAAAGCGAAAGAGTGTGAGAAATTGTGTCGCGAACAGTTGATGAAAAACGAGAAGGAGATGATGCACTTGAAAATTAAAGCGGAGCGCTTGGAAAGCGAGCGGAACCGAAGTTTCGAGGCGAGTTCGCAACCGCTCCGAGAGGAGATTTCCACTTTACGTCTCAGCGAAGAGAAAGCGAGAACGGAAAGCGCACTCTTGAAAAGAGAACTCGAAGAGATGCAACAAAAACTCTCCTCGGCGGAGCGCAAAATCGCAGACGCCGAAACCGCCGCCTCGCTCGCAAAGGCGAAAGAGTCGGCGAAAGAAAAAGAGTGTCAAATGTTGGCGGATTTAGTGCGAGATTTGAGCAAAATAGAAAACGGACGCAGAGCGAGCGGCAGGAGAGCGAAAAACTCCGACGAAAATGAGGAAGAAGAAGAAATAGAGGGAGACAGCGAGAGTGACGAAGACGGAGACGAGGAAAGAAGGAACGACGAAGTGTCCAATCTGCTTTTGAAATGTTGCGATATCGCGCGTTAAAGCGTAGAGTGTAAGTTTTTATAGAATTAGTTAGTCCTCAGAGAGAGAACAACACGATGCGAGGCACCACCGCCGTCGTTCGCCGTTCCATCTTCTTCTCTCGCATTTTCACCGCATCATCAGCGCTACATCGCAGCAACACCACGCATCATCGATACCACACTCACCGAAAAATAGGCGGCGCGAAGATGTCGATGCAAACGCGCGATGATGCTCACGAAGACGACGACGACACAATCGCCGGCGGCGAAAAAGCACGAGAAGAAGAACGATTTTCCCCGGCGCCGTTACGCGCGACGACCGCTTGCGCTCGCGGCGACTACCGGCTCGCGTTAAAAATCCACGGCCACTTGACGGACGAGGAAATCGATCGCGTGGAATCGAAACATCCTCTCGTGAAAACGTACGACGTCGCGAAAGAAATCGTTCCGAGAATCAACTACTTGAAGTTTTTGCAAGAGCGAAACCGGTTAGGGGAGGAAGATGCCAAAGAGGTGCGTTACGGGAAGTACCGGATGCCGTTTGTTTACTTTTGTTCTTCTTCTTCTTCTTCTTCTTCTTCTCTCTCTCTTTCTCTTCTTATCGTTACTTTTGTACCTCTCTCGAGTTTTAGTATTCTCTCTGATTCGCTGACACGCCGTTCGATTGGTTTCTCGTTCTCGACGACATCAACGACGACACGACAGTTCGTCATTCGGCAGCCGCAGTGTCTCGAGCGCAAGTTTGAAATCATCCACGAGGACGTCAAACTCGGCTATGTCGCGCTGAACAAACCGTTCGACGTGAGGTTGGACACGCCGAGAGGGTGGCCCGGGAAAGTACGGTTTACGCCGAAGTTTGACGGCGACGCGAGTTGCGAGGATTTTTTAGCGCACAGGTTTCCAAACGAACACGTCCGATTTTGTCATCAACTGGATAACGCGACGAGCGGGGTGTTGCTGTGCGCGCTGACTAAGAAGGCTGCCGGCGTGGCGGCGAAGATGTTTCGGGAGAGAAGGACGAAGAAATTTTACAGCGCGGTCGTATTTGGGTGGCCGGAGGAAGATTTTTGGACGTGCACGAAGAAGATTGGGAAAGACGAGGAGGACGAGACTGGCTTCAGAGAGAAGGTCAGAGAGGACGAGGGAGGGAAAGAGTGCAAGACGGAGTTTGAAGTCCTCAAGCGAGGATATTTGACGTTGGAAGGTAAGCATTGGAATAAAAGAGTGAGTTTAGTTAGGGTGAGGATATTTACGGGCAGACGACACCAGATTCGCGTGCACTTGAAAGATTGTGGGTTTCCGATCTTAGGGGACGCGGCGTACGCCGACGACGAAGACACCTATCGCACTTTTTTACACGCCGAAGATTTAGAGTTGTATCACAGCGTCGCGGGCGTAGAATACGATAAGAAAACGAATAAAAAGAAGAAGAAAGTAGAGATAGCAAAACCGGTAGACTCGAGCGAGGAGGACGAAAACGAGGATGAAGAAGGCGAGAACATGTTGAAATTGCACGCGCCTAGACCCAGCGCGTTTGAGGACATCATTAGCGATACAGGTTTAGAAGCGTAACCGTCGCGTAGTACTTGTAGCATTACTATGTATTCATGCATTTCAGTCATTGAACCAATCTAAAAACAACACCGCGAACGTAGCTATGAACAAAACAAAAGCCATGTAATTGCTTCCGCTTCTGCGACGACTGATTGTCTTTCGCATTTCGACGTTTCCCGTTTCTAAAAATTTCGTCGTCTTCAAAGCCTCGGTGTATATCTGTTCAATTTGTTGGGACTGCTTAGACACCACGTTTGCAAACATAGAAGATAACGCGGATAACTCCACGATTTTATTTTCCGCTCTTTGTGCGCCTCTGGAAACTTCCACGAGTTCCGCGACCAAAGCGTCCGAATCGTTGACAAACTCTTGCTGTTGTTGTTGTTGTTGTCGTTCTTGGCTACCGCTACTAGTACTACTCTCGCCTACCCCGTTGTCGCTATTTCGTTCATTACTACCGCTAACTCTCCTCCTGACTGCCGTCGTCGTTTTTGCCGTCGCCGTCCGCATCATCAAATCCTTCGCCACGGCGTCCACTCCAACCCTCCGATCGCCCCCGCGTCTCCTCTCCAACCGCTTCGCCTTCTCCGCCTGTTCCCGAAACCGTCTCGCGCGCATCCCGTCCAACGTCTTCGCCACCTCCTCGATCCGCTCCGACGTAATCAACGCGATCCCGTGTAAATGCGCCACAAACTGCGGCATCTTCTCTCGTAACTTTAACGTTCTCGAGTACGTCTCGATCACCTCTTCGCATCTGTTCACGTGTTTCTGACACTCGCGCACGCACTCGACGATCTCTCGTTCGATCGCGTCTCTCGTCGCTTCGATGTCAGCTTCCGTCCTTCTCTTGTTTTTTAACATCATCATCACCATCGAAGAAGAAGAAGAAGAACCTTCGTCCTCCTCGTTAAAATACGCGCGCATCTGGTGCTTGCGCATCGCCCGCGACGTCGTTTTTGCCAGCGCGACTGCGTTTGATGCGGATTTTTGTACCTCCACGTTCAACGCGCGTCGAAGACGTTCGTCGACGACGACGACGTCGTCGTCTTCGGCAGAGGCAACGGTTTCCATTCGCAACGAAGAAGACAGGTCTCGAACTCGCTCTCGGAACTCGCTCGTTCGGTCGCTCCCACCACCGGAGAGGGAAAAAGAGACTTTGTCGCGAGCGCGCATTCTTTCTCTCTCTTTCTCTTTTATTCTTCTCTTTTCAAAGCGCAAAGCGGCGGCGAGAGGGCGGTGCGCGTGTGCGTTTTCGCGTCTTGGTAAAATGGAGATTTTGGGGAAAGAATCTCTCTCGAATTCTCTTCATATATATATTCATCACATCGCACGCGTTACGCGCATAAACACACGCATTTACGACGCGAGGAAGAGCGCCGCGGGAGATGTCGTCTCTTCCTCTCGCCGCTGCCGCTGCTGCTGCTGCTACCGATGGACAACAACAACAAGAAGAACAAGAACATTCGGTGAGAGACCAAGGCGAACTTTTAGAGCTCATCCCTCTGGGCGCCGGCTCCGAGGTTGGCCGATCCTGCGTCGTCGCGTCGTTCTTCGCCGGGAAAAAAAACGTCATGTTCGACTGCGGCATACACCCGGGGTTTCAAGGGTTGAGTTCCTTGCCGTACTTTGACGAAATCGACGTCGGCGCCATCGACGTTTTACTGGTGACGCATTTTCATTTGGACCATTGCGCGGCGGTGCCGTTTTTGGTGAACAGGACAAACTTTAAAGGGAGAGTGTTCATGACGCACGCGACGAAGGCGATTTTTCACATGCTGATGAGCGATTTCGTGAGGCTGTCGAAACCGGACGAGAAGGACGAGACGCAGTTGTGGGACGCGAAGGATTTGAAAGTCGCGATGGACAAGATCGAGGTGATTGATTTTCACCAGGAGATTAACATCGAAGGGATAAAAGTGACGCCGTATCGAGCCGGGCACGTGTTAGGAGCGTGTCAGTTTGAGGTAAACGTCGGGGGATGTCGCGTTTTGTACACGGGAGATTATTCGCGCGTCGCGGATCGACACTTACCGGCGGCGGATATACCGAAGAAGACGCCGCACGTGGTCATCGTCGAGAGCACGTACGGAGTGAGTCCGCACACGCCGAAAGAGGAAAGAGAGGCGAGGTTTACGGACAAGATTCACGGAATATTAGGGAGAGGAGGGAAGTGTTTGTTACCGGTGGTCGCGTTGGGGAGAGCGCAGGAGCTGCTTTTGATCTTGGAAGATTATTGGGAGAAACATCCGGAGATGAGCCATGTGCCGGTGTACCAAGCGAGCGCGTTGGCGAGGAAAGCGATGACGGTGTACGAGACATACATAAACGTTCTCAACGCGGATATCAAGAGACAGTTCGAAGAGAAGAACCCGTTCAATTTTAAACACGTGCAGAGTTTGAATCGGGCGAGCGATTTGGACGGGAACACCGGTCCGTGCGTCGTTTTAGCGACGCCGTCCATGCTGCAAAGCGGAACGAGCAGAGAGTTGTTTGAAAATTGGTGCGAGAGTTCCGATAACGGCGTGGTTATTTGCGATTTCGCAGTGCAAGGAACGTTGGCGAGAGAAATTTTAAGCGACGTGAAAACGGTGAAAGCGAGAGACGGGAGAGAATTACAGCTGAGGTGTTCGGTCGACGCGATTTCCTTCAGCGCGCACGCGGATTACCCGCAAACGCAACAGTTTTTGGACATTTTGAATCCGCCGCACGTTGTGTTAGTGCACGGAGAAACTTCGGAGATGGCGAGGTTAAAGAGAGCTTTAGAGGCGAAAGCGGTCGCGGACGGGAAAGAGATGAACGTATTCGCACCGAAGAATTGTCAGTCAGTGGAAATTAGGTATCGCGGCGAGAAAGTCGCGAAAGTTGCCGGGTCGCTAGCGAGCGATTGTTTACCCGTGGAAGGTCAAGAGGTGAGAGGTGTTTTAGTGGCGAAAGATTTCGGTCATTTGTTAGTCGCGCCGGAGGACGTGAGAGATCACGCGAGGTTGCGAACCAGCGTCGTGACGCAGCGCCAACTCGTTCCTTGCGAAGTAAACATCGACACTTTGCGCTTCGCGCTGGAGGCTTTGTTTGAAGGCATGCACACGGTGAGAACGTTGCGAATGCCAAAAAAGAGTAGTTTTAAAACAGACGACGACGAGAACGAAAACGATGAGAACGAAGAAGGAAAGAATACGAAGGAGGTGAAAAAGAGCCCGACGAAAGGACGTAAAACGAAAAAAGCGAAAACAACAGACGAAGCCGTCGCGATTAAAAAAGAAGCCAAAGATGAGGAAGAAGAAGAAGAAGAGGGCGTTTCGATAGACAACGGTGCGGTGACTCTTCGCAAAGCGAAAAAATCCGACGAAGTTGGCGTCGAGCACGTGATTTTAGAATGGGCGTCCGATCCGTTTGCGGACGTGTTAGCCGACGCCACTTTATCGGTCGTTCTGCAATTAAACAGAGAACCGGAAACCCTCAAAGCGTACGAGCGCGATCATGCGATTGCGATGAAAGAAAACAACACGGAAGCTGTTGAATTGTTGCGATTCAAAATGGCCGTGGCTATGCTCGAAGCTCAATTCGGCAAGGCGCAAAAAGTCGACGAGAAGGCGCGCGTTTTAGAGATGAACATAGACGCGAAGAGCGTGACGATTTTACATGCGACGAGGACGGTCACGTGCGACGAGGATGAATCCACCCGGTCGCGAGTCGAGTTGGCATTAGGTAGAATCGACGAGGCGATCGCGGATTGTTCGTACGCGACGCGCGTACGGAGCGCGACAACCACTGGCGGGGGAGGCGCGACTGCAGTTTGAAGCGTTTTGTGATAGAAAAAATGTTTGTTGTACAAGTATAGTAAAGTACGTAAATTTTAAACTAAGCTACGGCGTAGATTTGAAAAAGTCCCTTAGGAATTGAACCACCCCCAGAACCCTTTTTGACTGGCCTCCTTCGCGCGAATCTCTTTCTCTCTCTCTCTTTCTGCTTCGAGCCGAATCTTTCGATCTTGCTCCGCGATTTCGTTCTTCCGATACCCGTTCAGCTCGTGTCCTTTCTTCCTCAACGCCTTCATTTTTATTTGCGTTTGCTTAAAATCCTCCTCCAAATCGTCCGCGATTTCCATCTGCTCTTCGATTTCGTTGTATATTGTACCACTCGTCGCTTTCAGTTTCGAAGACAAACGCGACAACGCGTGCAACGTTTGATCTTGACTTTTAATCTGTTGCGTTTGCAATCGCAAGAGTTGCTCCGGCGTCATGCCTTCCATCATCTCATCCGCGCTAAGTTTTTTCACTCGACTACTATCACTATTGCTACTACTCATGAACAGAGAACTTCTCTCGTCCTCTGCTTCCACCTGTGCGACGAATAGTCGCTTCTTCTCCGTAAAATCGAGCAATACTTTCTGTCGATCGGCAAAGTCTCGCGCCGAGTTTGCTCTGCGAAACGTTCGAGGGAACGCGAACGCGAAGAGAAAGAGAGAAGATACACACAAAGATAACGTCAGCGCGGTAAAAAAGATAAAAACGCATAGTAATGCATATTCAAACGATGGCAAACGCGAGAAGACAGAGAAGAATCAAAAGAAACATCGTCGACCGCGCCGCGCTCACCCCATCGTCAAGCAATTCTCCAACTTCTCCAAAGCGTCTTTAAAGCGTTCCAACTCTCTCGCAAAGATATTTTTGCTTCTGATTTTTTCCTCCACGGACGCCGCGCCGCCGCTACCGCTCCTCGACGTCGTCGAGCAGCAACACTCTTCGAACGCCTCCGAGGCTTTTTGACAGCTCGCGAGCGCGTCTCGCGTCGCCAAGTGATGGTGTTGCCATCGACCGATGACTTGAGAACTGTTTTCGTTGTTTTTGCCGTTGTTCCCGGACGTCGTCGTCGCGCCAAAACCGTACGCGGACATCGAAAGAGAGCGCGTTTCTTTTCGTCACGAGCGAACGTGGTTTTCTCCTCCTTTGCGCTGAAAAGATGATCGTGCGTGTGTGCTCACGCGCGATATCGTCCGCGCTCCGGGAACTCTTTCTTTTTCTCGCGTGCGATTTAATGCCGCGCTTTCCCGGGGAAAAAAAAGCTCCAGAGTACCACGCAAAATAGTAGGCGGGATAAATGGCGACGACGACGACTACCGCGACGACGCGAACGAGCCTCGCGCCAGCTGCTTTTCGACCGCGACAACGACGCCGACGACGACACTCAGAGGTGGTGAGAACCCCCGGGATTGCTCGTCGCTTTTGTCGCAGTTCTTCTTCTTCTTCTTCTTCCGACGAAGAAACCGGTGACGACGACGACGAGAAGAAGAAGAAGAGAAAATGGAACGAGGACAGAGCGTCGAGGAGAACGGTGTTGTTGACGTCGTCGTCGTCCTTGTCGATGGCGCTGTGCGCGACGTCTTTTGCCGCGGCGGTGAGTGGTGGTGGCGATGCGCGGGCGTTTTCGCTGGGAGGAAGCGACGGCGCGTTCGATAGACTCGGGTCGAACGCTTTTTCTTCTTCTTCTTCTTCTCGCTCTTCTTCTTCGTTGGAGAGTAAGATTGCAAACCCGAAACTGTTCAAGAAGCAAGTGATCAACAAGAGCAGACCCGGGGCGACGAAATATCCACTTTTTTTACTCGGCGAGTGGGAAGAGGAGGTTTCTTTCGCTGGATACGAGTTCCCGTCGGACGAATACATCGACCGGAAAACGTTGGAGCGAGCCGCGACGTGTCCGGGATTTCAAAAGCTGAGCGTGGCGTACTTACCGGACGTCGGGAAGACGCCGGCGCCGAAATATCGAGCAAGATTTGTGCATGAGAAGCCGGGAGAGAACGTGGACGATGCGAGCGGAGAGATTGTGGAAGATAGGGCGTTTAATTTGAGGAACATCTTCAACGCGTACTTGGAAGACGAGACGGCAGTGGAAAGCGTGGATTACGATTTTAGCAAGAACCCAAACAGAGCGACGGTAACTTTGAGAAGAGGCGCGGCGAACAACGCCGAGCGAGTTGAATTGTTTACAAACGCGAGAGAATCAGAGACGAGCAGCATCGACGGATGTTCTTTCTTGTGCGCGGAAACGTTGCGACAGGTTAGCTTAGGATATTCGGTAGATTTCAACACGGCAAGAGTGGTAAACTACGATTACGAACACGTGTGGCGATACCAACCGATGAAAGACGACAAAATCACCCCTTTCGACGTCACCAAAGGCGACTCTTTAGAAGACATTCGCCGGTGCAACTTCGTCAAAGCGCAATTATATACCATCGGATACCTCCAATCGGACGACGCGATGCGCGCGACGGCGCGAGTCAATCAAGCCGGTACCGCTCCTATACCGAGTTTATTCGACGCGGGTACCGCGGCGTACGCTCCAGCGGTGGTGTACTCGCACGACGTCTTCATGGAACGTGTCGGGTGCGTGCCTTGATAGTATATTGCATATATAGCTTTTTAAATGTTACTTACTCGCGTTCTGCTTGAAAAAGGGGGCACTTACTCTGCATTCTTCACAAAAAAACTCCAATTCTCTCTCTCTCTCTCCGAATGTCCTTCTTCTCGCCAAACTCTACCGGCGTTAACGCCGACGATCGGCAACAACATCAACATCAACAACAACAGAGAAGAGAAAACGAAGAAGAGGAACCCGATAACGCGTTGTTATCGTCGCCGTCGTCGTCCTCGTTGCGACAGAGGAAAAAGAAACATAATCTTCGCGTGAAATTCAACTCCGACGCAGCGAATTCTGACGACGACGACGACGACGACGACGCGCGCGTAGGCGATCATCCATCGACGAAAAGTGACGAAAACGATCGCAACAACAGTAACACTAGCAACAACGATAAAGATGCGTTCGTGTTACTCTTGAGCGTTTCAATCACCGCGCTCGTCGCTGCGTGTTATTTTTTGGAAAAGTACGCGTACCTACTGAGACCGTTAGTATTCGCGTGCGGGATAGCGCTGTGTTTGCAACCGATTGTTGATTTTTGCGCGGATAAAGCGTACCAGGCGAAGATACTGAGGAAATGGCGATTGAAGAGGCGCGTCGTTGTTCCGCAGAGCAGCGAAAGTTTGTTCGACGAGGGAGAGGAGGAAGAGGATGAGGCAGAGGACGACGCGCGTCCGAGACGAAGATCTGCAGAGGAAGAGGAACATTTAGAGTACGAACGCGAACGAAGCCGGGCCGGGTGCGTTTTGGTCGTCCCGAGACCGATTGCTATTTTCATAGCCATATTTTTTGTCGTCGTATTTTTGTGCACGTTTCTTTTCGCGTTGTATTTAGGACAGACGTGGATTGTTTCGCATTTACACGACAACGATTGGGACGAGCGATTTAAAGATAGGATTCAAATCGTCGCGAATTTTTTGGACGACTGCGCGAAGAAGATTTTCAAGGAAGATCACGTCGCAGTGGATGCATGGCAGACGATGGTGGACGAAGTCGAGTCGTGGTTGAAAAACGAGGACTTTTGGACTCAGGTTGGGACGACTGTGTTTAGATATTTCGGCGATGTTTGTTTGTGCGGCGTGTATTCGATGTTTTTGTTGGTGCCTGAAAGACAACCGTTGAGGTTTAAAAAACCGGTCGTGAAACGAACGGTCGTGGCAGTGCGTAAGTTTATGAACATAATGATCGTTTTAGCACTCTTTAGAGCCGCTTTGGTGAGTTGCGTCTTGTACTTTTGCGGAGTACCTTTGATTTTAGCGGCTTCGTTGGCCATCGCCTCGTTTTGGTTGTACTTTATTCCAACCGTCGGTTCGTTGATTTCATTCGCACTGCCGGTTCCAATCGCGTTGTTGTTACCGGATTTAACGTCGAGTGCGAGATGGTGTGCGTGTATTTTTCCTTCGTTTGCTTCTGCCATTGTCGGTGATTTTGTCGGCCCGGTCGCGTATAGAAAAGGATTGGACCTCTCAGAAGTAACCGTGTTGTTGTGTTTAGTCTTTTGGTACTCCGTGTGGGGCGCCGCTGGAGCGGTGTTGGCGGTACCGCTAACATGCGCGATCAAGATTGCTTTAGAAGAGATGCCACACGCTGGTGCGAAGATGGTGGCGAGAATGATGGCACCGAGGTTGAAGAGAAGACGGCCAAGCGCATCGATAAGGGCAGTCGTGGCGAACGAGTCTTCCCTGTCGTTCAGAACACGCGGAGGAAGAGATGAACGACCGATGAGTACGGAAGCCAATCCTAATGAAGAAGAAGAAGAAGAAGACGGTGATGATGACGACGAAGCATACGAAAGAGGCAATCCGCGAACTCCATACACGGTTCGGGCGGCGAGGTGGACGTGGAGGAAAGTCAACCCGACGAAACCATCATCATCGGGCTACAGAAGACTAGAGGAAGATGGAAACGAGTGAAGTAGTCGACCAATTTGTACAAAAAGCAGTATTTACTAGTATATTATTACATTTGTGTTGCCGGTGGTGGTGAGATGATGAAGACGATAGATCTTTAACACGCCCAGGGCAAATTTGCGCGCTGACCCCCCTCTGTGTTTTTTAATCATGAAGCGCTCGCTTTCTCGTCACGATGTCATCCACTACCGATTTGATTTGTTCGATTCGAAACGGCTTCGTGAGCCATCCGGTGAATCCATCTCGCATGCAGTTATCCCTCGACTCTGTCATCGCATCCGCTGTGATGGCGACGATTGGTATTTTTGAGTTCGGATACCGTTCGCGAATCTTTCTACAGCACTCCAATCCGCCGCATCTCGGCATGTGCAAATCCATGAGAATGATATCGAACGCGTCAACACCTTGCTCTTCTTTTTCGATCAACTCGAGCGCAAGCACGCCATCTTTCGCCCAAACGACATCTTCGCAGCCGCATTTGCCTAAAACTGCTTTTGCAACTTTCATGTTGATCAAGTGATCTTCAGCGAGTAAGATGCGAAGTTTCGGCGGACCAGCTGATTCAAGCGTTTTCTCTTTAATCGAGTCGGGAGCACTTTTATTGGACAGCTTACTTCTCTTGGAGCATTCGTCTTCGCCTTCCACTTTTTCTTTCGCCATGACTCGATAAATCGCCTGTTGCAAATTACCGTATCTCACTGGCTTCGTCACGGTCTCACAGTTTGATTGCGCCAGGATGGCTTCGCATAATTTCAAAACTCTCTTGCGCTCGGCTTCGCTGATGGCTTTTTCTGCGTCCAACGCTTCTTGATCGACTTCTTCATTCTTTTCGTGCAGACGAGCGAGCGTTCCAGCGATACCACCACCGCCAAATACTTTCGCAGCCGCTGGCCACGTGAGCAAGAGCATCGCCGGCAAGAATTTGCGTACTTCCATCTGGACGTGTTCTTTCGGCTTCTTTTCGGCCGAACCATCACCGGTACCTCTCACGACGGATCCAGCCCTCGTCTTGCGTTTTGCCTTCACTGCACCTAAAAAGTTTAAGCCGTCTTCGGATACCAACTTATGTCTTTGTCCAAACACTAACAGTTCTCTCTCGAACTTTGGCGACCTTTGCGCGATGATGCACCCGTACTTGCGGTTTTTTTCATCCTCAGGATGTGCCGCAATGTCCTCCCCTAGTTTCTCAAACAGACTCTGCGCGGATGTCACCACTTCGGCATCAATGGACCACTGTTTCAAACTGCTCTCGATGGTTTTGCAAATCATGTGACTTTCATCGTAAACTAAAACAGTCGATCGTCGTCCGTCATCCTCTCCAATGGACATGCTCACTTTTTGCGGGATCCATGACTCCGCGTGGTGTTTCATTGCCGAAAAGTTGCCAAGTTTTTGCACAGTTAAACCGCCCGGGGAATTTAAAGTTGTCACGAGATTGCTGGTGTTTTCAGCGTTCGCTTTTTTCTCGGGCACATCTTTCTCGTTGACAAGTTGACACTTCACGCAAAAGTGAAAGGTTGAACCTTTACCTAAACCTTCGGATTCGGCCCAAATGGTACCGCCCATCGCTTCGCAGAGTTTTCGAGAAATCGCGAGACCGAGACCAGAACCATCAAATTTCCTCGTCGTACCATCGTCGACTTGTTGAAACGAGTTGAAGACCTCACGAATCATATTCGCGGACAAACCAATCCCAGTATCTTTGACGTAAAAGTGGAGATAGACCGGTTTATCATTATTTTCGCTCCCGTTGGATAGGTTACCACTGCCCAAGGTGCCGGAATGTGTCGTTGCTGCGTCTTTACCGGTCGCTTCCGAAAGTTCGTGCGATCGTTTGATGGCCTCTTGTTGTTGTTGTTCTTGTTGTTGTTGTCGTTGCTGTTTTTGTGCGCTCGCGTGGTTGTTGTGAAACGGACACTTTGCTTTTCCTTCGCTTCCGGCCTCACCGGCGTCCTCTTCCTCCCCCGGCGCCTCGCCATCTTTCGGGGAAAAGTGCGGACACATGTGTGCCAACTTACTCAAAGGAGTTATCCAGTCGTCGTTCATCGCTAACGATGAGTTCACGCGTTGCATCTTTTTCGTTTTCGGTGCCATGCCAATGTACAATCGAACCATGATGTCCCCTTTCTCGGTGAACTTGATGGCGTTGTTGATGGAATTCAACAAGACTTGCTGCACTCGCATGGCGTCTCCCAGAACGGTTTTCGGAACGCCTTCATCCACGTGATATCCAACGTTTAACTTGAGTCTACCCGCGTGAATACCTACGATTTCCAACACGTTCGCGATGACCGCTTCTGGGTTGAACGGTTCCTTCGCCAAAGACAATTTCTCCGCCTCGACGCGCGAGAAATCGAGAATATCGCTAATCAACGCCTGTAAAGTTTCGCCTGAAGATTGCATTGTTGTTACTAAATCTCTTTGCACGCGGTCCAACTTTGTGTCTTCTAACAATTGGCCTACCGCGATTAACCCATTCAAAGGCGTTCGAATCTCGTGAGACATGTGCGCCAGAAATTTGGATTTCGATTCCGTCGCAGCGTTAGCGATGGCGACCCGTTTCAATGCTTCAATCTCGGCGTTTTGTGAGTCTACGATCTTCGTCACGTCGGATTGAATTCCCACGTAATGCGTGACCACACTGTCTTCGTTACGAATCGGCTTCAAGGATAAGTTGTTTATGAACATCTCCCCGTTTTTCTTGTAGTTCTTCAATTGACACGTGATCGATAATCCGTTCATTACCGCGTGTTTAATTTTTTTCACCACTTCCGGTTCCGTCTCCGGGCCTTGTAAAAAACGACAGTTCTTCCCGACCGTCTCGTCGACGGTGTACCCGGTGATCTCCGTGAAACCTTGATTAGCAAAAACGAGCGGTTGCAACGGATGCGTAAAATCCGCGATTGTCACCCCTTCCTCCAACGAATCCATCGCGAGTTCTTTCAGCGGCGCTAATTTTCGCAACAAGTTATTCGACAACGCCGTCTCGTTCGCGTTTGCCGAAGACGCGGACGTTCTCAGTCTTCTCTGCAACTCCTCGTTGCTCTTTCGCAACTGCTCGTTTTCTTCTCGCAATCGTCGGTACGCTTCCTCTGAAACATTATTATTGTTATTAGTATTATTCTCATCATTAGTATTAATATTAGTATTCTCAGCGCTGCCCATATCGTCCGACCCCGTCGAGTTTTGTTTATCTTTGGTAGTAGTGTTGCTGTCTGGCACCACGTCGTTGGTCGTCGTCGTCATCTCCGCGCGTTGCCTGATTAAAAAAGAGAGACACAAAAAATGAGAGAAAAGAGTAAAGAGCGTCAGCGCGTGTCGTCGATGACGACGATGAAAGCGAACGTTTACGACGAGAAGAGTTCGTTCGCATCAACGAGAGCGCGCGTTTTGTTTCTCTCTTCTTTTGGATACGATTTCTCTGGAAAAAACAGGATTTACTACTTTTTGTGTGGGCGCACCTTTTCTTCGTCCGTCGCTCGTTCGAACCTTCGTTCGAGCCGCCATCTTCTTCCGAACTCCTCGACGATTTCGCGCCGTTCTTCTTCTCCGCGGACCGGTCGCCGCGAAGCGTCATTTTATTTCCTTCTCTCCGCGTGCGCGTATAAAATGTATATCGCCCTTTTTCTTGTTATCCGAGACTTCTCTACCTCTCGTCCTGGTGCTTCCTTTCGTCGAGAGAACGGGAAAAGAAAAAGAGAGAAAGAAAAGCTAGTTGTTGTTCTTCTTCTTCTTCTTCTCGCGCGCCCGTTCGTGTGCGTGTTATCTTTTTTTATCGCGGGTTTGCGCGCGAAGCCACCGTCGTCGTCCCCGTGAAGCGCTAGTAGATGTTGTGGTGCTGATGTGGCTTTTTTTCCCTGGAACCTCCGTCTGCCACGAGTTTTTTAGAGATCTTTTTTACTGAAACCCTAAGCAAGGTTTAGGGTTTAAGAACTTTTTTTCTCTCTTCTGCTTGCTCCGAATTTCTCGCGATTACATCGACGCCGAGTGTTACTTTTTGCACACACATATCACACAAAATGAAGTGGACGTTGATCGACGACTGGACCGGCGATGTACCCTCGCCGCGATCGTACCACGCCTCGATAGCGTTAAACGCGCAGCACGTGTTGATATGCGGCGGCGTGTGCTCGAAAACGAACCAACTTTTGAAAGATTG
>Ga0181561_10002662_pt1 | contig 15745 bp, 9 predicted proteins | sample 011ome_19_FD_133760 | JGI IMG/M metagenome (GOLD analysis project Ga0181561, IMG submission 133760) | Coastal salt marsh microbial communities from the Groves Creek Marsh, Skidaway Island, Georgia - 011510BT metaG (megahit assembly) | ecosystem: Environmental > Aquatic > Marine > Intertidal zone...
GATTTTGCACAACTGCCGTATGCCGAATTGGAACCGCAGTGACTTTAACGCACTGGTTGCGGCCATTCGCACCGCCGAGAAGCGCGTGATCGAGATGGCGGAGCGTTTTGGTGATGACGAGTTCTACTCGGCACTCGATGAGTTGCTGGAGCGCAATAAGCGCGCCATGTCAAAGCTCATCAAGAATACCGTGCCCGAGAAGAAGCAGTTCTTCGAGGATTACATTTGCGATGATGGTCTGGGCATGGGCCCGTATCGCATTAAGTGCGCCATGTGGCGGCAGAAGGACAAGGTCATTTTTGACTTTGAGGGTACGGACCCGCAGTCCATCAGCTCGATTAACTTCTACCTCAACGAAGAAATGTTCAAGATGTTCTGCGGCGTTTACATGATCATGGTGTTTGATCCCCAGATTATGTTTAACGATGGCTTCTATGACCTGATGGAAGTGCGGATTCCCGAGGGTACTTTGCTCAAACCGCGGGAGCCTGCAGCGCTCTCCTGTCGTACCCACGCGCTCGGGCGTATTTTTGATGTGCTGGGCGGCTTGTTGGGTCAGGGCGATCCCGACTTCCTGGCCGGCGCCGGGTTCTCAGATAGCCCGCACTTTATGTACTCGGGCTATGACAAGAACGGTGAGTGGTACCAGCTGTACTCCATCGGTTTTGGTGGCATCCCTGGCAAGCCCTCGGGCGATGGTCCCGACGGGCACTCACTGTGGCCGAGCTTCACTAACGTGCCCAATGAGTTCCTCGAGAGCTACTTCCCGCTGCGCATCGAGACTTACGAGACCATTACTGATAGCGGTGGCGCAGGCTATAACCGCGGCGGTAACGGTCTGCGCATGGGTTACTGCTTCTTGGAGCCCGGCACGATCTCGATACACGATGATCGCTGGCTAACCTATCCCTGGGGCGTGAACGGTGGCTTGCCGGGTCGGCGCTCGGAGAAGATCCTCAAGCGCACTGACGGCTCGGAAGAAAAGCTGCCGAGCAAGTGCGACCGCATCGCGGTCGGTGCAGGTGACATTCTGTACTTCAACACCTGGGGCGGTGGTGGCTGCGGTGACCCCTTGAAGCGCGAGACCGAGCGGGTCGAGTTCGACGTGCGCGCCGGTCTCGTATCCTCCGAGGGTGCCAAGCGTTACGGCGTGGTAATGAAGGCGGACCTGACCGTGGACGAGAAAAAGACCGCGGCGCTGCGCGCCAAAATGGCGAAGCAACGCGGCAAGGTCAAAATGTTTGACCGCGGTGGTGAGATTGCCGAGCTCAAGAAGCGCTGCAAGAAAGAAACCGGGCTTGAGCCGCCTCGTCAGCCCGAATTTCAGGCATGGGCGCTCAAATTCCTTGAGCAGCAACCCAAAGCCAAGGGCCGCATCAAGATGGCGCGCGGCTAGTTAAGGTAAACACCTTTGATATGAAAACCGGGCTCAGCCCGGTTTTTTTTGGCTCATGAGTTGGGCGCTATACCGGCGCAAGATAATCCATGCGGAGACTTCAGTTATCGAGTAAGACGCCCTTTATCGTCAAGCACGCCGACGACCAGTGCGGCTATTTTTTGGTCATCCACCGCACCCCCGATCCCCAGCTGTTAACATGCTGCGACTTGCGGCTGGAGACAGGCCGCCATGCGAAAGAGAGCTAACGGATGACTGTGGATCGCGCCGCCCTGATCGGTCGCCAATTGCGTGCGGCCACCTATACCGTCTCGCAAGTCGACGTGGACGATTTTCTCGGTGTGGTTGCCGAACCTGACTTCGCGCCACTCGATGATGGTGAAGCAGATTCAGGGCGTTTGGCGCCACCTTCGTTTGCGCCATTTGTTGCGGTATTGGGGCTGTTAAAAACCTTCGACTGGCAAGAGGACTTTCTGTTTGACTACCGCAACGGCACGGCCATGTTCGGCGAGCAGGCCATTGAGTTTCACAGGCCCCTTGTTGTTGGCGAGTCGGTGTCGATTGCTGCTGCCATTAGCGATGTGTACGAAAAACAGGGGAAGAGCCGCTTCGACGTGATCGAAGTGACTTTCAAAATAGCGGGCGAGCACGACGAGGATCTGCTGATGTCCGGTCAGCAGTCCTACATTTTGTTCAAATGATTGAGAGCATAGACAAACCGTTTTTTGAGGATTACGCGGTCGACATGCTACTGCCCAGCATTGATTTTGGGCCCATGGACCGATTTGACTACATCCCGATTGCGCTGATCTTAAGAGACACCAATCCCCTGCATTTGGATCGCGTTTACGCACAGGAGCGGGGCTTAAACGATGTGGTGCAGCAGGGGCCGCTGAATCAGGCCTATCTATACCGTTACTTCACGTCTTTGCTGCACAACCCTTGGGATCTGGTCGGAACCAAGATGCGCTTTGCCGCGAATGTCTTTCCTGAAGACACGTTGCGTTGTGGCGGAGAGGTGCTCGCGCTGGAGCCAATTGAGGGAAGCGGAGGCGTTATCATCTGCGCGGTGTGGCAACGTAACCAAAAGGGTGAGGTGATCCTCAAGGGAGAGGCGAGCGCCCGCATACCCTCGCGGCCCTAGTTGCGGCAGTGATAGTGATCTCAGTCGACGCCCATCTCGGCACTGATTCTCTCGCGTAGCACGTATTTGAGAATTTTAGTGGCGCCCATCGGCCACTCATCGACAAAACGGACGTGCCGCGGGATTTTGAAACTCGCGATTTCCCCCTGACAAAAGTCGATAATGTCGGCCTCCGTGGCGTGATTGCCGGGCACGAGCTCGATAAACGCTACGGGTACCTCGCCGTACTTTTCATCCGGTAAGCCCACGACCTGCGCCAGGTTCACCGAGGGGTGGAGCGCCAGGTAGCCCTCAATCTCGATCGCCGCTACGTTCTCACCGCCCACCTTGAGCATGTCTTTGAGCCTGCCCTTGAAAGTAATGCGACCGTCCTGATCCAATACGCCCAAATCGCCCGTGCGGAACCAGCCATCCTCCCAGAACGCCGCCGCGGTTTTCTCGGAGTCGTTGTAGTAGCCGTCAAACACGCTAATACCGTGGGTCACGATTTCTCCCCGTTCTCCTGGAGCCAGCGTTTCTCCCGTTTCCGGGTCGCGCACGGCGATCTCAAGGCCCGGCAGTGCCTTTCCCGAGCAGTCCGAGCGTTGCTCGAGGGATTCATCGGGATGACACATCGCCACCGAACCACCGCATTCGCTCATCCCAAAGCAGGTGATCTGGGTGGTATGCGGCATGAGTGCCTGCATAGCGACCAATTCCTCTGGGGGCCCCACGTTGAGCATGACACGCACGCCGTTAAGCGTTTCTGGCGTGTAGCGCGGATGATTGAGGACTTGCAGCGTAATAGTCGGGAACGCGGGAAACGCCACTGTCACGCGCTCTCGGGCGAGCAGGTCGAGCGCCTCGTCCGGATTAAAGTGAGTCATGGAGACAAACGTCCCGCCAACGTGCAGCGTGCCGGTCAGCGGTTGGGTGAACGCGCTGTGGAACATGGGCAGCGGGCTCCACACCACATCGCCCTCGAGCAAACCCAGGCGCTCGGTGCCCCCCACAACGCCTGCGTATTGCAGCACGATGTGGTTGAGTGGGCAGCCCTTGGGCATGGCCGTGGTCCCTGACGTGTAAAACATGAGCGCCAGGTCCGTCACCGCGGTCCCTGCGTGTCGTTGATCGACCGCGTTGGCGTCTACGGTATCGGCAAGGCCGTAAAAGGTCTCGCGATCCATAAAGTCTTCGCGCTGCTCAGTGCCCAAAAACACTTGGGTCTGTAGCGATGGTGCTTGGCGGACATCTGCCCGGTTCAGGAGTTCTACGTAGTCGGTGTGTTGCTCGGTGACGTCGTTAGTAACGATCACCTTAATGCCGGCGTCGTTGGTGACGTGGGCAATTTCGCGGGCTTTGAAGCGGGCGTTGTACAGCACAGGAATGGCACCAATCAGCGATGCACCAAATAAAATGTCGGTGTAATCGAGACCATTGGCCATGAGGATGCCCACGCGATCGCCGCGCTTGATACCGAGGGCGATCAGCGAGCGGCCCACCTCGCGCGCTCGCGTTGCCTGCTCGGCATAGGTTACCCGCTGATCACTGACCACAATACAGTCGCGCTCGGGGTGCTTCGCTGCACCGCACAGTAGCGCCTCAGCAAAGGGACTCGTGGTGAACTCAAGCGATGACAACGGATAGCCTCTTACAATAATCGGCGGCGCCACAGGCGCCTAGATGCTTATGAGAGTGGCTCTTGGCGTGCGCTGACGCTCACTCTACTCGGATCCCCTAGCGCCCGCCATGGTCCTGCCGGCGAAGGGTGCCAGTTGGTGTGCGCTGATGCCTTCGGGCACAATGCTCACACCCCGAGCTCGGATCCGAACCCGCTGCTCCCCACTTTAACGCCTGACAGGACAGTTACCATGGCCCGCGCCTTACTTATTAAGTTGCATTTGTATTTTTCTGCTTTTTTTGCTGCGGCGATCGTGTTGGTGGCATCGTCTGGCGGCCTGTATCTTATAGGTATAAAGGGCACCGTGGAGCAAACGTTGATAGGCACCCTCGACTCGGGTGAGGTTTTGTTGGCTGACCCTAGCCACGCCGCGGTCACGTCCGCATTGGAAGAGTTGGAGGTGCTGGATTTTGACTTTGATTACGTCAAGCAGAGCGGCTCGCGCTTGATAACACGGCCCACCACACGGCCGTTTTATACCCTCGATGTCGACGGTGACGAGGTGTCTGTACGGTACAACACACCGTCACTACAAAAGCGAATGATCGAGCTGCACATGGGGCATGGCCCCTCGGCCTACAAGACCTACCAACAGTTTTTTGCGGCGGGCATGCTGTTTGTCATGCTCAGCGGTCTTTGGCTGGGGTTGTCTTCTGATCGACTGCGAAAGACAACACTGATTACGTCTGGGAGCGGGCTACTGCTGTTTGCTCTGTTGGTGCTTTCCTGAGTCGTTTACATGGCGCCGCAAGCTGTGGGCGCCCGCGTCACGATAATGAACTTCTGTCGGGCCCCCGTTATCGGAGCCACCCTGGCCGCAACGAGGCGATGTTTGAGGGCCCTAACGAGCGGGATCTCATGCCCGTGCTGTTTGGGATGGGCTATTAATACAAAGGCGCTCTGTATTGTCTTTCTCGTAACCACCTTGTGCTCGCATCTCAGTGCCAGCGAGCTCGAGGAGGTGGTGATTCTCGGTGCCCGCAACGAGCTCTCGCAGGCGCTATCGGGATCGACCAACGTGCCCTTGGTAACCCGGGACGATCAGGTGTCGCTCGATCGTACCCTTGCTGATTGGCTGGCCGCTGCTCCGGGGATCAGCCTGAACGGGCAGGGCGGATTATTCCAAAGTTACAGCTTGCGTGGCCTGAGTCGTGCGCGCATTCGCACGGAAATCGATGGGGTACCCATTGTCACGGACCGTCCCGCGGGCAATGCCATCGGGTTTTTGCCGCCGTTTCTGCTCCAATCGGTGAGTGGTGTGATGGGTCCGGTATCGGCGCTTTATGGATCGGAGGCGATGGGCGGTGTGGTCACCGTAAAACCGCAATGGTTTAGCGCCCCTGTCATGAATGCTTCGGCGCAAACCAATGACGCCGCGCGGAGTCTTTCGGTAGGTGCCCCCCTCGGTGCCGATACCAGTCTTGGGTGGACACTGCGCCGTGCCAACGACGCTGAGGCGGCTAACGGTGAATCGTTGCACTCGCAGTACCGGCAAACCGCAGTACAACTGCAACATCGCACGCGTTGGAATGGTTTGACCGCGCGCGTCAGCGCATTAGGGAGTTGGGGACAAGACATCGGCAAGTCATCCAAGGCCTTTCCCGATATCCAAATCACCGATTATCCCCACGAGCGTCACAGTGTGCTCAAGTTTGAGTTAGCGCGAGAGCACAAGTGGTTGTGGCGCGGCTTCCATCATGCGCAAGACTGGCAGTCCCGCACAATGCAGCCAGACGGTACCGCTGCCGAGAACCAGTACCGCGCGCAAACCGTCGGGTCACTGTTCTATCTCGCCAATGACCTTGCGGGTGGTACGGGGCGTATGGGCCTCGAGTGGGTCGGTCGCAGGGGCGTTGAGATCCGCTATCGGGAGAGAGACGCCTCAGGTGATGTGATTGTGAGTAATACCCCCGTGGATGGGCAGCAAGACAACGCCGGTTTATTTGTGGATCACGAATGGCGCCTTGGATCGTGGCATCTGGGGATGGGTTTTCGTTTTGATCACATCAGCCAGACCGCCGTGGGTGCCAAACGGCACCATTCCGCGCCCAGCGCGAGTCTCAGATTGGACGGCCAGTTGTCGCCGAACTGGATGGTTTACGCCAACGCGGGCTCGGGGTTTCGTTTTCCAACGTTGAGCGAACTGTATTACCGAGGGATTACGGCGCGGGGTTCGATTGAAGGAAACCCAGCGCTCGAAAGAGAGCGCAGTCGCGCCGCGGAGGTGGGAGTCTCGGGTGTCATCGGGGCGGTGACGATTTCAATGAATGCCTATCGCACCAAAATTCAGGACTATATCGAGCGCTATAGCGTCGACGGGGATCTGCGGAGTTACCGCAACCTCGGAGAGGGCACTATTGAGGGCTATGAGGTCACCCTTGATTATCAACCCAGTGGAGCGTGGCAGCATCAGCTGAGTTATCAGCATCAAACTGGGGATGAGCGCGTGACTGGCGATGCGTTGGCTGATTTGAACCCACCCGGCTGGCGTTATTTAGGGAAGTATCGAAACGCGGCTTTTTCCGCCGCGGTTGATGTGATGCATCGGCCTGAGCGGCCCCGCTTTGGTCCGGGGGAGGTGCCACTTGATGCGACCACCGTAGCGAATCTGCGCCTTGCCTGGGATATCAGCGCCCAGTGGCAGTGCAGTCTGGCTTGCCTGAATTGCTCCGACAAGAATTTCTATGGCTCGGCTGATGACTTGGCGCCCCTGCAGCCCGGGCGCGCATTCTCGCTGGGTGTGACTTGGACTCCCGGGTCGTAATCGACTGCTCACCCCTCGTTACGATTTTGTTCTTAACAGCCCCTCTGATCGGGCAGAGTTCCGGTGCTATGCTTGTTCGATCTGAATAATTAAAAAAGGACAACCCATGAAAGCACTTGGTTTCGCAGTCACCCTTTTCAGCGCGACGGCGCTGATGACACCGCTCAGTGCGATCTCAGCGGAGGAAGAGGCGGGGGCGCCGCTTGCGGGATTTAGCTGGCGCAATATCGGACCGGCCTTTATGTCTGGTCGCATTGCCGATATTGATTGGGATCCCCAAGACCTCAGTACCTGGTACGTCGCGGTGGGGTCCGGCGGTGTTTGGAAGACAACTAATGCGGGCGTCACCTGGCAACCTATTTTTGACGATCAGACCAGTTATTCCATCGGCAATGTCACGGTGGACCCTTCGAACCCAAAAACCGTATGGGTCGGGACAGGCGAAGATGTGGGTGGCCGACATGTGGGTTTCGGCGATGGCATTTATCGCTCGGATGATGGCGGCAAAACCTGGCAGAACAAAGGCCTTGAAGCATCACAGCATATCTCCACCATTCTGGTGCACCCGGAGAACTCGAACATAGTCTGGGCGGCGGTCCATGGACCGCTTTGGTCAAAAGGGGGTGATCGTGGGCTTTTCGTTACCACTGATGGCGGTGAGACCTGGCAAAAGACGCTGGGTGACGACGAATGGACCGGCGTAGCTGACGTGATTATTGATCCGCGTGATCCCAACACGCTTTATGCCGCGACGTGGCAGCATCATCGGACGGTGGCGGGCTATATGGGGGGTGGGCCTCAGAGCGGTGTCCATCGCTCGACCGACGGCGGCATGACGTGGACCCGGCTCGCCGAGGGCTTGCCCGCGGGCAACATGGGCAAGATTGGCCTCACCATCTCGCCGCAGAACCCCGATGTGGTTTACGCGGCGATCGAGCTGAACCGCACCCAGGGGGGAGTGTGGCGTTCAGATGATCGAGGCGCCAGCTGGGTGAAAGGTGCGGATGCCGTGGGTGGTGGTACGGGCCCCCATTACTATCAGGAAATTTACGCCAGCCCGCATCAGTTTGATCGACTGTATCTTGTTGGGCCCACGGTGCAGAAATCCGAGGACGGCGGCAAAACCTTCGCGCCCATGCCGCACCCCAATCAGCATGGCGACATGCATGCCATTGTGTTTCATCCCACAGATCCCGACTACATCATGATGGGCACTGACGGTGGTCTTTATGAGAGTTTTGATCTCGGTGACACCTGGCGCTACATGGAGAATCTGCCGGTCACCCAGTATTACAAGTTGGCGCTGGATGACAGCGAACCCTTTTACAATATCTATGGTGGTACGCAGGACAACAATACGCAGGGCGGCCCCTCGCGAACCGATAACGTGCATGGTATTCGCACCGCCGATTGGCGGGTCGTGCTTGGCGGTGACGGGCACCAGCCAGCAACCGAACCGGGCAATCCCGATGTGCTCTACGCCCAGTGGCAGCAAGGCAACATAACGCGCATCGACCTGCCGACCAGTGAATCGGTGTACATCAAACCGCAACCCGCACCGGGCGATCCGCCCGAGCGCTACAACTGGGACTCACCGATTCTGGTGAGCCCCCATGACCCGACCCGGCTCTACTTTGCCTCGCAGCGGGTCTGGCGCTCAGATGATCGCGGCGATAGCTGGAGGGCGATCTCGGGTGATTTGACGAGAAATCAGGACCGCATGTTGCTCCCCTTTATGGGTAAGACCTGGAGCTGGGACGCACCCTGGGATCTGAAAGCCATGTCGGATTACAACACCATTACCTCGCTGGCGCAGTCGCCGCTGAATGAAGAGTTGTTGTACGCAGGAACCGACGACGGGCTCATCCAAATTTCGAATAACGGCGGTGGCTCATGGCGCAAGGTTGAGGCGGGCTCCTTACCGGGCGTGCCAAAGACGGCCTTCGTCAATGATATCCGCGCCGATCTGTTCGATGCCGATACCGTGTATGTGGCGCTTGATAATCATAAATACGGGGATTTCAGTCCTTATCTTTTGGTGAGTCGCAATCAGGGCAAAAGCTGGAAGTCGATGACCGAGGGGATCCCCGATCGCCACCTGGTCTGGCGTCTTGTGCAGGATCACGAGCGTGCAGAGTTACTGTTTGCGGCGACCGAATTTGGCGTGTTCGTGACCTTTGATGCGGGCGGCAGTTGGCAAAAGCTAGGTGCCGGTATGCCCACTATTTCTATCAGGGACATCCAGATCCAGCGGCGGGAAAATGATCTGGTGGCGGCGAGTTTTGGCCGTGGCTTCTTTGTGCTGGATGATTATTCCGCGTTGAGAAGTATCGATAGCGCCGCCGATGCCGAGGCAACCTTGTTCGAGCCGCGCGAAGCACAGTGGTATTTTGAGCGGCCTGTGCTGGGTGCGACCCGACGGGGTTCCCAAGGCGATCAGCTGTATGTGGCCGACAACCCGCCCTACGGCGCCGTGCTGACATATCACCTCAGGGATGGTTACGAGACGCTGGCAGACGCGCGCAAGGCGCGGGAGGCCGAGGCAGTCGAGGCCGATAAAGCCGTGGCGTTTCCGGGGTGGGATGTGGTCGAGGCCGAGCGTCGTGAGCAAGCGCCCGCCGTGAAAATCGTGATCAAGGACGAGCAGGGCGCGGTGATACGCAGACTCGATGCGCCGGCCGGCAAAGGCACGCATCGCGTCGCCTGGGATTTAAAGCACCCCTATCACGGCGCAGTAGAAACGCCCCCTAACTGGCAGGGTTTGCCACCCAGCGGATTCCCAGTGACGCCAGACACCACCTACAACGCTGAGCTGGTGTTGGTGAAAGACGGGCAAAGTCGTGCGTTAGCGGGGCCGGTCACGATTCGCGTTGAGCGGATGAGCAAACCCAGCCTGACAGGCGATTCCATGGACGCCGTGGCGGCTTTCTGGGAAGAACTGGCGCAGGTATCGGGGCAGGTGAGCGCCGCTCAGTATGCGCTAGGGGATATTTTTGAAGACATCGAGATGCTGGAACGCGTTATTGCGGCGAGCCCTGTCGCGCCGGGCGACTACGATTCCCGTTTGGCAGCGCTAAAAACCCAGGCGCACGACTTGGATCAGGTGCTGACGGGTGACAAGTCTCGGGCCGAAGTAGGAGATTACGATGTGCATCGCATTTCCAACTGGCTGTGGCACGCCTATGGTGGGGTATCCAATTCGAGTTACGGCCCGACACCCTCGCATCGCGCGAGTCTGGCCCATGCGCGAGATGCGCTGGCGCCCGTTGCTGATGCGATTAATGAGATCCTGACAGAGACTTTACCGGGACTAAGAGCAGATCTGCAGCAAGCGGGTGCGCCGTGGGGTAGGGGACAGCGGATACCATAGGTAAAGAGTTCAGGTGCTTGCGAGTGCGAGCGGCTGTCGGCGATTTCCGGCTGTGTGAATTGGGTAGGCGCCCGGTGGCGCGTTGGCGCCATCTCGATTGAAAGCGCCGGTACCAGCCGCAAGTTCGTAGTGCAGCAGGAACTCACCGACATAAAAAAAGCCGGGCAGGGCCCGGCTTTTATGGTGTCAGTTGACCATTAGAAATCCCATTGGACCTCAACGCCGGCCGTTCTGTAAGCACCCGGGGTAACAAAAGCGCCGCCAAATTCGGGCGCCATGATGACCTCGGCGATATACTCCTCATCGAACAGGTTGCGTGCGAAGGCCGTTACACGCCAGCGCTCGCCACCGATTCCAACGCGGAGGTTGGTGATGCCGTAGCCGTCGACTTTCGTCTTGCTAAAGCTAGTGCCAATGCCACCGAACAGCATGGCGGGTACCTCGTAGGGCAGTCCCTCAAAGTCGTAGGATTTTGGTACATCCAAATCGCTGCCCTGCACCACGTGGTAAGAGATGTCTCCCTGATAGGCGTACTCAATTCGGGCCATCAAGTTCAGGTTGCCGATATTCTGATCCCAAGTTAACGCCAGGTTCGCGGTGAATTCAGCGGCGTTGGGTACATCATTTCCTGCAACGTAAGGGCGCACAGTCATGGCATCGATTTCGCCGTCTATGGTGCTGTAGCCCGCATCTACCCGAAGACCATCGGTCATTTGCCATGAGGCGCCAACTTCAAAGCCTTGTATGGTGACTTCGTCGATGCTCTCTACGGTTCGCAGCAGGCCAAACGGACCCACGTAAAACTCGAAGAACTGCATATCATCGACTTCGGTGTGGAATGCCGCCGCATTCAGCTGGAGGTTGCCATCCAGCAGTGTGGAGCGGAAGCCCACTTCGAAAGAGCTTGAGGTTTCCTCGTCATAAATCTCAGGGGGTGCGACGGGCAGGCCATCGGGATTCACCAAGAACAGGCTGATGATCTCGGTACCGCCGAGGTTATTAAACCCACCTGTCTTGAAGCCTACGCCCCAGCTACCGAACAAGGTGGTGTTGTCTGACAAATCGTAGCTTAAGCTGATTTTGGGCTGTAGCGCGTCAAACTCTTCACTTCGCTTGTCGACGCGAGCGCTTACAGCTCCGGTCTCAAGATCAATAAATGCTGGATTCCAAGGTGTGCCGCCCAGCGGAGCACCGTTGAGAGTACAGCCACCCTCGAAGAAGGCACCACAGTAATTGATACGCGTTGAAACGTAGCCATCGGCCGGACTGGGCACCGCATTGGTGACTTCCCGGTCTTCCACGTCGTAACGCAGCGCAACCGAGAGCTCCATCCGGTCTGTTATGTCGTAGTTGATCGAGCCAAAGCCGGAGAGAACGGTGGTTTCAAAATCGTCGAGCACCAGCGCGTCGGTGAACTGGTTTACGAACGAGCGGGGTAGCTGCCCGCTGCCGTTGTCTTCTAACTGGGCAACACCCACTCGGCGGTCAATATTGAGAAAGTACATGCCCGCCTGCCAGCGAAGTCGCTGATCGGCATTAGAGGTCCACTGCAGCTGGAAGCTGATGTCCCGTTGATTACGCTCCTGATACTGGTAACCATCGCAGGTGGTAGGGCTGTATGGCGGCAGGAAACGCCCCGCAGCCGTGCCATCCAAGTTAAAGGTGGGTTGTTGCATTGGTGTGTTGTCGCCCAGGAACAACGACCTGGCCGCAGCGCTTTCTTGGCAGTGGGACAGGTTATCGTAGAATCCAAAGGCGCCTGATGTGCCGTCTGCGAGGAAGTACTGGTCCTGGTCTGAATAGAGCGCCCACGCGGTCATGGTGCCGGAGTCGAACTGTTTGTCGACCTTAACGGAGAATTCCACCGTTTCCTGTTCGTTCTCTGGGTCGACGTTGGGGCTGTAGACAAATTCGAAGTCGTTAACGTCGATTGACGCTGCGGTATTGTCAACGCCAAATCCGGTCAAGCCGGCAAGCGCGCCAACAAAGATGGGTACTTCATAGGCGGCGTTAAAAGCAATGGACGCCGCAGACACTTCTGAGTAGCGGAGTTTGGCGTCAATTGACAAGGTATCGGTGGGGTCCATGACGATGCGCGCGCTCATGGCCGTTTCTGAATAGTCATTCACTACGTCGTCATTTAAATAAACGTTCTCTAAGAACCCATCTGTCGCGCGATGGGTTAGTGTTAAGCGTCCTGCGGTATCGCTGCCCAGCGAGCCGGCAATGGTGGCGGTACCATAGACAGTGCCATATTCTGCCGCGCCGACTTTGACGCTACCTTCGAATTCTTGTGTTGGGCGCTTGGTTGACATAATAACTGCACCCGCAGCAGCTGAACGACCATACAGAGCGCCTTGAGGGCCTTTCAGAACTTCAATCTGTGCAAGATCGGGATACTCACGGTTAAAGGCAGAAGGATTGGTGTAGAGCACGCCGTCTACGATGAACGCAAAGTTGGTCTCGGCGTCACGGGCACCGTTGATGCCGCGAATACTAAGTGAGCTGTCACCCACTTCTACGGTGTTTACGAAGGTCACACCGGGGGTCATATAAATAAAGTCCTCAGCGCGCTCCACACCCATGTTGGCGATCTGGCCTGCGGTGAAAGCGGTCACCGTAGCGGGGACGTCTTGCAGTGATTCTGCCCGCGCCCGCGCGGTGACCACGACTTCCTCCAATTGCGCTGATGCAACGGAGGGCATGAGCAATGCCGCAGTGGACAGGGCGGCTGATACGGCCGCGGTAATGGGAAGTGTCGCTAATACCTGACGACGTCTATGGGTAGGGATGCAGCTCCTCATGGGTTGGCTCCTTTGCGCTGACAAGGCCTTTAAATGGCCCGAATATTTGTGTTTTTACCGCTGTTTTTAAAGCTTGGATTACCTATTGATACCGCTATTTTCAGCGGGTTGTCCGGACAAACCAGTTTGACTCCGCCAATATCGCTTCGCGGTCAGCCTCGGTCAAGTCCAGTTCAGCGATAATTTTGGCAGTTTCGGCGCCGATGGCGGCCAATTTCGTATTGATTTGAGCCGGTTCTTGCGAAAATCGAATCGCCGAGCCAACGTGGTCATTACCGTCGGCATCTCTAAAGCGCATGCCTCTCTCCCACACGTGGTCGGTATCCCATGCGTCTTTGAGTGAGGCCACGGGGCTCCAGCAGATATCGCGCCCTTCGAACCAGGTTTCCCACTCGACGCGGGTTCGCTCCCGGAACGCGGCGCGTAAGAAGTCGATCGCAGCCCAATGACCCTCGCCCGCGGGACCCGTGACCGGGGTGATGAACTCCTGCCGACCGAGCCCGGTAAAGAGCGCCTCGACAAATTTGTGCTCGCCACCGCCGAGGGCGATGAATTGGCCGTCGGCTGTCTCATAAACGTTGAGCATGGCGTTCCCACCGTGGGTGCGCTCTCGCAATCGCTCGGGTGCCTGATTGCCACCGAATACGGGGCCGAGGATATTGGGGCTTGCGGCGAGCACAGACTCGAACATGCTGATATCCACGAAGTCACCTGCGCCAGTCGTCTGTCGCCGATGCAGCGCCATCAAAATGCCGGACAGCGCGAGATAGGAGGAGAGCATATCCGCAATCGGCACCCCGATGATGGCCGGGCCACTCTCTCCCTCGGGTGAGCGGGTCACGTCGAGAATGCCGGCAGCGGCGACCGTGGCGGTGTCGTGTGCGGGACGGTCACGCCAGGGCCCGGTTTGACCAAATGCCGAAATTGAGCAATACACCAATCCGGGGTTCTCTGCAGAGAGCGTCGGATAATCGATACCCAGTCGCTCTGCGACACCGGGTCGGAATGCCTCAACCACCACATCTACTTGCTGTGCCAGTGCCAGCAACGCTTTTTTGCCGGCGGCGGTTTTCAAGTTGAGGGCAATGCTTTCTTTACCGCGCTGGGTATTGCGAAACATCACGGTCTCACCTCCCTGTGTCCAGGGAAAAGCCTCCGCAGATCGAGTGGGTTCTGGCGCCCGCGGGTTCTCAACCTTGATCACCCGTGCGCCATGATCGGCCATCAGCTGAGTTGCCGCAGGTCCTGGCAGAAACAGCGACAGGTCGAGTACGGTAATTCCCTCGAGCTTCATGGTGTGTGGTCGATTAGCAAGTGACGCCGTCTGCGCTCAGACCACTGAGCTCCGCTTCAGACAGACCCAAGAGATCCCCCAGTATTTCCGCATTGTGCTGACCGATTTGCGCACCAGGCCAATCAGTCCGGCCTGGCGTTTCGCTGAGCTTGGGGAGAATGGCCGGGATCTTGAGAGGCTTGCCATTAATCTCGACCGTCTCAAACATGCCTCGAGCGATGTAATGTGGATCGGTCATCATGTCTTCGACGCTATAAATGGGGCCTACCGGCACTCTGGCGGCCTCGAGTTTGGCAATGATTTCGGCGGAGGTATGGGCGGCACACCAGCCTGCAAGTGCCTCGTCGATTTTTTGTTCATGAATCACTCGCCCCTGGTTATGCTCCAGCGCCGGATCGTTGGCCATATCTTCTCGACCGGCTTCTTTCATCAGGCGTTTGAAGATGGAATCGCCGTTGCCACCAATGACCACGTGCTTGCCGTCGGAGCAGAGGTAGGTGTTGGTCGGGACGATTCCCGTGATCGTGGTGCCAGAGGGCTCTCGCACCACTCCCGCACCGTCGAACTCGGGCACGATGCCTTCCAACAGGTTAAAGATGGATTCATACAGTGCCACATCGACTACCTGACCCTGCCCACTCTTGGTGCGCTCGATGATGGCAAATGCCACGCCGAGCGCAGCGTGGATGGCTGCAACGGTGTCGCCCAGCGAGATGTTTGGACGCACAGGGGCCTTGCCCGGTTCGCCGTTGATGTAGCGGAAGCCACCATAACCCTCAGTGACCGACGCATAACCGGGCTTCTCTGAGAAGGGGCCACTTTGGCCGTAGCCGGAAATTCGCGCATAAATAATGCCCGGGTTTTTTTCCTTCACCTGTTCTGGCCCCAGCCCCCAACTTTCCATTGCACCGGGCCTAAAATTTTCCACGACCACATCGGCCTTGGTCAGCAGGTCGAAGGCGATTTCGCGGCCGCGGTCGGACTTCAGATCGAGGGTGACGCTTTTCTTGTTGCGGGCTAACGAGTGATACCACAGCGACATGCCGTCGCGAACTTCACGCCACTGTCGAATGGGGTCCCCCGTGGGGGGCTCGACCTTGATCACTTCGGCACCAAAGTATCCGAGGATGGTGCCCGCGAAAGGGCCCGCGAGTAGCTGACCCAGTTCAACGACTCTAAGGCCCTCTAAAGGTCGCGATCCAGACATGAAGTTCTCCCAGTGACTTGATAAAACGTGGCGTGAAATAGTACGGACATTTGCGGTTAAAAGGAATGAAGATATGGCTCGTGTTCCGATCAGTAGCCGCTTAGCA
>Ga0181561_10002664_pt1 | contig 15736 bp, 4 predicted proteins | sample 011ome_19_FD_133760 | JGI IMG/M metagenome (GOLD analysis project Ga0181561, IMG submission 133760) | Coastal salt marsh microbial communities from the Groves Creek Marsh, Skidaway Island, Georgia - 011510BT metaG (megahit assembly) | ecosystem: Environmental > Aquatic > Marine > Intertidal zone...
CGGCGTCGCGCGAGACGGAAGTCTCGCGTCGTACGAAAAGCCGTTCGGCACCGCCGAGGACGACGAGTCCAACCCCTTGCTGGTGATTCTCGCCGTCTCCGGCGACGCGGAGGTGGAGAGCGCGCTGGAGCGCCTGCTCGCGGGCGAGCGCTCCTCCAGCGCCAAGTACGTCGACCGCGCGCTGCTGGCGGGGGCGGTGCTCGTGCTCACGGGCCCGGTCTCGGACCTCGCCGCCGAGCGGTGCCGCCGCCGCTGCGCGCGGGCGGGCGTGCGCGTGGTGGCGGCGGCGGCGGAAGGGGACGCGCGTGCGGCCGCGGAGGGAGCGCTCACGCTGTACGTCGCCACCGCGTCGCTCTCCGCGCTGCGCGCCGCCGCGCCCGCGCTGGCGGCGCTGGCGCGCGAGGCGCACGTCGTGAGCGTCGACCCGCGCGACGCCGCGTCCGCGCGGCTGGCGCGCGCGGTGCTCGGCGCGCCGCGCGAGACGCCCGGCGTGGCGTCCCTACGCGCGTCCGGCGCGACCGCCGCGGCGGTCGCGGCGGAGCGCAGGGCGATCGCGCTCGAGAAGCAGCTCGAGGCGCTGCGGCGGAGCGCGTCGGAGGCGCGGGCGAACCAGACGCGCGCCGACGCCGCCGAGGCGCGCGCGGGCGAAGCCGACGCGCGCGCGATCGAGGCGATGGAGCGCAACGCCGAGCTCCGCGCGGAGGTGGACTCGAAAACCGCGGAGTGCGCGCGGCTGGCGTCGGCGTGCGCGAGCATGGACAGGCAACTGCACATGGGCGGCGACGAGAAGACCAAGGAGATTGACGCGCTGCGGGCGCGAGAGGCGGAGTCGCTGAAGCGTCATCGCGACGTGAGCGCCGAGCTCGCCGCGGCGCGCGGCGACGCCGCCGGCGCGGTGGCGCGGCTCGAGGCGGAGAAGCGCGAGCTGGAGGCGCGCGTCGCGAGGCACGAGGAGGCGGCGGCTCGAGACGCGGAGGGCGTCGCGGCGACGAAGCGCTCAGCGGAGGCGCGCCTGCGCGTCGGGATGGACGAGGCGCTGGACGCCGCCAAGGCGGCGCGGAGCGAGAACGAGAAGCTGCGCGAGCGCCTGGGGAGGCTGGAGAGCGTGCGGCGCGACTTCGACGAGCTGTCTCGCCGCGCGGACGCCGACGTCGCCGACGCGGAGGACCGCGCGGACCTCGCGACGCGGCGCGCGGAGAAGGCGGAGAACGGGAGCAGGCGGCGCGACGAGAAGGCGGCGGCCGCGCGCGACGAAGCCGCCGCCGCGCGCGACAAAGAGGCGGCGACGCGACGCGAGCTGGAGACGGTGAAGAGCGCGCTGGCGGCGGCTAACGCCAAGCGCGACGCCGACGCCGCGCTGGCACGCGAATCCGCGGACCGCGAGGCGGCGCTGGCTGTGGCCGCCGCGGACGTCGCGCGCGCGGATGCCGAGGCGCGTGCGCGCAAGGCGCACGACGCGCTGACCGAGGCTGGCCGCCGCCGAGACGCCGCCGAGGCGGACGCGCGGCGACTCACCGGCGAAGTCGCGTCGGCGCGCGACGAGCTCAAGCAGTTTGCGGCGAGCGCGCACGTCACGTCCCGGCTGGAGATTGAGCTGCAGCAGGAGAGGGACGCGCGCGCGTCGCTCGAGCTGGAGCGCGCGCGGCTGGAGCGCGTGGTGGTAGAGGCGCACGCCGAGCGCTCGGCCGTCGTGGCCGCGGCGACAGCCACCGCCGAGCGCGAGGCGCGCCGGCAGAGGGAGGTGGCGGCGGAGGAGAGCCGCTTGAGGCTCGAGGCGGAGGCGGCGGGCTTCCGCGCGGCGCGCGAGCGGGACGCCATGACGCAGTCGGTGCGCGCCGCGGAGGAGCAGGCGCGCTCGGCGGAGATCGCCGAGGCGCGCGCGCGACGCGAGCTCGCCGCCGAGCGCGTCGCGGGCGAGGCGGCGCACGCCGCGCTCGCGGACATAGGCCACGAGACCTCGCGCCTGGCGGGTGAGATTGAGGACGCGAGGACGGCGGCGGCCAGGTCGGAGGATGGCCGCCGCCGCGCCGCCGAGGCGGCTGGCGTCGAGGCCTCGGCCGTGCTTCGCGACGCGCTGGACGAGGCCGGGAGCGTTTCGAGCCACCACGGCGAGACGGCCGCTCGCCGCCGCCCTTCGCCCGCGAGCGCGTCGGAGCGGCCGCGAAGCGCGCGGGGCGGCCGCGGCGCCGCCGACGAGTTCGCGTTCGACTCGACCGCGGATTCGCCGCGCGGTTTGGCGGACCTGGACGACTTCGCGTCGCCGTCGCCGGGGCGCCACTCGGGCGGGTCGCGCGGGTTCTAGATCCACACACGCGGCGCGATAGATTGAGAGACTGCGGTGTGCGTTCGACGGTCGCGTGACCGTTGTTATTCGCTACTAAAGACTACTCTCTACGTGATACGTCGAGTCGCAGAGCTCCTACCTAAACGCGACTCGAAGTCTTCTCGTCTTTTCTTTCCCGCCGACGGGTTCGTAATCGTCAACCGTCTCCCCCGCGCTTTTGTCTTCCTCCTCTGACTGAGGCTCGCGCAGGAACGAGCGCGCCCGCTGATCGAGCGCGTCCGGGTTTTCGAAATCCAGAAGCGTCACCGGACTCGTGTTCACGCGTCGCAGCTTCTGCAGAGGCAACGCCTCGACGTTCAGACCGAGCGCGAACCGAGCGTTCAGCCACTCCAGCGTCTTCCGCTGCCGCGCCTCGTCCGCCAGCGCGTCTTCGTACACCAAAGACTCGCACTCGCGCCCGTCCCCCGCCGACTTCGTGATCGCCTCCACGTCGTCCAGCCACTCCGTCTCGAACGCGTCCAGCCACGCGAACACCGCGGGGTCGAAACGCACCCGGTGCGTCTGCCGTCGTCGCGGGTCATCCTCGCCGTCTCCGGGGACATCGCCGAACGCGCCAAACGCCTCCGCGCTCGCGCGCCCGTCGGCGCCGTCGCTGAACGTAAGCGCCTCCGCGTCTTCGCCGCGCGTCTTCGCCGCCTTCTCGCCGTCGTCGCCCAGACCCCAGACGCCCGTCGCGCTCGCGGCCGCGCCCGGCGTCTTCTCGCTTCCGGCACTTCCGGCACTTCCGACAATAGGCGCGGGCGGGGGCTCGGCGACGATCTGCCACGGCGCGTCGCCGTGCTCGGCGCGGTACAGAGACACGTACGCGTCTAGCACGTTGCGCCGGCGCAGGCACACCGTCGGCGAATCCGGGAACTTCGCGAGCAGAGCCTCGAGAACCTCGGTGTTGTTCTTCGGACGCGCTCGTTCGAGCTCCGTCGTCGCGTTCGCGTTCGCGGGAGACGAAGTCGCGTTCGCGACGCCGGGGGACGATCCCGCGACGCTCGGCGGGGACCCGCTCGGGTCGGACGACTCGGAAACCTTGGACCGCAAACCCGCGCCCGACTGCGTGAGCATCACGTGCACGACGTCGATGCCGCTCTCCCACAGGCGTTCCAGGGTCTCCTCGACGAACGTCTCCGGGTCGACGTGCGCGTCGTCGATGGCGCGCCTCGAGACCCCCGCCTGGAGCAGGTACGCGCGCAGCTTATCCTGCCAGCTCCCTTCGCGCACGCGCTCGAACGCGCCGTGCGACCACAGGTCGCCCAGCGTGACGTAGGTGACGAAAAACGCATCCGCGCGCGCCTCGTCTTCTCGGTACCAAATCTTGGAATCCACCGGGTGGTCGGCGGTGGTCTCCAGCATCTCGTTGAGCAGCGCGCCGCCCGCGCGCAGACTGGACGCCACGAGCATCAAGCGCGCGCGCCCGCCCGCGCCGTTGGTCTGGTGCATCCTGATCCGCTTCACGAACGCCCGCCCGCGCTCCGGGCCGCCCAGGAACCGAACCGCGCTCATCGCCCAGTCGTGCACGAGCTTCGCGTCCGCCGGCGTCTTCTCCTCCACCCACTCGGTCATGAGCTCAGCCTTCTCCAGCCGGTCGCAGTTCTGCTGCCAGCTCGCGCCACCCACGGAGAAGTGGTCGATGGCGTACGAGTCCGGGTACGCGCGCGCCACCGCGCGACAAGGCACGGTGGCGTTCCAACGCGCGCCGTCGTTCTCGACGACGACGCGCCAACTCGACGTCGCGCCGACGGCGTTTCGGCGCCACTCCGCCTCGCGCGACGACGAGCCAGCCTCGCGCCACTTCGCCGCCGTCGCCGCGACGTCCGCGGCGGTGCGCGCCACGCGGCGCAGCGCACCCACGGGCGGTGCCGGCGGCGCGTTATCGCGCGCCTTTGTGTTAAACGCGCCCAGCGACGACGAGCCGACGCCGGCCATGGACCGCGCCGTCGCCGCCGCGTCCGCGCGCGCCGTCGCCGCGGCGTATTTAGTCTGCAAAAACGCGTCGGGCCCCGCGCCTGGAGAAGAGACTTCTCCGTCCCCCTCCCGGTCCAGCCTGGCGACGCACGGGTCGAGGTAGTTCTCCCCGCACGCCAGCGGGTACGCCACGTCCCTATCGAAGATGCTCACGGTCTCCAGCAGCTTCTTTTCGTTCTCCAGGTGCGCGGTGAGCATCACGGGGCCGGTGACGGCGTTGGCGATGCAGCGCTGCGCAAAGTCCACGCCGTCGAGGTACGCGCCGTTCGTGACCACCGCGCCGAGCAGCGCGGACCCAGGCTCGACCGCGCCGATCATGCCCGCGCTCACGAACCGGTTATCCCCCGGGTCCGCCACGAAAAAAGCCTGCTTCCCCGCGCTCGCCGTGTCCCAGAACAACGGCGACGGGTCCCGCAGCAGCTCGACGTTGGTGTCCAGGTACAACCCGCCGACGCGGTACAGAATCTCAAACTTCATCAAGTCGCCCACCATGCTCCAGACGTTCTCCCCCGTCGTCTCGAACCGTCTCAGACCGCGGCGCAGCGCGATGTGCGTGTGCGGGAAGTTCTCCGCGTCGATGTCCCCGACGCCCCACAGCCGCAGCTCCCAGCCCCACCAAGCCAAGATCTCTTTGTTGCGCTCGTACAGGAGCCGCTTCACCGTCGGCATCTCGTCGCCCAGCCAAATCTCGTGCGCGACCAGCGGGAAGGGCGTGCGGCGCGCGCGCGCCGCGTGGCTGGTGTCGTACGTGGACAGGCCCATGGACGCGTGGCGGTACCCCGCGAACCCGAGCGCGAACAGCGTGCCCAGAGCGAGCAGCGCGACGCCGACGCGGTTGAAACACCGAAGGCGCTCGCGGCCGGCTTTGCCGGGAACGCCCGCGCCGGAGCGCCCTCCGGCGCGCTCCACGTCGTCCGGATCGGACACCAGGGGGACCCTCTGTGGCGTCGGAGGGTGAGAAACGAGGAGGTGTGAGTGGTGGAGCGCGACGGGGGGGCGCGCGCTTGGGGCGAGCGTAGGGCGCGACGTGACGCGCCCGAGACGGCGGGTGTTCCGAGACGGACGCCGACTCGGGAAATTGAAGGCGACGGCCGGCGCTGCGGGGTGTTCAGACGTACCTCATCCTCGTACGCGCGTCGGCCCCACGCGCCAGGCGCGTTCCTCGCGTGTCGACTCATGGTCGCTCCCTCGACGCCGCGAGACCCCTCTCCTGGTGGCCTCGGGCTCGTCGAACGCCGCGCACGCCCGCGCGGCGAAACTCTGACGTAATTCGAGTTTCCCGGCACTGTTACACGCGGCCCAGCGCTCATTCGGGATCGACCACGCGCGATTTTCACGTCTCGGGAGGGGAAGCGTTTCTCGGAAGAAGCGAAGCGGACGCGTCAGCCTCGACCGAACTTGATGTCGGACACGACCCTCCGCCTCCCCGTCCGCTCGCGTTCGTGATGTGGGTCGCGCCTCGAGTCACGACCCGTCACCCCGACAGCCCCGTCGATAACGGCTCATCACGCCCGCCGTGTCGAGCCCGAATCACCGCGCCCGGACGCGAAACGCCCGAGTGACAAGCTCGTAACGTCCCGGGCGTGACAAGATGACGGAGCGCCACTCTCCGACGCGCGACACGAACGACACGCGTCGCGACCGGGGTTTGACGCGATGATGCGTCCGACTCGCCGAGACGCCGCCCATGCCGACGTCCGCGCCGAGATGCGCCTCGACGCTCGCGCGCGCGCGCGCGGCCCGCACCGCTCGGGCGCGACGGGGACGCCCGCCCCCCGATTCTCTCGGAACCTCCGTTTCGCGCTCGCCGCGCTCCTCGCGCTGGCGGGGCGCTGCACGGCGGCGGGGCTGGACTGCGCGTCCACCTCCGCCGCGCTCGCCACGCTCGGCGCGTGCGCTTCCGGCGCGGACGAGGCGTGCTGCGCCGCGCTCGGGGGCTGGAACGACGCCGGGTGTTTCTGCCCGGGCGTCGAATCCGCCGTTTCGCAGTCCGACACGTACGCGGCGCAAGCGGCGGCGCTCGCCGCGGCGTGCGGCGTCGCGAAAGCGGACCTGGCGACGCACGCCACGTGCGCTGCCCTCTCTGCCGGCGAAGGCGCGGCCGGAGCGGCGGCCGCGGAGACGCCGCGGCTCCTTCCCGAGCCCGCGACGTGGGCGTACGTCGTCCTGGACGCGTCGAACCCCGCCGCGCCGCGGTTCCGGCTCGTCTGGTCGGCGAAAACCGCCGGCGGCGTCGACCGCTCGCCGACGGCGTCCTTCGAGGTGACGCACTGCGCGCCCGGCGTCCCCCCCTCCGAGGCGGCGTGCGCGCAGAGCATGACCACGCAGACCGTGGAGGTTCCTAACGATGCCTCGACTGACGCCAGGGAGTACTCCCTGGACGTCCCGCAGACGCCCTCCGCGCCGGTGGCGGCGTTCGTCTCTCTGACCGCCGTCGCCGGCGACGGCGCGCGGAGCGCGCCGCTGGGTCCGTTTCGCGAGGTGGCCAATTACGGCGCCTCCGCCGACGGCGCGCGCGACAACGCCGCGCGCGTGTTCATCGCGCCGGACGCCTCCGGCGCGGTGAGCGCGGACGCGAGCGCGTGCGGCGCGCACTGGGCGCCCTGCGCCGACCTGACCGTCGCGCTCGCCGCCGCCGCCGCCTCGGGCGCGACGTTCACGGAAGCCGCGCCGGCGGAGATCGTGTTCCTCCCCGGCGAACACGCGAGCGCCGGGAACTGCGGCGTCGAGCTCGGCGCCGCGATGCCGGTGCGCGTCTCCGGGCTGGTGGGGTCCCGGTCCCGGCCCGGAGACGCCCGGGACACTTCGCGATCGAGCCCGAACGGGACACTTCGCGAGCCCGACGTTCCCGCCCCGTTCGCCTCGATCGAGTGCGGCTCCGCCCCGAACGCGGGGGGGCTCGTGGCGAAGCCGCCGCACGCGGTGCGGATCCGCGCGCTGGAAATCAAAAACGCCACCCGCGCGACGGGCGGCGGGCTCTTCGCCTCGGGCGCCGGCGTGAACGTCGAGGTCACCGACACGGTGTTCCGCGCGTGCTCCGCCGGCGGCGCCGGCGGAGGCGTCGCCGCGCTCGACGGCGCGGCTGTCGCGCTCGCCGACTCGGCCGCGCTGGACTGCGCGGGCGGCGCGGACGGCACGGGGAACGAGGTGCGCGGCGGCGGCGTCTACGTCGCCGGCGCCGACACCGTCGCGTCGCTGCGCAACTTCTCCGCCATCGGGTGTTCGCTCCCCGAGGAGAACGGCAAGGGCGGCGGCGTGAACGTGGACGGCGGCGCGTCGTTGACAGTCGACGGTCTGCTCGTCGCCGACTGCGTGAGCTTCTTCGCCGGCGGCGTGTTCGTGGGCACGGGGTGCGCGCCCGCGATCGCCAACGCCGTCGTGCGCGACAACGCGGCGACGTACGGCGCCGGTATCGGCGCCTTCGCGCACTCCGCGGCGACCCTGCGCGAATCCGCCGTGTTCGGGAACGTCGCGGCGGAGTGGGGCGGCGGCGTGCTCGCGTACACGCGGTCCACGCTGACACTGACGGACAACACTGTTTTGTACGAAAACGAGGCGCAGCTCGGCGGCGGCGCGCACGCCTACGTCGACTCGACGCTCGTCGTCGCCGACGGCGCGCGGATCGAACGGAACGCGGCTTCCGTCTCGGGCGGCGGCGCGTACCTCAACGCCGGCGCCGACGCGAGGTTCGAGGGAGAAAACACCGCCGTGGAAAACAACGTCGCGCGGGATATCGACGGCGGGGGTGGTATCGCCGTCCTCGCCGGTGCCTCCGCGGTGTTCCGGAACGGCGCGGCGCTGCGGGCCAACCGCGCCGAGCGCGGGGGAGGGGGGGGCGCGACGTGCGCGGGCGCGAACGCCAGCCTCGCTTTCCGCGGCGACGCCGTCGTCTCAGAAAACGTCGCCGCGACGCGCGGCGGCGGCGTGCTCGCCTCCCGAGGATGCGTGGTCCAGATCGAGGGTTCCGCGGAAAGCGGATCCGAAGCGGATCCGTCATCTTCTCGATCCGTCGTCTTCTCCGGGAACGCCGTCCAGGTGGACGAGGAGCGGTGCCGCCCCGGCGTGTTCGGCGGCGGCGCCGTGGCGCTCGAGCCAAACATCGACGCCGAAGCCGACGCCGCCGAAACGCTTTCCGAAACGCTTTCCGCGGCGCCCACCGCGCTCCGCGCCGCGCGCTGCGCGTTTCGAAACAACTCGGCGCCGGACGGGGGCGCCGTCTTCGTCGCGCCGAGCGACGAGATGAACGCGTCGGGCGACCCGCGCGAGGTGGCGCGCGCCGCCGTCGTCGACGTCCGGGACGCGGACGTCGAGCGGAACAAAGCGTACGGCTGCGTCGGGGGCGCCGCCGGCGCGCGCTGCGGCGACGCGGGCGCCGCGCGGGTCACCGCCGCTTCATCCGCGGCGCTGTACGCCAACGTCACGTCGCCCGACGCGTCCGTGGCGGGCGGCGAGGGCGGTGGCGTGTTCGCCGCCGCCGGGTCGATCGCGCTGCGCGCGGGCTGCCTGTTCGCGGAGAACGAAGCCGCCGACTCCGGCGGCGGCGTTCGCGTCGCCGTCGCCGCGTCGCTCTTCGCCTTCGGCGCGGGCTCGCGCTTCGAGCGAAACGTCGCGCGCGCCGGAACGGGCGGCGGCGTGTCCCACGAGGGCCTGGCGCTCGCCCTGCTCGGACCGGATGTCGTGTTCGAGGAGAACCGAGCTTTGGATGGAGGCGCGGTGGCTGTGGTCATCGAGCCGACGACGGCGGCGCTCGTGGCGTCGCGCGTGTCATTCTTCTTCGAAGCCTTCCTCGCCGACGTCCCGGAAGAGCGCCGAGTGCCCGACGTCGCCTTCGCCGTCGCCGGCGCCGACATGCGCGGCAACGCCGCCGGGCGGCGCGGCGGGAGCGTGTACGTATCCGCACCGCTCGCGAAAGGCGCGCTCCAGCGGCTCACAATACGCGACGCGCAGGCGGTCGCCGGCGAGGCTGTTTACTGGACGAGGGCCGCGTCCCCCGACGCCGCGCTCGCGTGCGAGGCGTGCGACCTGGGCGGCGCGTCCGCGGGCGCCGAGCCCGCCGCCGCCGCCGCCGCCGGCGGCGGCGCCCTGGCGAGCCTCTCCGGCGAGATGATCGGCGTCGCCACGGAGGCGCTGGAGGTGAGCTTCGCGGGCGGGGTCGCGCTCCCCGCGGAGCTGGCCAGCGCCTCCTCCGCGCCGGCGTTCGCGGCGTCGCTGGTGGACTTCTACGGGCGCGTCGCCGCGACCGAGAACGGCGTCGCGTGCCGCATCGAACCCGCGGCGGTTCCCGCGGCGGGTGATTTCTCGGCGGGAACCGCCGCGGCGGAGGACGCCGCCGTCGCCGACGCGCTCGAGCTCGGCGGCGCGCTGGAGGCTTCCTCGGAAGGGGGGCTCGTCGTGTTCGACGGGGTCGTCCCCAGGGGGAGGCTCGGGAGCACCTACGAGGCGAGGATCGCGTGCGCGGATCGCGCGCCCGCTTCCTCGGCCGCCTCCGACGTCGTTTCTCAAAACGCGGCGCGAAACGCCTCCGACGCCGAAGACGTCGTCGCCATCGCGCCGGTGACGTTTCCGGTGCGCATCGCGACGTGCGCGCGCGGGCGCGAGCCGGTGGTGGTGGGCGCCGACAGCCTGACCGGCGCGCCCGTCGCCAAGGACTGCGTCGAGTGCAAGGACCGCACGTTCAACTTCGACGGCGTCGCGTGCGTCGCGTGCCCCCCGGGCGGGGACTGCCGCGGCGGCGACGAGCTTCTCGCCAAGCCCGGCTGGTGGCGCAGCGCCGAGGAAGCGCAGCGCGTCTTTGCGTGTCCCACCAAGAGCGCGTGCCTCCCCGGCAACGCCACCGGGGACGCCGCGTGCGCCGAGGGCTACGAGGGACCCGTGTGCGCGGTGTGCTCATCCGGGTTCCGGAAGTGGGGGCGCGCGTGCGTGCCGTGCGACGACGAAGCCACCTACGCGCTGCCCATCTTCGGGATCGTCGCCTTCTCGGCGTTTCTGTGGTACATCTTCCGCGAGCCCCCCGGGGGCGGGGGCCCCCCCGGGGACGCGCCCGCCGCCGGACTCGCGTCCGAGGACGCACGCGGCGTGAAGGAACCGCCCGTGAAGGAACCGCCCGTCGCTTCGGACGGAGCCGAGGACCGCGCGATGGCTTTGTTTTCCTCCCTGGTGTTCATCGCGCAGTGCCTCGGGCTCCTGAAGGAGTACGACGTGGCGTTCCCCGACGGCGTCGACCGCGTTCTGGACGCGCTGGACCTGACCAACCTGAACCTGTCGGCGCTGGCGCCCGGGTGCACCGACGACAGCGTCAACTTCTACCGCTCCTTCGTGGTGGGCGTCTCCGTCCCCCCGGCGATCGTGTGCGCGTGCGCGCTCGTGTACCACCGCGCGGAGGCGGCGCGCCGGCGGCACTACGCCGCGTTCCCGCGCCGAACGCGCACGGAGCACGACGCGTACGAGAGCCTGAAACGCCGGTGCGCGCGCAACGCCGCCTGGCTCCTGACTCTGGCGTACTCGGGAACCGCCAAGACGGTGTTCCAGCTGTACAACGCGCGCAGGCTCGACACCGGCTCGTTCTTACGACGGGACTACTCCATCAACGTCGACGGTTCCGGCGCCCGCGTGTACTCGCTCTTCTCCGGAGTCGGCGCCGCGGCGCTTTTGGCGTACCCGGTGGGCATTCCGCTGGCCATCGCCGCGCTTCTGTTCCGCGGCGCGCGGGGAAACAAACTCGACGACGAGACGTTTAAGCAGAAGTACGGGTTCCTGTACGCCGCGTACAAGCCCTCGTTCGTGGCGTGGGAGCTCACAGGGCTCACCACAAAGTGCTTCCTGGCCGCCGTGCCCGTGTTCGCCACGGAAAGCACGCTCAGAGGCGGCTCGAACGAGGAGGGATCCTTCGACGTCGGCGCCGGCGGCGGGTTCGCTCTGGCGTGCCAGTCCACGCTCGCGCAAGCCGCGTGCCTTTCGCTCCTGGTCGCGATCCTGTGGCTCAGGCCGCACCGGAAGGCCATACACTCCGCGCAGCAGAGCGCCGCGGTCGCGGTCGTGCTCGGCTGGGTGCTCGTGCTCGGGAACGTGCTGAACGTCGACGCCGGCGACGGCGCCGGCGTCGCCTTCGACGACGACGAGAAGTTCCGGGTCTGCTTCGCGGCGGTGGCGGCGACGCTCGCCGCCGTCGTCGCCATGGTCGCCGCGTCCTTCCTCGCCGGCGAGCTCAACGCGCCCGCGCGCACCGCCACGGCCGCCGTCAAGACCGCGCGCAGGAGCTTCAAGCGGCTCGCGTCGAGGGCGAGGCTCGGCGGCGAAGGCGGGAAAACGCGGGAACTCGCGTTCGGCCTGGACGCCGCCGAGACGGGCGCGAGTCTGAAAACGAAAACGAAAACGAAAAAAAAAGCCGAGGCGCTTCTCGACGACGACGCGCCGCCCGGCGCGCGGCGCGCGTCGTTCTACGAGCGCGTCGACGGGGACCTGCACAGCTCCACCGTGGAGGTGCGCATCGCCCCGGAAGCCGACCGCGCGTGAAGCAGACACGAACGCGTGCGCGTGCGCGTGCGCGTGGATCGTCCCGTCGAATGCGTGTACATAACTTGTACACCTCGTACACGCATTCGAGACATAACGTGTGTACATAACAGAGACGACGACGACGCGCGCGGAGTCGATAGTGTACAGTTTCGATTTTTAATTTTTACGGAAAGTAAGTGGACTACGTTTCACGCGCCGTCGGCTTCGTCCCCCGCCGCGTCGCCCTCCGCCGTCTCGGCTTCGTCCTCCCGCTCCGCCGCGTCCGCGTGTTCTTCGCGCACGTGCAGCGCGCAGGTGACCGTCGCGAAGCCCACCGGCGCCTGCTCCGGCGCGTCCTCCACCGCGACGAGCGGGCCGGTCTCGGCGCCGGCGGAGCTCGAAAACAGCGGCGGTTTCGGGATGAACGCCAGGCGCTCGGCGCGCGAAAACGTCGACGCGTCGTCGTCGCCGTCGACGAACGACGGCAAACGAACCGTCGCCGTGCCCACCACAAACTCGCGAAACGTCACCGTATCGATACGAACCTCGGGAGACGCGCTTGTCTCGGGTGCCCGCGTCGTTTCGCTCTCTTCTCGCTGAGCTTGGGCGGGCGTTTCCTCCCCCGCGGGTTCTTCGGGGTTTTCCGTCCGCGCCGCGTCGCTCTCATCCTCCGCGCCCTCCGCTTCCCCCTCCGCGTCCTCCGCGTGCCCCGTCCCCGCCGCGCCGCCGCCCTCGCCGTCCACCTCGGGATCCGAGTCGGAACCCGAGTCGGGGACGAACGGCTCGCGCCGCCAGAGCTCGAACACTAAGCCCCCCACGAACGCGTCGCGGGTCGCCGCCGAGACGGACGCGTCCACGCGCCGCGCGAAAAACGGATCCGGCGCCTCCGGCGCGGTCTCGTCCCCGTCCCCGGCCGCGGCCGCGGCCGCGGGTTCGTCCCCGGCCGCGTCCCCGGCCACGTCCGCGTCCCCGACTTCCGCTACCGGCGGCGCGCGCTTCACCCGGGGGGTCTCCAGGGTTTCCTCGGGGAGACGAACGCGAACCCAAAACTCGCACTCGTCCTTTCGTTCGGCGCTCGCTTCGCCGTCCCCATCCCCGTCCCCGTCCCCGTCCCCGTTTTCTTCGCCGTTCCCGGCGGCGGTTTCGTCCCCGGCGGCGGCGGCAGCCTCCCCGTCCGCGCCAAGTGTGTTTTCTTCTTCTTCGTCCGCCGCGGGCTCGTCTGCGACTGCCGGGGGTGGGTCGGGCTCCACCGCGAGTTCGTCGACGCGCACTTCGAACCGGACCGTCGTCGGCGCCTCAGTCGGCTCAGTCGGCTCGGCGAGCTCCGCCGCCGCCGCTCGCTCTTCGCGCGAAACCTCCCGCTCGTCCAGGGTCCTGAGCCGGGAAAGTCGCTTCAGCACCGCGAGGCGGTACCCCGGCTCGAGCGCCAGCGGGTTTCCCCTGAGCGCGAGCGCGCGAAGCGACGGCATCGCCGCGAGCGACTCGAGCGTTTCGCGTAAACCGCACAGCGCGTTTGCGGCGAGGTCCAAGGACACGAGCGTCTCTGCGCCCGAGCAAACGTCCGCGGGAGGGAGGCACGCCACGCGGTTGTGCGCGAGTCCGAGGTGAAGCAGCGTTGGGACTTCGAACGCGGGGGCCGGGTCGACGATATTGTTCGCCCCCGCGAAGATCGTGCGCAGTCGGTCGCATCGCGCCAGGTCATCGGGAAGGCGCGCGAGGCGATTGCCGGTCAGCGCCAGCGATTCGAGGAATTCGCTGGGGAGTCGACCTTCCGGCAGTACCGTCAGAGCGTTGCCCTGCAGGTCCAGCTCCCTCGCGTATCGCAAATCCTTCACAGCGCCTCTGGCGGGGAACTCGATGAGACCCGAGTCCGACAGGTCGAACACGCCGGGCGGCGCTGAGGACCCGCCCGGCTCAGAGGGCGGTTCGTCCCCGCCGAACCGCGCCATCGCGAGTGGAAGGCGTGAACAGGACAACCGCTTTTGGTTCCTTTCTCGGTTTGGACGCTGCGGTTTCGATGCATTCGAAAAAGCTGCGTTCGTCTTGCCGAGACTCATGTCACCTCGGATGATCCGACGGAGATCGGCCACACTGGGACCGGCGCGCGCGCGTGATGACGCCCTATTGGTCCCGGTTCGCGGAGTTCGAGCGATCGTACGATGGCTTGGCGTGGCTCGAGTTTTGCCGGAACCACGCGGAGATCCCCGTGTTCGCCATAACGCTGTACCTGGTGTTCGTGTTCAACGTGCCCGGATTCCTCGAGCACCGAGAAGCGCTGCGGTTGAAGCACGCGTTCGCCGCGTGGAACGCGGCGCTGGCCATATTCTCGTGCATCGGCACGACACGGACCGCGCCTTACTTGTACGACGCCGTCACCGCGAAGGGGCTCGATTACACGCTGTGCACGCACCCGAAGCGGTGGTTCATGGACGGACCCGTGGGCCTGTGGATGGCGCTGTTCATCTACTCGAAGATCCCGGAGCTGCTCGACACGTGCTTCCTCGTGCTGCAGAAGAAGCGCGTGCTTTTCCTGGGGTGGTTCCACCACACCACCGTGCTGCTCTACTGTTGGCACGCGTTCCACAACGTCATCGCCACCGGCCTGTGGTTCGCCACCATGAACTACGCCGTGCACACGGTGATGTACTCCTACTACTTCGCGATGGTGTTCGCGCGCACGCGCCCATTCGCCAAAGCCGCCGCGCCGTTCATCACCTGCGCGCAAATCGCGCAGATGGCCGTCGGATCGGCGGTGACCGCGCGGAGCGGGTTCCTGAAGGCCAGGGACCAGACGTGCCAGGTGGACCCCGCGAACGTCAAGCTCGGGCTGGCCATGTACGGCGCGTACTTCGTGCTCTTCACGATGCTGTTCTGGGACAAGTACGTCGCAGCCGCGAAGCGCGGCGCGGCGGCGGGCGCGGGGGGGGGGGCGCGGCGCGGCGGCCGTAAAGGCGCATCCGGAGCCGGGGCCGTGCGGGGCGCCGACAAGGTGGTGATGATTTGCGGCGTCCCCCTGACCAAGGACGGCGCGGGGTTTTTCCAGCCCGACGGGAACGAGTCCCCGGAGAAGCAGGACAACTCCCCCGCGCGCGAGGGGAGGCGGAAAACGAGAGCGAGCGCGCGAACGCGGAAAAAACTCCTTTGATATGTGGCGCCTTTTCTTTTTTTTGGAGGCGGTGTTTCGGACGTCTTCCGTGGAAGGGAGTCGCGGAGCGCTCGTGCTTTCTATGTCTAATGTACCATACCAAAGGTAGTCCTAACATTTCGCGGCTCGCCGAGCTCGGGGACGCGACGCGGTCATCGCGAGCGCGAACTCAAGGCGTGTCTCTCTTTTGCGGGGTTTTCCGTTTCGGAGAGAACGCGCGCGAGAAGAAGGAACGTTTCTTTTTCTGCGCCGGGCTCGGAAGCTCGGCGAGCGCCTCTTCGCGCGCGCGCTCCAACGCGCTTCGGCCCCCGTCGGTCATCGTGGGCGACCGGTGGCCCGACATGTGCTCGCGGAGTTTCCCTCGCAAGTTCGGAGATCGTAACGCCTCCTCTCGCGCGCGGAGCAGAGCCCCGGGACTGTTATCGTCCGCTGATAACTTGCCGCGAAGATGGTTTCGCGTCGCTTCTTCTTTCGCTCGCAGCAAATCGGACGGGCTCGAGTCATCCAGCGCGGCGCGCAGCGGCGTGCCAAGCGAACGCCGAGGAGATCCCGAGAACCGTCCGAAGCTTTCATTCGCGAGATCCAACGCTCGTTCGAGCCGAATCTTCTCCACCTTCGCGCGACATGCTGCACCTCGCACGCGAGACTGGATGAATACAGCCGCGTGTCCCTCGGCCTTCGCTTTAGCAGCTTCAGCCGCGACACGCTCTGCCTCCTCCCGAGCCTCCCGCGCGCGTGTCCACTTCACCCGCAAAATCCATCGCCGCACTGCCATCTGGGCCCTGATCACCGCCGCC
>Ga0181561_10002666_pt1 | contig 15729 bp, 13 predicted proteins | sample 011ome_19_FD_133760 | JGI IMG/M metagenome (GOLD analysis project Ga0181561, IMG submission 133760) | Coastal salt marsh microbial communities from the Groves Creek Marsh, Skidaway Island, Georgia - 011510BT metaG (megahit assembly) | ecosystem: Environmental > Aquatic > Marine > Intertidal...
GGGATTGGATTCGGTATCACGGGGATTGCTCATTTAGGTGCTGATTTCTTAGCCCCTTGGTTTGAAACCAACCGACCTGAATGGAATCAGTATTCCCTGAATTCAGCTTTCTTCTGGATTGTGGTTATTGCCACGACACTTGGTTTGGCTTTGTCCTTTACCAAGGCTAGGAATTTAGAAGGAGTGGGGGCTTCTCGTTTGGGGTCTGTTCTCCTCTATATCTTGGTGGCTACCATTGGGATGCAAATGGATTTGGGAGCCGTTTTGGACAGCCCCATTTTATTTTTGGTAGGATTGGTATGGATGGCGTTTCACATTTCTGTCATGCTACTCGTTGCTTGGCTGATCAAAGCACCTTTCTTTTATGTAGCGGTAGGTTCTCAAGCTAATGTGGGTGGTGCTGCTTCAGCTCCCATAGTCGCTACAGCATTTGATGCTTCTTTAGCCTCCGTGGGCGTACTTTTGGCTGTACTAGGTTATGCCTTGGGTACCTACGGAGCTTATCTAAGCGGTTTGCTGATGCAGTGGATGTCAACCTAGGGCGGTTCAATATGCTAGTCTTGTATCAAAAAGGAGTTTTTCTTTACAGTTTCTGTGCTTTTACAGCTGTTCCGCTGATTGTCACCATTAACATTCCTTCCCGGATGGTTTCGTAATCCAAGTCTATTCCTAGAACGGCATTTGCTCCAAGTTGCCTTGCTTGCATTTCCATTTCTGCCATGGCGGTAGACTTGGCCTCACGCAAAACTTGTTCATAAGCAGAGGATCTTCCTCCTACAATGTCAGTAATGCTGGCAAAAAAATCTTTGAATATATTGGCGCCAATAATGGTTTCTCCTGAAACTATACCCAGGTAATTTTCAATGTGATAGCCTTCTAGGACGGAAGTAGTGGAAAGGATCATGGTTTAAGAATTTAAAGTTCAATGCAACAACATACGAAAGTTTTAACTTAAAGTTGAGCGAAAAGAAACTCAAAAAAAGCAGCTAAATTCAACTCTATTGAAATTGCTGGGAGAGGAAAAATGGCTAGTAAACAAATTTGAATGCTTTAAAAGTCCACAATTCAAAGTAATTTTACACAGTCTACTTTGAAGTAGCCAGACCCATGACTCTTCGTATCTACTGTTTTGTATTATTTTTCTTGTTTGGGATAGACTCGCATGCCCAAGGTTTTTTGGCCAATAGGTCTTCCATGTATGTGTTTACGGGTACTTCTGGAGCAAATTTAAGCCAATTCGATGCCTTATTGGTAGAAAGAGGAGAATTGCCGCTTCAGAATCGGTACATAACATACGGACTAGGGTACCAGGCAAGATTAAATGATTTTATTTTTGGATTTGAACTCGCGCATCATCAAAGTCAAGCAGCTGTTTTGCAATCCGATCGATTTCAATTTCGAACCTCTCGCGCCTTGGTTAATTTGGGGTATTCATTAACTGAAGAAGGAAAATTTCAGCTGATCCACTACCTTTCTATGGGGGTGGGCTATCTCAACGTACATGTATTACCTAAAGAGCAAGCCAAGGAATTAAGTGTCTTTTTAGATGATCCAGGACAAGGCTTTATTTTAAGGAAGCACAACATTCAAAAAGGAACTTCTTATTTCGGTAGTTTTTTGACAGAAATTGGCTTTCAACTTTCCTATGACTTTCCAATTTCCAATCGTAAAGAAGCGTTACAACTGATTGCTAAAGCAGGGTATTCCTTTAGTCCTTTTGAAAACAGCTGGAACTTAAGTGGAATTTCATTCGACAACACACAATCTGGTGCTTTTTTTAGACTGGGTACAGGGATTTCGCTGCCAGACAGGAATTTTTTTTACAAAGATGCTAACCTTGGGATTTCCTTATTGAGAGGTATTTATTTTTCCAAACCAGACAAATTCAATGTTCAGCTTGAACAACAAGGTTACCACCCTTTTGAAGGTCGACCGTCCCAAATAGGACTTCGCATTTTAGGAGAAACTGATGGCCTGCTCTATGGTGCAGACGTGTTTAATGTTGCTTTGCAAGGTCGTGCCACTGCTACGAGTACCCATAGTTTGAACAGCCTTCGCATCTATGCAAACCTTGGTAAAAAATTTTTTCAATATAAAAATTGGGGATTTGGAGCCCTGGGTGGTCTTGGATATGGCAACCTCCGTTACAGCTTGGTGCAAACATATAAACCGGATTTTCCAGCCTTGTTGGATCAGCGAAATTTTGATGGATACCTTAGGAATTTTGGAGTTTTTTTAAAGCCAGAGGCATTAGTTGAATACGGGCTACCCATTACAAAACGGAAATTTTTTGATTTGGTAGCAACCGCTTCTATTGGTTATGAATTGGCTGTTCCAGGATTTAAGCTAGGAGGTATTTCCATGCATGCCTATCAATCTGGACCTTTTGTAACTTTTGGAGTAGGAATAAGACCCTAGTTGCTAGGGTTTTCTTTGCTAGAACTAGTCCTTTAGGCTAATAAAAAAATAGGGTAAAATGCGCTACTGTACCAAATTTCAGCTTACTTTTGCATAAACTTATCGAGAAAGACCGAGGGATGGGCCCTACGACGTCTTAGCAACCTGTAACCAAGGTGCTAACTCCCCTCCTGGATGAAGCCAGGAAAAGATGAGATGATTAGTACGAATACCTACTTTTCTCCGTGTTTTGCTCGATTAGTTTTTTGAACGTAACCAACCATGAGACAAAATAGAACGGAACTCCTACTACAGGCGATCAATTCTCGGATTTTAATTTTAGATGGAGCTATGGGCACCATGATTCAGCGTTACACGTTGACCGAAGAAGATTTTCGAACTCCCGAATTAAAAGAGCACTCCAAGGCTTTAAAAGGTAATAACGACCTACTTTCCTTAAGTAGACCTGATATTATACGTGCCATTCATTTAGAGTATTTGAAGGCAGGTGCAGATATCCTAGAAACCAATACCTTTTCTGGAACAACCATTGCCCAGGAGGATTATGGATTGCCTCACTTGGCATATGCTATCAACTTTGAATCGGCCAAGCTTGCGCGAGAAGTGGCCGATGCTTATTCCCAGACCACACCGGACAAGCCGCGCTTTGTAGCAGGTGCCATGGGGCCTACCAACAGGACTGCATCCATCTCTCCTGACGTAAATGATCCTGGCTACCGGGCGATTACTTTTGATCAGTTGGCCGAAGCCTATGCCGAGCAGGTAAGAGGATTATTGGATGGAGGTGCCGATATCATTCTCGTAGAGACGATCTTCGATACCCTCAATGCCAAAGCGGCGCTATATGCCATTCAGGAAGTGTATGAGGAGCGAAATATCCCTCTTGACCCCAAGGAAGGAGGGATTCCCATCATGATCTCTGGTACCATTACAGATGCCTCTGGCCGAACTCTCTCTGGACAAACCACGGAAGCCTTTTTGATTTCGGTATCCCATGTTCCTTTATTTTCTGTTGGCCTCAACTGTGCTCTTGGGGCGAAAGAATTGCGTCCTTATTTGAAGGTTTTGGCTCAAGAAGCGCCGTTTTACGTGTCCGCCTACCCGAATGCCGGCCTGCCGAATGAATTTGGCGCCTATGACCAAGGTGCGAATGAAATGGCAGACCAGGTACGTGACTTTTTGAAAGAAGGAATGCTGAATATTTTGGGAGGTTGCTGCGGTACAACTCCTGACCATATTCATGCTTTGGCACAGCTAGCGGCCGAATATAGCCCAAGACAAATTGATGAATTAACGAAAGAGGAGGAGCTACATGCCTAAGCCTAACTATTTAAAACTTTCTGGACTTGAGCCTTTGGTATTTACTCCAACGCTCAACTTTGTGAATATCGGAGAAAGAACCAATATCACCGGTTCCAAAAAATTCGCCAGACTCATCCTCAATGGACAATACGATGAAGCCTTAGATATAGCATTGGATCAAGTTAGAGGCGGAGCACAAGTGTTGGACGTCTGTATGGACGAAGGGATGCTGGATGGGGAGTTTGCCATGGTACGCTTTCTCAACTTGATTGCCTCTGAACCAGAGATTAGCCGTATTCCAATCGTAATTGATAGTTCCAAGTGGAGCATCATCCTTGCTGGATTGAAGTGTGTGCAAGGAAAAGGGATTGTAAACTCCATTTCCCTAAAAAATGGGGAAGAAGAATTTATCCAGCAGGCAAAGACCATCAAGAAGTTTGGTGCTGCGGTGGTCGTGATGGCTTTTGATGAACAAGGTCAAGCAGATACCTACGAGCGACGTATACAAATTTGTGAACGCAGTTACCGAATCCTAGTAGATCAGGTAAAGTTCAATTGTCAAGACATCATTTTTGATCCGAATATCTTCCCAGTAGCTACTGGGATGGAAGAGCACCGCAAAAATGCGGTAGATTTCTTTAAGGCAACGCGCTGGATTAAGGAAAATCTTCCAGGCGCCAAGGTTAGTGGGGGTGTCAGCAACGTGTCTTTTTCCTTCCGTGGGAATAATCCTGTTCGAGAAGCCATGCATGCTGCATTTCTTTACCATGCGATACAGCATGGAATGGATATGGGAATTGTCAATCCTACCATGCTCGAGGTCTATGCCGATATCGATAAAGAATTATTGGAGCGGGTAGAAGATGTGTTGTTTGATCGGAGAGAGGATGCTACTGAGCGCTTATTGGACTTTGCCGAGACCGTAAAATCAGCAGACAAAAAAGAAGTAGTCAATGAGGCATGGAGGTCAGCACCTGTAGCTAAGCGAATTGAACATGCTTTGGTAAAAGGAATCTTGGACTTCATCGTCGAGGATACCGAAGCAGCGCGTCTTGAATTGGTCAATCCTTTGAAAGTGATCGAAGGACCTTTGATGGATGGAATGAATGTGGTGGGAGACTTATTTGGGGAAGGAAAAATGTTCCTCCCTCAGGTAGTGAAGTCTGCACGGGTTATGAAAAGGGCTGTAGCCTATCTCGAGCCCTTCATGCCGCTTCCTGAGGAGGGCCAAGAAGCTTCATCCCTGAAGAAAATCTTATTGGCAACCGTAAAAGGAGATGTGCATGACATCGGTAAAAATATCGTTGGTGTAGTTTTGGCCTGCAATAGCTACCAAATCATCGACTTGGGCGTAATGGTAGATGCCCAAAAAATTATAGATGAAGCCATCAAAAACAAGGTCGATATCATCGGATTGAGTGGATTGATCACTCCTTCCCTGGATGAAATGGTCAATGTAGCCTCTGAAATGGAGCGCCAAGGTCTAACCATTCCTTTGCTAATTGGTGGAGCAACTACTTCAAGAATTCATACCGCAGTAAAAATTGACCCCATGTATTCTGGTTGTGTCATTCACGTCACCGATGCGAGTAAGTCTGTTCCGATTGCAGGGGAGTCCATTTCACCCGAAACTAGCGAAAGCTACCGCATTACTATGAAGGCTACCTATAAAGCCTTACGGGAAGAGCACGAAGCCAAGCAGGCCGTCAAGCAGTTGATTTCTTATGAGGAGGCCATGGCCAACCCGGTGCCGATCGAATGGGTAGGAGTTACTCCGGTGAAGCCCAAAGTTTTGGGTAGAACCGTAATTGAGGAACTAGATCTTTCGGTCTTGAGAAAGTACATCGACTGGACACCGTTCTTTAGTACCTGGATGTTAAGTGGCAAGTACCCAAAGATATTGGCTGATTCTGTGGTTGGTGAAGAGGCTACCCGCCTTTTTAAAGACGCAGAAGCCATGCTTGATACCTTGATCAAAGAAAAATGGCTTACTGCCAAAGCGGTATGCACCCTGCTTCCTGTACAGCGCGAAGGTGATGATGTCCGTGTGCTGAATGAAAAAGGGGATTCCATTGCCAAGTTTCACTTTTTGAGACAGCAGGGCAAAAAAGGAAAGGGCGTACCTAATCGCTCCTTGGTCGATTACTTACACCCCGAACAAGTGGATTACTTGGGTTGCTTTGCTGTCACCTCTGGGCTTGGAATGGAAACCAAGTTGGCCGAATTCCAAGCGGCAGGGGACGATTACAACGACATCTTGTTTAAGGCCTTGGCTGATAGATTGGCAGAGGCAGCTACCGAATACTTACATGAATTGACACGAAAAGAGCTTTGGGGCTATGCCCTGGGGGAGCAACTGTCCAACGAGGCATTGATCAGCGAAGAGTATGTTGGCATCCGCCCGGCACCTGGCTATCCAGCGTGTCCTGAACACTCTGAGAAAGTGACAATCGCAGAGTTACTCGACCTTGAAAACACAGTAGGTATCACGCTAACATCAAGCTATGCCATGTATCCAACTAGCTCCGTTTCTGGATTCTTTTTTGCACACCCAGAGAGTAGCTACTTTGGTTTAGGGAAAATTGGAAAAGACCAAGTAGCAAGTTATGCAGCGCGAAAAGGCATTACCCTTCAAGCGGCTGAGCGTTTGCTATCTCCAAATTTGGCTTATACTCCAACCGCAATTCTTGAGACTATACCACAATGAAAATCACAGAGCATATAAAAAACGCCAAAGGAACCCTGTTTTCCTTTGAAATTCTTCCCCCTCTAAAAGGGCAAAGTCTGAAGGAACTTATGGAGGGTATTTCCCCATTAATGGAGTTTAAACCCCCATTTGTGGATGTGACCTACCACCGTGAGGAGTATATCTATAAGAAACATGCGAATGGACTTCTAGAGAAGGTAAGTACAAAAAAACGCCCAGGGACAGTTGGGATTTGTGCTGCATTGATCAATCGATTTGAGGTAGATGCGGTCCCCCATGTGCTTTGTGGAGGGTTCACTAAGGAGGAAACGGAAAATTTGTTGATTGACCTAGACTTTATTGGGGTAGAAAATGTCCTGGCCCTTCGTGGGGATGCTCCTAAAGCCGAACGCTTTGTAGCTGAGCCCGATGGACATTCTTTTGCAAGCGAACTCGTCACCCAAGTGGTCAACATGAATCAAGGGAAGTACTTGCACGAGGAAACAGAACCAAGCTTTCGAACTGATTTTTGTGTGGGTGTGGCCGGTTACCCAGAAAAGCATTTTGAAGCCCCTAGCCTCAAGTTTGATTTGAAGTATCTGAAAGAAAAAGTGGCGAATGGAGCTAGCTTTATCGTGACTCAGATGTTTTTTGATAACCAAAAGTATTTTGATTATGTGGCGAAGGTTCGGGAAGCAGGGATTGATGTTCCCATTATTCCAGGAATCAAGCCTATTTCTACCTTGGGTCAGATCACTGCTTTGCCTCGATCCTTCTTTTTGGATTTCCCTGACGACTTGACTGATGCATTGTTCAAATGCACCACCAATGCCCAAGTAAAGGAAGTGGGTATAGAATGGGCGATCAAGCAGTGCAAGGAATTGATGGAAGCTCAAGTGCCAAGTTTGCATTTTTATACAATGAGTAAGGCTGAAACCACTTATAAAGTGGCTAAAGAGCTCTTCTAAGGGTTAGTTAGTATTCTATTAAATTGCCTTCTAGCCTTTTTTGTTAGGGATGCTGTTCCTTATATAAAAAGTAGGGAGGTGGTGGTTTTTTTTGCCGAGTCTACCAAATTCTACGCTCTATTTTATTTCTCTTTATCTTGAGTGCCTGTTCTTGCAAAGCTCCTATTTCGTGCTTGTTTATCAATTTTTATGTCCAACGAAGCAATTAAAATCCAAGCAAAACGTACTCGAATTCTGAGAAAGTTCCATCGGTGGATGGGGATTCCTTTGATTCTCTTTTTTCTAGTGATTGGGATAACTTCCATTTTGCTGGCATGGAAGAAGAAGGTGGAGCTGTTGCCTCCCACTTTAGCGAGTAAGGAGGAGCAGGGCACCTGGATTTTACTTTCAGAGATGGTTCGCATCGGAGAGGAGGAAATGAAGAAAATGGGAAGGGATTCTAAGGTAGACCGCATTGATATCCGCCCAGAAAAAGGTACGGCCAAGATCACTTTCAAAACTCATTTTACTGAGGTACAGGTAGATGGCTACTCGGGTGAGATCTTGTCCGTAAGTACGCGTCATTCCGATTGGATTGAAAAGGTGCACGATGGAAGTATAGTAGATTTTTATACTACTGGAGAGGAGGGGGCCAAACTTACCTACTCCACTTTGGTCTCTCTAGGATTGATATTTCTTGCGCTGAGTGGTTTTTACCTCTGGTATTACCCCAAAGTTATGCGGAAGATGAAGGAATAGGGAGTTTGAATTAGTAGGTTTTTTCGCACTCGTACCCGTACCTAAAAATTTATTTGAATTATAGTTCGCAACAGCCGACAACCATTGATCACAGGTTATCTTCATGATTTTCAACCCTTTTTTTTATTGGTTATTTTTGACAAACCGGATAATCAAATTAAGTATTTAGTCTAAGAGTTTGTATTTTTTGCCAGGTAAGGATTGGATTAATCCTTCAAATTCCAATGACAATAATTTAGAAGAGAGCCTACCCAATGGGATTTGGAGATCGTATGCGAGTTGATCTAGTTCAGTTGCCCCCTTTGTTTGTAGGTGAGTTAAGATTTTAACCTCTTCCTCCTCTCGTTTTGAATAATCAGATAGCGGTTTGGGCTTTCGATTCTCCCCAGGCTTGGACCAGTGTAGTGCCTCCGCTAGGTCTTCAGGACCTGTGTAGATAGCTGCTTTCATTTTCCGGATGAGTTGGTTGCAGCCCTCGGAGAAAATAGCTTGGAGGTTTCCAGGAACAGCAAATACCTCCTTTTGGTAGCCAAATGCGAGTTCAGCAGTAATCAGCGCCCCTCCTTTTTCTGCTGCTTCCACTACCAGTAGTGCATCGGATAGCAAGGCAATGATTCTATTTCTAGCAGGGAAGTTCCCGGGTACCATTCGACTTCCTGGTCCATATTCGCTCAGTAAGGCACCGTTTTCCTGAATCAGTTGGGTTGCAGTGCCTTGGTGTGCAGCAGGATAGATTAGGTGAAGAGGAGAGCCAAGTACCGCAATCGTCGGAAGACCTAAATTCAAGGCTGCGCGATGGGCTTCAATATCAATCCCATAGGCTAGGCCCGAAACGATGCTAGGCTGGTAGGGAATGAGGTCCTCACAAATTTTTTTGGTGATGGCTTTGCCGTAGGGAGTCGCACTCCGAGTACCCACGATACCTACCGTTCGCGGAGAATTCAAATTGGTAAATCCTTTGGAAAATAAGAGTATAGGCGCGTCTGAATTGACTTTTAAACGCTTCGGGAAATCTTCATCTAATGCTGTAAGAAGTCGATAGCCATCTTTGGTTTGATTCGCAAGAAGGGATGCTGCTTGGGAAAGTAAGGATTCACGTTGTTGCCGGATTTCAAGTAATCGACTACCTATTCGGGGGATTTTGGCTACTTGTGCTGGAGTAAAAGAGAAAAAGGCAAGTGCAGAGCCAGCGTAGGCCACGATGGCTTTAAATAAGACGGGGCCTACTTTCGGGGCTAGAGCGAGGGCAATAAAAAAAAGTTTGTCCTCAGGTGTTGGTACGGGATTGGAGTTCATGCTTCAGGTTGATTAAAAAATCCTTGATTTCCTGAAGTTTTTGAACTGCTGCTACCTTATCAAATCCCTGTTTTTTTCCTGCTGCGATGACTTCTTGTGCACCTTGGAGGGTATACCCTTTTTCCTTAACCAAATGGTACACGTAGCGAATCTTTTGAATATCGTCCTTGGTGTAGCGTCGGTTGCCTTTTTTGTCTTTTTTGGGGCGGATGATGTCAAATTCTCCTTCCCAATAGCGAATAAGGGATGCCGCTACTTTAAACATGTCGGCAACTTCTCCAATGGAAAAGTATTTTTTCTCGATTTCTCGCTCTTTGTAAGGCACTGGATGGATGAGTTAAGTAGTTCAGTCTTCAGACAAGGCTCCCTAGGGGAGAATGAAAAAAGATAATCTAAAATAGAAAAATGTAAGGGACTTTTGGTAGCCCTACTCCCAAATTTTTTAAATAGTACCTGAGAAGTAGAAAATAGTCTTGATTTTATGAGAGTTAGTCGCCTTTAATTCCTTTATCGGTTGAGCACTTGCAGCATTTGAACAGCTGTTAGGCCTGCAGTCTCCGTTCGTAAACGACTCTTCCCTAGAGAGACTGCCTGAAATCCTTGCTTTAACGCCAGTTGAATTTCTTTTGGGTCAAAATCTCCTTCGGGTCCAATCAAGATGAGGTACTTTCCTTTCACCTTGGCTAGGTCCAATAGGTGGTGGGTATGATTTTCATCCACGTAGGCAATGAACTTTTGGAACGCTGCAAAGTCAGTGGACATTAGGAGTTCACTGAGTTTGGTGGTGGCATTTAGGGAAGGCATTCTCCATTTGATGCTTTGTTTGCAGGCAGAAATAATTTTTTTCTGTAACCGATCCATCTTCAAAAAACTACGTTCCCCATGCATCGTATCCAGCAAAGTCAGCTCATGAAATCCGATCTCTGTGATTTTTTCCACCATCCACTCCATGCGATCGGTGTTTTTGGTAGGAGCGATTGCTAAGTGGATATAAAAAGGGTCCTTTTCTACTTCCTTGGATGAAAGGACAGTGAGGCTAGCTTTTTTGGGATCCGCTTGATCCAGGACACAGGTGTAGAGCATTCCTTTTCCATCCGTCAGCAGGATTTGATCTCCTTGCTTCTTTCGCAGCACCCGTATAAGGTGCTTTGATTCCTCCTCATTGAGAAAGGTAGTGGGAGAGGTGACCGATTCTTGAAAGAAAAGCTGCATGCGAGAAGAGATTTACAAAGAAACAAAAAAAGCACATTTCTAACCGAAATGTGCTTTTAATCTGATAAACCTCAATTCAATTAGGCTTTTGAAATCTCCATATTGACGGATCTGCCTTTGATGGTGTTGTTTTTCATCACACGAACTACGTGTTCCGCGTCTTTGTGCGGCACATCAACGAAGGAGAAGTTGTCAAAAATATCAATACCACCAATGCTCTTGCCTGGAAGACCTGCTTCTCCTGCAATGGCACCTACAATATCATTGGGACGGATAAAATCTTTTTTGCCTAGGTTCAAAAACAAACGGGTCATGTTGGCATCGCGTGTGCGCTCAGTACGAGGAGCAAAGTCACGTCCACCTTCTCTACGATCACTAAATCTACTTCCGCTTTCTTTACGGTCTCCGAATCTACTACCACGGTCAAAGCGCTCACTAGAACGGCCACCATCTCTTCGGTCTCCAAAGCGTTCGCCTCTTCCACCTTCTCTTCGATCACCAAATCTAGATTCACGTCCACCTTCTCTTCTACGGTCTCCATAAGCAGGAGCCTCGATTCCGAAGTCTTGATCTTTCATCTCTTTGACGGTATCACCCATCACTAGTTTCAGTAATCCTAGGGAAATTTGCTCTTGAGTCAACCCTTCTGCAAGCATCTGTCCGATGGTGGCTTCAAATAATTGGGTATCTTCTTCCTTGCTCAATACACGGTATACGTCCTTGATGAGTTGGGTTTTCTTCAATTCTACCAATTCCGCCACCGATGGAGGAGTCATTTTGTTGATGCTTGCCTTGGTATAACGCTCCAAGTCACGCAACTTCATCATTTCTCTGCGTCCTGTAATGAAGGTAATGGCTGTTCCTGATTTACCGGCACGGCCTGTTCTTCCTATCCGGTGAACGTAATACTCTTCGTCTAATGGGATGTCAAAGTTGAATACCGCTTCTACGTTGTCTACATCAATTCCTCTTGCTGCGACGTCCGTAGCCACCAATACAGTGCAAAGTCCTTTTCTAAACTTGCCCATGACCTTGTCACGCTGTGCTTGAGAAAGGTCCCCGTGAAGTGCTTCTGCAAGAATGCCGCGAGCGCCTAGTGACTCGGTTACTTCGTCTGTCATGCGCTTGGTGTTGCAAAACACCACGCTGAGTGCATAATTGTTGAGGTTCATGAGACGAGCCATCAGCTCCATCTTCAGGGATTGCTTTACTTCGTAGAACACCTGATCGATTTTGGAAACCGTTAGCTCATTTTTTGCTACTTTGATGATTTCTGGATCTTTTTGGTACTTACGGGTCAGGTCTAGGATAGGCTTGGCCATGGTTGCGGAGAAAAAGACAGTTTGTCTTTCTGCTGGCATTTCTTGGATGATTGCTTCGATATCGTCTCTGAAGCCCATGTCTAGCATTTCGTCTGCCTCATCGAGAACGATGATTCCAGCATCCTGAAGTTTTAAAGTACCCCGGTTGATGTGATCTTGCACACGTCCTGGAGTGCCTACAACAATCTGCACGCCTTTTTTGAGGACACGAATCTGTTTGTCGATGGATTCGCCTCCATAGATGGCAACCGAACTAATTTTTCTGTGGTATTTGGCTAATTTTTGAATTTCTCCTTCTACCTGAACCGCTAGTTCGCGGGTAGGGCACAAGATGATTGCTTGTGGCTTAATGAAGTCAGGATCTACCAAATCGATGATTGGAATGGCGAATGCTGCAGTCTTGCCCGTACCAGTTTGTGCTTGCCCGATTACATCGCGGCCTTGCAATACGAAGGGAATGGCTTGGAGTTGAATTGGGGAAGGTTGGGTATAGCCCATTTCTTCCACTGCCCGCAAGATTTCTTCCGAAATCCCCAGGTCTGAGAATTTGATTGTGTTTTCCATGATGTTGTCCTTTGTTTTTCTTGCCATGGTATCCTAAATCCCAGACAAGCAACAGCAAGGACTCACGGCACGAAAAATAGCTCTGTCAAAATTGACGATGCAAAAGTAAGTAGAATTATTTTGTAAACCAAGGGTTAGTCCCAAGTTTTTAGAATATTCTGAATGATTGAGGGGGATACCCCGAAATATATTTGGTGATAGTAAACTGGGCATGGTGCCAAATAAAAAGAACCTTTTACGAAGTACTTGTCTACCTGTGGTAGGTAGGCTTATTGAAGGTCTCTTAGTTTTAACGGTCGAGATACTTACTACTTATAAAAATGAATGATCCTCCGTTGCTTCCTCTGTCATCTTCTCAGCGAGATCCTTGCCCAAATAGCGATCTATTAGTCCGTGCGCTAGGTACAGCAAGGGTGTGAGTGCTAGGGCTACGGTAAACTTGTACACGTAGTTGATCAAGCCTACAGCAGCGATTTGAGAGAGGGACCAGTTGCCAAAAACATAAAATGCAATGACTAGCACCACAAAAGAATCGATGAATTGGGATACAAGGGTGGAGCCTGTGGCGCGAAGCCAAATCATCTTAGGTCCTGTTACGGCTCGGAGCTTTTGGAACACATACACGTCGATCAGTTGCCCGAGCAAAAAGGCAGTCAAAGAACCAACAATGATGCCCAATCCCTGTCTAAAAATGGTATTGAATGCATAGTGGATGTCAAAGGAAGTTCCATCCGGCATGCTAGAATTCACCTCCAACCAGAAGTCGGCTGGTGTCAAGGCGGTCACCAAACTGATAACCACAAAAACATAAGTGATTAACCCTGCAGTTAGGAAACTAATTTTCCGTACCCCTTTTTTTCCAAAATACTCATTGATTAAGTCCGTAGTGATGAAGACTACTGGCCAGATCACTGCTCCAGCTGTTAGGTTAAAGTCCAATACAAACTCCCCAAAAAAAGTCCATTGGACGGGTTCAAAACCGAGGGTACGTTCTCCAGAGAAGATTTTTACTCCGATGATTTCAGCCAGAATGGCATTTGTTAGGAAGATAGCTCCTAAAATAACAAATAGGTTGGTCTTTCGACTTTGTGAGGATTTATTCATGGGTTGGAAGGATGGGGTACGTAATTCCTTCTTCACTTAAGCAGGAATTCGGAAAAATGGATTGTGCTTCTGTCAACATGGCACTTAAATCGGGGTAGCGGGTCGAAAAATGTCCCAAAAGCAATTTTTTGGAACCACTTAGTTTTGCAATTTGACCGGCTTGCTTCGCAGTGCTATGGTAGGTTTCCGCTGCCCGGAGCTGATCGACCTCCATAAAAGTGGATTCGTGGTACAACAGGTCCACTCCATCAAGATAGGCGCTTACTTCAGGAATGAATGCCGTATCCGAACAAAAAGCATAACTCCTCAAGGGAGGGTGGGGATGACAGTAGTCGATCACTTGGAAGGTGTTGCCATCACTGTCTAGATAATCTTTTCCTTCTCTAAGTGACTGCATAGCAGGGAAAGGGAGAGGGTTTTCTTGTAGTTTTTCTTTAATGAGGGAGCGTGGGCCGACTTTTTCCTCAATTAAGAAACCTGTGGTAGGAATACGATGCTTTAGGGGGAAACTAGAAACCCGAAATAGAGGATGTTCGAGCAACAGTACCTTACCAGAAGTGCTAGTTTCGGTAAAATGTAAGGGATAACTCAGGCTGGTATTGCTCCAGCGAAAATGAGTGGTAAGAATCTCGTCCAATCCTCGTGGGCCAAAGAGCTGGAGGGGTTCGATACGCTTGGATAGGTGGTAACTCGATAATAGGCCAATCAAACCTAGGTAATGGTCGCCATGAAGATGCGAGATAAAAATATGGGAGATTTTGGAGTACTTGACCTTGTACTTTCGTAATTGTAGCTGCGTACCTTCCCCACAATCCAACAATAAAAACTCCTGCCCAAATCGAACGACTTGGGCAGTATGGTTTCTTCCATACATTGGAATGGAAGAAGTATTTCCTAGAATAGTAATTTCAAAATCCGGACTCAAGCGCCCTCCTCGTCTTCTCCTCCGTCAATCTCATGCATAAACACCATTTCTCCTGCCTCTTCCAAGTTGGCTACGAGGCGTAACTTCTTGTCTAGCATGGAAATCTTGAGCAACTTCATCACATGTTCCCTGACGCCTGAGATGACAAAAACACCTCCATTGCGGCCAAATTCTCGGTCTCCCACCAATAGGGCACTTAAACCACTGGAATCTACATAATTTACTTGACTCATGTCGAGTACAAGATTGCTGTAGCCCTCTGCATGGATGGTCAGGAGTTCAGACTTTAGTTTTGGGGCCAAAAGAGAGTCAATTTTTTCCTCTAAAGGTGAAAAAACAACGTACTGCTCTTTTTTATCGATGGTATATTTCATGGTTTGTTTAGTTGGCTAGGTAATCTAAAATATTTTTTTCAATTCGTGTGGCAATGTCGGTCGTTTCTGCACGAACAAAGGCCGTACCGGTAATGTTTTCAAATAGCTCAATGTAGCGTTCAGAAATGCTTTCTACAAGTTCATCATTCATTTCTGGCACCTCTTGTCCTTCTTTTCCTTGAAAACCATTGGATATCAACCATTGGCGAACAAATTCTTTAGACAACTGCTTTTGAGGTAATCCTTGCTTTTGGTTTTCTTCGTAGCCTTCTGCATAGAAATACCGAGAAGAATCTGGGGTATGAATTTCATCGATCAAGTAGATTTGTCCATCGGCTTTGCCAAATTCATACTTGGTGTCTACCAAGATCAATCCCTTCTCTATTGCCATTTGTTGACCACGTTGAAAAAGTGCTCGGGTATAATTTTCAAGGACCACATAATCCTCTTCGGAGACGATTCCTTGAGTCAAAATTGCCTCTCTTGAAATGTCTTCATCATGGCCTTCAGAGGCTTTGGTGGTAGGGGTGATGATTGGGGTAGGGAAGGCATCGTTCTCTTTCAACCCATCCGGCATGGATACTCCACAAATACTTCGCTTACCTAAGGCATATTCCCGTGCCGCATGTCCCGCTAGGTAGCCACGAATCACCATTTCCACTTTGAAAGGCTCACAACGCTTGCCTATGGTAACACTTGGATCTGGGGTGGCAGTGACCCAGTTAGGGACCAAATCTGCTGTGGCTTTCAAGAATGTTGCAGCAATTTGATTCAATACTTGTCCTTTGTAAGGAATGGCTCTTGGAAGGACCACATCAAA
>Ga0181561_10002678_pt1 | contig 15705 bp, 10 predicted proteins | sample 011ome_19_FD_133760 | JGI IMG/M metagenome (GOLD analysis project Ga0181561, IMG submission 133760) | Coastal salt marsh microbial communities from the Groves Creek Marsh, Skidaway Island, Georgia - 011510BT metaG (megahit assembly) | ecosystem: Environmental > Aquatic > Marine > Intertidal...
AAAGAGCGTCCGCGTCTCGAGCGGCGTCTCTTCTTCCGATCCGGCGCCGGGCGCGCGCGGACTCGCCGACGCCGCCAGGAGCGCCTCCGCCTGCGCGCGGGGCAGGGCCACGCCCGGGAACCCGCCCCCGTCCGCGGGGACGCCCGGTAGCGCGTGCGCATCCGGCCCGGGCGCGTCGCCCCCCTCCGCCTTGCGCCGCGACTTGCAAGGGCGGCACGAGCACCCGAGCTTGTGCCGCACCGCGCCCCAGCGCGAGACAATCATGAACCCGCCCTCCTCGCCCGCCTCCGCCTCCCCCGCCGCGCCCCGCATCGCCGCCGCCGTGAGCCCCGCGGCGATGGCCGTCGGGGACGCCGCCCCGCGCGGTGTGTACGCGCCCGGAGACGCGTCCCCGGACGCGCCGCTGGGCGAGATGGAGCCCGGCGAGTCCGTCCACTTCCCGCCCACGCGCTGGCCGGCGCGCGCGCTGCGCGACCGCCGGATGGGGTTTGGGATGCCCAGCTCGTGCATCACGCTGCCCTCCTCCCCGTGCTCGCGGCCGCGCGGCGTGACGTTCCGGCGGAGCGGGTCCTTCGCGCCCGCGCTCAGGCTGAGGCTCGCTGCGCGCCGCGCTTTCTCGGCGAGCGCGTCGCCGCGCACGAACTCCGATCGCAGCCGCTCGAGCAGGAACCGCGTGAACTCGTGCGCGTCCTGCTGCTGGTTCCCCGCGAACGAAGGCACCAACGTCCACACCGCGCGCAGAAGTTGGTACGGCTGCGTTCGGGAGGCGCGTCGTCGGTGTCGTCGGTGAATATTCGCGTGGGTATTCGCGTGTCGGTGTCGCGTAAAGAGAAGCGGTGAGAACGTGGTCGGGAAGGCGTCGCGCGCGGGAGGCGCGCGGCGTCGTTCCGGGAAGAAAACGCGTTCGCGTTTTTCGATCGCGAAAGGGATGCCGCCGCCGGTTGAAACGCCGAAAAGTCGGGCGGCGGCGAGACGCGAGGGAGGCGCGAGATCTGCGCGCGGCGCGGCCGGCGGGGCGCGCGGGACCGGCTCACGGGCGCGGGGTCGAGCAGACCGCTCGACGGACGTACCGGAAACGCCGCGTACTCGCCCGACCAGAGCGTGCGAAGCACCGCGCGAAGCTCGCCTGCGCGTCGGATGGACGAGGGTGAGGTTTTCGGCGTCAGTGAAACGGCGAGGCGCGTGGGCGGCGGTTTTCGGCGCGGGAACGCGCGCGCGGTGCGAGTTCGGAGAAAGACCTGGCTCCGTGTCCTCGCGCGTGGCGGCGACGGGGGGGACGCGCCCAGGTATCGGGGGAGAGATCGAAGCGATACCGACCTCCGAGGCTCGCGTGGTCCGCGTCCGCGATGTTCGCCCTGCCCGTTCGGGTCATCGCGGGCGGTCGCACTGCGTCGGACGGGGGTGGCCACGGTCAGTCACGAAAGGGCAGGAGAAAATATAAAACCATGTGACACAATCGCGTGGTGCGCGCGCTCGAAGCGAAGCGCGGGGGAAGGGTGAGCCGGCGCGCGAGGCCGCGCGCGGTCGCGCGCGCGCCGATGTGTCTTCATCGCGCTCGCGTGGAAAAACGCGCGGCGCGCGGCATCGATCGACGCGTCTCGGTCGTCACGTCGCGGTCTCCCGCGCCAAAGTCCGCGGACCGCGAGCGGCGGGATGCGGGAGGGTGGCACGTACACACAGGGACCACCGTGGTCTCCTCTTCTTCGTCTCCGTTGTCTCCTTTCTTGCGTTTGCGCTTCTTCTTGAATCCGGGGAAGGACAAGATCTCCTCCGCGGGCGTCGGGACGGGCGTTCGCCCGGGCGAGCGCCCGCGCCCTGGACCCGCGGCGTACAGGCTCACCCCCGCCTCGTCGCTCAGCAAGCACTCGCGGAACTCCCTCACGTGACTCAAAGCCTGCAGCACGGAGTTCAAGTAACACGTGTTGCTCACGTTGTACAGCCCGGTCGCGCCGGTGGACTCGCCGTGCGACCCTCCGGCAGACATCGTGCTCGCGGGGTCGTCACCCGTCTCGCCGCGCCGCGCCATGGCGCACCCGAGACCTCGACCTGCGCTCCTGCGGACGCGCACCCTCGAATGGCGTGCTCTGTCAAGCGCTGGACGGCTGCCAAAAATTTCAATATTTCGGGAGCGGATCGCTCAGAGAGCGCGCTGATCGAGTCGAACTTTTCGTTTGAGTCTCATGGCAAAATAATGAGCCGGCGATCTCGCCCCGGGCGGCAATGTTCGCATCGCGCGGATGGTGAGCGCGGTGCACGGCACGCTTCTCGAGTGCGACATCCCCACGAAGGTGTTCATCCTCCACCTAAACGACGAGCAGCTCCCCTCCGAGCGGTTCGTGATCCAGGACCTGGACGACACGCACCTGCTCGTGCAACCGGACAAGGTTGACATGGTCCGCGGCGAAGTCGCGAAGTTTTTGCAGCGGAGCCAATACACCGCCGCGCAGTAGAGGAGGTGCGAGGAGCGCGAGACGAGCGACGGCGACATGCCTCCCACGGCGACGGTCGACACGAGGCGGCTGTGGAACAGCGACGACCCGGCGGAGTGGAGAAAGGCTCTGGACGCGTACCCCGCCCGGCTCGCGGCGCTGAACGATCCCAAACTCCTGGAACTCGACGCGTGGTTCTGGGGAACGCTCGGCGACGCGATTCGCGCGCGCGACCCGAGCCGCCTCACCGCCGAGGAGCTGGTCCGCGTGGTGGCGTGGAAACTCGCGCGGGGCAAGTTTCGCCCCAACCTGCTGAACTTCGCGCGGGCGCACACCGAGGCGACCGCCGGGAAGGCCACGGGCGAGGCGCTCGCGAGGTTCGCGAAGGCTTCCGGAGACGGAGGAGAAAACGAAAACTGGCTCGCCGCGTGTTTGGAGCCTCTCGTCCGCCTTAAAGGGATCGGCCCGGCGACGGCGAGTGCGGTGCTCGCGGCGGCCACGGCGTCCATCCCCATGATGTCCGATGAGCTCATCGCCGTGGCCCTGCCGCAGGCGACGTCGTCGCAGATGTACTCCATGCCCAGGCTCCAGGCGCTCGTGGAGGTGACGCGTGCGAAGGCGAAGAAGGTCGGGGTGTCGCCTCGCGAGGTGGAGCGCGCGATTTTCGCCGAGGCGGCGAGATCCAAAAAGCCGAAGGCGAACGCGGCGAAGACGACGGGCGCGAAACGCAAGGCGAGGTAGCTTTCCTTTTTCTTGACGACGCGAGCGTGAGACGTGCGGCAGCGCGTGAGACGTGACGGGTGACCGAACGAGCACGTCGCGGTTTCGAAAACGACGGACGTTAGACTACGAAAAGAGTGACCGTACGCGTTGCTCTCGTGTATCTATGACAGATCTGCGGCTATTCCGCGGCTGTTCTAATCGTATTCGCGCGCGTTTCGCGTTTGGCGTTTCGTCGCGGGCGTCTCGAGGACACCTTCGCGCGTTATCCACCTTTTGTGGTCTTCACCTCTGTATCTTGTTCAGCTTCGCGAGGCACACGATGGCGATGAGCTGGAACGCGATGGCCTCAACCAGCAGCACGATGAACGCGCGCACGCTCTGCGCGGAGCTGTCGTCGTACCCGTAGAGCGCCCTGATGTCGTCGTTTGCGGGGTACAAGCCGGTGATGATTTGCTCGATGGTCCACGCCATCGGCGAGATGTACAGCGCCCAGCGCATGAACACCGGCGCGGTGGCTTGGTTCACGAAGAAGTTGTTGAACAGGATGAACAACATGAGGCCGGGCATCGCCACCTGCATCGACTCCGCGTGGCTCGGCGCCACCGCGGCGATGATCTTGAAGAAGTTCATCATCACAAAGAAGCAGATGAAGGACCAGAAGTACAGCTGCCCGAAGTTCGACCACGTCAGCCCGCTGAGCGCGTACATGATGCACGTCGTCAGGAAGTTGCCGCAGACCGCCAGAGTGTTGTTCACGGCGGTGTCCACGATGAACGACGCCACCGTGCTGTACAGCCCGTCGGAGCTCTCGAACTTGAACACCAACCGTTGCGCGATCATCTCGGGCATCACGGAAAAGTTGGACAACGCGCCGATCTGCAGGAGCATGAACAGAAAGGAGAGCTGCTGCACCGGCAGCTTGTCGCCGATGTTGAAAAACGCCAGCCCGATGATCAAACCCTGCACACTAGCCGTGCCGAACCGCGTCTTGAGCTGCCGTTTGTCGCGCAGCGTCAGCGTCACGCGCCGCTTGAATAACGTCGCGATCTGCGTGCCCATGCTCACGGAGTGGACGCTCATGTGCCGTTCGGAACCGAGATTCGTCGCGCCCGCGCGCATCGCCGCCACCTGGATCGTCTGCATCGGATCCTTGCCCCCCGCGGCCAAGCAGGCCTCCACGGCGCGAGACACGGTTTTCGCCTGCCCTTCCAGGTACCGCTCGGCGAAGAAATCCGCTTTATTCCCCGGGACGTCCGGCGTGATGATGTCCAGGTAGAAGTCCGTGGGGTTGCTCGCCTTGGGGGGCGGGTGACCCGCGTCCGCGAAATACTGCGCCGCATCCGCGAACGGGCCGTTGTACACCGCGCGCCCGGGGTTGGAGGTCATCAGCACGAGGTGGTCGAACATGGCGCCCACCTCCACGCGCTGCTGGTGAATCACCACAACGAACGTCACGCCCTTGCCCTCGCTCGCCGAGCGCATCGCGCGCACGCACAGCTCCGCGTCCGTGGCGGACAAGCCAGACGTAGGCTCGTCCGCGAACACGATCTGCGCCCCGCCCACGAATCCTCGAGCGAGTGTCGTGCGTCGCTTCTGGCCCCCGCTGATCCCGCGCATGTAGGCGTCGCCGATGATCTGGTCCTTCACCCCGAACAGACCGAAATTCGACAGGACCTCATCGCAGACGCGTCGACGCTCCGCGGTCTCCTCGGGTCCCAGGTGGGATAAATCGACCCGCAGCCTATGGTTGAACTCCACCACCTCGGAAACAGTGCAGTACGAGGGCATCACGTCCTGCTGCGGGACGTACGACGTGATGCGCGAGAACTGTCGGTTCCGGGGGCGCCCGTTTAGAAAAACCTCCCCCCTGTGCGGGGCAGTCTTTTTCCCGGCGATGATGTCCAGGAGCGTGGTCTTGCCGCACCCGCTCGGGCCGATGAGCGCGACCATGCTCCCGGAGGCGAACACGCCGCTGATCGAGGACAGGATCGTTTTCCTCTCCTTCTCCCCCGTCCGGCCCTTGCGCACGGCAATCTCGAAACAGACGTCGCGAAAAGCCAGATGGCTCTGGCCCGACGAGCTCGCGGGCTCGCCGTTCGGTCCGCGCTCGAGCGAGACGTCAGACACCTCCACCACGACGGGCGCCTCTGTCGACGCGCCCATCGCAACTGCCGAGAGCGCGTCCGCACCGAACGCGTCTGCACCAAGTGCGCGCGTTCAACACGTGAACGCGCGTGTCGTGTCGTCTATTTTTTTTGTCGTCACACAGTTCGACGTTTCCGACCGACACAGACAGAGGGTGATACATCGTGATGCTTGGTGTTGCGGTCGCGCGAAACGGGGGTTCGTGACTCAGGCGCGCGACCCGAACCGGCGAGTGCGGAAAACGCTCGGGAAGATTTCTCGACTGATTTTTTTTTTGTCCGATTTTTGCGCGTTTTTTTTTTGCCGATATTCTTTATGACGACACAGTTATTATCTACCTATGGTCCCCACGACGCGCGCGGCCTTTTAGGCTCGGGGGACCAGAGCGTTTTCGCCGTCGGAGGCACGGAAACGAGACGTGCGTGATCGGCCAAGGGGGGTTCTCCCGTATGGGTTCTCCGCTCGGATGACAGACGAGTTTCCGGCGTCGGCGAGGAGGCCGCGACGCCGCCGAGAGGCGCTTCTCGGTCTTCGCGGAAAAAGTGCACGTGAAACATCTTCTCGCCGAAGCGTCCCGGCGGTCCCGCCGTCACCGCGGCGACGTCGCCGAGATGCTCCGCGAGCAACTCGTGCACGTTCCTGCGGTTCGGGTTCGAGCGCGGCTCGCCCGCGACGCGGAGCAACGCGTCCCGGAGCTCCTCGCCGGTGTCCGCGATGTACGCGAGGTACAGCTCGGGAAGCGTCATCTTCCACCGTCCGCGCGTCCCTCGAGTCGTTTCCCAGGCGCGCCACGCCCGCACAACCTCCGCCTGCAGACGAAGCGCGGCGTAGCGCGTCGCGCGTCGCGACGTGGACTCAGACTGACAAGGTGGGGTCTCGGGAGACGCCGCGCGCGTGTCGCCGTCGCGCGTGCGACCCGCGTCCGAGACGCGCGGCGAACCTGTCCGTCCGCCTTCGTCCGCTTCCGCGCACATTGTGAAATGACCTTTTAGAGCGCGCGCGAGAGACCGTCACGAGACGCCGACACGCGTCTCGCGCCGCGCGGTTCGCGACGGGCGCGGCTCGAGTCGCGGTCCTCGAGCGCGACGGCGCGGGCTCGGAGACGCGCGTGGTGCGCGTCGCGGTTTGGCGCGCGCGGCGATGACGCGCTTTCGGGTGCTCCCAGAACGCGACCGCTCGTCTTCTCTCAGCGACCCTTCAGTCCGTCTTTTCGCGGGCTTTTCGAGGCCATTTTCGGACATTTTCGGAGACTCGATGCGCGCGGGAGGTGCGCGGGAAACGTCCGCTCGACGGGTTTCGGAAACCGGAAAAACGCTCGATGCAACTCCTATTCTCATAAAAAAAAGGCGCCTCTCACATCAGACTAAAAACTCCTACGGTACGTTTGCGCTCCGGTATGCGAACTCACAGCAAGAGCGACGAAAACCGCTCCGGCGTGCACGCCACGACAATCACCCCCTCGTTCGTTTTCGCGTCGTCGTCCAACGACGCGTCCCCCGCGTCTCCTTCCTTCTCCCCGACGCTCGCCACCGCGGTGCGGCACTTCGGGCACTCGCGGCTGGTGCACAGCCACCGCTCGACGCACGCGCGGTGGAACAGGTGCGCGCACGCGGGCAGGCGCGCGAGCAGCTCTCCCGGGACGAACTCGCAGAGACACACCGCGCACTCCGAGTCGAACTCGAACGCGCGCCGTTTCGTTCGCGCGCCGCGACGAGCCGCCGCGTCCGACGAAAAGTCTTTTATTCCGTCCGTGCCGTACGACACGGACGGAATGCGCCGCAACGTCCGGGGAGACACGCCGCGTCTGTGCGGCGACAACGCGGGGAAAACCTCTCCGTCGTCGTCGCCGTCTTCATCGGAGGAAAAAACGTCTTGGTCTGAAAAAAAGCCGCCCGGCTCTTCGCGGAGCGCGGCGAGCGCGTCGGCCGACGCGCTCGTCCGCGCCGCGCCCGTTCCCGGCACGAGCGGCGACCACGCATCCCGCCGCGCGTATCCTCTCCCCCACTCGCCCAGCGTGAGCGGCGGCCCGAACCGCCTCCGCGCGGCCGTTCCGGAGAGGTTCCCGGAGCGCAGGAGCCCGATTCGGGAACGGCGGTGCAGGTCTTCCCAGTACGCGTCCCACTCGCGCCTCGCCGCGGTTTCCGCGTCCGCCTCGCGGCGGCGCGCGTCGTCGGGAGAGACGGCGTGCGGTCTGAAAACACGCGGAGACGGCGAGTCGGCGCGCGCGTCGCTTCGGTGCTGGTGAGAGGGCGCGGTGCGAGGGTCCGTCTCTCGAGTCACCTGAGGATGACTCGCCGTGCGTCGCGGCGAGTCGTCGGGACGACGACGATGGATGTGTTGACGTTCCCGCGAACCGTCGCGCGCGGGTTCGTCCCCCCGCCGCGCGTTCGGCGCCCTGCGCACGAGGCACACGGGGTCGCGACCGCGTCTGTGCGTGGAGCGGTGGTACACCGAAGACGCGGAGACGTCGCGGTGCCACATGGCCAAGGCTCTCGGTGCGCTGGCGGGTGTGGCGGTTCGTTGTCGCGGACGTCCGAGAGACACGAGTTTCGGATAGTCCGTAGAATCAGATTTCACCTCGGCGCGCAGATTTTTTCGAGGCAGCCAAAGGTCGGTCCGAGCGATCCTCGGGGACGCGGCGAAAAGAAACACGCGTTTCCGTCGAGCGCGAGCACGCCGACCGAAACTTTGAACGGTGACTCGCGTAATATAAATGTCGCGAGGCGTCGACGCTCTCTCGAGCGTCGACGCGCCCGTCACCGCGGGCGCTCCCTCTCGTCCCGCTTTTTCTTCTCCGTCGTCTCTGCTACGCGCCCTTCACTCCCCAAGTTCCACAACGCGCGAAAAGCGCGTGAACGAAAAGCTGTTCGCCGCTTACCAGCCGATGTGGCGGTAGGTCTCGCCCGCGTACACGGCATCCGCGCCGAGCTCCTCCTCGATGCGCAGCAGCTGGTTGTACTTGGACAGACGCTCGGAGCGGCAGGGCGCGCCGGTCTTGATCTGGCCGGTGGCGAGGCCCACGGCGAGATCCGCAATGTAGGAATCCTCGGTTTCGCCCGAGCGGTGGGACGCCATGACGCCCCAGCCCGCCTTCTTGGACATGCGCACCGCCTCGATCGCCTCGGAGATGGAGCCGATCTGGTTCACCTTGAGCAGCAGCGCGTTGCACGCCTTAGCCTCGATGGCGGTGGCGACGCGCTCGGGGTTGGTGACGAGCAGGTCGTCGCCCACGACTTGGCACACGCCCGCGCCGGTCAGGAGCCCGGTGTTCTCGAAGTCGTCCTGGTCGAAGGGGTCCTCGATGGAGACGATGGGGTACTCGGAGCAGAACTCCTTGTACATCTCGATCATCTCCTCGCCGGACTTCTTCATCGAACCGTCGTTGTTCTCCGTCTTGAAGTCCAGATCGTACATCTTGTCCTCGGTGTAAAACTCGGCGGCGGCGACGTCCATGCCAATCTTGATCTTACCGGTGTACCCGGCTTTCTCGATCGCCTCCTTGAGCAGCTCGAGGCCTTCCTTGTTCTCCTGGATGTTAGGCGCGAACCCGCCCTCGTCGCCGACGTTGCACGCGTCCTGGCCGTACTTCGCCTTGATCACGGTCTTCAGGTTGTGGTACACCTCGGAGCCCATGCGCATCGCCTCGGCGAACGTGGACGCGCCGACGGGGAGGATCATGAACTCCTGCATGGCGAGCTTGTTGCCCGCGTGCGACCCGCCGTTGATCACGTTGAACGCGGGCACGGGGAGCACGAGCTTGCCGTTGCCGGCGAGGTCCGCGATGTGCTTGTACAGGGGCACGCCCTTCTCCGCGGCGCCAGCCTTGGAGACAGCCATGGACACCGCGAGGATCGCGTTGGCGCCGAGCTTGCCCTTGTTCTTCGTGCCGTCGAGCTCGATCATGAGGTCGTCGATCGCCTTCTGGTCCGTGGGGTCCTTGCCCACGAGCGCGGGCGCGATGATGGTGTTGACGTTCTCGACAGCCTTCGTGACGCCCTTGCCCATCCACCTGTTTAGGGGGGTGGTGCGAGATCGGTGGAGGGGAGCGGAGAGGTGAGCGGACGCGCGCGAGAGGCGAAGACGCGGATACCGGAAAGGAAAAATCCGGTTTCGTCTGTCGTCGGTTTCGCCAGAAAACGCGTGCCTAGAAACGCGGTGCGACAGCGAACCGACGACGATCGAACGCGCCGGGAACCGGCGCGGCGGGGGCGCCGCGACGTGCCCGGGGACCTGTCAACGGCGGAAACGCGTGCTCGGGACGCATCGGAAGCGAGACAGACCGCGGGTCACGCGAGAAACGGGCTGGGGACGTACTTGGCCTTGTCGCCGTCGCGGAGCTCGACAGCCTCGTGGATGCCCGTGGAGGCGCCGGAGGGGGTCATAGCGCGGAACATGCCCTTGTGCGTGTAGACGTCCGCCTCGACCGTGGGGTTGCCGCGGGAGTCGAAAATCTGGCGGCCGACGATCTTGGTGATGGCGGCGGGCGTCTGCTTCTTCAGGTACTCAGCCTGCGGATGGACGGACAGGACGGAGACGGGAGCGAGGGCGTTAGCGGCGATTTTCGCAAGTCCGATTCGATCTTTTCGCCTCGGCGAAGCGCATCGGCGAAAATAGTTCCGATCGTCGGCTGGTCCGACCGGCGTTCGAGCGCGGCGCGGCGCGCGACCGACGAGGCGGTCGTCTCGCGACAGTTTCGAGGGGTACTCGACCGACCCGAACGTTCGGTGGTGAAGACCCGAGCGAATCCGGTCCCGAATCCTGCACCCCGCCCGCTCGAGACGGCCGCCCTGTAATCGTCGCTTCGGTGCCTCGCGAATATAGATATTGCCGGAAGAGCGCGTACCATGAAGGAGATGGGCTCAGCAGCCTTGGCCTTGACGGCGGCGTTGATCACGTCCTCGACCTTCTTGCCGAGGGCGTGCTCCTCAATGTACTCCTGGATGCTCATGCTGTCGTTCGGGGAGGATCGGATAGGTGCGGTACGTCGGCTTGTGCGACGAGTCGTAATGGGAGCGCGAAGAGCGGTCGGTGCTGAGAAAGCGGCGGAGGCGCTAATCATGAATGCCGCTTATGAGCAATCGCCCAGAAAGAAGGCGAAAACGAGAAAACGCGGCCGATGCTTTTTTTGCTTTTCTTTATCCAGAAGCGGCGGTTCGAGATTTGGTATGCGTATTTAGTCACGGTCTGTTTCACGATCCGACTCAGCCTGACCGAGACGAGTTCGCGAGCTCCGGCACGCGTATTTTGCATCTTCCGACGTGAAAGCCGCTCGTCCTCCCTTTCTCGGACGAAAAAGCACCCGTCTCGCGCCTCTCGTCCAGCACACCCGCAGCACGCCCGCGTCAGAAACGCACCATGGCGAAGCGCCAGAAGACCGGGAAGACCCTCGCCCTATTCGATGTGGACGGCACGCTCACCATTCCCCGCAAGGTGCGTCGAGAACGCCTAGAGGTCGCATTCTCGCGCGTCCACGAGACGACGCCCGACACGACGTCGCACATTTGCCGCGATCGCCCTCCGCCGCGCGCGCGCGTCGACGACCCTGACCCACCCCTAACCCTCTCGCGACCCCCCCGATGCTCGAGCAGAAAGCCGATGACACGATGCTCAAGTTCATGAAGGACCTGCAGGAGGTGCGTCGCCGCTGGACCGCGGCGCCGCGCGACGCGCGACCGACCCCGCGGCCCGATCGAGGCCGCGTTCCCCTGTTCGTTATGGGCACCTCGTTCATCGTCGGTTTTTCCCCCGATCGCGCTCTTCGGACGCGCGTCGCTTCCTTCCAGCCTTCTCTTCACGCGCCGCCGGTTCCTGCCTGACCCCGACGACCGCGACCGCGACCGATGCCCGGACCGTCGCAGAAAGTCACCGTCGGCATCGTGGGCGGCTCGGACCTGGTGAAGATCCGCGAACAGCTCGGGGACGAGGCGGACAAGGAATACGACTACCTGTTCTCCGAGAACGGCCTGATGGCGTTCAAGAAGGGCGAGCTGCTGAAGGCGACGTCGTTCAAGGACCACCTGGGCGAGGAGAAACTCAAGAAGCTTCTCAACTTCATCCTCATCTACATCGCCAACCTCGACATCCCGATCAAGCGCGGCACGTTCATCGAGTTCCGCAACGGCATGCTCAACGTCTCGCCCATCGGCCGCAACTGCTCGCAGGAGGAGCGCGACGAGTTCGAGAAGTACGACAAGCAGGCGGGCGTGCGCGAGAAGTTCGTCAAGGTGCTGCAGACGCAGTTCGCGGAGTACGACCTGACGTACTCTGTCGGCGGCCAGATCTCGTTCGACGTGTTCCCGCGCGGCTGGGACAAGACGTACTGCCTGCAGTTTGTCACGGACGACTTCGACGACATCCACTTCTTCGGGGACAAGACGTACAAGGGCGGGAACGACCACGAGATCTTCGAGTCTGCGCGGACCATCGGCCACACCGTGACCAGCCCGGAGGACACCAGGAAGCAGGTCCAGGAGTTCATCCTCGACAAGCTGTGAGAGACGGTCGCCGTAAAAAGAAAGGGGCGCCGATGGCGCCCGCGCGCGAGCCCGAGCCGAGAATAGGACGGGCGATTTATGTATGAACCCTACGGTAGATACTGAAAGGAGTCTACTACGTCGTCGCGCGCTTCGCGGCGCGCTCGACGACGCGCGTCAGTCCAGCTCGTCCAGGCACGTGCTGTCCTCCGCACCGGCGAGCGGATCCGCTTTCGCGACGAGCACCGCGGGGGGCGCCGCGGCGGCGACGGGCTCGACGTTTTCGTTCGTCTCGTCGGACTCGGCGGCGCGTCCCGCCGCGCCGCCCCGGACGCCTCGCCCCGACGACTCCGCGATTCTTCCGACCGGTTCTTCCGACCGAGCGTCGATGGCCTCCGGGGTCGTGTCCGGGGTCGCCTCCGCGGGAACGACCGCGTCGCCTCCGCGGGTGCTCCCGCCGACCGAAGCGCCGGGCCCGCCGAGCGGCTGCCACGGCCGCGTCCGCGCGCCGGCGCCGCCATCCGCCGCCGCCGCGAGGCTAGCGCTCGCGCGCGCCGCGGTGAGCTCGGGCGGCTCCTCCTCGCCGGGCCTCGCCTCGTACTGCGCGAGCTTGGCGCGCGCGGCGACGAGCTCGGGCGGTTCCTGCTCCGGCTCGTACTCGCCGTCGCTGTCGGACAGGCCCAGATCCGCCAGCGCCCTCTTGCCCTTCTCGGCGAGCGCCTCGCGCTTGGCGCGCGATCGCTCGCGCAGGTTGGTCAGGTACTCGTGGTCGCGGCGCTGCTTCGCCGCCTCCTCCTCCTTGAACGCCTTCCTGGCCGCCTTCTCCGCGTCGAGCCCGCCCGCCGCCCACGCCTCCGCGCAGCGCCGCTCGAGCGGGAACACGGGCCGGTCGTCCAGGTACGCCAGCGACGCGATGGAGGCGATCATGCGCTTGCGGTACTGGCGCAGCTGCGACACCACCGGGTTGCCTTGCATGTACAGGCAGGCGAGTTTCGGCATGGAAGCGAACAAACCCACCATCGCCTCTGGGTCGCCGTCGATCTCGTTGTTCTGCAAGTCCACGGTGGACAGGGCCGCGCACGCGCGGAGCTCCTCCAGGCTCTCCAGCGTCTTGAGCTTGCAGTTGCTGGCCTGCAGGGTCTGCAGCTCGACCAGCCGCGCGACGTTTCGCAGATGCGACACGTTGTTGTTGGAGACGTTCAGCGTGCTGAGCGAGACGGGCAGCGACGGCGGGATGGCCGTGACCATGTTCTGCTGCGCGAACAGGCACCGCAGCTCGACGCACGCGCTCAGGCCCTCCAGGTCCTCTAACCCGTTGCCCTCCAGGAACAGCGACTTAAGCCCGGTGTACGCCTCCAGGTTCTGGATCCGATCGAAGCCTTGGAAGTGCAAGTACAGCTTGTCGTTCAGTTCGGGCGTCCCGTATCCGCCGTTCTCCTTGCAGTGCGCCTTTAGCCACTTGGCGGTCATCTCGTGCGCCATCGCGCCTGTCTCCCGATAGAACGCACGACACCAGACGCGCTCTCGGGGACGCGCGGCGCGTTGTGCGCGTCCGGCGGTCGCGCGGTCGCCTTAGATCTGCCTTCGTTTTCGTTTTGCCGGTCAACGGCGTGCCGATCAGTCGTCCGCTCGCGCGCGTCGATCTATTTTCACGAGCGCAGCAGCGCGCCCCGGCGTCGCGGCTCGCGGGTCTTGCGGCGACGCGCACGCTCGCGATGCCGTTCGGGTTCAGCATGGGCGAGGTCGTGGTCACCCTCGGGGTGGTGGCCGTGGCGTTCGGGCCCAAAGACATTCCCGTCATCGCCCGCGGGCTCGGGCGCATGGCGGGCCAAGCCGTCGGTGCGTGCGCCTCTCGCGCGCCGCGTTCGCGAGACCCCCCGTGATGCGCCCTCTCTCTCGGCGTCTTCCCGCGCCATCCCCTGACCCGAGGCCCCTCCTCGACTGCTCCGCAGGCTACGTGGGTTTGATGAGCGCGAACGCGGACAAGCTCGCGCGCAACGCCAAGGTGCACGACCTGCATCGCGAGATGAAAACCTCCGTCTCCGAGCTCGTCGGCGTGACGAACGAGATCCGACGCGGGATCGATCCTGTGACCGTCGGGAGGGAGATGCTCGCCGCGCGGGAGAGGCAGGCGCGAGAGCTCGGCGCCGGCGCCGGCGCCGGCGCGGCGGGCGGAGCGCGCGAGCCTGACGCTCGCGCGCCGGGAAGGAACGGCGCGGCGGCGACGACGACGCGCGTCGTCCAACGCTTCGCTTCCCGAACGGAAACGAAGGAGACGGGTCTACATTCCGATTCGCTGGAGAACTTCATGCCGTTCTCCGCGGTGTCCCTGGGTCGTCTAAACCCCACAGACGGCGGCGGCGGCGACGGCGTCTTCGGCGCGCGTCTCCTCGCCGATGCGCTGGAGGAGCGCGCCGTCGCGGCGGATGCGATTTCCCTGGCGCGCTCGGGCGCGCTGGACCGATCCGTCGCCGAGCGAAAAGCGGCGTTCCGGAACCGAGGCGTGGAGGTGGTGCGCGACGGGAACACAGAGACGGTTCGATGATAGACTAACGACTCAGTTTTTGGTGTATAGAGATAGATAGACTAGGTAGGTGGGAAAGCGTAGCCCGTGTGTGTGTACTGTAGAGCGAGCTCGCTGCTCGCGTGTACGGCGGAGACGACGTCTCGAGAGCGGCGCGACGAAAAGTCGACGAAAGCGCGTTTCACCACGGTAATCAACACGGTGACGCGTTTCGCGCGGATCGTGGACCATCATCGTGTCGTCGGCAGAAAGAAGCGTGTCCTCGACCGCGTGGGTTTCAGTCGCGGCGCGCGCCGCTCAGGCGGCCGAGGGCCGAGGGTCCCCGCGGGACATGCCTACTGCGCGCGAGCGCCTGCGCACCAGGCTCCGCCGCAAGGCGGCGTTCCTGGTGGAAACCGGCTCGGCGTCCCGCCGCGCGATGTCCGCGGATGAGGTCGAGCACTTTCTGTGGAGCATCGAGAAGAACGACCCGAACGCGTTCGGGCTGACGAAGCTCTCGGAGCTCCGTCTGAACGACCCCGTCGACGTCGCGGCGCGGGGGTACTCGTGGAACGCCACCGCCGACACGGGCATCGAGGGGCGGATGACCCTCCTGACCTACGCCGCGTGGCTGGGACGCGCGTGGATCGTGCGGGGGCTCCTCCGCGCGGGCGCGGTGCCGGAAGTCGGCAGCATCTCAAAAACGGAAACCACGAAACAGCGACGCCGTCGGTCTCGCGCGCGCGAGTATGGATGCGACGAGTACGACGAGTACGACGAGTACGACGAGTACGACGAGTACGACGTCGCACGCACGGGCTCCCTCGCGCTTCTGTTCAAGCGCCTGCACGCTCGGTACCCCGAGGCCGCGACGTGGCTGGCCATCGCCGCCACGCGCGCGCGAGCCGCCGGCGGCGCCAGGCTGGCCGAGAACGCGAGACTCGGCGCGAGACTCGACGAGGACGCGCCGCTTTCGCGCTGCGCGTTTCGCGCGTGCCGTGCTGCGCGTCCGCGCCGCCCCTTCGCGTTCGCGACGTGCCGCCACGCCGCGTGCGAGATGTGCGTCTGGGAGGCGGTCGCCAGGGAACACGGGGGGGGGTTCTGCTGTCCCGTCTGCGACGACGCGAAGCGTCGCGACGAGGCGGAACCGAAACCGACGGATGTTTCGCCCCGAAAACGAAAAGAAGCCGGCGACGCCAGCCGCCGCGCGTCGCGCGCGCGGTGGCTGACTTTGCCGGCGGAAGCGCCGGACGCGGCGTGCGCCGCGAGCGAAGCGGGCGTTGCGAGCACAGACACGCGCGACGACGATGCGTCCGCCTCCGAGCCTCCGGGCGAGCTCCCGCCGAGCCGCCGCGGGAAGCTCCTGCGGCTGGGCAAAACCAGACTGGCGGACGCGGTGCTCGGTTCTTTCGACGCCAAAGGCGCGCGCACG
>Ga0181561_10002681_pt1 | contig 15698 bp, 7 predicted proteins | sample 011ome_19_FD_133760 | JGI IMG/M metagenome (GOLD analysis project Ga0181561, IMG submission 133760) | Coastal salt marsh microbial communities from the Groves Creek Marsh, Skidaway Island, Georgia - 011510BT metaG (megahit assembly) | ecosystem: Environmental > Aquatic > Marine > Intertidal zone...
GCGACCCGCACCGCGGCGACGCTCGAGCTTCCCGACCCATCCCTAAATCCAAAGCGATCACCTTCAAAGGTGGCCCGCGTCGCGCGCCCGTCCCGCCTCCATTTTCGCACCGAGGGCCGATCCCGAAGACACAAAGTTGATTCTGTCACAACCGAACACAGAAAACGAGCACTCGTTCGTGACGATTTTTTTTTTCTTTTTTCAACGCGCGCGCGCGCGCGTTGAAAAACGCTGAATGTCGCGCTCGCTGACGGTCTGTACCCCCCATATGATGCCTACTAGGTTCGCGCGCGCCAGCTTTGGGGCACGGACACGTACACGAGCGATTCCGACCTCGTGGCTGTGCTCATGCACTGCGGTTACTACCTTCCCGGCGCGACGACGCCGCCCAGCCTGGTGGAGCTGCGCGCGGTGGTGCGCGCGGTGGCGCCGCTGGAGTCGTACGCGAGCGCGTCTCGCAACGGCGTGCGCTCGCGCGCCTGGGGCGCCGTGCGGCGCGGCCCCCTGCCGATGGTGGTCGAGAGCTGCGACGCGGTGCTCTCCGCGGCGAAGGCCAAGGAGCGCTCGAAGGACGGCGCGTTCGGCGTCGGAGAGCCGAATGGCGCCGGCCCGAAGGCGAAGGGCCCGGGCGCCAAACGCGCGGCGGCTGCGGCGGCGGCGGCGGCGGCGGATGTCGCGACGACGACGACGGTCCACCTGAGCCCCGACCCGGATCGCTTCCACCTCGCGACGACGCCCACGTTTTTCCCGAACAACGTGGAGTCCGTGGTGAACACGCGCGCGAGCGCGGCGAACTCCGAGCGGCGCGGCAAGCTGGTGCGCGAGGTGACGGTGCAGTACAACCTGCGCAACGAGCCGTGGCTGAAATACTCGAGCGCGGCGGTGGCGGATCGGGGATTTAAACGGTCGGAGTGGACCGCGGCGAGATTACGGAGTGAGTCGCTGTATCTGGAGTCGCACGCGCACCGGTACGAGCTGTCGTTCGAGGGCGACCCGAACGCGTGTGACGAGGAAGGAAAGGGCCTCGCCTCGGAGGACAAATACCGCTTCGCGCGGTGCGTCGCGCCTCGAACGCTGACGGAGACGACGAGGCTCGGCGTGCCGCTCCCGAGCGGCGAGCTCGAACACGTGAAAGCCGGTTTAAAGTGGTCGGACGTCACGTTCGGCGCCGGGTCCGTGGTCGTCAAAGGCACGGAAATCAAGGTGGTGCGGCTGCAGTTCATGGCCAGGACGTAGGACGCGGCGCGAACAACGCTCCTCGGGACGAGCGATTGACGCGTTTCGCGAACAAAAAAAAAAACGCGACACTCGGGCGTCGCGCGTAACTCACGCGGTTGTTTTTTTGTCATGATCGTATCACGATCGTTTCGTGTCGTTCACCGTGACATCATGCCTCCGCTCTTCGTCGTTCCCGGCGGGGGTGCGCGGAACGGCCCACTCTCGTCCACCATCACGTCCATCTCCCCCGAGTCGTCCACGAAGAACTCCGACTCCGCCGCCGGCCAGTCGGGCGCGGCGTTCTCGCCGCCGATCACCAGCGTCTTGATGCCGAAGTACTCGCGGCTGAGCTGGATGAACGCGTTGATGAGCACGTCCACGCACATCTCGTCCGCGCTGCCGAGGTCGAACCACGCGCGCGCCCATCGCCCCTTGTACTCCGGCCCGCCCATGGCGTGGAACACGCACGCCGGTACGTCGCTCTCGCCGTTGGCCAGCTCCATGTCGTACGTCATGTGGCTCACCTCGAAGAAGTTGCTCTGCACCTGCATGTTCTCCGAGTTGAACCCGCCGAGCTTCCCGAGCACGAACCACGCCTTGAACACCTCGTCCACCAGCGGCTCCTCCTGCTCCGCGATCGGGTTGTGCGACTCCACCCAGATCCACAGGTTGTTCGATTTGAACTCCCCGAACCGCACCAACATGGGCACGGTGCTCCCCTCGCGCTCCTTAAACACCTTGTCCTTCCGCTTCTCGAATCGCTTCCGGATGCGATCCTCAACCTCCGCGGGGTTTGCGTTCGCGCCGTCCAGGAGCTCCTTGACGTCGGGGTCCCACTCCGCGCTCTCCTCGAGGATCTCCATCCACTTGGGAGGGGGCTCGGGCGCGTCGCCGTCGGCGGGGGCGTCGACGTCGGAGCCGGGATCGTCCGCGGACGCGCGAGCCAAAGAGAGGCGGCGGTCGGCGGCGAGGCGACGGGCGGGGGGCGCGCGTGAGCGCGCGGCTCGCGCAGCTCGAGCGGGTTTCGAGCCGGGCGCGCGCCGCGACGCGAGCGATGAGTGCGCCTGGACGGCGCGCGTCGTCGCCGCGTGCATGGGGCGAGTCGGGGGGTCGACTGTCGCTCGTGTTCGAGTGCTGTAGTCGCGCATTGACGCGCCCGAAAGCGCTTCCTCGGATTGTCGGGATTGTCGGGCGCCATATGAGTCTGGGAGTTTATCCAGACCAATTGCCCATACGAGACTTATGGGTGATTCGAGGGGAACCGGAAATACGAAAAGCTCTTGGACAGGTCTTGGCTTCCCCGAAGCCGCGACTTCCGGCAATCCCCAGAACACGAGCACACCTCTCACCCGAGGCGTACCCGCGATCTTCATACGCTTTACACACGTGCATACATCTCTCTCTTAACCCCCTTTCCCCCGAACGCGACTCGAACGACCCGTTAGACACATCCACGGCGGCGAGAAGAATGGACGGCAGCATGTTGAGACGCGGTGACGAGAACCGTGCCGTCACCCCCGGAAAGGCCATGCGCGCGGTACGTCATCCCCCCTCTCGGTTTCGAGAGCGCGTAACGACCCATGTCCACTCGTCCCGAATGCGTACCTGAACTCCGATGTCGCGTGAACACGTCGCGCGGCCGCCATCCCCCGCCTACCGGCCGCGCGCCGGTTCGGGAAATCCGACGATTGGTCGCGCCGGAACTTCCGCGACGCGGATCTCGTCCCGAGACTTACCTCCCTCCCTCCGCGTCGCAGGTCGACCGCTTCATCCCCAGCCGCAGCGCGCTGGATTTGGACATCGCGCACTACAACCTCGTCAAGGAGAACGCCTCCTCCGCGGACCTGGACCTCGCCAGCGAGGTGGCCTCGCCCTCCAAGGTGCGTCGCGATCGAACGCGATCGGAGTTCCCCCTCTCCGCGATCGCGCGAGATGGAGCCGGTCGAAAGCGCTCGCGTCCGACGCGTAACCACCACTGACCCGCCTCCCTCGACGCCCTTCCCGTCTTGCAGGAGGAGTACAAGAAACAGCTCGCGTCTGCGTTCCTGGCGAACGGCGAGAACGCGGCGGCTGGTAAGATCTTGGCGTTCAAGTCCAAGGCGCCCGCGCCCCCCGCCGGTTTGGAAAACGCGGCGCGCGGCGTGTACTCGTCCCACGACGGCGCGGACAAAAAGGCGAAGAAGACGTTCAGGCACGTCCCGAGCGCGCCCGAGCGCATTTTAGACGCGCCCGAGCTCATCGACGACTACTACCTGAACCTGATCGACTGGGGCGCGTCCAACCAAGTCGCGGTGGCGCTGGGCGGCGTGGTGTACCTGTGGAACGCCGAGAGCGGCGACATCACGCAGCTGATGCAGACGAGCCCCGAAAACGAGGAGGATTACGTGACGAGCGTGCAGTGGGGCGCGGATGGCAAGCACATCGCCGTCGGCACGAACGCGGCGGAGGTGCAGATCTGGGACGTGACGCGCCTGAAGCAGGTGCGCACGCTGCGCGGGCACTCTGCGCGCGTGGGCGCGCTCGCCTGGAACGGCACGTCGCTCGCCACGGGCTCGAGGGACAACAACATCATGATGCACGACGTGCGCATCAGAGAGCACTGCACGGCGACGCTGACGAGCCACACGCAGGAGGTGTGCGGTTTGAAGTGGTCCCCCAGCGGCAACCAGCTGGCGAGCGGCGGGAACGACAACCTGCTTCACATCTGGGACCACAACTCGATCGGCAACGGCACGCACGTGCACCGTTTGGACGCCCACCAGGCGGCGGTGAAGGCGCTGGCGTGGTGCCCGTTCCAGAGCAACTTGCTCGCCTCCGGCGGCGGCACCGCCGACCGCTGCATCAAGTTCTGGAACACCACCACCGGCGCGATGCTCAACTCCGTGGACACGCACTCGCAGGTGTGCGCGCTGCAGTGGAACACGCACGAGCGCGAGCTTTTGTCGTCGCACGGCTACTCGCAGAACCAGCTTTGTTTGTGGAAGTACCCGACCATGACGAAGATGGCGGAGTTCACGGGGCACAGCGCGCGCGTGCTGCACATGGCGCAGAGCCCAGACGGGAACACCGTGGTGTCCGCGGCGGCGGATGAGACGCTCAGGTTCTGGAAGTGCTTCTCGGACGACGCCGGCGGTGGATCCAAGACGAAGAAGGCGAAGGAGTCCGCGGACGGCTCGGTGCTCCGCCGATTCGCGTTCCGGTGATCGCCGCGCGACTGACCAAACCCCGAACGTTCTCATTCTTTCCCATAGTACTAGCGCCCGTTCGCGCGTCTCGAGGTTTTCGCGTCGAACGCGTCTCGTCGTCTTCGCGCGCGCGCGCGGTTTCGTCGTCCCCGGATCGATCACGTCGCGTCTCGTGTTTTCTCCGGTGTCACTCGACACCCCAATGCACGCGAAAGAACGAAGAGACAAGCTTGGCTACGAACGCACGAACGAAAGGCGCAAAAGGTAAACCGGCGCGCGTTAAATACCGTTAACGTTGATACGCGTCGCGCCGCCGCCGTCACCCGCGCTCGCTCACGAGTTTGATGAGCGTCTCTATCTTGTCCTCCAGCGCGGCGAGGCGCCGAGTGACATCCTCCCCCGACGCGCGCGACAAGGGTTGCGCGAACCCCGCCGCCCGGCCGGTCGACCCGGGGAGACGCGGCGATTGGCTCTCCGTCTGAAGACGGTTTAGGGTCTTTGGGGTCTCGCCGCTCGAGGGCGAGCCGCTCCCGGACGCCCCCCGGTCCATCTCGTACAGCTTGTTTGCCACCGTCTCCACGTTCGCCCCCATGCTCCTGAGGCTCTGGAAGATCTTGGGCAACGTCGCCACCATGCTGTGCACGACGCGGTCCACCACCAGCGTCTTCCAGTCCTCCACGAACACCACCTGCCTCGTCGCGCCGTTGTAGCGCATGCTTATCGACCGCGCGACGTGCGGGTCCTCGCCGTCGTCGGCGCGCTCCGTGCCTGCGACGAAGTCTTCGGGGTCGAGGCCGAATTCGCGCGCGCAGTACTCCACGATCTCGCGCGCGGTTCGGTTCCGCCGCATCCGCTCGAACGCGATGATACAGAGCTTCGCCTTGAACTCGAACGACAGCTGACACAAGTCCGCCATGTCGTGCACGCCGAGGGTCATCATCGTGGACGACCGCGTGGTGACGATGGTCTCCAGCCGCGACGGGTGCCCCAGCACGGCGGCTTCGCCGAAGAACGACCCGCGGCACAGCTCCACGCAGGAATCCGCGAGCTGGATGAACTCCTCCGGGTTGGCCTGACCCATCACCTCCCTCAGGATGAGCGCCACCGAGCCTTTGGTGATGAAGTACATCTTCGTGCCGAGCTCGCCCTGGCAGTAGACGTTCTGGAACTGCGGGAACGAGATGGGCGACATGCGCAGCGAGAGCTCCGTCATGAACTGCGACGAGCACCCCGCGAAGATGGGCACATCCTGCAGCGCGCCCGTGTACAGGTTGTCGAAGATATCCTTACGCAGCTGCGCGGGCAGATCAGACAACACGCTCTTCTCGTCGAACTGGTTCATGTTCTGCCACCGGTAAAACGTGATGACCCGTTTCGCCACCCCCGCCGGGAGCTGGTTGTTCTTCAGGTACGCCAGCACGTACTGCAGCCGCTCGTGGAACCGCCGCGCGGAGGAGTCGGGGTTCATCGCCGCGAGCACGTTGGTCATGATCCAGGACACCAACACCACGCCGATGAGCATGGTGAACAAAGCCAGAACCTGCGTGTACGGGTTCTCCGCCGGGATGTCGCCGTACCCCACGGACGTGATGGACTGCACCGCCCAGTAGACGCTGCGCAGCCACTTTGTGGATTTGCTGCTCGGCCCCTCCGTCTCGGCGTCCCAGTTGTGCAGCAGCCCGAACAGACAACCGATCCAGTGCGAGATGAGGATCACCAGCAGGTTCACCCGTCCCACGCTGATGAACGAGTGGTAGTAGATGAGCGTGTTCTGGTACCGGTTGAGCAGCCGCGAGACGCGGAACAGCCGCAGGAGCTTGAGCAGCCGGAAGATGCGCAGCAGCTTGAACAACTTCAGCGCGTTGCTGTTCACCGAGCCGGAGGCGACGTCCATGCACCCCTCCACCGCGAACGAGCACGCGAGCTCGCCCTCGATGGCGCGCGTCGCCAGGTCCACGGGCGCGCACGCCACGATGTCGATGAGGAACCACGTCTTCAGGTAGTTCAACGCGATCTCGCGCGGCTCGCTGACTAAAACGGTGGTGGTCTCCGTGTCCATCCAGAACCCGGTGATGAAGTTCATGAACACGTCCACGATGAAGTAGATGTCCACGAGGAACTCGAACCAGAACTCGGGGCCGTACGCCGGCGCGTCGAAGCCCACGCGGTACGGCGTGACCCAGGCGAGGTAGAACAGCACGAACACCTGCGCGATGTCCCACGTGCTGCGAAACTGGCCATCCGGGTTGACGTACAGCATCCGATTCACCTCCGGCGCCACGTCCTCGTGCGACGTGTTGAAGGAGTCGTTCATATCCAGCTCCACGCCGTAATGCTTCGCGTTCTGCGAGTCCACCGCCATCTTCCCCACCAGCTTGGTCTTCGTCTGCACGGCGGCCCAGCGGTCCAACCCCGACATTGTGTTTTTCCTCCCCATCGGGGAGTCCGGCGCGGCCATCGCGGGGTCGTCCGTCATCGGCTGAAGCCGGACGTTAGACAGCTCGACGTCTTCGTGGTCATTCCCCCAGTCCGCGCGCATGGATTTCGCGCGCGCCTTGAGTTTCCCCGAGTTCCCCGAGGTTTCCCTCGACCCGCCTCGCGACTCGCCGTTCGATTCTCCCGAACCCGCTGCGAGCGCGCTCAACCCGTCGCCTTTCCCCTTCAGAGACGGTCTCTTCGCGGGTTTACCCGCAGCAGACGCGCGCGCCTCGTCATTGTCGGCGCCCGCCTTCTCCACGTCGGGAGCGGGGGGCAACATGTTCGTCACCCCCTCAGCCGTCGGTTGGGGAATTGGAATTCACCACGAGTGCGGCAAAGCGAGCCGAGTAGGATTTCCGCCAGCGTAACTCCGCCCACGCGCGCCCCGTCCCCTACGCTCGCCGCCGCGTACCCTCGCCGGAAACGCCTCAACCTCACTCCCGCGGGGGTTTCAGGCGCTCGTGCGGCGTGGAGTGGCGCGGACACACGCTGCGCGCGGCCGAATGTCCGCCCCGACCGTCACAAACGCGATTCGACCCCGCACGCGCGCGGCGCCCGAACGTCCAGCCGAACAGCCGAATATCCCACGGATACATTTTCTTAGGGTTCACGAACCCTGATTGATATGATATCGCCCCCCGTCGGACATACCGAAACAGTTACGTACACCGTCAAACAGTCACATGACTCACATCTCACATGTGCGGTAATAACGGTTTCGCTCGTCGCTCCCGACACACGCCACCTACCGGCGTGTCCACCTCACACAGGGGGTTGCGCGCCTCCGGACGCCCCGCCGATGCGGCTCTCCGCGTCGGCGTCGTCCGCGACGCGCGCATACTGCGCCTCCCTGGAGATCCCGACCCTGCGCGCGCCCTCCGTGGCCGCCTTCCTCGCCGCGAGGCGGGCGCACCCCGAATCCCCCTTGCTCGTGACTGGCGCGCTCGACGCGTGGGCCCTGCGCGGCTGGGGTCCCGAGAGGCTGCGCTCGCTCGACGTGGAGGTCCCCCTGGAGATGTCCCGCGGGGGCGCCGACTACCGCGACGCGTTCCGCGACGACCTCCCGGTGGGTAAAACGCACGCGCACCGCGAGCTCGGCGCGCGCGCGTTCGTGGCTGGCCATCCCTCCTCGATGCGCGGTTTCGTGGATACGTTCCTCGCGCGCGACGCCAAGGAATACGACACCGTCGCGTACCTCGCGCAGCACGACTTGCTATCGCGCGTCCCCGAGCTGGACGCGGCATGCGGTGAGATGCCCCTGCGGCTGATCGGCGAGGACCCCGTCGAGGAGGAGGAGGAGGACGAGACGAAGACGCGCGCGCGTCTCGCCGTTTCGCGAAGAGAAGACGCGAGAAGGCTGAAAAAAAAAAGGATAGATAAAACCATCCGGCGAAACGCGTGGCTTGGGCCGCGCGGCACGGTGACTCCTCTGCACCGCGACCCGTACCACAACGTTTTGTGCCAGGCGTGGGGCACGAAGCGGTTCCTGCTCTACCCCGGCTCGGATGCGGCGCACATGGACGCGTTTCCCAGAAACTCCCTCCTCAGGAACACGAGCCGAATCGATCCCGAGCGTCTCGGATCGGTTCCGGCGCACTTCGCCAAAGCCGCCGCGGCGCGCGGCGCGCGCGTCGACGTGCGCGGCGGCGAAGCGCTGTTCATGCCCGCGGGGACGTGGCACCACGTCCGCGCCGTCACGCCGAGCTTCTCCGTGAGCTTCTGGTGGTAGCGCCGCGGCAATAGCATCATAGAGGGTCGCGTCAGTTAACGTCGGTTACAATAAAAACGCGCGCGTATACCTACTCTACGTAGCCGGCTCGAGTACTCTCGCTTCCCTCATCCGCCCTCGTCACGGCTGCGGCCTCGCCTGCACGATCCACACCTGGCCGTCGGCGGTGACGCACCCCTCGATGTCCTGAGGCACCGCCCGCCCGTCCGCACCCGTGAGCCGCCGCTCGATCAGGTCGCCCGCGGTGACCAGCCGCGCGCTCAGCTCCGCTCGTTTCCGCTCGTCGGTGGTCATCCAGTGCGACGCGCAGTTCACGGGCTCCGATACTAATTCGCCGTCGCCCGCCGCGCTCGGCACGAGCGCCGCGCCGAAGGAGCTCACCGCGTCCAGCCGCGCTTCGCCCGGCACGAGCCGGTTCATGGAGAGGCGCCACGGTGTCCCGCGCACGGCGCCGGACGCGAGCGTCTCGCCGTGCCCGAGCGCGAGCTCCGCGTACGCCACGTTCGCGTCGCCCGTCATCGGGTGCTTGGTCATCAGGATGAAGGACACCTCCGGCACGAGCATCTCCTGCGCCAGCACCGCCATCGCCGCGTCGCGCTGGCCGACGCCGGCGGCGGCGCGCGACCCCACGGCGCGCGTCGTGAACAGCGACGCCCACACCTCCGCGACAGCGGCGCCGAGCACGTCGTGGTCGTGCGGGTCCACGTTGGAGACGGAGTCGTACAAACCCGCCGCGGACAACCCGGCGAGGTCCTCGGCGTTCCCGGTGGAGCGCACCATGATTCGCGACCCGCGCGCGAAGAGCGCGCTCAGCGCGCGAAGCGCCTCCGTGGACGGCCGCGTCGCGCGCGCCAGAGCTCGCAGCTCGTCGCAGATCTGCGATGTCGCCGTCGCGTCCCCGGCGACGCTCTCCAGCGCGTCCAGCAGGAACGCTAATCGAGCGTCCGCGCCGGCCGCCTTCGCCGCCGCCTCGAACGACCCGAACGGGAGCGCCGCGCCCGCCGGCGCGGCGAACGCGCCCGACTCGGCGGCGAGCGCGCAGAGCGACGCGCACGCCGTCGCCTTCGACCCCGCCACCGCCACCGCGCGGTCCCACTCCGCCGCGCCGAGATCGCGCAGGTCGAGCACCTGGCCGGCCGCGGAGGTGTCCGCGACGAGCGCGGCCGCGACCCGCGCGGAGGCGGTGGCCGCCGCGGCGCCGCCGCCGCCGCCGCCGCCGACGAAGCCGCCTGATTCGTGATCGGCGTCCAGAGAGATGGCGCTGGGCGCCGCGACGAGACGCACGCGCTCCCGCGCCTCCGCCAGCGCGCGCGCCGTGTCGACGAGCGCGGGGTCCTCGATGGCCACCAGCGGCGTCCCCGCCTGTCGCGCGCGCAGCGCGAGGTGCGAGAGGTGCGGTAGCGCGTGGCAGAGCAGGATGCCCACCACGCCCGGCCCGCAGGTGGTGACCTCCTCGTCGCCGTCGGCGGAGGCGACGAGCACCACCGCCGGGTCGGACGCGGTGAGCGCCGCGATGGCGGGGTCCGTCGGCGAGAGCCGGTCGACGCACACCAGGCGCGCGCCCTTCACCTCCCCCGGGACGATGCAGTCCCAGCCCGCCTCGCCGGTCGCCGCGCGCGCGGCGCGGAGCAGGTGCGACGCCAGCTTCGCGCCCTGGAACACCACGGACGCGCGGATCTGGCCCTCGGTGAACACCTCCACGACGTGCGCGTCGATGCCGAGCGCGCGGCCCAGCGCGCCGGCGCGCCCGTCGAACAAATCAGAGAGCATCGCGCAATGGTCCTCGGCGGCACGGCGCGCGCGCTCCGCGACGGCGCGCGCGCGCAGCGCGCCCTCCTCCCCCGCGGGGGGCATGCCCCCCGGCCCGGCGACGGCGAGCTCGGACGCCTCCTGCGCGACCCCCGCGAAGTCGCCGCCGCCGCCGCCGGCGGAGACGGCGACGGCGTCGGCGGCGGCGGCGAGGAAAAGCAGCGCGGCGCGCTGCTCGGCGGCGGTCATCTCGCCCCGCGGCGGATCCGCCTCGGCGCCGAGCGCGTTGATGCCCCGGCTGAGCAGGACGAACGCGTAGTCCTCCAGGCCAATCTCCGCGAGGCGCCACTGCTGCCGCTGGTCCGCGCTCGCGCCCCGCAAACCGCCCTCGGTGAGTTCGCGGTCAATCGCGCGCCGCGCCTCGCTCAGGCGCGCCAGCGCCTCCTCGACGGCGGCGAGGAGCGCCGGGCCCTCCGGTTCTCGGATGCCGTCGCAGCGCGCCTTGGCGTCCGCGAAGCGCGCGGCGGCGTCGCGTACGGGCTGCGGCGCGTCGCCCTCCCTCAGCAACTTGTCCATGCGGTCCGTCACCGTGGACGCGTTGAAGAAGTCCTTGAGCTCGCGGTGGAAGATGCGGAACTCCTCCACAAACTCCTCGGGGTAATCCGTGCCGGGCGCCGTGAGCTTCGCCAGCATCTTCTCCGTGGCGACGAGGTCCTCCGGCCCCGCGCAGCGGTGCAGCTTGTTCTGGATGGTGTGCTTGATCTCCGCGCGCACCTCGCGGCACTTGCCGTCGCGGTCGCCCTTGCCGTGCGCGATGTCGCGCACGCGCGTCAGCGGCACGCTCTGCGTGAACTCCGCGGTGAACGCCGGCAGGCGCGGGTGCAGGCGCCGAATGAGCGCGCGCACCTCCTCCGCGTGTCGCCCGCCGCCCGAGGTGGCGCTCGCCTCGACCGCCTCGATGTGCTGGTAGATGCGCTCCGCGGAGCCCGCGTGGTGGTTCGGGCGGTAGTGTGAGCCGTCCTCCGCGCACGCCACCGCGCCCACCCCGACCCAGAACAGGTAAATCGCGGAGTACCCCAGCGCGTCCATGTCGGCGTAGCCGGCGTCGCCGCCGCAAAGCACCTCCTCCATCTTCTGCAGCTTCTGGCGCCAAGACGCGCTGTCGCGGTCGTTCTCCACGATGCGGCGCGCCGCGTCCGGCAAACCGTCCGTGTTCCACTGGTTGTGCCGGTCGCCCTTGCCGCCCTTGTGGTCCTTCAGCTCCACGTTCGCGCCCGCCCAGTTCGAGAGAAGCGCCATGTGGTCGCCCGTGTCGGGCGGAGGCGGGGGCGGAGGCGGAGGCGAGGGCGCCTCGCGGTGATCATGGCGCTCCTCGCGGTGATCATGGCGCTCCTCATGCTGCTGCTGCTGCTGCTGCTGCTGCTGCGCGTGTCCTTCCGGCGGGCCCATGGCGCGCGCGGCGTCGAGCGCGGGCGAGACGTCGATGAAGACGTCCCCCCCCGAGGTCTCCCTGAGCCACTCCTGGCAGTTCTCCGTGCGGATCAGCATGGTCATGCACGTCGCCCCCGAGTTGACGGGCGCAAACTCCACCACGCGCACGCCGTTCTCGAGCGCCGATTCGCACGACTGCGCGTCCGGCGCGCGGCTCCCCGCGGGGACGCTCTGCAGCTCGTCGTATGGGCTCATCCAGGTCCCGCCCCTTCGGTCGGAGACGCCCCAGTGCAGCAGGAGCGGGTGGCCGTCCGCGGCGCCGCCCGCGCGGCACTCGATGCGCACGCTGGGCGGCCACGTCGCCATCACGGACACCTCGCACGTGCCGGTGGAGGAGCCGCTCTCGGTGGAGAGCGGGATGGTGTGCGACGCCACGACCGCGCCGGAAGCGCCGCCGAGAGACGGCGCGGGCGGAGACGGGGCGGCCGGGGGCGGGGGCGCCGGCGCGGGGGGAGGCGTGTACGAGTGATCGGTCGCCGCGCTGGAAGACGCGCCGTCCCACCCGCCGCCGCCGCCGCCGCCGCCGCCGGGCGAGAGGCTCGGCGCGAACGCCGCGGCGCCGGCGGCGAGCGCGGGGTCCACCGCGCCGGGGTTGACGAAACCGGGCGGCGGCGCGGGCGGCGCCGCGGTGGCCGCCGCGCCGGCCAGCCCCGGCAGAGCGTCCTCCCCCCCGGCGACGGCGGCGCGCGCGGGCGAAAAGTCCCGGAACGGGTTCGCGGGGTCGTTGATGAAGCGCTCGTACGCGCTTTCGACGGGAGAGAGCGAACCACTCTCTCGGAGCGCGTTCCGTTCTGACGCGGCCGCGTCCGCCTCCGCAGCCGCCTGTGTCTGCCGCTGGTACTCCGCCTCTTTCTCCGCGGCGGCGCGGCGGCGCTCCGCCGCCGCCGCCTCGTCCGCGGCGTTTTGCCGCGCCGTCTCCTCCGCGGCAGCCTTGAACGCCGCCGCGTCGGCGTGTTCGTCGCGCTCCTGGCGCGCGCGCGCCTCCTCGTCGCGCGCGCGCGACATCTCCGCGTGCTGCCTGGCGCTGTTCGCAGCCTCCGCCTCGGCGATCGCGCGCACGCGCGACTGCTGGTCGCGCGCCGCCGCCGCCGCCGTCGCCGTCGCGCGCGCCGCGGTGTCCGCGCTGAGCCGCGAGTCGAGGAAAAACGCGGCGCCCTGGTGGTCGTAGTAGCACTGCTTCTCCGCGTCGTAGAGCACGAACGCGAGCCCGTGGCCCGGGCGGCTGGGCAGCGGGATCTCCACCGTGCCCGCGTGCGGGTCGATGGGCGACTGCACGGCGGCGCCGGAGGCCCAGTTGCTGACCCGGCGCGAGCGCGGCGGCATGAGCTCCGCGGGGGGGCACTCCCAGGCGTCGGCGGAGATGCCGCCGTCGTCCGCCTCCGATCCGAGGCCCCAGTGCACGTAAATGTCCCCGGGCATGTGCGCGTGCACGACCGCGACGAGCGCGTCGACGCCCGCGTCCGCGGAGACGTCCGCGCGGACGGAAACGCTGACGTACGCGCCGACGGCGACGCGGTCCAGGTTCACCGCGAACGCCTCCTCGGTGTGCGTCAGATCGGGCGCGATGGCCTCGCCGCGACCGTACTGCGCGGCGACGCGGGCGCGGGGCGCGCGCCGAACGGCCGGCGCGCGCGTCGGATCGAGCGCCCGGCGGCGCGCCGAGAGCGGGGGCGCGCTCGCGGCGGACGAGCCGAGTCGCCGTGACGCCCCGAGACGGACGGCGCGCGTCGCGGCACCCGCGCGAGCGGTCGGTGCTGACATTGCGCGACCGTCGAACGCGGCGCGCGCCGTCGGCCGGCCGAGCGTCGCGGGCTGCATGTTCGCGCGCGGGATCGAACCTCCGTAGGGTCGAGTCGAGCGCGCCGACGCCTTCGCGGCTCGTGTGAGCGCGCGTTCGGGTCTGTCTGCCGACAGCCTCAGGGGAGGACTATGGCATCACGATCGCCGCCTTTCCGGAAAAACCTGCACTTTTTTGTCCAAGCAGGACGTTTACGGGCACGATTTATCGCGGGGCAGCCAGTCTTGAAAAACCCGAACAACCCGCACGCTTCCGTCGGAAGCGATTTGAATCCAAACTGTTGAGATTTTTTGCCCGATGCCCGATTTGCGGATCACCGTCAGCACACACGTCTGGAGGTTTTTACGGAACACGTCAGTGTTGTGTTATCCGATCGACGAAGATCGGGATCGCGCGTGTTGCCCGCCCCCCGCGTTGCCTCCCCGCACACACGCACGCACGCACCGCACGCACACTCGTGACCGTTCGCGTCCGCCTCGCGCACAGGCCACCGTTCGATCTCGGGCAGACGTCAGTTCCGCACGCGTTCGCCGCCTCCCGACACAAACCGTAGAAAGCACAGCAGTTCTTTCGCGACCGATCATCGTCACCATGTCCTCCGTCATCGCGTCCTCCGCGGCGATCGCCAACGCGGCGCCCCTGCGCGCCTCCGCGCGCGCCACGCGTGCCGCCGCGACTCCCAAGGCCCGGCGCGCGGTCGTCGCCGCCGCCGACGCCGATCGCGTCGCCTCGCGCAGAGCCGTGGTCGCGTCGCTCGTCGCCGCCCCCGCGCTGCTCAGGGCGTCGCTCGCGCGCGCGGACGACGAGGAGGCGGTCGCGGCGGCTCCCGCGGAGGTCGAGGAGGCCGCCGCGCCGGTCGAGGAGGCTGAGCCCGTCGCCCCACCTGCGCCCCAGGGCAACGACGACCCCCTCGCCGCGTACAACGCCGCGACGAGGACCGGCGGCAACTCCAGCACCGCTAAGGCTGTCGTGGCCAACGCCCAACCCAAGGAGTCAGGCGGCGGCGGCGGCGTCGCCGGCGTCTTCGGGGCCCTGGGCCTCGCCGGCGCGGGCTTCGCCGCGTTCAAGGCTGGCGCGAGCCAGCCCGGCGACGACGACGACGACGACGTCGAGTACGTCGAGGAGGTTTCCACTCCCGAGCCCGTCGAGGAGTACTACGAGGAGGAGGAGGAGGCGCCCGCCAACGACTTCGCCGCGAAAGCCGCCGCCGCCGCCGCCGCCGCGTCGGCGGCGGCAGCCGCGAAGCGCGAGGAGGCTGCCGAGGCGCTCGCCGAGCGCAAGGCTGCCGCTGCTGAGGCGAAAGCCGCGAAGGCGGCCACCGCGGCGACCAAAATCATGACCCGTCCCTCGGAGGGGACGCAGATCGAGCGCCGCGACGAGCCCGCGCCCGCCCCGGCGTTCAGCACGCGCACCGTGCGCATGCCCTCGCGCGCGGCGGACGCGGACTCGGACTCTCTGCTCCCCCGCGGCTTCCCCACCGTGGAGGACGTGGCGGCGTGCGAGACGGCGGAGGAGAAGGAGGAGGTGTGCGACAAGGCGGACCTGCTCGTGGAGCGGCTGGAGGCGAAGGCGGACTCGGCGGAGCAGTTCGTGGACGGGCCCATCGTCGGCTTCTTCGGGTTCCTCCGGCCCAACGCCGAGCGCAACGCGGAGAAGGCGCGCGCGGCGGCCGAGGAGGCTGCCGCCGCCGCCGCGGCTCTACGCAAAGCCGCGAAGCCCGGGCCCTCGGGCGCCGTCGTCGGCGGCGCGATCGCCGCCATCGTCGCCGCGGGAGCCGCGCTCCTTCTCGGCGGAGACGCCGTCGCGCCCAACGGCGGCGCCGCCGGCGCGCCCAAAACGGAGCGCCCCGCGCGCGGCTCAGCCTCGTCGGCGGCCAAGCCGGCGCTGTTCGGCGCGCCCGCCGTGGAGGTGAGCAAGGGCCCGTACGGCGTGGAGGCGGCGCAGCTCGTGGCGAAGGTGAACTCGGGAGAGGGAGACGCGCTCGCCGCGTACGAGGCGCTCCAGCGCAAGTGAGAGATTTTTCAAAAGAAAATGACTTCTTTTCTACATA
>Ga0181561_10002684_pt1 | contig 15687 bp, 10 predicted proteins | sample 011ome_19_FD_133760 | JGI IMG/M metagenome (GOLD analysis project Ga0181561, IMG submission 133760) | Coastal salt marsh microbial communities from the Groves Creek Marsh, Skidaway Island, Georgia - 011510BT metaG (megahit assembly) | ecosystem: Environmental > Aquatic > Marine > Intertidal...
CCGCCTCCGCCTCCGCCTCCGCTTCGTCGCGCGCCTCCTCCGGCGGCGCCGCCGGGCTCGCCGCCGGGGGCGACTCCGAATCTTCTCTCCGGCTCTCGTAATCGTAATCCGCCCCCCCCGTGAACCCCCTCGGCGACATCGAGCCCGCGTTCGATCGCATCTCTCCTCCTCCCCCGGCGCTTCCTCGCCCCCCTCCGCTGCTGTGGTACTTGGGCTCCTCTCCGGTTTCCCCGAGCCCGATTTTGCCGTACACGCGCGTCCCGCGCGTGAAGCTCTTCGGCGTCGCCGCCTCGGCGTAGGTGCCGTGCAGCTCCTTCCTCGCCGCCTCGCGCTCGAGCCTCCTGCGCTCCGCCTCCAGCACGTTCGTGCGCACGGCGTCCTCGCGCATCTGGTTTCGTAAATGCGCGATGTGGTCCGCCTTCGCGGTCTCGCGGTCGATCTTCTGCTGCAGCTTGAAGCGGTGGTGCGCGTCTTGCTTCGCCTTCTGCGCCGCCTTGTACCGGCGGTCCTCCGCCACGAGCTGGCGCTCGGTTTTGGTCATCTCCCGTTGGAAGTTGAGCGTCGCCATGTGATCCGCCACGGTCTCAGCCTCGTCCGCCATCTTCTGCCTGATGCGGTCCTCCCGTTCACGCTGCTTTCGTCGAGCCTCGTTGTACGCGAACTGCCGGTACTCCTCTCGCTCGTCCAGACGCCGTCGCTCCTCCTCCTTTTGAATCGCGCGTTCGCCCTCGTCCAGCTCGCGCTGGCGCTCGTTGCGGCGATCCTCCTTGTCCAAGATGTCGCGAATGCGACCGTACATGCGATCGTTCGCCTGCGCGCGCGCCTGGTCGATGCGCGCCTGGAAATCATCCTTCGCCGCCTGGTTCAGCACCGCGTCGTGCTCGTCGCGCACGCGCTTCAGCTCGGCGCGGCGCGCATCCTCGGCTTCCATGGCGCGGCGCTTCGCGTCAACCTTCGCCTGCTGCCAGTCCAAGATGCCCTGCGTCTGCGCGTTGTACGCCTCCTTCTGCCGCAGCTTCTCCGCGACGGACTCCCTCATCTCGCGCTCGGCGATCCGGTCGAGCCGCCGCTTCTCCGCGGCGAACGCGTCGATGCGCAGGCGCTCCTCCTTGGCGATCCTCTTGCGCTCCGCCTCTTCAAACTCCAGCCGCCGAACCTCCGCGCGCGACTTGGCGTAGTTGTCGCGGTCAACCTTCGCGATGCGGTCCCGCTTCACCTGGAGCTTCGCTTGGATGTACGCCTCGGACTCGCCCGTTTTGTACTCGCCGTCCTTTTGCCGCTGGTGCTCCATCGCCAGGACTTTCTGGTGCGTGCGTTCCCAGTGCCGCGTCTTCTCGTGGAAGCGCTCGTTGCGGTGCGACGAGATCTGCACGGACATGGAGTCGTTCGCGGCGACGACGGTGGACTCGACGTGCGCCATCTTCCCTTTCGCGGGTCGGAACTCGTTCAGAGCCTCGCGCTCGGAGAACGAGTGCCGCATCTCTTGTAACGAAACGAGGAGGTTCTCCCGTTTCCGCTGCGCGTGCTCGTACCGCAACATCCAGATGCTCTCGTCGATGCGGTCGTCGCGGTAATCCGCTATGTCCACGACGCACAGATCGTACGCGGTGGGGTCGACGCCCATCTCGAGGCACGCCTTGATGGACCTCGGGCTGTCCAGTTTCGGCACCGGCTGGTTCAGCTCCAGGAGCTCGACGTCGTCCAGCGTCGTGAGCCGCGTCTTGCTGAACTTGCGCACGCGATCCACCGCGGGATTGGCGACGTTCTGCACCCATCGGTTCTGCGTCTTAACGTCCGTGCTGAACGGCTTCGGGGGCTTTATCTTCTTGGGCGGCCTGTACTTCTTGGGCATCCAGTCGATGCCTCCGCCCGTCTCCCCGACGTAGCTCCGCTGCCGCCTCCCGGAACCGATGCTCCCCACGCTCCCGGGGGAGCGCACGCTCGGGCTCAGCGACGGCGCGCCCCCGTCGCTGCTCATGGCTGGGGGAACAAATCCCTCGGAAAGGGACGGCAGGGACCGAAGATGTGCGCGATGCGCGGCGCCGAACGCGCGCGCCTCTCTCGCTGAACGGCGCGAGTCGCGGTCAGAACCGGTGCGCTTCTCGTGGACGCGCCCCCGGGGGCTACTCGGCGGGCGGCGTGCGAGCACGCGCGCGGCGAGAGTGGCGAGCGCGCATCCAACGCCGCGGAGTTGACCACGCGGGACGGGCCGAAACAGGGGACCGTTTTCGCAACGTTTCGTTGACTGCCATTTACAACTTTTACAGACTGGAACATTGGTTTACTTTCGCCAAAATCGGTCGTTCCCCTTTGGTGCGCTGTTTTTTTAGTTTGCAGACCGTTTTCCGCTCGGCTATTTTTTTTTCTCGACTGAAAACTCGCGCGAGCGGAATTTCGAGACTCGTCACCGACGCGCGACAGGCGCCCCTCTGTTCGACGCTTCGATATCCCAACACGCAACACGGCACCTTTCTTTCCAAGGAATCGATCGTGGTCATCTTCCGAGGACGTCTCTTCCTCCTCCTCACATCGACGGGCGCCGCGGCTCGAGGTGACACGCATGCGGTGCGCGTCGGCTCCCCGCGCAGGGCTGATCGCATGGCGCGTCGAGCACCGGTCGCGCGGTCGCGTCCGCTCGGTCGCCAACCACCGCGGGCTCGGACAGGTGGACGACGCGTCGCGTCGTCCGACGCGCCGCGCGTTCGAGGTGCAGTCGAGCGCGGCGGTCGGCCCTTCGGCGCGGGGACGCGCGCGCGACGCATCGCGCGCATCGTTTGGCGGCGCGCGCGCGTGCGACCGCGACCGATCGCGTCGCGGGGCGCGATGCGTCCCCCGCGCGTCCTCCTCGGACGATCGCGAACCGTCGACGTCCGCCTCTTCGGTTTCTGAAGCCGAGGAGAGCAGCTCGAACGAGGAGAAGAGCCTGGACGCGCGCATCTGGGCGCTGGCGCTTCCCGCGGTCGCGTCTCTGCTCCTGGACCCCGTCCTGGGCGCCGTGGATACCGCGTTCGTGGGGCGCCTCGAGGGTGAAGGCGCCGCCGCCGCGCTCGGCGGCCTCGCCGTGTCCACCACCGTGTTCAACTTTTCGTTCAAGCTCTTCAACTTCCTCGCCGTCGTCACCGGCCCGCTGGTGGCGTCGCAGATCGCCGCCGCCGCCGCGAAGCGCGCGTCCGCGTCCGAAGCGAGCGACGGTGCGGAAACGGCGACCACGACGTCGGAGACGGAAATCGGCGCCGGCCGCGCCGCCGCCGCCGAGACGGTGCGCGGCGCAATGACCCTCGCCGTCGCGCTGGGAATCTCGGCGACGCTCGCCCTGGAGATCGGCGCCGACGGCGTGCTGGCGTGGGCGGGCGGGAACGGTTCTCGTGACGTTCTCGTGACAAACGAACGAACGAACGAAGGTTCGGGGCCCACGATACGCGGTGAGGCGGAGGCGTACCTGCGCGTGCGCGCGCTGAGCGCGCCGGCGGCGCTCGTCGGCACCGTCGCCGTGGGCGCGTTCCGCGGTTTGCTGGATACCAAGACGCCGCTGTTGGTCTCCGGCGGCGCGAACCTGGTGAACCTCGCGCTGGACCCCATCTTGATCTTCGGGTTCGGGCCCGTGCCCGCGTTCGGGGTGGCGGGCGCGGCCGCGGCGACCACCGCCGCGGAGTGGATCGCCGCAGCCGCCTTCTGGGCGCTGCTGGTCCGCGAGGGGCTCCTGCCGCGCGCGTTCGCGGCGGAGGAAAAAACGACGGGGAACGAAAAAACCGCGACGGACGGCGCGAGGCTCGGAAGACGCGACTCGGAAGTCGCGGCAGTCGCGTCGCACGCCGCGCCGACACCCCCGAGCGGCGTTCGCGGCTGGGCGGCGGCGCTCAAGCCTCTGGCGGCGGGGTCGGCGTCTCAGCTGGCGCGGACGCTCTTGCTCCAAGCCGTGCTGGTGCGCGCCACCGCCGAGGCGGCGGGCGCCGGCGCGGCGGGCGCACACCAGATCTGCATACAGGTCTGGTGGGTCACGCTCTTCGCGCTGGACGCGCTCGCGGTCGCCGCGCAGTCGCTCGTCGCCGCCAGCCTGGGCGCGGGGGACGTGCCCGGCGCGCGGCGCGCCGCGGACAGGAGCCTGTCCTGGGCGCTCGCCGCGGGCACCGCGGTGGGCGTCGGTCTGCTCGCCGCGGGCCCGGCGGTTCCGGGGCTCTTCACGGACGACGCCGCGTTGGCGCGTTCGGCGGCGCCTTCGCTCACCTCGGTCGCGCTGCTTCAGCCGCTGAACGCCGCGGTGTTCGTGGGCGACGGAGTGCTGCAGGGCGCCGCCGACTTCGAGTACCTCGCCGTCGCCATGGCCGCTGCCGCGACGCCCGCGCTCGTCTCGCTGAGCGTCGTCGGCGGCGCCACCGCCGCCGACGTCGCGGCGGGCGCCGGCGCGGCGGCGACGTCGGCGGCGGCGCTGGAGGGCGTCTGGCGCTCCATGGCGCTCCTGCAGCTCGGGCGCGCGGCGACGCTCTCGTGGCGGTACTGGGGGAAAGAGGGGCCGGTCGCCGTCGGGGGGGGGGAGGGGGAGAAGGGAAAGGCGGAGGAGAAGGAAAAGGAAACGTAGGGAGACTCCTGGTAGTCTAGTAGGAATACTACCTGGTACTTATTTTTTACGCGCGCGCGTCTATCTTATGTACATACGCGAACTTCGTGTTTTGGTCCTACGAGCGCTTCACGCCCCCGCCCATCTCTCCCTGACACGTCCCCGACACAACGCGCCTCGTCTACGGCACGACACTCCCCGGCGCGGGCCCCGCGCCCACCGTGAGGTCGTCGTAGATGTTCGTGCTGCACTGGTCGCAGTACACGTGCGGACGCTTTGCTTTGCCGCAGTCGCGACACCGCTGCACGTCTGTCACGAAGTCTATGCGCTTGAACTGGTTTCGTCGCTTGCGCCGCGACGGCGTCACCTTGCGCTTGGGCACCGCCATGAGCGCGAACGGTCCGTCCGGGGTAGTCGCGTCGCCCTCCTCGCCCCAGCGGTGCTCGGGAACCGCGAACTCGGGCGCGACCGACGCCGACTCCGGATGGGGGCGCGCCGTCGGCCGACAGATCGAGTCGCCCACCATGCTCCCCGACGCGCCGGCGGTGGGGAGGATCAACGTGCGGGTCCAACGCGCCGTCGAGGGGGGGGGGACGCTCGCGCACACGCCGGCGGCGCGCGCGACGCGTCGCGTCACGGAGAGCATCATCTCACTGCGCGCACACGAGTGCGCGGGCCGATCCAAACCTACCCCCTAGTCGACGTGAAGAAGTCGGCGCTCTTGAAAATCAGTGAACTGCGCACTGAGTTCGGGTGAATAATCTCGTGAACGAATTTTTCAGACTCCTCTCGCATACAAGTACGACGTCTCGCCTCGCGATGACTGGCACGCTACGAGCGAATCAGCGTCCAAGATCTTCAACGCTGATTCCTCCATATCTCCTCGGCGACCTGTTCCATTCCGATCCCCGCCCGTCCCGCACTCCTCGCGACGCCAGCGGGACGATGGCGACTTCGATGGCGACGTCGCGAGGTCTGGGATGTGTCTCGACCTTCGCGGGATCCTCGTGCGTTCGGCGGCCCGCCGCGGCGCGCCGCGCCGGCACGGTCGCGCGACGCGCGGAGGCGAGAAGCGGCATCGCGTCGCCCCTGGTGGGAACCGGCGTGCGCGCGCGTCGCCGCGGGCGCCCCTCGGTGGCGCCCGTCGCCGCGCTCGGCTCTGACGCCGCGGACGCGCTCGCGAGTCTCGCGCCGCACGCCGACGCCGCGGCGACGCTCGCCGCCGCGCGCGTCGCCGAGCTCGCGGACGCCGCGGCGGCGCTGGACGCGTCCGCGTTCGATGCCGCCTCGGGCGCCTCCTCCTTCGCGGACGCGCTGGACGCGGTGTCCGGCGCCGCGTCCGACGCCGCGGAGGAGACGGGCGCGCAGCGCATGGAGGGCATCTTGAGCCCCATCTCCGACCGCCTGGAGGCGTTCGTGCTGGGCACGCAGGCGCTTTTCGTGAAGCAGGGCGTGCCGTACCCCCTGGGCAGCTCCATCATCTTCACCACCTTCGTGGTGAAGGCGCTGACGTACCCGTTCACGAAGAGCCAGGTGGAGGCGACGCTGAACATCCAGAACCTCGCGCCGCAGACGGACGCGGTGCGGGAGAAGTACAAGGACGACCCGGAGCGCATGAACGTCGAGATCAACCGTCTGTACGAGGAGAACCAGGTGAGCCCGTTGGCGGGGTGCGTGCCCATCTTACTCACGCTGCCGGTGGTTTGGGGGCTGTACCGCGCGTTCAACAACGCGAGCATCGACGGATCGTTCGACGAGCCGTGGTTCTTCATCCCATCGCTCGCGGGGCCCTCGCCGGACCGAACGCTCGCGTGGCTCCTGCCGCTGGACGAAAACTACGCGCCCCCCATCGGGTGGCACGACGCGGGTCTGTACCTCATCGTCCCGGTGCTCACCGTGCTGTCGCAGTACGTCTCGATGGAGATCTTAAAGCCGCCCAAAGACGTCAACAAAGACCCGGACGCGCCCGACCCCAACGACAGCGTTTTGCTGCAGCTCCTGCCGCTGTTCATCGGCTACGTCTCGCTCACCGTGCCCGCGGGCCTGACGCTGTACTGGCTATTCAACAACGTGTTCACCACCGCCACGCAGGTGTACCTGCGCCAGGGCGGCGGCGCCGTCGCCAAGATCGAGAAGAGCGCGGACGTCGTCGTCAAGGTGCCGCTGGGGTGCGCCGTCGTGGACGTCGCCACCATGCAGACGCACCCGCGCGACAAAACGTACGAAGGGCCGTACGTCATCTACGGCGACGAGGGATCAGAGGTTTCTGAAGACGACACTGAAAACATGAGCTCCTCCGCCGAGAGCATCGCGCGCGCGGCCGCGAGCTCCGGCGGCGCGTTCTACACGACGCCCGAGGAGCGCGAGGCGGCGACGGCGAAGTGGGCCGCTCTGCTCGCCAGCCGCGGGACGCGCGCGCGCAACCCCGCGGACCGCGAGATGGCGAGCGTCGCGGAGCTCGAGGCGGTCATCGCGGAGCTCGAAGCGGAGGGGCTCAAAGAGGAGGCGCGGGAGGTGGCGGTCGCCTTGCGCGAGCTCAACGCGATGGGGGGCGACGACGCGCTCGCCGCGCTCGTCGAGGGGGGGGAGAAGATGCGCGCCGAGGAGGAGGCGCGCGCCATGCGCGAAGCCGTCGGCGCCGCCGAGGAGGACGAAACGGGGGGCCTGCCCACCATGGAGGAGCTCGAGCGCGCGGTGATCGCACCGGAGAAGTGACGTAAAACACGCGCGCGCGTTGTCGTCTCGAGAGTATCGCTTTAACAGCGCGGCGGGCGACGTCGCGACGATCGTCGCGGCGCGCGGCTGGCTCCATAACCTCGTGTCTCTTTTCCTCGTTCGTCGGACTGAATTCGCGTGACCGTCGACGGAGAAACGAACGCGAGACGCGTGCGCGGTCAACGCGAAGTTGCAGACTGGAAACCTGATCTTTCACGCGTTTCGGGAAATACCACATTTCGGCCGGCGGTCCACGCACGAGATCACTCGGAGACGCGCGCACACGCACCCACGCGGCCACGAGCGCTCGGTTCCGCGTTCGTTCGACGTCTCGCTCGCCCTCGGCTCCGCCTCGTGCGTCTCAAGCGCGGCTTCGCCCGGCGCGCGCCGCCCCAGGAGGGGAACGCTTCCGAGAATTGGATCTTCCGGGACGATTCCCAACCGTAATCGCGCGGAGCCCTCGTACCTCCCCGCCCGCGCCTGAAGCCCTGAGGGCGCGCGCACCATGGACCCCTCGGGCGTTTCTTGGAACGAGGACCTGCAGCGGTACGAGCGCCAGAGGCGCCAGGACCCCGGCCCGACGCCCGACCCCAACCCCCGTGTCGGCCCGATGCAGGATTTAGACCCGTACCGCGGCCGATTCGGCGCGCCAAACACGGTGGCGCTTCACGAGCGCGCGCGCGCCGATGCTCCCGACGCGACGCCCGGCCGGCACACGCTGCGCAACGAGTGGCACGATCCTGACCGGCACAAAGCCGATCTGGAGAACCAGCGCGCTTCAGACGCGAGGACGGCTCGCAAACCCGTCCCGGGCGCCGGACCGTACACCGGCGGGCTCCGCGCCCCCCCCGTGGGCGTGAACAACCGCTCCGCGCGCGAACATCTGTTCGACACCATGCAGCACGTGGGCGCCGCGGGCGCGCGCACGTTTGGTTTGGACCCCGTGGACCGGAACCACCCCGACGAGTGGCTGGGTAACAAGCAGTACAATCCGAACCGGGGGCGCAAGCAGGACTTCAACCGGAGCACGAGGGACAAGGGGTGCCGGCTGGACGACGGCCGCCGCGATCTGTTCACCGTCTTGCAACCCGAGGGCCGAGCGAAGGACCCCGAGGACCGCGCGGAGGATAACTGGCTGGGCAACATGGGCAACCGCCCGTCCATGGGCCGCTCGAAGGCCACGGAGGGCATGTACGTGCCCACGACGCACCGCGGGCGGCGCGACCTGTTCGCGGTCATCTCGGGAAGGAACCCCGACGAGGATGACCGCTCGCAGGACCAGTGGCTGGGGAACATGGCGAACGACCCGGCGCGGCAGAAGGCGAGACCGGACCGCGTGGAGGACGAGCTGGGCGTCGGTCTGCGGAAGGTGAAGACGTCCACGAAGGAGTGGGGGCAGCCGCAGCGGGTCACCATCCTGGAGGGGCCCGGGCAGCTCGATCCGCTGATCCGGCCGGACCTGCACCCGGAAGAGGACTTCACCGACCCCGACCTGCGGCGCGGGCCGAAGAAAGTGGAGCCGCCGCCCGCCCCGAGCGGACGCGTGGACTTCTACCCGGTGATCAACCAGGACCCGAACCTGAAGGACGACTTCGGGCCGAGGCGGCGCATGTACGTCAAGGAGCCGGGAAGCGACACGGACCCGGGGAAGGGCTCCATGCTGATGTACTCCAACGAGTACTGCTCCACCCTGAACAGGCGAGGCGTCATGTGAACGCGTTCCCTCCGCGCGCGGGCGGAACCCGTCAGGAACGAAGGCGCGCGCGTTTTTCGCGCGAAAAGTCGGCGGCGCGTACGACGCGTCGCGACGCGTAAAGAGAGACGTATGTGTAGTCTATGTATTAAAGAAACGACACGAAACGACGTACGTCACGAAACCAATCGCCGACACTTGAAATACAGACACGCGCGCGTTCGTTCGTGTCGTCGATCATCCAGCGCGCACGAAGACGTACGCCTTGAAGTTTTGCCCGCCCGTCGTGCGCATCGTGAGCGACGCCACCTCCGCGAACCGCGCGGAGAGCCCCAGGCGTTTCCAACGCTCGGCGCGCTGGTACGAGACCATCACCTTCGTCTTCTCGCTCGCGTTGAGCTGCGCGGCGAGCATCTCCGTGGTGGGGTCGCTGAACACCTTGTCGTACATGTACACGTGCGAGAACGGAAACGCGCCCAGCTTCGTGGCGTCGCCGCGCGTCAGCCGCGTCGCCGCCGGGTCGCGCAACAACGCCAGCGCCTCCGGCGTCACAAAGGCGTGCTTTCCCGAGCGCAGCTCCCGCAACGCGTCGCTCGCCATGGCGGCTCGGCCGGCGACGTACTCGATGCCCGCCGCCTCGGCGACGCGCGCGGAGAGCCGTGCGTGAAGCACCACCTTGCCGTACCCCGAGCCGACGTCGATGAACGACGAGGAGGGCGTCAAATTCGCGTCGGCGGCGCGGAAGTTCCGCGCCGCCGCGGCGGCGGCGGCCGGCGCGCCGCCGCGGCGACGCGGAGTCTTCGCCGCGCCCCCCGCCCCGGCGCTCGCCGCGAGTCGCTCCACCTCCGGGTGGCTTCCGAGGGTCTTGAGGAACGCCAGGAGTCGCTCGATGGATCCCTCGGTCATCTCGCCGTATCCCTCGCTGGACGCGTTGGGGTCCTCGTCAATACTCGCTTCCGGCGCTTCCGAGACGGAGAGATCCGCGATGCGAGAGTTCGCGGCGCCGCGCTCGTCTCGCTTTTGCGGCGTCGGCGGCGACGTCGCGCTTAAGGCGCCCGTCGACGCGCGGCGCGCGCGCGGGCCCTCCACGAGCCAATCCGAGGTGAGCCCCCAGTTTAGGAACGTCTTCTTATCCACGTACCGATACACGCCCTGTGACGGTTGTGACGGTTGTTCGGTGTTTCGCGCGGCATAGGTCAGCGGCGGCGGCGGAATCGGGATGTCGTATTTACTCGTATTTACTCTCGGTGGGTGTATGGCGCGCGCGTGACGCGCGCTTTCGATCGCGCGCGCAATTCGCGGACGGGACTCGGGCGCGGCGACGTACCTTGATCACGGGATCGACGTAGACGGTGTTAGCGAACGCCGCGACTGGGTGTTTGCAGGGTGAGCCGGTGGGGGTGGTGGCCGCGGCGTCCGCGGGCGGCTTCGCCGCCTGCGTCTCACGCGCGGCGCTGGCTTTTCGCTTTCTGCTCCGGAACGCCATCGTGTGGCGCGAATCGGCGAGATCGGTGGCGGGCGGCGCGGACGCGAAGCGCGGCGATGCGGTCGAGACGCGGCGCGATCGCGAGATGGCGAGACACGCGCGACGGTGGGGTACCGCTGCACGAAGTGGGCCGACGGGTCGACGCGCGCGCGAGACTGACCGCGAACGGGGCGTGGCGGTTCGCAATGCCGATTTCGGTTTCGACGAGGGACCCGTCTCGTTCCCGCCGAAACGTTTCCGATACGTACACGTCTGTGCGCGAGCGAGACGAGACGACGAGACGACGAGACGACGACGACGACGCCGAGCGCGTCCGCGCTCGCCGCACGCTCGGTCCCTTGAGAGAATCGTGATACACACAACACCACCTATACGATGATGCACGCACGCCGCGCGTCTCGTTATGACGCCGCCCTTCGTCGCCTCAGCGTCCGTACGGCGCGGGGTCCCCGTCGAAGGGCACCATCCGGTCCACGGTGGGCTCCGCCAGCAGCGCCTCCGGCGGGACGTACGGCGGCGGGCGCGACGCGAGTTGGTCGCCGCCGTGGATGAAGTCGCTGCCCATCAGCAGGTACGTGCCCACGAACAGCACGGAGAACACCGCGATGAGCGGCCCGAACGATATGAACGACGTGAACCCCAGCTTCAGAAGCTCGCCGGCGCGCGTCGGGAAGCCCTCCAGGCCCTCGTTTTGCAGCGCGCGCGATTTCCTCAACTGCTCCGTCTCCACGCCTCGCGCGCCATCGTCCCGCGCGAACCGAGGCGCGGCGTCGCCCGGCTCGCCCCAGCGGTCGCCGCCGGCGTCGTCGCCGGCGCTCTCGCGCGCGCTACCGCCGCTCTCGACCGCCTGGCGACGTTTCAGCTCCTCCGCGAACGAGGAGGACAGACCGTCCTCGGCGGGCGCGTCGTCGTCCCCGGGCGTCGCCGCGCACCGCGTCGACGTCGTGGATCTGAAGCGCACCTCGAGGCCGACTCGTTTCTCGAGGGGGCGACGCACCGCGGACGCGATGCTCGCCGCGCAGCGCGCGGGGGGCGCGGCACCCGCGCGCGACGCGCGGACCACGGCTCGCGCGGGAACGGTGATCGCGAACGCCATGTCGCTTCCGAAGAGGTCCACGCCGGGAGTCGCGCGCCGAGGAGTGACGCCCCGGTTCGCGATAGCGAGACAGCTGGCGGGACGACTCCTCGTGATTTGAGCCCCCGGTCGCGCGTCGTGCCGGTCGGAACTCGGTGCAAACTTCAGGCGCCCTTTTTTGGCAAGTCGCCGCGTCCGTCGTCAGAGCGAGACGCGCGCGTTCCGCGTGAGCTTTCGCGGCGCCATGGAGACCGACTCGACGCAGCAGATCAAGAACAGCCGCGCGGCCGTGGCGCAGGCGATTCACGCCAGGGGCGGTAAGCTCGCGGCTTCGGCGGGACGGTCCAACATGCCTTTCGCCACGCACCAGGCCGCGTTACAGGCGCTGGCGAACGGCGAGCCGGTGCCGTACCCCGCGTCGCTGCGGATCGTCGTGCACGAGGGCGACCGCGCCCCGCAGGGAGAGGGCAAGGAGGAGAAGAAACCGCCGGGGTACTCGCGGAACACCTCGGGGGGGTTCTTCACGTCGTGAGGCGTCGGGCAGTGATGAGGGAGCGCGTGTGCCGCTTCGGGAATTCTGCCGATCGGGCGGACGGCTCGAGCGTCGCCGCGTGTGTAAAGTAACGGTGATTAATATGAAGAACGCGACATATACGCCGCGTGGTATTCTTTGGTGTCTCGCCCCACCACGCGCGTGGTCGTCCGTACCACTGTATCGAACACGGCTCTCCGCGACGCTCCAAAACACAAAACACCTCGCTCGTCGCTACGGCTCGAGGATGATCTTCCCTCGCGTCTCTCCCGCGTCGTGCGCGCGGTGCGCGTCGGCGGCGTCGTCGAGTCGCATCGCGACGACGTTCGGCGGCGTCAGTTCCCCCGCCTCGGCGTACTCGCCGATGCGGCGCATCGCCTCGGCGTCCTGCCGCATGACACTCCACAAATACGACACGTCCTCGTTGACTCGAAACAGCACCTTCTTCCGAGCGAGCTCGGCCGCCGCGAGCGCGGCGCCGCGCGCCGCCCCGCGCTCGCCCACCAGGCGGGCCAAGTCGCCGTGCGCGGTGACGAGCCGCCCGCGCCCGCGCCGCAACAGACGCGCCAGGCGCTTCTCGCTTCTCGCGTCTCCCACCAGGTCCAGCGCGACATCGAACGGGGCCCACGCGTGGTGCGCGGCCGCGGCAGCCAGGGAACGCAAGGGAACGTTCGCGTTCGCGTCGGAAGCCGCGTCGGGAGCCGTGTCGTTCGGATCGTCGTACGTCCACAGATTGGCGTTTGGGATGTTCGGGACGTTTTTCCGTACGCGCGCGCGGCTGCGCGCGCCGACCGAACCCGCCACCGCCGCCGCGCCGCGCGCGTACGCGAGCTGCGCGGCGAGGCCGCCCACGGTGGACCCGAGCCCGTGCACGAGGAGCCGCTCGCCCGGTCTCAAGTCCGCGTCCGCGAACAGCGCGCGCCACGCGGTGAGCGCGGCGAACGGCACCGCCGCGGCTTGCGCGTGCGTCCACGCGCGCGGTTTCGGCGCGAGGTGCGCCTCGCGCACGGCGACGAACTCGGCGTGCGCGCCCCTCGGCGCCAACGGGGAGAGCGCGCCGAACACCTGCGCGCCGAGAGGGAACGACCGCGCGCTGTCCCCGCGCGCCACCACCTCGCCGCTGACGTCCCGGCCGAGGATCAGCGGCAGCATCGGCGCGTACAGCGCGCGCGCGTACCCCGCGCGCACGCGCGCGTCCAGCGGGCTCACGGAAGCCGCGGCGACGCGCACCAGGACCTCATCGGGCGCGAGTCGCGGGACGGGCACGTCCTTGGCGACGCGCACCACCTCGGGGCCACCGAACGCGCGGACCACCGCCGCGCGCATCGTCGAGGGGACCCGACCCGCCATGACCGCGCGACTCGTCCGCGAGCGCGGGCGCGAGTGCGGTGCCAGTAGCAGCGGGATCCGAGAAAAACGACGACGACGACGGAGCACTCACCACTCTTTAGGGGACGCAGTTCACAGGTGAGTTTTGGTGGGATTTAATCTAATCGCTCGTGTGCCGATATAGGATATTAGCTACGCGGTCGCCGCTCACCACCCGCCCCCCCGCTCCCACTGGTAGCAGTCCTCCTTGGGCTTCTTCCCGCGGTCCAGCACGTCCCGGATTGCCGCCAAGTCGCTGTCGTCCAGTTGGAAGGAAAACAACGCGCGGTGGTCGTCCACGTGCGTCGCGTTGCGCGCGCCCAAAATCACCGCCGGCACGACGGGGGACTGGAGCGTCCACCGCGCGGCGACGTTGGCGATCGAAACCCCACCGTGCTTGTCCCCGATTGTTTTTAACACACCGAGCAGGGATTGGAACCAGGCGTACCCGCCCGCGTACCCGAGCACGGAGGCGTACTTACGCTTGGAGCTCGTGTCCAAAACGACGTCCTCGCCGGGAAGCGCGAGAAATTTGTCGCTGAGTAACCCGCCGGCGACGACGCCGTACGGCAAAAGCGCCACGCCGTTTTTCTCGCAGTACTCCACCATCACTCGCTCTGGTCTGCGGTCGAGTAACGAGAACTGAATTTGGTTGGACGAAATCTCCGCGCCCGCGTCGATCATCTCCGCCATGCGCTTAGTGTCGAAATTAGTCAAACCCACGGCGCCGATCGTACCCGCGTGTTTCGCCTCCGTCAAAAACAGCGCGGCGTCCACGTAGCGTTTCTGGCCGTAGTCGTTCCAGTACATCTGCACCAGGTCCAACGTGTCCACGCCCAAACGTCGCTTGGGCAGATCCAGCTTCTGATTCACCCAGTCCGAGGTCATGTTGCTCTGCTCCCGCCCGACGCAGCACATCTTCGTGAAGAGCTGTACCTCGTCGCGCCGCACGAACCCCTCGCGCAGCGCCTCGCCGATGACGAGCTCGCTCGGACCGTAGCCGCACGCCTCGGGGCCCGTGTCGAACGTCGTCACGCCGGCGGCGACGAACGGCGCGAAATCCTCCACCGCGGCAGTGCCAGACGTGCGGTCCGTCGCGGCGTCGCCGCGATGGCCGCCGCTCAGTTGCCAGCACCCCTTGATGACGCGCGAGGGCGCCAGATCCCGCGTGTGCTTCAGCGGCGACGACGCGCGAGGCACCGAGGGGAGATCCGCGGCGGAGGCGACTTGGTCGAAGGGGAACCGCGACCCGGGGAGCACGACGCCGCGGGAGGCGGGAGGCTCGTCGTTCGCAGACACGCCGGCCGCGAGCCCGGCCGCGGTGGAGAGCACGGCTCGACGCGTGATCTCAGCGGGCGAAGCGCGCGGGGTCTCGTCCGAGGAGGCGCGCGCGATGACTCGGCGAGGCGATGTGCCCTTTTCCGAGACGGGGCGCGCGTCGCGACGGCGACGCGTCGCGAGCGCGTGAGCGGGAACGGTCGCGACTGAGGCGGCAAACATCGCGGGGTTCGAGCGAGAGCGACGCGGTCGCGGGTCGGTGCCTCTGTGCGTGGGGGGAGTGGCATACGTCGATTGTTGATTGTTACCCTATCTTTCGTGGCTTACGTGCGCTTGTCATGAAAAGGTGAAATTGTAGACAGAGCCACCTCCACGCTTCAGAATGGGGCCCACGCCTTGGTGGGAAGCGCCCGCGGCGGTGGTGGTGGCGGGACCGAAGGCCAAAAGAACGGCGCCGGTCGACCAAGACACGGGAGGGGAATCGTCGAGCGGGGCGTTCGGGTGCGATGTCCGAGACTTTGACGGTCGGCGAAAGCGTTCGAGCACGCCGGCGCCGCAGATGATTGGGATGACCTGCTCTTCCCCGAGCGCGCTTCCGGACACCGCGGCGTTGGAAGCGGCGTTGGCGCAGTGCCCTCGCCTGGTGGTCAACGTAACCGCGACTTGGTGCGCGCCTTGCGTGCGGTTTCACCCGAAATACGTGGATATGTCAGCTGCCTTTCCGGATGTCGCCTTCGTCAGCGTCGACATAGACACACTCGAAGACGCCATCCTCGCCCGAATACACATCGAAACCGTGCCGTCGTTTCTCTTCTTCCGCGACGGGAAGGAGGTGGCGCGGCTCGTTGGGGTCGCGCATAAGCGTCCGGCGAAGCCCATCGCTGCGGCGATACGAGAGAATCTCTTGTCGAAGCGTCGGGATGTCAGGAGGCACGGAGGGGGGCGGGGACATCGACGGGCGTAGTCTTGAAACGAGAAAACGACG
>Ga0181561_10002687_pt1 | contig 15674 bp, 7 predicted proteins | sample 011ome_19_FD_133760 | JGI IMG/M metagenome (GOLD analysis project Ga0181561, IMG submission 133760) | Coastal salt marsh microbial communities from the Groves Creek Marsh, Skidaway Island, Georgia - 011510BT metaG (megahit assembly) | ecosystem: Environmental > Aquatic > Marine > Intertidal zone...
ACGGGGACGGGGACGGGTCGACGACGCCGCTCGCGCGCCTACGCTCCTCCTCCTCCCGCCTCGACCGCTCCAACGTCTCGCGGAGCACTCTCGCCTCGCCGGGGGGCACGCTCTCGAGGTCGACGCCGACGTCCCCGCGCGGGGTCTCGGACGCCGCGAGCGCGCGCGCGAGGTCGGCTTCGTAATCGCCGGAGGAGAGCCGCTCGAGCTCGAACGGCGGCGGCGGCGGCGGCGGCGGCGACGACGACGACGACGACGGTTGACGTTCCGTCTTCCACTCGGTCGCGCGCCCCGACGCCGACCGCGCCGACATCGCGCGTCGGCACGCCTCGGACACCTCCGCGAAGGCGTCCGCTGAATTCGCGCGCGTCGCCGTCGCCGTCGCGCTCGCCGTCGCGAGCTCGCGCCACTCGTCCGCGCAGTCGCGAAGGACGCTCAGGACGCCGTCGTGTCTCGAGTGCGTCTCCACGACGCCCAGGAACCGCGCGATCCACGCGTCCGAGGACAGCGCGTCGAGCAGAGACGCGCCGACGCCTCGCGCGTCCAGGAAGTTCGCGATCGACTCGCGGAGCACCGTCAGCGCGGTCGACGCCTCGGTTTCGCCGCGGCCGGAGGCGAGCGCGGTCGCGACGGCCTCGAGCGCGGGCTCGGTCGCGCTGAGGGGACGGAGCGCGGGGGACGACGCGGGATGGATGGGGGATAGGGGGCGGGTGATGAGGAAGGGATCACGGGGGAGATGTTGACAACTGACGTTCGCGTTCTCGAGGGACTTCCCAGGCGCGACGCGCGCCGCGCGCGCGCGGGGGGAGGACGCACCACGCGCCGCCGTCCGCGAGCGCGTCCGCGAACGCGATGACCGCCTCCACGGTGTCGCTTCGTCTCAGCGCGGACGCGAACGCGTCCGCGGCGGGACGCGCCATCCCGCCCCGCGGGCGCGGCGCGGCCGTGCTCTGCCGCGACGGCGACAGGTGGACGCCGAGCGTCCGCCGACGCGCGCGCGAAGCGACGCGGCTGCCGCGTCAGCTCTCGATCAGCGGAGATTCGCGTCGGTCAGCTGGGAGAAGTGCCGGTCAGTTTGACCGGCTGGCTCGATCGTGGAGTGCGATGAAACTCATACTCCAGGCTCAACGTTACTCGTTTTTAATTAACCGGGATAAGCTGGCCGTTGGGAAAACGACCCGACGGACGCTCCGCGCGATCGAGCCGCGCACACGGCGCACGGCGCCGCACGCACACCGCCCGATCCGCGCGAAGACGCTCGACAGCTTTATCGTCGAGTTTCGAATCGCGCGAGACGCACGGGACGCCGTCCGCGCGCGGTCGATCGACGCGCGGAAAGGAATAAATTCTCATCGATCCGCGCGCCTTTTTGCGCGATCGATCAAATCAATAGGGTAACCCCAGCCGACACCGACCATGGGGGGCTTCGTCGAGAGAACCGCGAAGGAGAAGGAGTACGTCCCCGCTGCCGCGGACGCGCTCGTCGCGATGGTCTCCGGCTGCGCCGCCGCGGTCGCGGTGGCGCCGTTCCTGATGTGCGTCGACCGAGGCGTCGTCGCCGCGGCCGCGGGGACCGCCCCCGGGGGCTCGCTCTTCCGCGCCATCGCGTCCGTCGCCGGGGAGTTCGTCACGAAGCCGAAGATCGCGTTCACGTCCCCGGCGCTGTGGATGGTCGCCGGCGTGTACGGCGGGACGTACTTCGCGAAGAACGTCAGCGACGTCGTCATCGAGCGCACCGGCGTCGGCGGCTCCCCGATCGCGCAGGCTGGCAAATTCGCGGTCGTCACGTCCACGAACATGGGCGGGTCCATCCTCAAGGACGCCGCGTTCGCGAAGCTCTTCGGCGCGGGCGCCGCCGCGACCGGCGCGCCGCCCGTCGTCCCCCTCGCGTCCTACGCGCTCTTCGCTCTCAGAGATTGCCTCACCATCGGCGGCGCGTTCTTCGTTCCGGACGTCATGCGCGATGCGCTCGTCGCGAGCGGGAACGTGCGCGATGCCGCCGCCGGCGCCGCCGCGCAGCTCGCGTCCCCGCCGCTGATGCAGGTGGTCTGCACGCCGATGCATCTGCTCGCGCTGAACTTCGTGAACGCGCCGGGGGCGACCGCGGCGGCGAGGATGGCGGTGATGAAGAAGTCCACGCCCGCGGCGTTGCTCGCGCGGTCGCTGCGGATGCTACCCGCGTACGGCGTCGGCGGCATCTTGAACACGTCGTTGACGTTACAGGGGAGGAGGGCGGTCGCGGAGCACTTTCTGAAGAGACGGGACGGGTGGGCGAGCGAGAAGGTGAAGCGCGCGTGGGGCGCGCGATTGGGCGCGTCCGTATTGGGCGCGAAGGGGACGAAGGGGAGCGGCGGCGGCGACGACGCGAAGGCGAAGCGGCGGGGCGCTCGATTCGCGTTGTTGTCGCGCGCGCACGTCGAGGCGCGGACGCGAAGCGCGCCGCCGCCGGCTGAGGCTGCCGCGACGACGACGACGACGACGCTGGGACGGTTCCGCAAGGTGACCGGCGGCGGCGCGAAGGTTAAGGGAGGGGACGGGCGGGCGCGGCGGCGATTCGCGATCGGCAGGTTCGGGACGGCGCGCGGCGGCGACAAAGCGGCGACGGCGGCGGCGGCGTGACGGCGGCCCCGCCGCGCGCGTCGCAGCGCGCGCGCCACCGTGTTATAGAGCAGCGCGATCTTCAACTTGCGAGTTGAAGACGATTAGAGAGAGAGAGAGAGGCTTTGTGGTAAAGACCGAGCCGTCCTCTCCTGTCCGCGCCCGCTCGCAGCCTTTCCAATCTGTTTTGTCCAGAGGCGCGGGCGACGACGCTGATCTCGGTTCGGAAAAGTGACGCGTCAGCGCAGCGTCCGCCCGGCGGACAACTGTCAGCGCGTGACGAAGGGTCAGCAGTAACGTCGCCGCACACCGGCGGCCGATCGCGAGCGCGTCATGGGCGGCGGCGGACCCGCGTCGTTCACGCCGAGGACTCCGGAGCAGCGCGCGCGCGTCAGCGGAATCGTCGACGGCGCCGTCGCGGTGGTGAGCGGGATCGGCGCCGCGGCCGCGGTGTCGCCGTTTCTCGCGACCGTCGATCGCGCGGTCGTCGCGGCGGCCGCCGGGAACGGCGGCGTGTTCCGCCACATCGCGCGCGGCTTCGCGGAGTTCGTCACCAAGCCGAGAGCCGCGTTCACGTCCCCCGCGCTCGGGATGGTCGTCGGCGTGTACGGCCTCACCTACGCGGCCGCGAACGTCAGCGACGTCGTCGGCGAGCGACGCGCGAACGCGTCGGACGCGTCCAAAGCCGCGGGCAAGTTCGCCGCGACGACGGGCGCGAACATGGGCGCGGGCGTGATGAAGGACGCCGCGTTCGCGCGCATGTTCGGCGCCGCCGCGGGCGCCGCCGCGGGCGCCGCCGCGACCGGCGCGCCGCTGACGGTCCCGGCCGCGTCCTACGCGCTCTTCGCCGTCCGAGATTCGCTCACCATCGGAGGCGCCTTCTTCGTCCCCGCCGCGTTGTCCGCGGCGCTCTCCGCGTCGGGGACGATCGAGAACCCCGCGAGCGCGAGCGCGCTCGCGCAGCTCGCGTCCCCGCCGCTGATGCAGGTGGTCTGCACGCCCCTGCATCTGCTCGCGCTGAACCTCGTGAACGCGCCGGGACCGAAGATCCCGTGGACGAAACGCGCCGCGTGGACGGCGACGGCGGCGCCCGCGGCGTTCGCCGCGCGGTCGCTGCGGATGCTCCCGGCGTACGGCGTCGGCGGCATCTTGAACGGGTACTTCGTCCGCAGAGGCCGCGAGCTCGCGCTCGCGGACGCGATGCGCGAGATCGAGGCCTCCGAGAGCGAGAGCGAGACCGGCGCCGGGTCGGAGGAAGCGCGGCAAAGGGGGCGGTGGGAGAGCGCGATCGAGGCGTTCGGCAGCGGCGAACGCTTGGACTCCTGGACGGGCGGCGAGGAGGGCGAGGCTGTCCTGCACACGCTCGCGCGGTACCTGTACGGCGACAACTCCGTGCATCCGATCGCGATGGCGAAGGAGACGTCGCTGCCGGAGATGACGTTCAGGTGGGAGCGGATGATACAGAACACGGTGCAGGCGCAGCTGGCGGACGCCGGCGGCGGGGACACGATCGGCGGGTGCATCGTCGCCGGCGGCGACGCCGAGGTTTCCGCGGCGCTGGACGCGCTCATCTCGCGCGCGAAGGTGGACGCGCGCGATGGTACGGTGAGCGTGCGCGAGATCGAGGGGTTGCTGACGCGGGAGAGGGACGAGAGCGGCGAGGGGTGGGCCGCGCGGGCGCTGAAAGGGGACGAGCGCGGCGCGGCGCGGTCGTCGCGCCGCGAATCGATTCGCGCGGCGGCGGCGGCGCGGGGGTTGGTGACGCGGACGACGGGCGCGGAGAACGGCGACGAGGACGCGCGCGTGGGGAGGGACGACATGCGGGCGCTATTGCGGAAGCGCGTGGGGATCAAGAGCGCGCGAGACGACGACTGACGGGCGACGCTCGCTCGAGTCGGAAGAGGGCTCATCTGAGGGCTAAAAGTTTTCAACGCGCTCGCTTCATTACGAACACGCAGTCGTCCTCGTCGCCCGCGACCGCTTTCCTCCCCCGCGCCCCCTCCCGCGTCAGCGCCTCCATCGTCCGCGCGGCTCGCACGACGCGCGTCTCGGCGTCTATGAACGTCGTCCTCCACACCCGCGTCGTGTCCTTAAACGTCTTCGCGAACGGCGAAAACGCGCCGTCGAAGAGCGTCACCGCGACGGCGTCGAACGTCACCGTCCACAGCTCGCCGCGGCTGTCGTTCATCACTGGCGCGAACGTCGCGACGAGGCGCGCGCCGAGCCAGTCGTTCGGTGGTATGGATAAAACGTTCACGTACGAGCCGTTTTCGAGGCTGATCTCCTGAAACGCCGTGCCTTTGAACGGCCCGAGCGATCCGTTGGACGGCGGTGGCGCGGTGGAGAAGACAACCTCCCAGCGTCCGTCGACGAGCGCCGAGTTGGCGGGATTCGACGTCGGGTTCAGCGCTTCCAGGGCGCGTATCTTCGCTTCGATCGCCGCGAGAGCGTCGTCGCTCGCGTCCAACCCTCTGTTCGCGTCGCGCATCGACTCGAACAGCTCTTCCTTCGCGGTGGATATCGAGCGCGCGTCCGCGGCGTCGACCGCCCATCTCGTCGAGGAGGCTGCGATCTGCTGGTGCCGTCCGCGCGCGTCTCCGTCTCCGTCTCCGTCTCCCCACCGCGCCGTCAGCCTCCGCGCGACGCGCGACGTCGCGGACGTCGACGCGGACGCGGACGCGGACGATCGCGAGCGCGCGAGCGACGCCGCGCGCGGCGTCGCGAGCGCGATGGACGTGGACGCCATGCCGACGTGAGGGACGCGCGGACGGGGATGACGGGGCGGGCGAAGTTTTCGCAGCAGCGTTGCTGTTCGCTCAAGGCCGTTGCGACGTCCGAGGGAATCAAATCCGGGGCGACAGCTCCGACGGGGGACGCACTCCCACGCGCGCGCATAGACGCCGCACGCGCGCGCGCGCGCAGGCATCGCGCGCGCCTAGACACGCGCGGTAGCCGGGCGCTCGACCGCGCGGGCGACGACGCCGGCGGCGTCGCGGGGGTCGATCGAGACGGCGGGGGAACGCGCGAAGACGAGGAAAAAGTCGTTCGCGAGGACGGACGACGCGCCGAGGACGCGATGCCGCTATCGAGCGGCCCCGCGTTCTCCGCGCTGAAGAAGACGCCGCCGAAGTCGACCGCGTACGGATCGCGACGCTCCGCGACGGTGCGATGGACGACGTCGCCGCTGCCGCCGCGAATGCGCGACGCGCCGTCGAACGAGAAGGTCACGTCGCGCGTCCCGTCGGACGCCGCGAGAGCCGCGGTCGCCGCGGCGCCCGCGGCGGGGAAGCCGTCCGGCGCGAGCGCCGCGGGCGCGGGCGCGGGCGCCGCGAGCAAAGGCGTGTCGTGGGCGCGGTTCGAGTCCATCCCGGGCGACGGCGACCGCGCCGCCGCGGGGGCGGCGTCGTCGTCCGCGAGATCGTCGACGCCGACGCCGACGCCGGCGCCGTCGAGAACGGCGACGGCGACGGGCGCGGGCGCTCCGGCGAAGAAGACGGCCACGCCCACGACGAAGAATAAAAATAAAACGCCCACGAAGCCGTCGTTAGCCGCCGCGGCGCCGTCGTTGACGACCCGGGGGAGGTCGGCCGCGATGGACGCGAAGACGACCCGGGCGAGACTGTCGACGGCGAAACCGTCGAAGTCGCCGACGCGAAAGCGAAGCACGTCGCCGTCGCCGCTCCCCCGCGTCGCGACGCTCGCGTCCGGAACCGGAACCTCCGCCGCGGTGAAACGCGCGAAATCGCCGGTGAAAGCGGCGGCGGGCTCGACGGCGTTCGGCGGGTTCCGACCCGTCGACGCGAACGCGACCGCGACGGCGTCGCCGCCGCGGTCGCCGAGGAAACGACCGACCGCGTCGCCCGAGTCGCCGACGCCGGGGACGCGCGTGCACGAAAACCACGTCCTTCGCGAGAAGCTGCTCATCGCGCAGGACGGGCGACGAAAGGCAGAGTTGAAAGCGGACCGCGCGGCGGAGAGGGTGAAGGTGATGCGCGCGATCCTGGACGAGCAAAACGCGCTGCTGTCGAGCGCGCCGGAGGTGATCGCGCGAGGCGGGCTCGACGCGTGGCGAAAGAGCGCGTCCGTCGCCGCTGCGAGTCGTTCTCTTCGCGCCGAACCGCAACCGCGCGCGACCGCCGACGACGCCGCCGCGGACGCCGCCTCCGCCTCCGATCCCGCCGTCGCCGCCGCGCACGCGGAGGCTATGGACGCGCTCGCGCGACGCATCGCCGAGCTCGAACGTGAACGCGACGACGCGTCGCGTCGAGCCGCCGACGCCGAGGAAGAGACGCGGACGCGCGACGACCACGCGCGCGCGCTCGACGTCGACATCGCCGCGCTGCGCGCGGACTGCGAGGCGGCGCGCGTCGCGGCGCGCGACGCGAGCGAGATGGCGAGGGTGGCGTCTGCGCGCGAGCGAGAGGCGCTCGACGCGGTCGCCGCGGAGACGGAACGCGCCGACGACGCGACGCGAGACATGGCGGCGTTGACGGAGCGCGCGGATCAACTCGCCGCGCAGCTCGAGGTGGCGTCGCTGCGCCTGGACACGCTCATCGCGGATAATAACAACGACGCGCACAGGCACGACGCGATCGGCGCGAACGGATCGACGAGGATCGACGAGGACGCTGAGGATGCTAAGGATACTAAGGACGCGTTGAGAGCCGGTCTCGCGGATCGCCTGCGCGCGGTGGAACGCGACCACGCGAGGATACGACGCGCGGCGACGGAGAAGGATGAGGAGGTCAGAAGAGCGCGAGAAGACGCGGAGACGTTCCGGTGCGCGGCGCTGCAGGCGGACGAGCGCCTTGACGCCCTGAGCGAGGAGCTCGGACGCGCGAGGGCGCTGTCGTCGTCCAACGCGGCGGACGCGGCTGCGAAAATGTCCGACGCGAATGAAGCCGCGGCGGCGGCGAACGCCGCCGCCGCGCGCGCCGCCGCCGCGTGCGCGGCGCTGAGGGACGAGAACGCCGCGCTCAACGCCGCGAGGGAGGCGGCCGAGCACGCGAGAGACGCGGCGGTCAACGAGACGTCGCGCCTCGCGCGTCAAGGCGCGGAGGCGGAGGCGGCGCGCCGACGCGACGTCGCCGCGAGCGCCGCCGACGCCGAGGCGCGCCGACGCCAATCCGAGAGCGACATCGCGCGCGCGCGCGAGGACGCGATGAAAGAGGCGCACGCGCGCGAGCGGGAGATACTCGACGCGTCCGCGCGCAGGGAAGCGACCGTGAGGGACGCCCTGGACGCGCGCGAGAGGGACATCATCGCGCGCGCGGAGAGCCGAGAGAGCGATTTAAAACGCTCCGTCGACCAGGTGATGAACGAACTCCGAACCGAAAAGGAGTCGCGCAAGGACGCGCAGATGCAGCACGCGCGCGCGAAAGCGTCCGAGGAGCGCGCCGTCGCGGACCTCCGCACCGCGCGCGCGGAGCTCGCGAGCGCGCTGTCGCGCCTCGCGGAGGCGGAGATCGAGACGGGACGCGCCAAGGGAGACGCCGCGTCGCTCACGGCGGCGCTCGACGCGGCGCGGAGCGAACTCCCGACGCTGCGCTCGGACGCGGTCGACGCGAAGCAGACCGCGGCGGCGGTGACCCGGGAGATCGCGGCGCTCGAGGCGACGCTGCGCGACGCGAAGCGCCACGCGGCGGAGGCGAGCGATCGGGCGACCGCGGCGGATCGCGCGAGGGACGCCGCGACGGACGCGGCGGCGGCGGCGGAGGCGACGCGGCGAGACGTCGAGAGGGACGCGAAGGCCAAGCTGGAGGCGTCCGCGCGCGCGCACGACGCGTCGATTCGCGCGGCGAACGACGCGGAGGCGCGCGCGCGCGTCGCGGAGGAGGCGCGCGACGCCGCGCGCGAGGAGGCGGCGGAGGCGAACGCGCGCGCGGAGGACCACGCGCGGCGGCGCGAGGACGCGACGGCGCTCGCCTCCGCCGCGCGCGACGAGGCGACCGCGGCGGTCGACGAGCTCGCGAGCCTCCGCGCCGAGCTCATCGACGCGAAGGAGAGCGAGGCGAAGGCTGCCGCCGCGGCGACGAGGGCGCTCGACGCCGCGGAGGAGGCGACGGCGCGCGTCGCGGCGATGGAGCGCGCGGGAGAGGCGGCGACGGAGAGACGGCTGACGTCGGAACGCGACGCGAAGGAGAAGAGCCGCGACGCGTCCGACGCGCGCGCGGAGCTCGAGCGCGAGCGCGCGGACAGAGCCGCGGCGTCTGTCGCGGCGTCGGAGGCGATCGCCGCGAGCGAGCGCGAGCGCGCGGTGCTCCGCGCGAAGCTCGAGGCGTGGGAGGCGCGCGCGGCGGACGCGGAGCGCCGCGCCGCGGAGGCGACGGAGGCGGCGGCGGCGGCGGCGGAGCGCGAACGCGACGCGCGCGCGAGAGAGACGCTCGCGTCGAAGCGCGCGACGGAGTTTGAATCGCGCGCGGACGCGTCCGCGAGCCGCGTCGTCGCGGCGGAAGCGGCGGCGGCGGTCGCGAAGGGCGCGCGCGACGCCGCGGAGGCCAAGGCGTCGAGCGCGGAGGCTGACGCGAGGCGCGCGGCGACGCGAGAAGCCGACGCCGCCGCCATCTCAGAGAAGCTCCGCGACGACGTCGCGAGGCTCGCCGCCGCCGCCTCCGCTGCGGACGCGCGCCTCGAGGCCGCCGCGAAGGAACGCGAGCAGCTCGCGGCGCGCGCGGCTGACGCGGAGAGCCGCGCGGCGGCCGCGGAGGCGACGGCGGCGGCGGTTCGGTCCGCGGAGGACGACGCGCGCGACCGCGCGGCGGCGGCGGTGGCGGCGGCGGAAAAGCACATCGCCGTCGCGCGCGCGGACGTCGAGGGCGCCCGCGCGCGGCTCGACGCGGCGACGCGCGCGAGGGAGGAGGCCGAGCGCGAGCGCGAGGCGCTGCGGGACGAGCTCGCGGGCGCGCGGAGAGAGCGCGCGGAGATGGCGGAGGCGATGGAGCGCGCCGAGGGACGCGAGAGCGACGCGACGCGCGACGTCGAGCGGCTCGCGAGAGAGCGCGCGGAGACGGCGGAGGCGACGGCGCGCGCGACGCGCGACGCTCGCGAGCTCCGCGACGCGCTCGAGTCCGCGTGTCGCGGGAGGGCGGACGCGGAGACGCGCCTCGCGAGGGCGGAAGCGGACGCGGTCGCCGCGAGGGCGGAGACGGAGCGGGCGCGGGCGACGGCGAGGGAGGGGGAGCGAGAAGCCGCGACGCTGCGCGGGGAACTCGCGGGCGCGCGCGCGGCGGCCGCGTCGACGTCCGCGCTGATCGAAGGTCAGGAGAAGCACATCGCGGACTTGAGGGACGAGCTGAAGAGCGCGCTGCGGGGGAAGAAGGCGCGGGGTGCGCGCGAGGCGCGGGCGCGCGCCGAGCGCGAACGCGAAGAGGAGGAGAAGGAGGCGGCGCGCGACGGCGGCGGCTTTGGCGGGTTCGGGCCAGTCTCCGACGCGGAACCGGCCGACGCCGACGCGACGCCGCCGCCGCCGCGGCCGCCGCCGACGACGACGACGCCGACGACGACGACGACGGCCGCGGTGGACTGGGCCGCGGCGTACGCGGACATCGACGAGACGTACGCGGCGCGAGAAGCCGCGGCGAAGGAGGCGCGCGACGCGTCCTCCTCGCCCGCCGCCGCCGCCGGCGACGCTTCTGCGAAGGTGAACTGGGAGGTCGCGTACGCGGACATCGAAAAGACGCGCAGGGAGCGCAGGGAGAAGATAACCGCGGCCGCGAACGCGGCTCGGAGCGAGGTCGAGGCGGCGACCCCCACGGGCGCGGTCGCCGGGAGCTTCGACGGCAGCGTCGCGAGCGGGTCCCCGCGCGAGTCGCCGATCGCGCCGTATCGGCCGGCGGCGGTGGACGCGGCGGATCCGACGCCGAGGTCCGACGCGGAGGAGAACGGCGCGTCGTCGAAGACCTCCGCCGCCGCCGCGGGGGCGGTCGTCGAGAGCGCGGAGGGCTCCGCGGCGCTGCTGGACGATTTGTTCCGCAAGCTCGTCGCGCTCGACGGCGACGACGCCGGCGAGCTCTTGTCGCCGACGCGAAACTAGGAAAATGATTAGCATCTAATAATGTATTCACGCGAAGGAAGGACACGTCGCAGCGGCACGAGGTCGCGGGGCGCTCGTTCGTTACATCGAATTAATTAAAACGCTCGAAATAATACCGTTACGAAATATGATAATACTCCGCCGCCGCGGCTCAATTTTATTCAGCCTTCTCATCAGCGGGCTTTTCGTACCCGTCGGACCCGCTCGTGAGATACTTCACGGCGTCGAACTTCTCCCCCTTCGCCTCGCGAATCAACCGCTGGAGCTCCTTCGGCTTCGCGATCTTCCCCGCGACGCCGATCTCCTCCCCCGGGTCGCCGCCGTCCTTCGGGATGACCCAAAGCGGCCACGCGTCCGTGTACCCCTCGCAAAACGCCGCCGGCTTCGTCACGTCCGCTCTCCCCGGGGTGTTCTGATACACGCCGTCCGGGAAGCACTCGACGTAGTTCACGTACTCCATCGCCTCCTTGCCGAGGATCTCCTTCTGCTTGTTGCAGTTCTCGCACCAGAACGCGCCGTACAGACGCGCGCCCGCGGCTTTCAGGGACTTGGCGACCTCGATCGCCTCCGCGCTGGACGCGGAGTCGACGACGTAAGGGGTGTACTCGACCGCGACCACCTTGTTCGGATCTCCCGCGACCGCGGCGGGGACCGGGCCGAGCGCGTTCGCCGCGACGACGGTCGCGAGCGACGCGAGCGACGCGCGCATCGCGTCGCGTCGCGTCATCGGCGACGCGCGGGACGCGGCGGCGGCGGCGGCGGCGGCGGCGGCGCGGTCCGCGGAGGAGGCGGAGACGACGATCGAGGCCGATCGCGATCGCATCTTCGACGCGAATGTGACGAGCGATCGCGAGGACGCCGCGACGGAGGTGGTCTTCGTCGTCTTGGCGCGCGCGGGCGCCGCGCGATCGACGCGCGCGGTCGAGGCGTTGACGGCGAGCGTGAGCGACATGCTTCTGTGCAAAATTCGCGCGTGGGGGGTGCGGCGCGCGTGCGATGCGCGGTCGGGATGTACCGGATAAACTGCAGATACGCTCGAAGCGAGATCCAGCCAGCGCAGCGCAGCGGAAAAGTTCGTCTTCGCTGCGCGAGAAGGCACCGGCGAATTATTGACGTCTCAGATCCGCGCCGCGGCCCCTCGGCCGAGCAGGCACGATGGCCATGCTCCGCGTCTCGAACTGTCCGTCGCAGGATCTCGCGCTCACGAACTGCGCGTTCGTGAACGCGGCGGACGCCAAGTTCATCCCGCACGCGGAGATCGGCGACGTCGTGCTCTTCGTCAAGCCCCATCCCGACGTCGAGCCCGGCGCGCTCGCGCTGAACGGCGTGCAGAGGAAACTCCTGCGCGTGAGCACCGGGGACACGATCCGCGCGGAGCCGTTCGCGGTGCCGTCATCGCAGTTCACCGCGGCCGGGATGACGCTCGAGCTCGAGTTCACGAAGTTACGGACCGCCGCGGAGCTGAACGCGGTGGGACGGCACGAGGAGGTGCGCGAGATTCGACCGCCGATTTCGTCGCATCCTTCAGATTCTTTCGTCCCCTCCTCGCGCGTTCGAAATTCGATGGCGACGACGACTAGGGAAGGGACGGCCGCAGACGACGACGACGACGACGACGACGACGACGACGACCTCCGCGCGCGCTTCGAACGTGATGAATACTCCTTTCAAAAGCTGGAATTACCATCTCAAGCCAGAACGTTTGGGGCTATGGAGCCCGGCCCTCTAGGCGCTGTTGCGAACGGGTTTTCCTGATTCGAAGCGCGCGCGCCGCCGTCGTCGTCGTCGTCGTCGCCGCCGCCGCCGCCGCCGCCGTCGATCCGCGGTCGCGGCGGTCGTCCTCCTTCTCGTCGCCATCGCGCGACGCGTTCGCGTTCGCGTTCGCGTTCGCGTTCGCGCGCGCCGCCCGACGTTCCCCACGCCGTGCCGTTCGTCGCTTCGACGACTGACCCCCTCCCCGTGTCGCTCAAACGTCGTTCCCTCCTCCCTCCCTCCAGGTGGACGCCGTCGCGCTCGGCGCGGGCATCAAGCGCGTCTTCGCGTCGCAGGTGTTCACCGTGGGTCAGAAAGCCGCGGTGGAGTACTGCGGGAACAACTACCTGTTCACCGTGTCCTCCATGCTCGTCGCGGACGTCCCCGAGGGCGTGACGTCGTTGCGAGGGGTGTTCACCCCGGACACGTCCGTCGTCTTCGCCGCGGCGCACGGCTCCGCGATCAAGATCGTCGGCCAAAAAAACGCGGCGGTGAACTCGAACTTGTTCAAGACCAAGGAGTTCTCGTTCGAGAAGCTCGGGATCGGCGGCCTGGACAAGCAGTTCGAGGACATCTTCCGAAGGGCGTTCTCCTCGCGCGTGTTCCCGCAGTCCGTGGTGCAACGCCTCGGCATTCACCACGTCAAGGGCATGCTGCTTCACGGCCCCCCGGGCACGGGGAAGACCCTCATCGCGCGACAGATCGGTAAGATGCTCAACGGCAAAGAACCCAAGGTGGTGAACGGGCCGGAGGTGATGTCCAAGTACGTCGGTCAGTCCGAAGAGAACGTCCGCGCGCTCTTCGCGGACGCGGAGGCGGAGTACAAACAAAAGGGCGACGACAGCGATTTGCACATCATCATCTTCGACGAGATCGACGCGGTGTGCAAAGCGCGCGGGACCACGGGGGGCGGCACCGGCGTGCAGGACAGCATCGTGAACCAGCTTCTGACGAAGATCGACGGCGTGGACGCGCTGAACAACATTCTTCTCATAGGGATGACGAACAGGAAGGACATGCTCGACGAGGCCATCTTGCGCCCGGGGCGCCTCGAGGTGCACATCGAGATCGGCCTGCCGGACGAGGCGGGGCGGAACCAGATCCTCAAGATTCACTCGATGAAGATGAGCGAGAACGAGTTTTTGGGGCACGACGTGGACCTCGCGGATCTCGCGCGGCGAACGAAGAACTTCTCCGGCGCGGAGATCGAGGGTTTAGTCAAGTCCGCGGTGTCGTTCGCGTTGTCTCGGCAGGTGGACTTTCAAAACTTGGGCGCCATGGAGATCGACGAGGACAACGTGAAGATCGAAGCCGCGGACTTCGAACGCGCGCTCGGGGAGGTGCAGCCCGCGTTCGGGGCGAGCACGGACATGTTCGAGCGCTGCCGTCTGAACGGGATCATCTCCCCCGGGGAGAAGCACGAGAAGCTGCATCACACGTGCAGGGCGCTGGTGGAGCAAGTTCGCGTCTCGCCCAAGACGCCGATGTTGACGTGCCTCCTCGAAGGCGCCGCGGGGTCGGGGAAGACCGCGCTCGCGGCGACGCTCGCGATCGGCAGCGAGTTCCCGTTCACGAAGCTCGTCAGCGCGGACACGATGGTGGGGCAGTCCGAGATGGGGAAGTGCCAGGCGTTGGCCAAGGTTTTCGAGGATGCGTATAAATCGCCGCTGTCGCTCATCGTCCTGGACGACATCGAGCGGCTCCTGGAGTACGTCGCCATCGGCCCGCGGTTCAGTAACGTCGTCTTACAAGCGTTACTCATCCTACTGAAACGCCAGCCCCCGGAAGGGAAGAAACTCCTCGTCATCGGCACGACGTCGCTGCCGCACGTGTTCGAAGACATGGGACTCACCGCGACGTTTAACGTCTCGCTGCACTGCCCGCTGCTCGGCGGGGAGGAGGGGAAGAAGGTTTTGTCTCAGATCGGCGCGTTCGAGCCGCACGAGCTGGACGCCGCGGTCGCGCTGTTGGACGAGCAGACGCCGATCAAGAAGCTGTTCATGCTGCTGGAGATGGCGAGGCACGGCGGCGGCGGCGGCGGCGGCGGCGACGGCGACGCGGAGGACGGCGGGAAAATTCCGCTCGAACGGTGGATCGCGTGCATGGAGGATCTGCACGGGTGAGTCAGGGTTCGCGGCGCGGGGGGTCTCGTAGACGTGTTTGTTTTCCTAGCAACGGCGTAGAGCGCGCGCGCGTTCTGTTGTGCTGTACCGTAGTCGACACTCGCGAGAGACGTCCGCGTCCGTCTCGCGCGCGCGGTGAGAAAATAATGCTTTGAAGAATTACACCACCACCGCTACAGTACTGGAGAACGTCCGCCGTCTCGTGGGCGATCGCGCGACCGCCCCTTCGCGCCCGCGCGGTTCTCTCCTTCTATCGCCAAGAATTACTTTTTGAACTGCGGCGCGAGCGAGCGAGATGGTTCGGGGGAGGCGCGCGTCAGCGAGGGAGGGCGAGGCGAGCGCGCGACGACGCGCGAACCCTACGAACGCGACCGCGGACGGGACGAGAGCGGCGGGGAGGCGCGCACCAGCCCGGTGAACATGCCGTTCACCGCCCCGTAACCGACGCCGAACACGACCGCGCCGACGCGCATGAACTGAGACGAGAGAGGAGGAGGAGAGGAGGAGGAGGGAGGCGCGAGGCGTCAGTCGGACGGCGCGCGCGGACGGTCGACGAAGCGATATTTAGGAGGATGAGCGACGAAGACGAGACGAGACGCGCGGGGACCGCGGTTCCGCCGCGCGGGGACCGCGGTTCCGCCGCGCGACGACCGCGCGGCGCGCGTCCGCGAGCGCGCACCGAGGCGAGCGAACTGCCTCCGTAGGGACCTCCCGACATCGTGAGCGTTGTCGCGACCGGCGGATCGACCGAGGCGCGCGCGCGAGTGATCGCCGACGCTTCGACGAAACAGCCTCGCGACGCGATCGATCGATCGATCGTCCGCGCGGTCGGCGACCGCGACCGCCGCTCGCGCTCGCGTCGGATGTTTAAACTGGTGAGGTGTTCGGGCGAGGGTTCGCCGCGCGCGGGCACGACGCACCGCGCGCGGGCATCGAACCCCGCCACACGCGATCTCCGCGTCGCGTCTTCGCTCGCGAGGAACCGATCGTCGCGCCGGCGAGGACGCGAACGTCGCCGCGCAGCGCGGCCGCGCGCGTCGAGCACTACTAGCGTGGTCGGACGCGTCGACGTTTTCGATCGGCGATGTTCGCGGTCGCCGCTCGCGGATGCGGCTCGCTCTGCGCGCGATACGGCGCCGTCGCCGCGCGCGTCGCGCCTCGCGCGCGCG
>Ga0181561_10002688_pt1 | contig 15670 bp, 6 predicted proteins | sample 011ome_19_FD_133760 | JGI IMG/M metagenome (GOLD analysis project Ga0181561, IMG submission 133760) | Coastal salt marsh microbial communities from the Groves Creek Marsh, Skidaway Island, Georgia - 011510BT metaG (megahit assembly) | ecosystem: Environmental > Aquatic > Marine > Intertidal zone...
GAGGCATCGCGCGAGACGCGACTGGGCGCTTCTCGCGCGGTGACGCGCGTCGCTTTCTGTCGGGACTCGAGCGCGTCATAAAACTCGACGCTGGGCTGTTTTCGCTGCTGACGCGCGCGCGTACAATTTTGCTCGCGGTGCGCACTTTTGAAAAAAGCCGCGCCGCGCGAGGGTTTCTTCGCCATCGCGCGCGCCTCGATCGGCACACCGCGTGGCGCCGGAGCACGCCGCGCGAGCACCGGGCTCCTCGCGACGCATCGGCCGGGCTCGTCGCGACGCGGACTCGGGTCTCGAGGACTCCGACGAGAGGCTTCCCTCGCGGAGGAAGGCCACAGGCGCGTTCGCCCGAGATCTCGAGAAGCGCGCCCGACGGCGGTACGGAGAGCGCCATGGGAGGCTTCGCCGAGGTCCCGCTCGAGTACCACGGCGAGGCGCGCGTGGTCCTCGTGGACGGCGCGTCCGAGCGCAAACGCGCGACTGAGAACACCGACGCCGCGGGCGGTGCTTCCCTGCGCACGGGCATACAGGGCGACCCGCGACGCGGGATCCTGACGTGGTCCATCACCGGCGACGACGGCGCGGCGATCCGCGTCGCCGAGACGTGGATCGCGGAGCGCGCGAACCATCACGAAACCGACGAAACCGTGAGCGCCGCTCCCTTGCCGCGATCGCACGTCGTGCGCGTCGTGTTCCCGAACGCGCTGCGGCCGATGGCGTGCGTTTTGGAGCGAACCGGCGACCCCGACGTCGCCGCCGTCGTCGCCGTCGTCGACGTCGCCGGCGTCGCGCGCCGCGTCGCCGTGCCCTCCTTCGCCGCCGCCGCGCGGAGACGCGCGGGCCTAAACCCTAAAGCGGGCGCGCTCGCGGGCGACGCCGCGCTCGCGGCGCTGACGTCGCACGACGTGACGTCGCACGACGTGTCCGGCGCGCTGGCGCCGCTGGAGGGGCCCACCGCGATGTGCGCGGTGGGCACCAAGCTGGTCGCCGTGGGCGGCGCCAGCGGGCGCGTGGCGCTCTTCGAGTCCTCCGCGGCTTCGTTCGAGCCGGTGGCCGAGCTCAGGCCGGCGACGCTGGCGCGCCTGTGGAACGCGATGGCCGGGCCCGCCGCGGGTGCGGGCGGCGCGTCGCGCCTCGCCGTCCGCGGCTTGCGCATGATCCCCCGGGAAGCCAGGGACGCGCCCGTGTTGCTGGCGACGGTTCGCGAGGATTGCCATCTGCAGGTTTGGGACGTCACGACGCCGGCGCGGCCGACGTCGGTGATGGGCGCCGCGCTCCCCGCGAGCGCGGCGGCGGTCTTCGGGGGCGTCGCCGCCGACGGCGGGGACGCGCGCGGGGGTGGCGCGCGCGCCGCGTCCGCCGCGCACGTCGCGGACGGCTTCCTGGCACTCGCGACGCGCGCCGCGGATTCCGCCGAGCCCGCGCGCGGCGACGAAACGACGATCGCCGTGTACCGCCTGGATGTCGGAGGCCCGCAAGGCTCCGTCGCGGGCCCGACGGTGGCGTTTCACGCGTCCGTGGACGTCCCCGGCGCGGTCGCCGCCGTCTCCCTTTGCGACGGCGCTTTGTTGTCGCTCTCCGCGGGGGGCGTCGTCTCGGGCTGGTCGCTCGACGACCTCGCCGCCCGGACGTCGGCGGCGACGACGCCCGAAGGCGCCGGGCCGGCGGCGTTCGGCCTGGACGACGCCGTGGACGCGCTCGCCGCGTGGGACGCGCGCGACCCGGCGCTCGGCTCGGGCGCGGCGTTCGCCCTGCTCGGGTGCCACGCGGAGGGAGACGCGCCGGGCGGCGCGCGCGCCGCCGACGTCGCCGCCGATCTGACCAACGAAATCGCCGCGCGGGGCGCTGCGGACGCCGCCGCGCTCCGCGACGCGCTCGCCACGCTGCGCTGGCCGCGTGCGGGCGCCGCCGAGGGGCGCGGGGGCGTGCTCGCCGCGGCCACGGCGGCGGTGCTCCGCGCGGCGGGCGGCCCCGACGCGCCCGCCGCCGCCGCCGTGGCGGCGTGGGCGGCGCTGGCGCCCGCGTACGCCGCGGCGTGGCGCGCGCGGAACGCGCCGCTGGGCCTCGTCGCGGCGGACGCCGGCGGCGGCGACGCCGCGATCGTCGTGCGGCGCGGGAGCGTGGGCGTCGCGCGACCGCTGGACGACGTCGAGGCGTTCATCGCGCGCGCGTGTATCGAGGGGGGCTCGGGGTCGGAGTCCCCCGCCGCGCAGGCGCTCGCGCTCGGCGCCGCGCTGGACGCGCGGCTTGGCGCGCCCGCCAGCCGCGCGCTGGACCTCGCCGCCTCGGGCTTCGGCTCCGCGAAGGACGACGACGCCGAGGCGCGCGGTGCGCTCGCCGACGCCGCCGCCGAGGCGCGCGCGGGCGGCGCCGCCGAGGACTGGCTGGACGCCGCCGCCGCGTGCGCGTTTGGGCGCGTCGCGCCCGCGCCCGGCGGGGGCGTCGACGACGTCGCGCGCGCGGCGCTCGCGGCGCGGCGCGCCGAGCAGAGGCGCGCGGCGGCGGCGACGCGCGCCGCGGTGGCGCGGCTGCGCGAGGCGGGCGCGACGCCGGCGTCCGCGGCCGCCGCCGCGCTGGACGCCATCGAGTGGCGCGCCGAGGATACCGAATACGCGCGCGGAGGCGGGACGCGGTGGACGCCGCACACTGAGGCGCAGAGCGCGAGGCTGCACGCGGACGCGCGCGCGCGCGCGACGCGCGCCGTGCTCCTCGTTCTCGGCGCGGCGCGGCGGATGGGCGCGCGCGTCGGCGTCCCCGCGGCGGACGCCGCCGCCGCCGCCGCCGCCATCCCGCGCGCCGTCGCCGCGCACCGCACCGCGCTCCTCGCGCGGTGGCTGGTGTCGACGCCGTGCGCCGGCGCCGTGGCGGCCGCTGCCGCGCCCGGCGCGCCCCCCCCCCTGGCGGCGGCGGTGGCGAGCTGGACCGCCGGCGCCGGCGAGGGCCCCGGCCCGCCCGCCGCGGGGGGACCCGCCGCCGCGCTCGCCGGCGTCGGGCGCGCGCGCGCGGCGGCGCTGGTGCTGGGCGGAGGCGGCGCGCGGCGGATACGCAATGGGAGCCAGTCACACCTGTCAGCGTACGAGGGCGCGTACGCGCGTGCCGTGGAGATCGGCTCCGAGTTGTACGCCGTTGGCGAGCTCGACGCGCTGGGCGCGCTCGTCGCCTCGGCGCGCGCGGCGTCGCCCGGCGACCCGCTAGACCCGGCGCCGGAGGCGCCGGCGCTCTCGTTCCTGCGCGCGCTGCGCGCGAGCGCCGCCTTGAGGCTTGAGGGCGGCGAGGGCGAGGGCCCCGAGCGCGCGGGATCCACCGCGCGCGAGCGCGCGCTGGGGTTCTTCTTCCGCGCCGCCTCCGGCGTCCCCGGCGCGCCCGGCGATGCGCCGCGCGGCGGGGACGCCGACGGCGCGCCGTTCCAAGCCGCCGAGGGGCTCGGGGACCCCCTGCTCGGCCACCTCGTGGAGCTCCTGCGCTCGATCATGTCCGGCTTCCCGGCGGCGTCGGCGCGCGCCGACGCCGACGCGATGGACGCCGCCGGCGCGGCGGACGCGGGTCCCGCCGCGGGCCCCGCCGCGGGCCCCGCCGCGACGGTTCCCGCTCTGACCAGGCTGGAGTACTACGAGACGCTCATGCTTTTCTTCGAGCGGCTGGGCGCGGCGGACGCCGCCGCGGCGTGCGCGCACGCCGCGCTCCGCGAGGTGAGCGCGGCGTTCCCGGAGGACGAGATGGACGACGAGGACGCCGAGACACACCTGGAGCGAACGTCCGGAGATGACGATGACATGACGCGAGGGAACGACGACGATACCGCGCCGAGCGCTCTCGGTCGCCGTCGCCGAGCGTCGCGTCTGTGGGCCAACCTTCTTCAGTACGCGTTGGACCTGGGTCAGTGGCGCGACGCGTACGCGGCGACGCTCTCCGTTCCCGGCGCCGAGTCGCGTCGCGCCGCGCTGCGCCGGCTGGTCGCCGCGGCGTGTGAGCCCGGCGCGCTTTCTCGCGGCGGCGGCGCGGCGCTCGCGTCGCTGCCGCTGAGCGGCGACCGGCTGGACGCCGTCGCGCGCGCGCTGGAGACGCGCGCGCGCGCGAGCGACGCCGAGAGCCTTTCCGCGTCTCGCGGTCCCGGTCCCGGTGCCTTCGAAAGCCTCGAAAGCCTCGAAAGCCTCGAAAGCCTCGGCGGGACGGGTCCTAGCCCCGGGCGCGTCCTGTACGCGTTGCGCGTCGCGCGCGGCGAGATGCGCGAGGCAGCGCGCGCGGCGCGCGCCGAGGCGACGCGCCTGGAGCGCGTCGCCGCCTCCGCCGCCGCCGCCGCGCGGCGCGCGCGCGCGGCGTTTGCGGACTCGTTTGCGGACGCCGCCGCGGAGGACGCCGGAGGCGGCCTCGAGCGCGCCGCCGTGGCCGCCACCACCGCGCTGGCGCGCGCGTTGGAGCGGCAGGCGGGCGCGCTGATGGCGGCTTTGAACGCGCTGCGCCTCTGCGCACCGGGCGAGCGCGGCGTCTGGGACGACGACAGGGACACAAACGGTGACGCAGAGTCACAACAGAGTCACGACGACGAAACCGTCGGCGCCGTCGCGCGCGCGGCGATTTTGGCGTCGGCGCGGCTGGAGCTGCTCGTCGCCGGCGCCGAACCCGCGGAGACGCGCCTCGGCGAATTGACTGAAAATCTCGGCGAACATCTCGAGACAGAGGATCGCGTAGGCGCGATCGTCCCCTCGCTGGTCGCCTCGCTGGTATCGCACGCGCGGTTCGCGTCCGCCGAAACGCTCGCGTGCGCGTGGACGGAGGGCGAGGCGCTCACCGACCTCGTGTGCCTCATCGCGGCGGCGCTCGCCGCGCGCGCCGCGCTCGCGCAGCAGGCGGACCGCCGTCGAGCGCACTTCGCCGACGCCGATTCGTCTCCCTTCGATTCGTCTCCCTTCGTCGCCCTGGAGTCGCTCGGCGCGCTGGGGCGCTCGTGCGCGTCGCCCGACGCCCGCGCGTGCGGCGGCGGCATCCTGGGCGCGTCTCTGGGCGGCGAGAGGCGCGAGGAGGAGGCTGACGCCGCGCAGGCGTGGGCGGCGACGCGCGCGTTTCTGGAAAGGCACGACGTCGCGCGGCGCAACTTCCGCCCGGCGGAGGCGGCGGCGCGCGCCGTGCTCGCCACCGGGACGCAGATCCGGCTTCCGCAGTGGCTCGCGGCGCGGTTCGTGCGCGGGCGGAACCCCGCGTTCGGGTCCGGGGCCGCGAAGGGCATGGCCGCGCGCGACGCGAACCCCGCGGCGCTCCTGCGCGTCTACCTCGCGCACAACCGCCTGGAGGAGGCGGCGAGGCTGGCCGTCGCCGAGGTGGCCGCCGCGCGGCGCGCCCCCGCCACGGAGCGCACGCGGAGCTGCGCGTCGTGGTTCCCGGAGCCGCTGCTGCGGCACACGCGCGAGCGCGTGCGCGAGGTGCGCGCGCTTGACAGCCTCGGGGAGGAGCTGGAGCGGCTGCTGGAGCAGAGGAGCAGGACGGCGGAGGCGGACTCCGCGAAGCTCGCGGCGGCGGCGTAGCGGGTGGTTTTTTTTATGGTTGAAAAAAAAAATTCAATCTCCGTTCGCGGCGCGAGTCATGTTTCGATTCGAACCGGGCTGTCACCTCTCTGCTCTCTCACCTTGCCGAGATCGCCTCTAAAAAACGAAAACGGCGGACGACAACGGCTCTTCCGACGCGAGCCTTTCCCACTGACGCTCGCGCGGCGGAGACGCGTGCGTCGCGTGGGCGTATCGGCGGACCCCGCGCGAGGTTTTGCGCGGTGCGCGACGTAGACGTGTCCGAGCGACGTTCGCGCGGGCGAACATGGCGCGGTGACTCGGGACGTCACCCGTGGCTCGATCCCTCCGACGAAAAGACGGTGCCAAGATCTTCTCGCCGTGAGCGAACATGGCGAGCGTGGGTCCGTCCCCGTCCAACCCCGCCGGGGGTGAATCAGAAACCCCCCCGGGGGTGCGCATGATCATCGGCGGCTACGACGTGCGCTTCCCGTTCAAGCCGTACGCCTCGCAGATCGGCATCGCCAGCCGCGTCTTGAAGGCGCTCGACACGGGAACGAACGCGTTGTTAGAATCGCCCACCGGGTCTGGGAAATCGCTCGCGCTGCTGTGCGCGGCGATGGCGTGGCAGGAGCGCTGGAAGGCCACGCGAGAAGCCGCGGACGCGCACGGTGACGCGCGCGACGTGGAGAGGCACGACCGGTGCGCAGAGGCCGAGCCCACTGATCGAGCGTCAAAGCCCTCCGGCGGCGGCAAAAAGGAAAAGGTGCCTCGCGTCTACTACGCGACTCGCACGCACTCGCAGATCGCGCAGGTCGTGCGCGAGCTGAAACGCACCGCGTACCGGCCCACGATGACCGTCCTGGGGTCGAGGGAGCACTACTGCGTGAACCAGAAAGCCCGGAACGCGGCGATGAAGGGCGGGAACCTGGGCGAGGAGTGTAAGTCCCTGCTTGAAGCCGCCGGGCGCCGCAAGCGCGGTGGCTTCGAGGAGGACGAAGACGAAACCGAAAACGACGCTCCGGCGCGCTCCGGCGGGTGCGGGTACAGCCACGGCGCTCTGAAGCTCGCGGGCAAGGCGTCACGTCCGGGTGCCGAGCCCTTGGACATCGAGGACCTGGTGACGCTCGGGAAGAAGACGCGCGGGTGTCCTTACTTCGCGGCGAAACACGCGCACGAAACCGCCGAGCTCGTGTTTTGCCCGTACAACTACCTATTGGACCCGTCCGTCCGCGCGGCGATGGACGTGGACGTCGCCGGCGCGCTGGTCATCCTGGACGAGGCGCACAACGTCGAAGACACTGCCCGGGAGGCTGCGAGCTGCGACGTGCACTTGCACGACCTGCGAGCGGCGGCGGAGGAGTTCGAGCGCGTCGCGGCGGCGGAAGCCGCCGACGCGGCTTCCCCCCGCGGGCCCGACGTTTCCGCCGCCGACGGCGCCGCGGCGACTTCGCCCGACGTTTCCGGGCATCGCGCGCGAGACTCGGGCCACGCGCTTTTGGCGCGCGTCGCGGGCTCCGTCGCGCGGTGGCTGCACGGCGCGTCCGACCAGGACAACCCGCGGTGCCCCCTGCGCCCGCACGGCTTCGAGCGGTGGATGGCGGTGTGGTCGGGGGGCGCCAACGTCCAGAGGCAGCTCCGCGACGCGGGCCTCGCCGTCGAGACGCTCGCGTCCATCGAGCGCGCGCGGAGCGCCGCCGTGAAAGCCGCGAACGACTCCAGCACGCCCGGCGCTCTGCGCGTGAGCGGCCACGCGCTGAAGACGGTGGAGGTGCTGCTGACGTCCGCGCGGTACGCGCTGGCCGGCGGCGGCGGAAACGTCGGGCGGAGCGCGGATGACTTCCGGCTCGCCGTGCAGAAACGGTTCGACGAGCCGGTTCCGCGGAAGCGCGGAAGCGTCTCGTCCGACGAAACGCTTCTGCGTGACGGAGGCGTCTCGTTCGACGCCGCGAAGGTCACCCTTTCCCTGTGGGCCTTGAACCCGGCTCTGGCGTTCGCGGACATCGCCGGAGCGCGGGACGAGCGCGGGACGAACGCACTCGCGCGCTCGGTGGTTCTCACCTCCGGGACGCTCGCGCCGCTGGACTCGTTCGCCTCCGAGCTGGGCGCGCCGTTTCCGATCCGCATGGAGGCGCCGCACTGCGTGGACGTGCAGACGCAGGTGTGGTGCGGCGCGGTGGCCGCGGGCGCGAGCGGCACGCGCCTCAGCGGCACGTTCAAGACCTCCGTGGAGTTTTCGTACCAGGACGACCTCGGGGGCTCGCTCGAGAAGTGGTGCCTCGAGATCCCGCACGGCGTGCTGGTGTTTTTCCCCAGCTACTCGCTGCTGGACCGCGTCGCGCAGCGATGGAAGAGCACGGGCGCCTGGCGCCGCCTCGAGCAGGCCACGGGGAAGAAGCTGTTCCAGGAGCCCAGGGGGGGCGGCGGAGGCGGAGGCGGCGGGCGAGGCAAAGGCCGGGGCAGCCGCGGGGGCCGAGGCGGCGGCGGCGAGAAAAACGCCCTCGAATCGCTTTTGTCCAAGTATTACCGCGCGGTGCGGATGAGCGCGGCGGCGGCGCCGCACGCGCACGCGGCGGCGCCCGTCGGTTCGCCGTGCCGCGGTGCCGTGCTCCTGGCGGTGTGCCGCGGGAAGGTCTCCGAGGGCATCGACTTCGCGGACGCGAACGCGCGCGGCGTGGTGGTGGTGGGCATCCCCTACCCCAACCTGAAGGACAAGCAGGTGGAGCTCAAGCGCAAGTACAACGACGAGAAAAACGCCAAGAACCGCGCCGGCGTCTTGTCCGGCGACCAGTGGTACTCGCAGCAGGCGTTTCGCGCGCTCAACCAGGCGGTGGGCAGGTGCTTGAGGCACAGGAACGACCACGGCGCCGTGCTGCTGGTCGATGAGAGGTACGCGCACGGCGCGAACGACGCGCTCGTGCGGAACCTCCCCAAGTGGCTCAGGCCGGCGACGCGGAAGTGCGCGGACTTCGACGCGTCCGTCGCGGGGTTGCGCGCGTTTTTCAGCCTCAAAGCGAAACACGCGCCGCCGGAAGCCGCGCGCGCGCCGCCACCGGCGAAGCTGCTCCCCTCGGTGGGCGCGGAGAAGGACGCGAAGGAGAGGGACGGCGGGGGCGGGAAAGGGGGCGGCAAGCCGAAGGACAGCAAGGAAGCCGCGGCGGATGCGAGACAGCGCGACATAAAGCGGTTCTTCCAGCCGGCGGCGGCGGCGACGGACGCGCTCGAAACGCGCGCGGAAGTCACCGCGCTTTCCGCGCCCGCCGCGCCCGCCGCACCGCCGGTGGAACAGTCTGTTCGGAAATCGCCGGCACCAGTCGCGGCGCCGCCAACGCGATGGCGCTCCGCGCCGGTGCCCGCCGTGTTCGCGCCGCCACGCCCCGCGCCCGACCCCCTGGTGACGAGCCAGCTCACGGACCCCCCGTCCGCGACGCGCACGCGCGAGGTCACGGAGACGGCGCCGGTGGCGTCTCCGTCTCCGGGAATAGCGAAAAGCTTTCGCGACGGGTGCGCGGATGGTCACCTCGATGAAAACCCGGGTTTCGCATCGGCGCGAGGTTTGGAGCTCGCCATGGAGCTCACCGAGGACATCTTCGTTTGGGGCGACGACGCCGAGACGGTCGGGACGTCGCCGAAAAAAAACAGCCACCGATTACGATCCGCCGATTACGATTCGCCGGAGGATCCGCCGACGAACGCCGACCCCGACGAGCTGTCTGTGTGGGGCGAAACCCCGGGCACGCAAGGGTTCGGCGCACGGGGGTGGGGCGCGACGCAGCAGTTCCGTAACTTCGCGCCCGCGCCGGATCCGGTTCCGGAAACGAACGCGCCGGATCCGGTTCCGGAAACGAAACCCGCGCATCGCGCGGAGAAAAGTCCCGAAACGGAGCCCTCCCCCGCGCCCGCGCGCGTCTCGCTTCCGACGAATGCGAAACGGCGAGCCGCGGAGACGGTCGCGACGACGGACGCTTCCGCTCGTCCGACAACCGACAACGGTGGGTCGTCCTCCTCCTCGGAACACCTCCCCCTCGGAACGTCTCTCCTCCGCCCGCGCGGCTTGGGCTTCGGGCGCGTCGCGGTGTGCCGCGCGTGCGGCGCCAAGTCGGTGTCGACGGCGACGGCGCTGGCGCTCCCCGACGCCGCGGAGGCGTCGGCGACGCCGGCGCGGCGCGTGGCCCTCGGGACCCACCCAGACGGGACCCGCGACGGCCCCGCGTACCTGGCGGCGCTCGCGCGCGCCAACGCCGGTCTGTCACCGCCGGTCTGTCACCGCGCGCGCCTGTTCCAGCCGGGAGAGCCGTTCCCGCTGCGGTGCGCGTCGGCGGTTCGGGTACGTACTTTCGAAAATCCGCAAAACAGTCCGCGAAACGGTCCAGTCGCGCGCGGCGACGCCGACGCCCCCGCGATGCCCGCGATGCCGCTCTCGCCCGAGGCGCGCGGACGGGCCGACCTGGGCGCGTGGTCGCGCGCGGACGGGTGCTACTTCGTGCCGCTGCGCTGCGGCGCGCGGTGGGTGGGCGCGCGGGTGGAGGCGACGGACGGCGCCGCGTCCGCGCTCGTCGAGACGGCCGCCGTCGAGTCTGACTTTTCGGCGTCGCCGAGCGGCGCGCCTCGGACGTCCAAGAGGCGCGCGGCGCTCAAGCCCGGCGCCGCGTTTCTCCTGGAGGACGCCCTGGCGAGCTCGGCGGCCGGACGCGAGGACGAAGACGCGCTCGCGTGTCTTCGCCTCGCGCGGCGCGGAGAGGACCGCGCGGAGCGAGACGAACGCGGCGTCGAGGACGCGAGCCGAGAACCGATCGAGAACGCGATCGAGGTGTTCGAGGAGGAGGATGACCGGGAAGATGCGGATCGCGAAAACGCGCCGGATCCCGAAGAGGGGGGGAAGCCGAAGCGCCGGCGCGTGCGCCGGAAGGCGAGCGCCGAGGCGGCGCGCGCCGCCTTGTTGCGCGAGAGAAACAACGGGGATGATGCGTTTGGTTCGTAGAGTACGTATAATGCACGTCTATGTCGTTTGCCTATCAGATGTCATCATCACTTGCTTTTCGCGGCGATGACCTCCACGGCTCTGTGGATCCACCGGTCCGTCATGCCGGTCACGGCGAACACCCCGCCCACCACCGCGCAGACCCGCGCGAGGAAGTGCCCGAAGGACGCCGGCGCGTCGCTCACCTCCATCACCACCGGCGACAGGTCGTACAGGAAAAACACAGCGGGCAAGCCTGTCTCCGACCACCCGCGCGAGGGCGTGAAGTACTCCGTCACGGAGTACAGGTTCGTTCGCACCGCGCCTCTCTTTTCGGCGTCGGAGTTTTCGTCCGTGTTTTTTTTTTTAGTGTTCCCGCTTTTCCCTTTTTCTCGCCTCCGCGCGTTCGTCGTCGTCTCCGCCGCGGAGGCTTTTTTGAGCGCGAGCGTCGCGCCCCTGCGCCTGGTGTACGTCGTGGGCACCACCTTGAGGAAGTACTTGAACGTGCCGCTCTTCTCGCCCTTCGCCTGGTCGATCAAACGCACGTAGCCGTTCAGCGGGTCCACCTTCCCGGGGTAGTCGCGCCCGAACGAAAGGCGCTCGATGGTGTGGCTCACGTCGATGTGCTCAACCTTGTCGTACACCATCTGCAGCGTCTGCCAGTCCTGCGCGTGCACGGAGACGTGGAAGTTCCCGGCGACCCGCTGCACCTTCATGCTCCCGAAGATGCGGCACCCCTCCTTTTCCTTGCGCGCCTTCGCCACCTCCTCGAAGTGCTTGACGCGAGGCATGGGCTCGCCCCGCTGGCGCGGCCGCAGGAACTGGATCACGCCGAGCTCGAAATCCTCGTAGTGCGACTCGTACATCCCGAGCACGCGGCCGTCGCTGCCGATCCGCTGCTTGTGCAGCTCGCCCCCGATGTCCGCCTCGTGCTTGCCGCTCGCGTCCAGCGCGTCGAGCGAGATGATCTGGCACGGCAGGCCGGGGAAGGTCATGTCCAGGTTGATGGGCAGAAGCTCGTCCCGCGTCACGTCCACGCCCATGGTGGTCACGCGCCGGGGGGCGAGGTACGTCCCGAGCTCGAACAGGAACAAGATCGCCATCAGCGCGTACCCCACCAGGCTCACGATCGCACCGCTCGTGGTCTTGCGCGTCAGGTGCGCCTCGGGCTTGACGTACGCGTCGAACGCCTTCAGCTTCGCCATGAAACCCATCGCGATGGGCGGGGAGAGAGGACCAGCCGCGCCTGACCCACTGAACCGCCGCGGATCGGAAACTTCGCGAAACTCGGCCGAAGCATCTTTCAGTGCGTCGTCGGAAGGCCCGAGAGAGCTGGAAGCGTGGATAAGTCCTTTTCCCGACACTTCCCGACACGCCTGGCGATGGCTCTCGCGGCCCGCTCCTCGACGTTCCTGCACAGCGCCCTCGCCCGTCGCGTCGCCGCCCCGCGCTCCGCCTCGGTCCGCACCGTCACGCGCGCCATGGGCGCGACCATCCCCGAGGGGGACCACTTCACCATGCCCGATCAGCCCGCGCGCTTCGCGAAAGGCAAGGCGGAGAACAACGCGCGCATGTTGACCACGGACTTCTACGACGGCTCTTTCCTCAAGGACCAGCGCGTTTTGGTGACCGGCGGCAACCGCGGCATCGGCCTCGCGCTCGTCAAGGAGCTGGTGGCGTGCGGCGCGAACGTCATCGTCACCTGCCGCTCGTCCAACGACGAGCTCGCGGCGATGAAGAACGTGCAGGTGATCGAAAACTGCGACGTCACCGACGCGGATTCGGTGCGGAAGATGACCGAACGCGTCGCCGAACCGGTTGACGTTCTGATCAACAACGCCGGGTATTTTTACGAGCCCCTGGAGACGATCGAGACGATGAACTTCGAGGAGGAGCTCAAGATGATCGACATCTGCGCGGTCGGACCCCTGCGCGTCTCCTCCGCGCTGTGGAACGCGGGGAAGATCAAGCCGAACGGCGGGAAGATCGCCATGATCACCAGCCAGGGCGGGTCCGTGGCGTGGCGCGTGGTGCAGAACCCCACCGGCCACGACTACGGCCACCACATGTCCAAGTCCGCCGCGAACATGGGCGGCGTGCTGCTGGCGCAGGAGCTGGCGCCGAAGGGCGTCATGGTGCAGATGCTGCACCCCGGCTTCAACAAGACGGGCATGACCAAGAAGTACGAGCACATCTGGGAGGTGGAGGGTGCCGTGGACGCGTCGATGGGCGCCAAACGCGTGCTGCACGAGGTGGGGCTGATGACCCCCGAGCACAACGGCCTCTTCATCAACTGCGAGGACGGGCTGCAGATCCCCTGGTAGGAGAGGGATGTAGTGAACACTGTTTGTTACCTAAGGTGACGCCTTTCGCGCTACGGTATCGCTCTACGAGTACGCGCGTACTAGAGCAGAAAAATCTTCCTGGTCGTGTCCGCTATGTCGTCCGCCTGCTTCTGCTTCCTCGCCGCCTCGGCCTCGGCCGCCCGTTCCTTAGCCTCGGCCGCCCGTTCCTTCGCCTCCTCGGCGGCGAAGAACGCCGCCGCCTCGAGCTCGACGTCGCGCGTCTCCCACTCGGGGCGCGCGCAGAGCGGCTCGTACCACTCCCTCCCGAACCCGGCTTTCGCTCGCGCTTCCTCGTTGAAGGGCGGCTTCAGCACCCCCCGGAAGTGCCGCCATACGATGCGGTGGAACCGCTCGGGGACGGACGCGGTGTCGGACAGAGCCGGTTCCGGTCGAAGGCGTTTCTTCGCCGCGAAAGCCTCCCGCGCCAGCGCGTCGCGCGCCGAGAAGGATTCCGCAACCTCCGAAACCGACGACGGTTTCGCGTCGGCGAAAACCTCAAAAGTCTCGGCGCGCGACGCGTACTCGGCGTTTTCAATCGTCGCGTCGACGTCCAGCGGTCCCTGGCCCTCCCACAGCGCCGGCGCGTCCACGAGCGTGTCCCCGCAGCTCGCATCCCGGCGCGCGCACAGGAACGTGAACCAGCGCACGCCCGCCGCGCAGTGCGTCACCTCCTCCGGCAAGATGACGCGCTCGAGCAGCTCCGCCGACTCGGCGTCGCCGCCGTTGCGGAACTTGCCAATCGTCGCCGGCAACACGTCCAGCCCGCGCGCCTCGTGCACGCAGTGCTCTATGACCAGGCGCGCCTCGAGGCTGCCCGAGGTCTCCGCCGCGCTGTTCCACAGCCCGTCGTGCGCGCTGAGCGCGCCGTAGTGGCTGCCCAGCGCCTGCAGCCGCGCCGCCAGCCGCGAGAAGTGACGCGCCTCGTCCGCCGCCACCTCCACGAAGTCGTCGAAAAACGCCTTCGGCATTCGCCGCGCCGCGCCGAAACGCGCGATGACGTCCCAGGACAAGTCGATGGCCCAGCTCTCGATGTGCGCCAACGAGTGCAGGATGGCGATGCGGCTCTCGGGCGTGCCGCCTTTGCCCAGTTTCGGGGTTTTGCTCGGCTCGACCAACGTCACGCGGTCGTCTCTGAGGAGGCGCGATTTCGGTTTCGTCGATTTCGGATTCGTCGGGTGTGAGCGTCTCGCGTTTTTCGGGCCGTCCGCGGCGCGCGCTCGCGTTCGGACCGCCGAATCGTGGCGCGGCGCGAGTCGGCACGAGGTTTCGTCCGCGTCGAGAAGAGGATGACGGTCGGGCGTACCTCGCGGGTTTGTCCGGGGGAGCCTCGTGCTTCGCGTCGGGATCGGGGTCGTATGCCACGGTAATGTCGCCCTTCGCCCACAGCGCGGCGATCTCGTCGGTCAGCGCCGCCTTGTCACGGGGGCTCGGCGTGCGCAGCACCCTGATGGTGGGGAGGCGCTCTCGTCAGTCGGGTCGTGGAGCTCGGCGGCGGAGGGCGACGGACACGGGAGGGGGGCGAAACACGGCCGCCACGGCGCAGCATCGCGACAGAGCGTGTGGAAGATGGAGCTCGGAGATACACGCACCTCAGCGCAGCCTCGACCAGCGTGCACTCCGCTAACGGCGTCGGGGACGCCATGTCTCCGCGCGTCGCGCGACGGGATGTGAACGAACGCCAACTCGACTTTTGCGAACGCACGTCGTTTTTTCTCGGTGTCATTCCGATAGCTATCCTATGTAAAACAAGACACTTCAGCGCGCTCGCGTCGCTCCGCGCGGTTACGCCCTGGTTTCCCCCGAGAGCGTCTGGTCCAGTTTCTCCGCCAGCACCGCCATCCAGGCCTGGTCGGCGGGCGTGAACCCGCGCTGCGTGCCGCTCGCCGCCACCATCACGCCCTCGTTCCCCACCGGCGTCACAACCACGGCTTGTGCGTTGCGCGGAAGATACGTCTCAAACTCCACGCGACCGGGGAACAGCGCGAGGTTCGCCAGGTAGTTCCCCCCGCCGCTCTTCATGCACCGCTCGCAGATGGGCCCGAGCGAAGGCTGGGTCGACGCGAGCGCGCTCAAGAGAAGTTGGTCGCGCTCGGAGCTCGGCGTCTCGGAGTTCCTAAGAGTATTTAGTTCGGCGCGCGCGGCGCTCGAGGCGCCGAAAGCGGCGTTCGGCGCCGCGCCCGCTTGTGAGACTCTCGCGCCTCGGTACACCACGACGAACGACCCGCAGTTGGTGGCCGATCGCAACGCGTCCCAGGTCCATCGCAGCTCTTCCCGCGCGCGTTCGGGCAGGCTCGCGTCGACGAAACCTCCGGGGCCCGGCACCTCCACGCCCTCCAGCGTCACGCGCGTGGGCGGCTTTTGCTTCAGCGCCAGCCACTGCAGGCCGGTCAGGACCAGCGTGCCCGCCATGCCAAGGCACAGCACGTCCGCGCGCGACTGCCCCGAGGACGCGTCCGCGACGGGTGCGACGCCGGACAGGATGCGGTTCAGCAGGAGCGTCGCCACGGAAACGCCGCCAACCACCAAGGGGGACGCGCGGACGGCATCCTCGTTGCTCTTGACCCAGTCTTCGTCGAGGTCGGCACTATCCCCAGATGCCGCGCGGGCGCGCGTCGCGCGCCGCGCGGATCTCGAGGGGACTGGAGCGCCCCGGAACGCGCGGGGAACGCGTTTCGTGCCGCGCGCGGGGGGAGGGGCGATGGGACGCGCGTGCCCACAGGCGCTCAGGCACGACGCGGACGTCATCGCGCGACCCGGAGTGACGCAATTGCTGGCAGGCAATTTACAGAAAGAGCTTTTTCCCGCAAATTGTCGCCTCAAATTGTTGCCTGACTATTTGCCCAATGGAAGTTTGTGTACACGCCATTTGA
>Ga0181561_10002693_pt1 | contig 15653 bp, 9 predicted proteins | sample 011ome_19_FD_133760 | JGI IMG/M metagenome (GOLD analysis project Ga0181561, IMG submission 133760) | Coastal salt marsh microbial communities from the Groves Creek Marsh, Skidaway Island, Georgia - 011510BT metaG (megahit assembly) | ecosystem: Environmental > Aquatic > Marine > Intertidal zone...
ATCGTTCGCGAACACCGCGAAGGATATGATCGCGCGCGTCTCGGCGCGGATCGCGGTCGCGGCCGCGGCCGCGCGCGCGTTCCCCTCGCGCGGGATTCCGCGAAATCAATCATCAGCTCGGGTGACGTCGCTCGCGCTCCGACGCCGACGGCGACGAACTGACCTTCTCTTCCCTTCGCCCCGCGCCCGCCCTCGTCGCAGCGCTTCACGGAGAAGGCCATCAAGGTCGTGATGCTCGCGCAGGAGGAGGCCCGCCGACTCGGCCACAACTTCGTCGGCACCGAGCAGGTGCGATCGCGCCCGTCGCGCCGCGCCGCGCGCGCGCGTCCGCGCGGATCTCGCGCGCCCCCATCCAGCTCGTCTTCTTTCGCCTAGGTCAAAGGTTCGATGGATCGTTGGATGAAATCCGGCGTCGGCGCGCCCCGAACGCGATCCACTGACGCGCCCCCTCGCCCCCTCGCCCCGCAGATCATGCTCGGCCTCATCGGCGAAGGCACCGGTATCGCCGCGAAGGTCCTCAAGTCCATGGGTGCGTCTCGCGCGACGGCTCCCCCTCTCCCCGCGCGTTCCCCCGCCCGTCGACCTTATCCGCTCCGCCGCGCTTCGCGCCGACGAATGCGCGCCGCGAGATCCGATCCGACGTCCTCCGCCCCCCCGATCCTGACCGATATTTTCGACGATATTCTCGCCGCAGGCATCTCGCTCAAGGAAGCGCGCATCGAGGTCGAGAAGATCATCGGCCGCGGCAGCGGCTTCGTCGCCGTGGAGATTCCGTTCACCCCGCGCGCCAAGCGCGTCTTGGAGCTCGCGCTGGAGGAGGCGCGTCAGCTCGGACACAACTACATCGGCACCGAGCACCTGCTCCTCGGTCTCCTTCGCGAGGGCGAGGGCGTCGCGGCGAGAGTGCTCGAGAATCTCGACGCGGACCCGTCCAAGATTCGCTCGCAGGTGATTCGCATGGTGGGCGAGTCGCAGGAGGCTGTCGGCGCGGCGCCCGGCGCGGGGGGCGCGGCGGGGGGATCCAAAACCCCGACGCTCGAGGAGTTCGGGTCGGACCTCACGAAGCAAGCGGAGGAGGCGAAGCTCGACCCGTGCATCGGGCGCGTCACCGAGATGACGCGCGTGACGCAGATTCTCGGGCGACGCACGAAGAACAACCCGTGCCTCATCGGCGAACCGGGCGTCGGGAAGTCCTCCATCGCGGAGGGCCTCGCGCAAAAGATCGCCGCCAACGACGTCCCGGAGACGCTCGAGGGGAAGCGGATGATGACCCTGGACATGGGCCTCCTCGTCGCGGGCACGAAGTACCGCGGTGAGTTCGAGGAGAGGCTCAAGAAGCTCATGGACGAGGTCAAGGCGGACGACGATATCATCCTCTTCATCGACGAGGTGCACACGCTCATCGGCGCCGGCGCCGCGGAGGGCGCCATCGACGCGGCGAACATCCTCAAGCCCGCGCTCGCGCGCGGCGAGCTGCAGTGCATCGGCGCGACGACGATCGACGAGTACAGGAAGCACATCGAGAAGGATCCCGCGCTCGAGCGTCGTTTCCAGCCCGTGCAGGTGCCGGAGCCGACGGTGGATGAGGCGATTCAGATTCTGCAAGGGCTCCAGGAGCGGTACGAGCTCCACCACAAGCTCAAGTACACGGACGAGGCCATCGTCGCCGCGGCGAAGTTTGCGCACCAGTACATCTCCGACCGCTTCCTTCCGGACAAGGCGATCGATCTCATCGACGAGGCGGGCTCGCGCGTTCGCCTCGAGAACGCCGCGCTCCCGGAGGAGGCGAAGGAGCTCGACAAGGAGCTCAAGGCGTTGCTCAAGGAGAAGGACACCGCCATCCGCGGGCAAGACTTCGAAGCCGCGGGCGCGCTCCGCGACAAGGAGGTGGAGCTCAAGACGGAGATCCAGAAGATCACGCAGGCGAAGCAGGAGGAGAACAAGGCTGCCGTCGAGGCTGGCGGCGGCGACTCGGGCCCGACGGTGAAGGAGTCTGACATCTCCAAGATCGTCGCCGCGTGGACGGGCATCCCGGTTGACAAGGTGTCCTCGGACGAGGGCTCTCAGCTCATGAACATGGAGGAGACGCTCCACTCGAGGCTCATCGGTCAGGAGGAGGCGGTCGTCGCGTGCTCGCGCGCCATCAGACGCGCGCGCACGGGGCTCAAGAACCCGAACCGCCCGGTCGCGTCGTTCATCTTCTCCGGCCCCACCGGCGTCGGCAAGTCTGAGCTCGCCAAGTCCATCTCGCAGTTTTATTTCGGCAGCGAGGACGCGATGGTTCGCCTCGACATGTCCGAGTTTATGGAGCGCCACACGGTGTCCAAGCTCATCGGTTCCCCGCCCGGTTACGTCGGGTACTCCGAGGGCGGTCAGCTCACGGAGGCGGTTCGCAGGCGCCCGTACACGCTCGTGCTCTTTGACGAGATTGAAAAGGCGCACCCGGACGTCTTCAACATGATGCTTCAAATTCTCGAGGACGGTCGGCTGACCGACTCCAAGGGACGCGTCGTCGACTTCAAGAACACGCTGATCATCATGACCTCGAACGTCGGGTCGTCCGTCATCGAGAAGGGCGGCGGCGGGCTCGGGTTCCAGCTCAACGACGACGCGGAGGACACGTCGTACCAACGCATCAAGACGCTCGTGAACGAGGAGCTGAAGAATTACTTCCGCCCCGAGTTCCTCAACCGTCTCGACGAGATCATCGTCTTCCGTCAGCTGAACAAGAACGAAGTGAGAGAGATCGCGGCGATCATGCTCGAGCAGGTGTTCAAGCGCTTGAAGGAGAAGGACATCACCCTGGACGTCACCGACCGATTCAAGGACAGGCTCGTGGACGAGGGGTTCAACCCGACGTACGGCGCGCGGCCGCTGCGACGCGCGGTGATGAGGCTTCTGGAGGATAACCTCGCGGAGAAGATGCTCAACGGTGACATCGGCGAAGGGAGCTCGTGCATCATGGACGTGAACGCCGCGGGCGAGATCACCGTGCTGACGGGCGACGGCGTGACGCTCAACGCCGGCGCCGTCCGCGGCGAGTCGGGCATCGCGTAAATCGAATTCGATTCGTTTCATCGCGAGCGCGCAGCCGCGATGTAGGTGTATTCTACTAAAGGAGAGAGACGAGACGGTTCGTTCCGAATCGCGGAGGCGGAGAACGCGAACGGGCGCATGTGCCGGCGGCGATTCAGATTCGCGGCGTGCGCGCGTTCCGAGGATGGCGATCGGAACGGACGGAGGGCGACGGAGACGGCGACGAGAATAGGGAGGGATCCGCGGGGGGCGGATCCATCCGAACGACTCGAAAACGATTTGTTGGAACGGAAACGTAACGGGGGTGTGTACATGATCACGGCGAAGTAGAGCAACGGGCGCCGCAGAGCACGTGTGATGGAGAATTTTCTTTCTTGAAATATGAAAAAACAGCATGCTCATCGACGACGACGCGATCCGAGCGCGCTTGCTCGCGCCGGATCGTTTTCTTCTCGTTTTTCTCGTCCCGTCCCGAGAATTTTGGCACCTCCCGCGCCGAAAACGAGCGCCGCGATCTGACGCGCGAGCGCGTCAAACCTCGTCGCGCGAGCCGCGCGCGCGCTGCGAAGCGACGAACATCTTCCGAGGACCGCGCTCGAGATCGCCGGCGCGTCGCGATGGCGTCCGCGCGCGTCCGTAGCTGAGACGAGAGCAGCACCTTCGGAAGAGGGCACCCCCCGTCCCGCGGTTTTTGAACGTCCGGTCGTCCGATGCCGTTCGAGATCGAGAGCGTGGACGCGTCCGAGTTCGCCGCGCTCGACGCGATGATGCGCGCGGTGGAGGCGAAGCAGGCGTCGTCGTCCGGGAACGCGAACGCGACGCACGGCGCGAACGCTCACGCGCACGCGCGCGCGGGAGGAGGACAACAGCACCAGCCGCGCGCGCCGCACCCGCACCATCCCTCGCCTCACGCGCGTCATCATCACGGGCCCGGGCCGTCGCCGCCGTGGCAACAGCAGCAGCGCCCGCGGAGCCGCGACGGCGGCGGGCCTTCCGGACCGCCGCCGTGTTCGGCGACGGCGACGGCGCCGCCGCCGCGGCCCGGCGACCGCGCCGCGCTCCCCCTCTTCGCGAACGCTCCCCCGGGTGGTCCCGCGTCGTCGAACCCGTCGTTCACGCGCGTCGACGCCGCCAACTACGACAAGGTGCGCGCCGGCCCGATGCCGCCGCCGCCGAGAAACGCGCTCGTCGAGCTGCACCTGGAGAAGAACGTCCGACGCGTGTCGATTCACACCCCGCGCGGGTTCGACGAGCTCGTCGTCGCCGCCATCAAACGCGTCCCCGGGCGAGAGTACGACGCGGCGACTCGGCGGTGGAACTTCCCGGAGAGTCACCTGAAAGACGCCGCCGCGGCGTTGAAGTCCGCGCCGGGGGTGTGCATCGAGGTCGTGATGCCCGTGCCGATCGTGCAGCGGGCGCTCGCGGTGATGACGCAGCTCGAACGCGCGGCGGCGGCGGCGGCGGCGACCTCGGACGGCGGCGGCGACCTCGGCGACCTCGGCGTCGAGGCCGCGTACGAGCGCATCCCGGAGACCTTGCGGGACGCGATGTTCCCGTTCCAGCGCGAGGGCGTCAAGTTCGGCCTCGCGCGTGGCGGCCGCGTCCTCATCGGCGATCAGATGGGCCTCGGGAAGACGATCCAAGCGCTCGCGCTCGTGTCGTGCTACCCCGAAGACTGGCCGTGCTTGGTCCTCGTCCCGACGTCGCTGCGGGACGCGTGGGAGTCCGCGCTGAGACGGTGGCTCGGCGTCCGCCCGTCGCTGATCGCCGCGGTCGCGAGCGGCGCGGATGGGAACAAGATCAACGGCGCCGCGTTCGCGATCGTTCCCTATTCGCTCGTCGGAAAGCTCGGGGAGAAGCTCGCGAGGAAGAAGTACCAAATCGTCGTGTGCGACGAGTCGCACTTTCTGAAGGACGGCAAGGCGCAGCGCACCAAGGCGGTCGTGCCGCTGATCAAGGCCGCGCGACGGGCCATCTGCCTGACCGGGACGCCCGCGCTGTCGCGGCCGATCGAGCTCTACACGCAGTTGGAGGCGCTGCGACCGAACGTGTTCACGAAGTTCAACGAGTTCGCGCAGCGGTACTGCAGCGGCTCTCGGTTCGGGTGGCAAGGATGCACGAACGCGGACGAGCTCTTCGGCGTGATATCCCGGCTCGTCATGGTGCGAAGGCTGAAGAAGGACGTCCTCACGCAGCTCCCGCCGAAGACGCGCGAGCAGGTGTTTTTGCCTCTTCCGAAGAGCGAAGCTCTGAGCGAAGTCAAAGCGATTCGCGAACGCCTGAACGACATCAAAGAGAGCAACCGCGACGAAGGCGTGATGCACGGAGGCGAGGCCGCCGGCAGCGGCGCCCCGGGGCGCACGCTCGAAGAAAAGCGCCTCATGAACCAGCTCTACGTCGCGTCCGCGAAGGCGAAGATTGGACCGGTGCAGGAGTATCTCGAGACGTTGATCGACGGCGGCGCGGATAAATTTTTGTTCTTCGCGCACCACGCCGAACTTCTCGACGCCGCGGCGGCGACGCTGAAGAAGCGGAAGATACAGCACATCCGCATCGACGGCTCCACGCCATCGACCGCGCGAGGGAAGCTCGTGGAGACGTTCCAGACCGTGGACGCGGTGCGCGTCGCGGTGCTCTCGATCAAAGCCGCGGGGGTCGGCCTCACGCTCACCGCCGCGAGCGCGGTCATCTTCGGCGAGCTCTCGTGGACGCCCGGGGAGATCGTCCAGGCGGAAGACCGCGCGCACCGCATCGGGCAAGTCAACAGCGTGTCCGTGCAGTTTCTGTGCGCGCGGAACACCGTGGACGACATCATGTGGGGCAGCGTCCAGAATAAGCTCGAAAATTTGGGGCAAGTTTTGGACGGCACGAGCGGCGACTGCCTCGACTTGGCCAACGGCAAGGACGGGAGAGGCGGGTTCGCGACCGGCAACGGCGCCGCGAAGACGCCCGCGAGCGCGCCGAAGCCGCCGAAGCGGACGTACGGCGACCGCTCCCCGGGGGCGGGCCGCTCGCGCGGATGACAAATGATTCGAACACTCCGAGAGCGCAGAGCACCTTGGACGCGTTCGTCAAATCCGCGTCCAAAGAGAAAGAGAAGCCGTCGTCGCGGTCGCCGTCGCGGTCGCAGCCGCGGGCGTCGCAGGGTGGGTGGCAGATGCCGCAGCTGCCGTCTCAGGACGGCGAGGTCTGGGAGCCGTGGCCGCCGCCGGAGACGAAACGCCCTCGGACGGACGGTTAAGCGAAGGCGCCGCCGTCGAGAAGAGAGAGGTTCGAATTTCTTTTGGCGCTCGCTGATCTTTTTTTATTACACCGGTCGCTCTCGGAGAGCGACCGCGCTACTAGATAGTTCATAGATAGGTTCCACGAACGACCAGGTTAAACCGAAACCGCATCGTCATCGGAACGACTTGTTCGCGAGGTTCGGCCGCGGCTGTTCGCCGTCGCCCAAGACAGCCTTTCTCGGATCCTTCATGAATTGATTCTCCGCCTCCTCCGAGTGATACACGCACGACACCTCCGGCGACTTGTCCAAGTCCCCCACGAACGCGAACGTGTTCATCCCGCGCTTGCAGTCCTTCTCCATCGTCTCGTCCACGAGCTGGTTCCTCTCCAGCACGTTCCAGTTGCTCCGCCGCAACACGCACCCGGGCTTCACCTCCGGCTGCGCGACGTACATGTTGAACGGGTTGAGCGACAAGAACACGCGTTGGTCGAACACCATCGCGGACGCGCCGTTCGCCATGCACACCTCGCTGGACGGGGTCTGGCGGTCTAAGATGTCGCGCGACGCGACGTTCGAGGGCTCGAGGTTCACGGACGTGTCGAACGCGACGCCCGCGCCCATGCCCACGACGAACGCGCCCGCGATGAGGAAGTTGGTGACGGCGTTGTTGCCGCCGCCGCCTCCGCCGTCGCCGCCCTGGCCGAGGCCGCGCCCGCCGCCGGGGGGCGCGCCGCGCGCGGACTCCCACGGCCCGCCGCCGCCGCGCTGCGACGGCGGGGCGTAGTCGTAGTCGTACTCCGTGGGCGCGCGGTACCGGTCTCGCTCCGCCCCGGGAGGGCCGCGGGCGGGATTCCACTCGCCCTCGGAGGCGTCGTCGGGGCCCCCCGCCGGCGGGGCCGCGCGCGCGCGGACGCGATGCCGCGAGGTGGAAGCGCGCGGGGCGCTCGCGCGCCGCTGCCCGAGGGCGAGCGACGAGCACGCGTGGAGGAAGGTGGCGCATGAAGACGCCATCTCGATCGACGCGCGAGGCGCCCGCGAGAATGCGACGTCGACGTCGCGTCGACCGTCGTGGTTTTTCCTAAAAAGCTCGAACGCGCCGTCACATCGATCGACGCCGAGATGCTGTCGTTCCTGGGCCGGGGCAAGCCCTCGGACCCGCCCCCCGAGCCCTCCCCCGCGCCGGACCCCCCACCCGCGAGCTCCGCGCCGCCGCCGCCGTCCGCGCCCCCGGACTTCTCCGACGCCAAGGCGGTGACGATCGAGCTCGTCGCCGAGCTGGAGGGCCACGACGATCGCGTCTGGGGGATGCAGTGGGAGCCGCGAGGGCGATGCCTCGCGTCGACGTCCTCGGACAAGACGTGCCGGCTGTGGTCGCAGAGCGCGGCCGCGGGAGGGAACTGGGTCACCGTCGCGGAGCTCGAGGGCGTGCACAATCGGACCGTGCGGCAGGTGTCGTGGTCGCCGTGCGGTGCGCGCGCGCGCGCGCGTCGTCGTCGTCGTCGCTTACCCTAAATCTGATCCGATACGATCGCGCGCCTCCGTCCGTCCCGACCCTTCTCGTTCGAGGCCTCTCGTCTGACCCACCCTCGCCCCCTCCCTTCACCCTATCCGCGACCACCCAGGTCGGCTCCTCGCGACCGCGTCGTTCGACGCCTCGACCGCGGTCTGGACGCAGAGCGGCGGCGACTGGGAGTGCGTCGCCGTCGTCGAGGGCCACGAGAACGAGGTCAAGTCCTGCGCGTGGTCGCCGAGCGGCACGCTGCTCGCCACCTGCGGGCGAGATAAGTCCGTGTGGATCTGGGAGCTGCAGCCGGGTAACGACTTCGAGTGCGTCGCGGTGCTTAACGGCCACTCCCAGGACGTTAAATGCGTGACGTGGCACCCCACGGAGGACGTGCTCGTGTCGACGTCGTACGACGACACGATCAAAATTTGGACGGAAGACCCGGACGGAGACGACTGGTCGTGCTCGAAGACGCTCTCGAAGGAGGACGGCGGGCACGAGAGCACGGTATGGTGCGCGTCGTTCGAGCCGGGGGGGGCGCACAGGGTGGTGACGTGCTCGGACGATCGAACGATCGCGGTGTGGAACGCGGCGGGTGCGCGCGCGCGCGTTTCGTCGTCGTCGCTCGCTCGCTTCGAAGACGTCGCTTCGTTTTCGCGCTTCGCTTCTTCTCGCGGCCGCTCGCTTCGCATCGCTTCGTTCGTTGCTGGTCAGACGGTCGAGTCGAGCGCGCTCCACATGCGCTCGGGTCAACATAACTGCCAGCGAAAGTAACCTGGGGCTTGGCAGCCCCGTGGGCTAAATTGCAACTGCCGCGCCACTCTCCGTGGGCGCTTCAGATCTTTGCCCACGACATACATTTCAACGCGCTCGACGCTCGACGCTCCCGTCCGCTCTACCTTCCCCTTCTTCCCTCCTTCTCACCCCTCCTTCGCTCCCCACGGCCCCTTCTCTCCTCTCTCCAGGTCCACGAGGCGCGGACCTCTCCATCGCGTGCAAGTTCCCCTGCGGGCACGACCGCCCGGTGTTGAACGTGCACTGGGGCCGCAACGGCTTGATCGCCGCCGCGGGGGGCGACAACAGCGTGCGGGTCTACGCCGCGATGAAGAGCGATGGGAGCCACGGGAGTGGACGCGCGTGGGCGGAAGTCGGCGCGATAGGCGAGCATCACGAGGACGGGCACTTGGACGACGTGAACACCGTGGCGTGGCACCCGACGGACCCGACGTGCCTGGCGTCGTGCTCGGACGACGGGCTCATAAAAATTTGGAAGGTCACCCCGGCGGAGGAGTAAACGTTTACGTTTTGTAGTCTAAAAAACCATCACCGTAGTACGAAGAGACTGATGAATCGAACAGCGAGCGCATCCGTCGCTCGACCGATCAACCGATCGTCGACCCCAGCACGTACGCCGCCTTCCCGATCAACCGATCGTCGACCCCAGCACGTACGCCGCCTTCCCGATCGAGTCCACGGAGAAGGCGCACCGCCACGTCCCCCCGTGCGCCGCCGTCGCGCCGAACGCGTCGAACGGATGCCGCCCGTCGCCGTCCTCCCTCCGGCCCCACTCCGGCCGCGCGGACGACCCCTCGTGCCCCAAGTCGTGCAGCAGCAGCGCACACATCATGTCTCTCGTCTCCTCGACGTCGAACGCGCGCAGCGGCGCGAAGTGCTTCTGCCCTTCCAGCCCGCGCTTGACGGCGTCCACGTGGAGCATGCTCTGAGGGTCGAGGGTCCGTACGAAGCGACGTCGGGGTGGAGTTCAAAGGCGTCAGACTTGGCGTTGAAAGGCGTCGAGGTGTGTCGGGATTGAAAGCGAGGGGTGCGCGGAGAGATGCGCCGGGAGAGAAAGTCCTTAAGAAACGGCGTTCACCACGCCGACGCGGTCGTACGGGGACCGGCGTGAGGAGAACGCGCCTTGGTGCGACTCGCCGGCGCCACGTTGGCGCTGACGCAGTGGCCGTCGTCGCGCGCGACGATCGCCCTCCAGTTCTGAAGCGTCTTCGCGAGCGCGTAGTTGGGGCCCTGAAGCACGAGGTGCCCGTCGTGGACGTGCACGTCCTCGTGCATCTCCGCGGACGCGTCGTCCACCTCCGCGTCTTCGTCGATGACTCGAAGCTTCTTCTCCCGCTTCGCCGGCGGTCGGCAGTTCGGCTTGAAGCCCCCGGTGAAAAGCCACAGCGGCTGGTGCCACCACGTCCAGTTCTCTCGCTCGTGCCTCGCCTTGCTGTCGTCCCACGCGCTCTTGGGGATCGGGAACGCGGTCCCGGGGGAGGTCAAGTACGCCAGCGCGGTGTCCGGTCGCTTGTCGAGGACCGCTGCGGCGACGGCGTCCGACGCGAGGGACGCGCGCACGTGCGCCTCGCCGTCCAAGTACGCGTAACTGCCAATCACGAGTCGTTTTTTAGGCTCCAAGGCGCAGAGCCACGCCGCGAGCGCGGGCGCGTCCGCGATGAGGTCGGCGCCCGCGCGTCCTTCGTCCCACGCCTCCCGCCAGCTGGCGGCTTTCGACTCGTCGAACCGAAGGTCCGCCTCCCACGGCTTGGGCTTAATCGGAAACAGCAGCGTCCCGCCGCACTCGGACGCGGTCGCGATCGCGGCGGCGGACTTGATCCCGGCCTCGCCTCGCGCGACACACGCCACGGTCGCGCCGCGCTCGAGCAGCGGGATCAGCGGGCACAGCTCGGAGGTGCCGCCGAGGAGGACGAAGACGACGTCCTTGAACAGTCCCCTCTCGCTCGCCCATTCCGTCGCGTGAGCGTTCGCGCGCTCGAGCGCGTCCACGACGTCGCGCTCGATCGCGCCGTCCGCCGCCCACGCGCGCGCGGATGCGAGGAGCGCCTCCGACGCCGCCGGCGGCGGCGACCGCGAGACGGCGACGCGCCCGATCCTCGCGGTCCGCAGGTACGTCCGTCCGTCCGTCACCGCCTCGCGCATCGCGTCCGCGAGCGGCCGCGACGTCTCGTCGTCCTCTCCCTCCTCGACGACGAACTCGAAGTGGTCGTGCAGCGCCGCGAGCCCCGCGCGCGCGGACGCGACGCACATCGCGCGCTCCACCGTGGACTGCAGCTCCGCGAGCGCGGTCAGGTGCTTCGGGTAGCGATGCCGCCAGTCCTTCTCGAGGAGGATGTCCTGCGCGAGCGCGCGGCCTTCCAGGGACTCGAGCGCGAGCGCGGCGGCCGCCCACACCTCTTTCCCCGCGCGCGTGGTCGTCCGCTTGCCTTTCGCGTCGCGAGGGAACGCGACGCCGGTCATCGCTCCCGTCCGCGGGCGGGCGAGGCTGCGGGGCGTCTCGGCGCTGTGTGCGCGCGATCAATAATTTCGTCCGACTTCTGTTGATGGGGCCCATTTCTCGACGAGAAAAGTTCATCGGTCTGTTGAAAGGGGACGCGATCAAATATTGAAACCGAGGGATGCGTGAAAAACGTTTGCATTGAAGCCAGGTCTCGCTCGGCAACTCGCGCCAACTTCGCGATCAAGGGCGCCGACGCCGATCGCTCCCGACCGCGCAGCGGCCGGAAACCTAACCCACGTGTCCGCGAAACTGACTTGTCGGTTTTATCCGCGTGCTAACAAACATCCTACTCAGCGCCAATCAATCCGCGCGGCGCCGTCGCCTGCGCGGGATGATCCTCCCGACGCCCTCGCTCATCGCGCGCGCGTCGCCCTCGCGCGTCGCGTCGCTCCCTCGCTCGCGCCTCCTCTCCGCGCCGCCGCGTCCGCTCGTCCCGCTCGTCGTCCGCTGCCAAGGTTTGGGCGAGAAGGGATTGAAAAAGGTGGCCGAGAAGAAGCGCCGCGCCGCGAAGGCGAAGGCGGGCGCGCCCAAGGCGAAGACCTCCGCGGTGAAGACGGCGAAGGCGAAGGCGGCGAACACGAAGGAGAAAGACTCGAAAGAGAAAGACTCGAAGGCGCCGACACCGCGGAAGAAGTACGCGCCGCCCGCGATGGACGAGCAGCTCGCGAGAGAGACGGAAGAGCGCGCGCTGCACAAGGCGACGCCGTTCTTCGCGGACACCGACGCCATGGCGCTCGCGGCGGCCGCGCTGCCGGACGCGAACCCGTACGCGAAACCCCTCGACCCCACGCCGAACCCGAACGGCATCGCGCGGCCGCGCATCGTCGCGACGCCGACGCCGCCGGCTCCGGAGGAGATCTTCGTGCCGCTGTGCGCGCCGGACGGCCCGAACAGCGTCGCGAACGCGGCGCGCGCGCCGCTCGTCGCGGACGGGAAACTGCCGGATTCCATCGTCAGCGACGAGGAGGGCACGTGGGCGCACGACACCGTGAACCGGCGCCTGCGCGAGGACATCCTGTCGCGCGTCGTCAGCGATAACAAGGACGCGCTGAAGAAGTCGCGCGTCGCGACGACCGCGCTGAAGGCGCTCGAGGCGGAGCTGTCGATCGCCGCCGACGCGCAGATTCGCCCGGTGCGCGACGACGGCGGCGCGGACGTCGAGCGTTGGAACAAGAGTATCCTCGCGCCCCATCTCGGAACGACGCTGCTGTGCGCCCCGTGGCTCGTCGTGGAGTTTTACTTCTACCGGCGCGTCCTCGAGGCGTTCGGGTACTTCGGCGACGGCCCGCTCGCGCTGCACGACCCGTTTTCCGCGGATAAGAACGCCGGGTTGGCCGCGTGCGCGGACGCGACGGCGGCGCTGGCGCCGCGACTCAACGCGTTCGCGAAATCCGCCGCTACGAAGGACTTGGACCAGCGCGTTTCGTCGCTGAAGCTCTTCGCGCTCGTGTCGCTGTGGGGGAACCGGATGGACCTGTCGATCTGGCCCGAGGGCGGCGGCGGCGACGCGGGGGGGCGGTCGTCGGACGCGCTGAACGAGGCGATGAGCGGATCGGGGGAGGAGAAGCTTCTTCACGACGACGCGGGCGAGGCGGCGGCGTTTTTGTTGAGACGCGACGTCGCGAACGTCGGGATCGTCGTCGACAACGCCGGGTTCGAGCTCGTGTGCGACCTCGCGCTCGCGGACGCTATCGTGTGCGCGCGGCGGGGGACCGCGGCGACCGCGACGGGCGACGACGGCGACGGTTCGGGTCCCGGCGACGGTTCGGATCCCCCCGCGACGTTTGAAGACGCGCGCGTGACGTTTCACGTCAAGGGCCACCCGACGTTCGTCTCGGACGCGATGGACAAAGACGTCCGGGGCACCGTCTATGTCATGCAGCAGTCCGAAAACGCCGAGATCGCCGCGATGGGGCGACGGTGGGCGACGCACCTGTCCACCGGCGCGTGGGTCATCGCGCCGAACAACGCGTGGGCGCAGCCGCAGCCGCTGTGGGACCTCCCCTCGGACGTCTTCGACGCGTTGCGCGCGGAGGACGTCGTCGTGTTGAAGGGCGACGCCAACTACCGCCGACTCCTCGGCGACCGGCGCTGGGACTTCTCGTCGCGCTTCTCCGACGTCGCGGCGTACTTCCCCACCTCGCTGCTCGCGCTGCGGACGTTGAAAGCGGAGATCGCGTGCGGGATCGCGGCCGAGCAAGTGGAGCGAGCGAAGCGCGAAAACCCGCACGGGTGGCTCGTCTCCGGCGCCTACGGCGTCGCGCAGTTCCTCGAGAAACCCGCGGGGCATCTCGAGGTGGCGTCCGTGGCGTGGCACTGGGGCGCGGAGATGGACGCCGCGGGCGTGCGTCTCGACTGCGTGGACACCGAACGCTTGGAGCTCGCGAGGGTGCTCGCGGCGTTGGCGGGCGCGTGCGTGGAGATTTCAAAGACGTTGCGGCGCGCGCCCCCCCCGGACCCGGACGCGTCGTCGTCCGAGGGGCAGGGCGCCGACGGGGCTGCCGCGCCGACCAACGCGACCGGGGATAAGGTTAAAAAGCTCGACGTCCTCGCGAACGCGCTCGTTCGCGACGCGCTGCTCGCGACCGGGTGCGTGCGATACTACGCGTCGGAGGAGGAGAAGGTGGTCGTCGAGCTCGACTCCGGCGGCGCCTTCGTCGTCGCGTGCGACCCTCTGGACGGCTCGCGCAACCTCGACGCGTCGCTCCCGACCGGCACCATCTTCGGCGTGCACCGCGTGCTGAAGGACGCGGCGGAGAACGAGGAGCACTTGATACACGACGACGTGGAGGCGCACGCGTTGCAGCGCGGGAGCGCGCTCGTCGCCGCGGGGTACGCGAGTTATTCGTCGGCGACGAATTTGGTCGTGGCGGTGGCCGGCGGCGGCCCCGCGACCGAGTTTACGCTGAGCGAGACCGACGCGCAGTTCAAGAGGGTGGGGATCTTGAGCTGCCCGCCGCGCGGGCAGACGTACTCGCTGAACGACGCGCGGTTCGCGGACTGGCCGCAGGGTTTGCAAAAGTACGTCGCGAAAGTGCGGGAGGGGAAGGGGGAGACGAAGAAGAAGTATTCCGGGTTGTACGTCGGGTCGTTGGTAACGGACTTCCACCGGACGTTAAAACACGGCGGGTGGTGCGGGAACCCTCGGCCGCACTTGCGTACGGTGTACGAGGCGAACCCGCTGGCGTTCATCGCGCGCGCGTGCGGCGGCGCGGCGAGCGACGGGTCCGGGGCGACGTTGAATAAAACCGTCTCGGGCGTGCACGACCGCGCGCCGCTGTTTATCGGGTCGAGGGAGGACGTGGAGGAGGTGACGTCGTACGCGGCGTACGGCGTGACGCAGGCGGCGACGGAGTACGAGGTGTGATGAGTGGTGTACATATGCGAGACGTGAGTTTCGAGGTGTCGTGCCGCGCGACGTAGGCCCTACGAGCTAGACTCCGCGTCCACGCGAGAGTCGCCTTCAACGTCACACCCGTCGTCAGCAACTCTGCTCGCGTCGTCAGCCGCCTGCTTGACTGGACGACAGCGACCCGACGCCAAAACCTGATTTGAACCGCACTCGTCCGATCGCGCGAGCGACGATGCCGGACGAAGACGTCGACGATGGCACCGACTGGATCACGCGCACGCACGACCTGAAGGACGGCGAGGAAGCCAACCTCGTCCTCGGCGCCGGGTTCGAGCGCGAGGAGGTGGAGCTCATGGAGCTCCCCCCCGAGCTCCTCGCGGTGATCGAGGAGGGTGGCGAGATGGCTTTCAAGGGCGCGCCCGACGAGGAGGCGGTGCTGTGCACGAGGGACAAGACGTACGCGGTGAAGCGCGTGGAGACGTCGAACACGCTCCTCCTGCTTCAGCCCCCCGGCGGGTTGGGCGACGACGACGACGACGACGACGACGACGCGGAGGGCGCGGAGGGCGCGGACGGCGATCGCGGCACGCCCGAGCCGATCGCGAAGAAGCCACGAAAGTCGGCGCCGTCGCCCAAGCCGAGGGATCCGCCGGAGACGCCCGCGGAGGCGTGCGCGCTCGCGCTGTCGCTGCAGAAAGACGCCGGCGGCGCGAGCGATCCGAATGATCCGAAGCGCGCGAAGAAGGACATCACCGCGTTCGCGCAGGCGTCGTCGCACCTCGAGCTCACCCTCATCGCGCCTCGCCTGGACGCGATGTGGGCTCGGCTGCAGTCCGAGCCGCACGTGTACGCGGGTCCGGAGCGCGAGCGCGAGCTCGACGACGCGGACGCGGAGGAGGGGGAGGAAGACGTCGCCGCCGCGGAGGCGGAGGAGGAAGGAGACGCAGACGCCGCGAACGAGGACGGCGCGCCGCGGCGAGGCGGAAGATCGTCGTCGTCGTCGAACCGCGGGTTCGACCTCGAGGATCTCGTCGAGAACGCGCAGGCGAGCGAGATGGAGATCATCGCCGCGCTCGACGAAGGCCCCGCGTTCGTCCTCGACGGCAAGTGGCGCGGCATAGAGCCGTCGTACCTCGACCACGTCATGGACGTCGCGATCGTCAACGCGCAGGTGTGCACACTTGTCCCCATACGACCGCGTTGGCGTGGTGAACGCCGATCCTTAAGGACTTCGCCCGGC
>Ga0181561_10002697_pt1 | contig 15637 bp, 8 predicted proteins | sample 011ome_19_FD_133760 | JGI IMG/M metagenome (GOLD analysis project Ga0181561, IMG submission 133760) | Coastal salt marsh microbial communities from the Groves Creek Marsh, Skidaway Island, Georgia - 011510BT metaG (megahit assembly) | ecosystem: Environmental > Aquatic > Marine > Intertidal zone...
CCGGCGTTCCCATCCCGTTTCGAGGCTCGTTTCGAGGCTCGCGAGAACGGCACAGCTGGAACGACGCCGCGGCGTGGCACCAAAAGCCCGCCGCCGCCGCCGAGGGCTCATGGGTCTCGTCCGCCTCCGGGGCCTCCGGGACGGGCGAATCGATTCGCGGGCGCCCGTCGAACGCGCGCTTCGGCGGCGCGTACGACGACTCGGAGTCTTCTCGGTACTCTTCCGGGTTTTCTCATGGGTCCGCGTCGTCCTCCTCCTCGGAGCACTACGGCTCGCCCGAGGTGGCTCGCTCGTTCGACCTCGCCCGCCGCGGGCTCGCGATGGGCAACCGCCCGCAGCTCGCGCGCGGCGGCACCGGCGGCGCGTACTTCCTACGCGACGGCGACGGCGAGACGTGCGCGGTGTTCAAGCCCGCCGACGAGGAGCCCAACGCGAGGAACAACCCGCGCGGGCGCAACGTCTCCGTCGCCGGCGAGGGTCTGCGCAAGGGCACGCGCGTGGGCGAGGGCGCCTCGCGCGAGGTGGCGGCGTACCTTCTGGACCATGACGGCTTCGCTTCTGTGCCAGCGACGTCCCTCGCGAACCTGTGCGACGGCAAGAAAGCCGGCGGCGGGGAGGGCGAGGGCAAGCTCGGGTCGCTGCAGGCTTTTGTGCGCGCCGACGCCGAGGCGGAGGAGCTCGGCCCCGGAACGTTTCCGACGCGCGAGGTGCACAAGATCACGCAGCTGGACATCCGTTTGGCGAACACCGACCGCAACGCGGGGAACATCCTCGTGCAGAAGCGCGGCGTTCTGCGCGAGGGGGGCACCGGCGTGGTTCTCGTGCCCATCGACCACGGGTACGCGCTCCCGCACACGCTCGAGGACGTGTGCTTCGAGTGGGAGTTTTGGCCGCAGGCGAAGATTCCGTACGACGACGAGACCAAGGCGTACATCGCCGGGCTGGACGTCGAGCGGGACGCCGCGCTGCTCCGGGCGGAGGGCATAGAGCTCTCCCCCGCCTCCGAGCGCGTCCTGCGCGTGTGCACCGTGCTGCTGCAGAAAGCGGCGCAGAGGGGATGCTGCCCGGCGGACATCGCCGGGATGATGTCGCGCCCGATGCCCAACCGCGCCAGCGACTTGGAGAAGCTCGCGTCGCGCGCGGCGGCGGCGGCGCTGGCCGGCGGCGGGCCCGGAGCCTCCGCGGCGGCGCCCTCGCCCGTCGTGGACGCATGGCGCGCGCTGGATGGCAACGCCGATGCGGAGTCGCGGTTCCTGAGCGAGTACGCCCACCTGCTGGACTCTTACCTCGAGGGGTTTGACCCGGAGCTCGCGCTGTGAGACGAGGCGTTTTCCTCCCCGACGGAGCGAGAAAAAAAAACTTTTGTCGGCGGAGAAGGGAGTGAGGCGGCGGCGCGGGACCCCGCGTCATCGCCGCGATTTTTGTACAACGATGTTGTAATTTACGTCCTTCTGTAAACGTTCGCGTCCGCCTCCGCCGGCGCGTCCTGCTCTCGGGCGCTACGCCCCCGCCGCGATTTCCCTCACGCCGTCGACCAGCCTTTGCACTTCCCATTCTTTGTTGAAGTAGTGCGCGCTTGCGCGCACGACGTCCTCGGGGAGGCCGGGCTCTCGGCTCGTTTCAGCCTCCGTCCGCCGCGCCTCCCACTCCAAGCGCGTGTTGTTGCACACGCGCGAGGTCCACACGTTGACGCCGGCGTCGCGCAGGCGCGCGCGGACCTCCGCGACGCCCAGGCCGTTTACGTCGAAGGTGACGATGCCGCACTTGGCGAGGCCGACGTCGCGGACGGTCACCTCGGGGATCTTCGCCAGCTCTTCGCGCATGGCGGAGGCGAGCGCGCGCGTTCGCGCCCACGCGCGCTCGATTCCCACGTCCATCGCGTACTGGACCGCCACGCCCAGCCCCGCCTTGGCGCTGAAGCTCACCTCGTACTGCTCGAACCGCCGCGCGCCCGCGGCGGGCGCGTACGAGTCTGCGGCGTCCCAGCGCGCGCCGTGGAGGTCCAGCATCACGGGCTCGCAGCGCGCTTTCCCCTCCAGGAACGCGTTCCTCGCGTACAGAAACCCGATCCCGCGCGGCCCACGCAGGTACTTGCGCCCCGTGCCCACCAGAAAGTCGCACTTCAACTCGCGCACGTCCGTGGGCATCTGCCCCACGCTCTGGCACGCGTCCAGCAGAAAAGGCACGCCGTGCTTCTCGGCGAGCGCGCCAACCGCCGCGGCGTCGTTCACCAAGCCCCCCGAGGTGGGCACGTGCGTGATGCTGATCAGCTTCACCGGGCCGACCGCGCGACCGTCGACCGTCGCCGACTCCAGTCTCTCCTCCAACGCGCGCACGTCCAGTTGCCCAGTCTCCGCGTCGCTCGGCACCGTCTCCACGACGACGCCGCGCGTCCGCGCCGCCTGCAGGTACGCGATGTAGTTGCTGGCGTACTCGCACCGCGCGGTGAGCACGCGGTCGCCCGGCTGGAAGGACTCCAGCAGCGCGCCGAACGCACACTGCCACGCCGACGTGGCGCTCTGCGTGATGGCGATCTCGGAGGCTTCGCAGTGCAAAAGGGAAGCCAACGCCGTGTACGGCAGCGCCAACGCCGCCGCCTCCTCCTCCGTCGTCTCGTACCCGCCGGCGATGGCCTCGCGCTGGAGGTACGCCACCTGCGCGTCGAGCACGGCGCGGGGGGGGAGAGCAGAGCCCGCGGCGTTGAAGTGCGCGATACCGCCCGGGGTTTCGGGACGAACGCCGGCTATGCCGGGTGTGTCCTCGCGAAACGCATCCACCTCCACGTCGGACAGAGACCCGGTGACGTGCGCTCGCCACCGCCGCTGCGCGCGATGTCGTCCTCGCACCTTTGACGCGCGTCTCGCGGCGGGGACGGCCGGTGGGGCCGAGGTCACGGCAACGGACCGCATCGTCAGCCTGCTGGAGTGTCTCGTGACCTACACGGCGTTCAAATGACGCGCGTGCGCGCGCGTGTGGCCCGGACCCGCGGTGTGCGCCGAGTCACGAGAGACTCTGTGCGTCGAGTCAGCATCGTCTCGGTGTTTTCGGCAGTTCCGATCGAAACCGAGCGCGCTCGGGGGCACGACGCGGTGCGTTCGATCCGCACGGCACACTCCGCGCCGCGCCGAGTCTGTGAACGACTCGCGACGACCCGCGTCTTCGCGGCGCACTCGCTCTATCCAGCGTCCCGCTGGTGTGTTCGGACGCGCACGACCGAAACGCGCGCGTAACCCTACGACCGACAACGAAGCACGCGAGATGTCGACGCCTCCCAAGGTTGGGTTCCTCGGGCTCGGCATCATGGGCGCGCAGATGGCCGCCCGACTGGTGCGCACGGGCGCCAACGTCACGGTGTACAACCGCAGCGTCGCGAAGACGGAGCCCCTGCGCGCGCTGGGCGCCTCCGTGGCGTCCACCCCCGCGGAGGTCACGCGGCAGTGCGATTTGGTGTTCGCCATGCTCGCCGACCCGAAAGCCGCGTGCGCGGTGGCGACGGACGGCCCGGACGCCGCGGTGGCCGGGATCGCCGCGCGCTCCGCGACCGCCGCGCCCATCACGTACGTGGACTGCTCCACCGTGGACGCCGCGACTGGTGCGTTCGTCGGCGACGCCGTGCAGGCGGCGATGCGCGAGACCGCCGCCGGCGTCGCCGGCGGCGGCTTCCTGGCAGCGCCCGTCTCCGGGGGTTGGAGAGACTGCCGCGACGGCACGCTGCTCTTCCTGTGCGGCGGCTCGAGCGCGGCGTACGAGGCGGCGTGCGTCCCGCACGGCCTGGATGCCATGGGGCACAAGCGCTGGCTGCTCGGCCCCACGCCCGGGGACGCCGCGCGCGCGAAGCTGATGCTGCAGGTGATGATGGGGAACATCGTCGGCTCGCTCGCCGAGATGATGGCGTTGACCAAAGCCAGCGGCTTGGACGAGGGCGCCATCCTGGACGTCCTGTCAAACTCGGCGATGGGCAACCACCTGTGCACGGCAAAGGGCGCGCTGATGCGCGAGGGCAACTTCTCGCCCAACTTCCAGGTGTACCTGCAGCAGAAGGACCTGCGGCTGGCGCTGCAGCTGGCGGACGACCTGGGCGTGCCCGCGCCCATCAGCGCGGCGGCCAACGGCCAGTACATCCGCGCGCGGCAGATGGGCCTCGGGAACGCCGATTTCGCCGCCGTGCGCGCGGCGTACGAAGCTGAGCCCGTCGCGGACAAGGAGAGCGAGACGGAAGAGCTCAACTGATACGCGTGTCGTGACCGCGCGGTCGCGCGCGCGGTATCGTCCCTCCGAGAAACGCGCGACGACGAGGAGTATACTACCGCTCGACTCTGTTTTCCTCGCCGCGAATACGAAATACAACTGATATCCTATTACCTAAAAGTACTTTCTACTAGACTACGTAGCTACGTAGACTACTCACGCGCGTCGCCGCGCGAACGCGTCGCGACCCCGATCATAACCGTCTCACGCATACGGCCACCACGGTTTGCCCCGGAACCGCCGCGCGCTGAACGGCGCGAGGTCCACCTCCGGCGCCTTCCCCGTCGCCAGGTCCGCGACCAGGCGGCCGGTGATCCCTCCCAGCGTCCAGCCTATGTGCTGGTGCCCGAACGCGTACAGCACGCCGGGCACGCGCGAGGAGGGGCCGATCACGGGCAGCGCGTCCGGCAACGTCGGCCGGAACCCGAGCCAGTCCCTTTCTCGGTCGCGCGCGCCCAGCGGGAACGGAGACGCGCCGGTTCCGGTTTCGCTTTTGGGGTTCGTGCTTCTATGCGCGTCGCGCGGCGCGAACAACGCGTGTGTCTCCGCGTCCAGCTGCTCGAACCGGCTCGCCACCGGGCCCGCGCGCAAACCGCCGAGCTCGACCAGCCCCGCCGCGCGCACGCCGCCGGCCATGGGCGTCACGATGAACCCGCCCTCGGAGGAACACACCGGGCGCGTCAGCACCGGCGTCGGCCGGAGTGGCATCGACGCGCCGATCGATCCTCCGCGCTCATTTTCGCAGACGAATGCGTCGCCGGACGCCCACTGCACGCTGTACCCGCGCTCGGTGTCGAGCGGGACGCGGTCGCCGCACTGCTCCGCCAGCGCGGCGGAGTGCGCGCCGGCGGCGATGACCACCGTGCGCGCGTCCAAGTGCGCGCCGTCCGCGGTGGTCACCCTGACCACGGAGCCGCCGTCCCCGGGAACGTCCCCGGCGCGCACGGCGCGCGCCGCGCCGGCGGCTTCGCACCGAACCTCGCCGCCGCGCGCCGCGAACCCGTCGCGCATCGCGCGCAGGAGCGCCTCGGGGTGCCGCAGGAACCAGCCGTCCTCGAACCACCAGGCGCCCCCCCGCGTCGCGCGCTCGCTGAGCAGCGGCTCGAGCTCGCGCACACCCGAGCCGTCCAGCGCCTCCATCTTCAAGCCGGGGCCAAGGCCCTCCCGCCGCAGCGCCGCCGCCGCCGCCGCGCCAGGCGACGCCACGTCCCGCTGCAGCAGGATGTACCCCGTCCTGGCGGCGAAGGCGTCGGCGCGGCTCGCGGGCGTCGGCGCGTACGCGCCCATGGGCGCGTCCACGTCCACGCCCGCGTGCGCCCAGGCGTCCTGGTACCCATCCTCGGCGAGCCGGAGCAGCGCGCCCAGCGCCAGCGAGGTCTTGCGCACCTCGGCGGGCGCGCACGACGCCAGCGCGCCGGCGGCCCAGGGGGCCATCCGCAGCAGGTGCGGGTCCGGGACGAGCCGAAGCGCGCCTGTGCGGCTCAGGATCATCCCGGGAGCTTCCTTCCACAGTCCGGGACGCTGCACGGGGACGTTCGCATAGAACGCGAACGTCCCGGCGTTGCCGTTGGAGGCGGAGTGGCGCCCCCCGACGTCCGGGCCGGCCTCCAGGAGGGTGACGTGTCTCCCAGCGCGCTGTAGATGCAACGCGGTGGCCAGACCCACGAACCCGCCCCCGACCACCACCGCGCGCGACCGGACTGCCGCGGACGCGGGGGCCATCGCCGCGGTATCCCTCGCGGTCCACTCTCTGCGCCGCGAACGCGCGCCACGGCCCCCGCCGTGCGGTGGGGCCGTTCCGACGCACACCCCGCGCGCGCCGAACTGAGATCTTTCCCCGACACCGGCGAAAACGACATCGTCGCGGCTCCGCAGCTTTCGGGACGAATCCTCGTCATCTTTTGACGTCGGGCGCGTTCGCCCGCACAACCGCCCCGCGCGCAGAGTCGCGCTTCATTCGACTCGAGGCCTCGTTGTTACCGAACGATGTCCCTGCCCCTGTCACCCGGTATCGCGCGCGCGCGCGGCCCCGTGGCGGCGTGCGTGACCCGGTGCCTGGGCGCCTCCCAGCCTTCTCGAGCGATCCCTCCGCCGTCCCCCACCGCGCTCGCCGCGCCGGGAGGCTGCGCGTCCCGGGGGCTCTCCGCGTCCTCCTCCTCCGCGCTCTCCTCGCGTTCGCTGACGCCGCGCGTCTCGCCGCCCGCGGCGCGGCTGGCGGCGCGGGCGGCGCGCTTCTCCGCGGCGGCGAGCGCGGACGGCGACGCCTCGGACGCGACCGCCGCGATCCGCGCGGTGGAGGAGCGGCTGGGCGTGACGCTCTGCGAGACGCCGACGGTGCCCTCGGCGCCCCCGGTGGTGGTGGTGATAAGCGGCCCGAGCGGCGTGGGCAAGGACGCGGTGCTCCGGCGGCTGCTGGACCAACGACCGGAGCTGAGCATGGTGGTCACCGCGACCGACCGCGCGCCGAGGCCCGGCGAGACGGACGGCGTGGATTACCACTTCACCACGACGGAGACCTTCGAGGCGATGATCGCCAACGACGAGCTCGTCGAGCACGCCGTGGTGTACGGGCAACACAAGGGGATACCGAAACGTTCGGTGCGGGACAAGCTCGAGTCCAACTCGGACGTGGTGCTGCGCCTGGACGTGCAGGGCGCAGCCACCGTGCGCGCGATGATGCCCGACGCCGTGCTGGTCTTCCTGTGCGCCGAGAGCGAGGCCGCGCTCGCCAGGCGGCTTTTCAAAAGAGGCACGGAGTCGCCGGCGCAGTTTGCGCGCCGCGTGGAGACGGCGCGCGCCGAGACGAGCCGCCTCGACGAGTTCGACTACGTCGTCGTCAACGGCGAGGGGGGGCTGGAGCAGGCGGCCGCCAGGCTGGGCGCGATCATGGACGCGGAGAAGAGCCGGAGGGGGAGGAAATCGGTCGAGGTGTGAGGGCGCGACGCGGGCGAAGAGAGTAGCTACCTATGTCACGCCGTCGCGCGTAGACGTGAAAACGCATGTTCCACCGTCGTCGCGGAAAACTTGGAAAACTTGGAAAACTTGGCGGGCGCGAGCCGTTATCTCTCGAGTCATCGTCACATCATCTGTTTGTCCGAGAGGAGCGTCGCGTCCCGCCCCGGTGGGCGCGTCATTCGCGGCGCGCCGAAGCGTGATGGCGGTCCGCGACGCGGCGGCGGCGATGCGCTCGCCCGACGCCGGGTCGGCCACGGTGGGCGGGACCTTCCCGGATGATCCGCCGCGTCCCGCCCCGTTGATGGTTCCGGAGACCGCGCCCGAGTGGTCGCCCGCCGAATTGGAGCGGTACCTACACGTGGTGGCCATGGAGCGGCACGCCGCGCACGCCATTCGGAGACACGACCTAATGGACAGGCTTCACCGGCACTGCGACGGCGTCGGGAACCCCAACCCCCTGCTGCTGCTGGGCCCGCCCGGAAGCGGGAAGTCCACCGCGTTGGCGACGCTGATGAGCGAGATCGAAGGCGGTCCAGCGGCGCGACGCCGACGCGACAGCGCTTCGCTCGGCGGGGCGCCCGACGGGGCGGGGGCGGACACGCCAGGCACCTCTGCCGCCGCGGCCGCCGCGGACTCCGCGGTCGCGGTCGCGGGCGCCGAGCCGTTCGTGCTCGCGCACACGTTCGGGCTGCTCGGGCATTCCGACGATTTGCGACGCGCGCTGCTTCGGATGTGCGCCGAGCTCAAGTCGCGATTCAACATCTACGTGGACCTGCCGTCCCGCCTGGAGGACGTCGGCACGGCGTTCCCGCGCTTCCTCGCGCACGCCGCGCTCTTCGGCAAAATCGTCGTGGTGCTGGACGGGCTGGACAAAGCCGAGTGCCACGACGTGACCCCCGAGGACTGGCTCCCAGCGGCGCTGCCGCTGGCGGCGCGCGTGGTGGTCGCATCCGCCGGGTGCCGCGCGGTGAACGCGCTCAAGGAGAAGTCCGGGCAGCTCCTGCACGTCCTGCCCGTCGCGCCCCTGGATGCCTCCGAGCGCGCGCGCGTGCTGGACGCGGCGCTCGAGGGCGTCGGCGGCGGGCGCGTCCCCGCGTCCGCGACGCTGGGGGATCTGCTCGCCGCCGAGGACGCCGGGTCGCCCCTGTTCTTGGCGCTGGCGGCGGAGGAGATCAAGTGCCGCGCTCGCGCCGCCGACGGCGACACGTATGCTGCCGTGGAGGAGGCCAACGGCTTTCCCGGAACCACGGTGGATCTGCTCGCGTGCATCTTCGACCGGCTCGAGCGCCGCTTCGGCACGACGCTGGTGGCGGAGGCGACGACGCTCGTCGCGTGCTCGCAATCGGGCCTGACGGATTCGGAGACGTTCGCGCTTCTGCGCGGCGCGCCGACTCTGGCGAACCTGCCCGTCTCGGAGTGGGAGGCGCTTCAGGCTGAGCTCGAGCCGCACTGCTGGCCGGTCGAGCGCCTGCCCGGCGCGCCGAACCGTTTCGGCATCTTTCACAACACGTTCAGAACCGCGGTGTTCCGCCGGTTCGCGGACGCCGCCGCCGAGCGCAGGCTGCAGCACCTGCGCGTGGCGGCGGCGTTTGCCGAGGAAAACCAAAACCGCGCGCCGCCGACGCGCCGCGGCGTGAGCGAGGTGGTCTGGGGCTGCCGCGAGGGCCACGACTGGCACGCGCTGCGCGCGCTTCTGACGGACCCGCACGTTCACGCGCACCTGTGGAACCAGGACACGCAGGTGGACCTCGCGACGCACTGGGACGCGTTGCTCAAGGGTGAGCAGAAAGTCGCCAACGCGCGCAACGCCAAGTTGGTTCCCGGGCCGAACGGCGCGCTCGTGCCCCCAAAGCCGCGGCCGCCGCGCCGCCGCGCGGACGTCGTCGCGGAGTTCGCGCGCGTCGCGGACGTCGCACCCGTGTCCTCCGACGGCATACTCACGCCGGACGTCACCAAGGAGCTCCTGGCGGACTTCCTGGCGTGGAGCGGGCACCCGGGCGAGGCGGCGACGGTACTGCGCGCGCTGGCGGCGGCGAAGGGCGACGAGGCGGACGTCGCGGCGGTGAGCGTCAACTACAAGCTGGGGCGCGCGCTTGGGCGCCAGGGCGTGCACCTGGAGTGCGAGGAGACACTTCGGCGCGCGCTGGCGGCGGAGCAGCTGCTCGTGGGCGCGGAGACGCCCATGGTTGCGGAGATCGTGACCGAGCTCTGCAAGGTGAAGATGGAGGCGGGCGAGGCGGAGCAGGCGGGGCAGCTCGCCGCGCACGCCGTGAGCGTCTGGGAGGCGGCGGAGGCGGCGGGGTACGAGGAGGCGGACGTCGCGACGCTGGTGGAGGCGCTCACGCGGCTGGCGGAGGTGTGCGAGGTGCTGGACCGCGCGGTCGCCGCGGAGGCGGCGTACGAGCGCGCGCTCGAGCGCCTCGAGTACATGCTCGGGCCCGACCACCCCGAGGTGGCGGAGCACCTCGGCAAGATGGGCGGCGCGTACGCGGCGCACGGCGAGTGGGAAAAGGCTGAGTTTTGCTATTGCCGCGCGCTGGCGTTCGCGCACAGGTTCACCGGGCCCGCGTCGCTGCACATCTCGCACTTCTACAACGTGCTGGCGGAGCTGCACCGCGCGCGTGGGGACGCCGGCCAGGCGCAGGCTCTGTACCAGCGCGCGCTGCAGGTGATCGAGGCGGTGCTGGGCACGAACCACCCGGAGACGGCGACGTACCTGAATAACCTGGGCGAGACTTTGCGCGCGCGCGGACGCTTCGAGGACGCCGAGCCCATGTACGTGCGCGCGCTCGCCATCGACGAGAGCACGCAGGGCGTGTCTCATCCCATCGTGGCGATCCGCCTGAACAACCTGGCGGAGCTCTTCAGGGACATGGGGAGGCTGGAGGACGCCGAGCCCATGTACCAGCGCGCGCTCGCCATCGATATGGCGGCGCTCGGCCCGAACCACCCCAACGTCGCGACGTACCTGAACAACCTCGCCGGTCTGTACAAGGCGAGGGAGATGTGGGACAAGGCTGCGGAGCACTACACGAGGGCGATCGCCATCGACGAGCGCGCCCTGGGGCCGGACCACCCCGACGTCGCCATCTACCTCAACAACCTCGCCGGATTATACAAAGCGCAGGGGAAGCTGCGAGAGGCGGAGCCGCTGTACCTGCGCGCGCTCAGGATAAACGAGGAGGCCTTGGGGGGTGACCACGGAGACATGGCCATCTACTTCAACAACGTCGCGATCTTGTACAAGGCGCAACAAAAGCTGGGGGAGGCGCGCTCGTACTACCAAAGAGCCATCGACATCGGGGAGAAGACGCTGGGCGCGGAGCACCCGCAGGTGGCGACGCGGCTCAGTAACTTGGGGGCGCTTCTGGTGGACATGGAGGACTTCGCCGGCGCCGAGGCGGCGTTCGCGCGCGCTCGGGCGATCCGCGCGGACGCGCTCGGGGATGACCACGAGGACACGCAGAACGCCGCGGAGTGGATCCGGTACATCGCCGAGCGACGCGCGGGCGCGGCGGAGAGGCTCCCGCACATGAAGGTGGCCCTGGACGTCCCGGCAGTGGACGACGACGTCGCCGGCGCGGCGGCGAACGCCGCGCCTCTCTCACCCCCCGCGCCGGCGCCGGCGCCGGAGCCCGAGCCGGAGCTCGAGGAATCCCGCGTGGATTTCCCCACGCCGCCTCCGCCTTTCGATAGCCAGACACCCGTGGCCCCGCCCGCGGCGTCGCTGGCGGCGCCCGAGGCGGCGGCGGCGCCCGAGGCGGACTCCCCCCTCCGCGCGGCTGGGCCGTCGGCGGCGCCCCCCCGCTCGGCGGCGCGCGTCGGGACGGGAGGCACGACCCCTCGCACGACGGAGACCATGTCGCGTCAGCTGCACACGTCCCAGGAGGCTGTGGACGCGGCCATGTCCTCCGTGGACGCCATTCTGAGCCGGTACGTTCCCGCGCACGCGCCGCCGGATCCGCGATCGCCGTTCGCGCCGCCCCCGGCGGAACCGTCGCCGCCGGCGATTTTCACGCGCGGCGCGTCGCCGGCGGCGTCGCCGCGGACCTCCTTCCGCGAGGCGTGGGGCGCGTTCGGGGACGCGGGCGGCGTCGTGCGCGACACCGAGAGAGCGACAACGCGCGCCTCCTCGGACGGCTGGGACCAGGAGGTGGCTTCGGCGCCGGGCCTAGCGGAAAGCGCGCTGGACGCGTTCCTGTCGGCGCACGTGGAGTACCTCGGGAACCGCCGGTACCGCTGCGTGCTGGACGGGAAGGTGCTCTCCAAGTTCAGCATCATGCGCGTGCACGTCGCGCGCAAGTTCGCGGGGCTCGTGCACCAGTGGGCCCAGGACCAGGAGCGCGCGGCCACGGGGGCACCTCCGGAGCGCACACCGGAGAGCACCCCGCGGACAGCGGAAGGCTCGCCGGGAACGCCGGCGGCGGCGGAGGCGGAGACGCCGGAGGCGCCGGGCGCGTCTTCCCCCGCGCCCGGGTCCGGGGCGGCGTCTGGCGGGGACGCCGCCGCGGCGCCCGCGCACGAGCGTTCGTATGAGCACGCAGTCAGCCGCGCACCCGACCACGCGCAGGCGATGAAGCGCGTAGAGGAGCTGGAGGAGGAGCTGACGCGCCTGAAGCTTGAGATGGCAAAGCCGCCGGAAAAGCCCCCGGCGGTTCCGGGCGGAAACGCCGCCGAAACGGCGAGCGCCATCCCGACAGCCACCCCGGTGTCGCTGGGCGCGCCCGCGTCGGGGCACGCGCCCGCACCGTTCTACCCGTACGGCGCGCAGGGCTACGGCGCGTACCCGAACCCGGGCGTCGCGACCCCGCACGGCGGCGGCGGGTACGCGGGCGGGTACCCCGGGTTCGCCGGGTACGGAGAGCTCTCCGGGTACGGCGGCGCCGCCGCGGAGGCGGCGGCGGCGGCTTCGGCGGATGCTGCGCGGTACCAGCGTTACCGGCTGTTTTCGTCGGACTTCTCGGTGGGGCGCGCGCCTTCGCGGGGCGGGTCCCCGGGGCACGCGAGCGAGCGAGAAATCCTTGACTTCTCGGACATGCTCGCGCGCGAGCGTGGCCCGAACCCGTTCCAGGGCTTCCGCGCGCCCGAGTCCTTCGACGCGCGCGCGCTCTCGCCGAAGGGCGCGGCGTCCCGCGGGGGAGACGCGCCGACGCGTACGGAAAGTGCCGAGCGGGCCGGAGCTTCTGGCGCGGGCCGCGACCTGTCGCTCTCCCTGGCGGCAACGGCGTCTCCGCGCGCCTCTTCCGGCGGGCGCGACCTCGGCGAGCTGCTCGGCCTGGGCGCCCGGGTGGGCGCCGAGGACGTGCTCGGGATGTACCTGGTCGCGCGGTCGCAGCAGGTGGCGCGGCGGAAATTCCTGTGCGAGATCGACGGCAAGGTGTTCAGCACGATGAACCTGATGCGCGTCCACTTCGAGCGGCACTACCAGGCGGACGCGGAGGCGTGGTGGAGCAGACACAGACGCGCTGACGCGTCGTCGTGACGCGTTCGCAGTACGATCGATGATGTTCGGTATCGTTATCTATAAATAATACCTTCCTACAGCGCTCTCGTCGTTCGACGTCACGTCTCGGCGGCGAGTTTCATCTTCGCCGTTCGCCGAATCTGGTCCCAGGAGACGCTCTCGACGTGGCCGTCCACGACGATGTCGTCCAGGGCCAAACAAATCATGCCGTAGTGCTCGAACACCTTAGACTCGTCGAACCGCTTCTTCGTCACCGCAGCGATCGCGGTGACCAGCGCCTGAAGCACTTCCGCCACTGCGATATCGGGGACGGGGGAAGGGGGCGCGGCGTTCGGTCAGCGAACCGGCGCGGCGACGGCGGAACGGGAGAGGCGGATGATGAATGAATTCGTGGTCGAGCTCGGGAGGGAGGGGAGGGGACGGTCGAGGGCGGGTGAACGGGCGGGGGCGGGGTCAAAGACGCACGTCCAAACTCATCGTACTGGCCGGAACCGACGGCGTAGAACCGCAGGTCGCCCACACCACACCACACCATGCAGTCTTCCCCGTGACGCGCGACTCCGCACCCCTCCTCTACGCGCGCGAAATCGGGAGCGTCGAGCGTGGCCGAGCCTCGTTCCCCGAGGGACGCCTCCGAGGCCTCGTGCAGCCGCCGCCGCCACATCATCTGGATGGTTTCGGGAAGGCGCTCGTAAAAGCGCTCGACGATGACATGTCCCGAAGCGGACGCCACCGTGACGCTCAGCACACGGCCGGACATCCGTGCCTGGTAAAATGGCGACGCTTGCCGCGAAAATTTCTTGGTCGCTGACAGTCGATGTTCCGTGACTCGTCTCTGTCGGGGCAGAAGTTCGTGTCGGCGGCGGGTCTCGGGTGGTCCAAGTGTGACGCACCGCGGGCACTTCTCCTCGCGCGTCGTCGCGTCGAGCACGATGTCGTCACATGAAGGCGACCATGGAGGCGGACGGCACCAAGGGGGGCGCGGTGGGCGCGGCGGGCGGGGCTTCCCTGGACGCGGTGGCGGTCGCGATTTCGGTAGGGGACGGGGCGGCGGTCGCGGTCGCGGGCCTCGCCCCGAGCCCACTCCGCTGTGGGACTCCTCGGTGAAGTGGCACTTCGACGAAAACGAGAAGCTCGCGGAAACTACGGGCGAAGACCTGAAAGGCGTGAACAAGCGTCGCGCGCGCGAGTACCACGTCTCCGGCCGCGAGCGCACGCGCGCCCCATCCGCGGAAATCGCCGCGGCGCGCGCCGCCGTGGAACTTCGCCGATTTAAGCTCGTGAAGCGATTGCGACATCAGTTGGCGCTCAAGTGCGGCGCGCTCGGCCTGAGCGGACCCCCGCTCCTGGTGTTCGAGCGGTGGCTCGCGCGCGCCATGCTGGAAGGCACGCGTGGCGTGCCCACCCCGATGCTCCCCGCGGTGGACGCGGGCGGCGGCCTCGGCCGCGACCTGCAGCGCGCGGGCGTGGAGGACCTCGCCGCGGCGGACGCCGCCGCCGCCGAGCTCGCCGCGGCGTCCGCCGCGCTCGCCGCTAAGCTGGAGGGCGACGACGGCAGCGACAGCGACGAGGAGGCCCGGAACGCCGCGAAGGTGCAGCTGGCGGAGGACCAGGCGGCTAAGGTGGTGGCGGACGACGCCGGACCGCTGCTGGCGCTGAAGGTGAACGACGCGAAGCCGTACATGACCGTCTCCAAGGCGCACGCGGGGAAACTTCGGGCGTTGTACTGCCGACACTCGCTGGGGGGCGCGCCGCTGCCTCCCGAAGGCACACCCGAGCACGCCGCTTTTTTGGGCTCGATGTTCGCCATGCTCGCTCGGTACGAGGCCATGGGCGGGGCTGGGTACCAGGCTGCGCTCGGTGAGACGGCGTTCGACGTGCTGAAGAAGCGCCTCGGGGTGGGGTGCGAGGCGTTTGCGTCGCCGCTCAACTGCCGTTACGGCCGGTTCTGCTCGGCGTTTCCGGACGTAGACGGCGCGTTCGGGTCGCTGGGGTCGTTCTTCGAGTTCCGACCGGAGCGCGGGTCGTTCGAGATGAACCCGCCGTTCGTCCCTGAGACGCTTCTCAAAGCAGCAGAGCACGCGAACACACTCCTGGACGCCGCCGAAAAAGCAAACGGGCGGCTCTCGTTCGTCGTCGTCGTCCCGGCGTGGCGCGACGTAAAGGCGTGGGCCGCCCTCGAGGGAAGCGCGCACAGGCGCGGCGAGCCCCTGGTCGTGCCCGCGGCCGAGCACGGCTTCTGCGACGGCGCGCAGCACTGCCGCCCCCCGGCCGAGCGGCACAGGGTCAGCTCGTACGACACGGGCGTGTTCTTCCTGCAGACCACCAACGGCGCGCGGCGGTGGCCGGTCACGGACGAGGTCCGCGGGGAGCTCAAGGCGGCGATGGCGCACGCCGTGGGCTCAGCGAGGACGGTGAAGGACCTGGAGAGGCGGTACCGCGGGAAGCCGGGGCGCGGGGACCGACCGGGGGACCGACCGGGGGACCGACCGGGCGCAGGTCCCCCGAAAGAGAAGCTCCGGATCGAGATCCGCGACGACGCGCGGGACGGGGACGCGCGCGCCGGCGACGATGGCGGCGAGGGGGGAGATAAAAAACGCCGGCGTCGCAGGCGGAAACACGAATAGCGCGGTTCGTTCGTTCCTCTCCGCCGCCCGCGGATCCGTCGAAAGTAGATGGACTCTATGTAGTACGAGTACCTATTCGCGCTTCCTTCATCGCGCGTCACTCCTCTCGAGGCTCGGCCGTGCAGTGCCCGCTGTGCGCGCACCGCACGCACCCGCTCTCGCCGACGCAATCCGCGTCCTCCGCGCACGCGGGCCCAACCTTCCCGGGGCAGCACCGCTTCCCCCCGGCGCACGCGTCGCGGCGCGGGCCGCCGCCGCACCCGGCTTGCTCGGGGGACAACACCTTCACCTCGGCGCAGGCGTGCGCCTCCGCGCAGCTGTTGTCGTAGTGGCTGTCCCGCAC
>Ga0181561_10002701_pt1 | contig 15627 bp, 6 predicted proteins | sample 011ome_19_FD_133760 | JGI IMG/M metagenome (GOLD analysis project Ga0181561, IMG submission 133760) | Coastal salt marsh microbial communities from the Groves Creek Marsh, Skidaway Island, Georgia - 011510BT metaG (megahit assembly) | ecosystem: Environmental > Aquatic > Marine > Intertidal zone...
CGAGAGACCGAGCCCGTCCGGGCGCCCGAGGACGTCCAGGAGCTCGTCGTCGTCCGACGCGTCGGCGTCGTCCGGGTCGAACGCGAACGGCAGCGCGCTGAGGGTTCCGGCGCCGCCGCCGCCGCGAGCGGCGGCGGCGGCGGCGGCTTCCGCCGCCTCGTGCGCCATCGCCGCGGGCGGGAACGCGCGGCGCACGCCGTCCAGCGCGCGCGCCAGCGTTTCGCCCATGAGCGGGCGGCGCAGCGCGCCGAGCGGGCGCGCGTGCGCCTGCGCGGCGCGGTGCGACGCCGGCGTGATGGCCTCCATGGCGGCGCGGAAGTCCACGCGCGTCGGCGCGACCTGCGAGGGGTCGATCACAAGCTTGTCGTCGCTCTCGTAGATCTGCGGGTACCGCCGGCGCAGCGCGTGCACCGCCGCCTCCGTGCACAGCGCCTTCAAGTCGGCGCCGCAGTACCCCACGCACTTCTCGGCGAGGTGCTCTAGGAGCCGCGCGGGCGGCTTTTGCTCCCAGTTCCGGGTGTGGATCTCCAGAATCTCCGCGCGCGCCTTGGCGTCCGGCAACGCGAACGCCAGCTCCCGGTCGAAGCGCCCCGGGCGCCTCAGCGCGCCGTCGATGGCGTCCACGCGGTTGGTGGCGCCCAGCACCACCACGCGCCCGCGCGCGTCGAGGCCGTCCATCAGCGCGAGCAGCGTCGCGACGATGGAGTTGTGGATCTGGTCCGTCTTGGACGAGCGCACCGGGGCTAAACCGTCGATCTCGTCGAAGAAGATGATGGAGGGCTCGCGCCTCTGCGCCTCCGCGAACAGCAGCCGGAGCTGCCGCTCGCTCTCGCCCACCCACTTGCTCAGCACGTCCGCGCCCTTGCGCATGAAGAAGGAAACTTCGGCGCCCGCGCGGCTGCAGGAAGCGGCGAGCGCGCGCGCGATGAGCGTCTTGCCCGTGCCCGGCGCGCCGTACAGAAGCACGCCGCGCGGAGGGGACATCTTGAACCGGGAGAAAACCTCGGGGTACAGCAGAGGCAGGAACACCATCTCCTTCAGCGAGTGCACGTAGTGCGCCAGCCCGCCAACCTGGTCAAACGTCAGCGAGGGATCCACCGCGAGCGGCGTGATCTCGGCGCCGGCGGCGTCGCCGCCCGGCGCGTTCGCGGCGCCTTTCCCGCCAGCCACGGCGCCGCCGCCGCTGGGAAGCACACCCCCTCCGAACCCGGGGGGTGCTAGAGGGTAGGGGTTCTGCGCGCCACCGGTTGGGCCCGGGCCCCACGGGTTACCGCCCCCGCCCCCGAGAGTAGGCGCGCCGCCGAAAGCATCCGTCTCGCCGTCGACGTCCGAGTCGTCGGTGTCGTCCATCCACCGGTGCCCGCGTCGCGGCGCGGCGGCGTCGTCACCTCCGCGGCGATCCCTCCGCCTGAAACCCCCTTGGTTCTTGGCGGCGTTCTTGCCACCGCCCGCGGGCCGCCCGCGCCCGCGCGCGCCGCCGGCGTTGTCCTCGGCCGAGCCCCCCCGCTCGGCGGGCTTGGGAGGCGAGTACCTCTGGATGGTGTTGCGTTCCCTCCGCGAGTACCGCTTGGGTTCCGCGTCGTCGTCGTCGTCGGGGTCCGGCTCGGACGTCTCGGACTCGTCCTGGTACTCCCCCTCGTCGTCTTCGTCGTCTTCATCGTCCTCGTCGTCGCCCTTCCAGTCGGGAGACAGGCGCGCGACGGGCTTCGCCGCGCGCGACGAGCGGCGCACGAAGTGCGCGCCCCCCTCCTCGTCCGAGGGATCCGACTCATCGACGACGCGCCCGCGCGCGCGCGCCGAGCGGCGGCCGACGGGCGGCGAGTCCTCGGGGTCCTCGCCCACTTCCTGCATCGCGGCCATGGCCTCGACGGCCGCGGCGCGGCGAGGGCGGCCGGACATCGCGCGTCAGGCAGATCTCGGGCGCGGGCCGATCTGAGACCGCGAGACGAGACAACAGTTGCTTTTCCGCGATTTCAAACGCAGCACACGGTGTCAGTTCCGCCAGATCCCGCATACAGACTGGCACTCGGCAGATACGCTGCCAAGTGTGCGGGAAGGATGCTGCCAAGACGCTCCACCTGCGGACGGCATACCGCGACGCGCGATGATCAATTCGGCGCCGCGCGCGGACCCGCGCGCGCTCTGCTCCGCCCCGGCGCGGGGCGCGCGTCCCGGCCGCTTCGGCATCGCGCTCCATGCCGGCTCCCACGGCCGCCGCGCGTCCCGCGCGCGACTCGGCGTGTCGCGCGCTGCGTCCGGCGACGCGGGCGACGCGTCCGAGGAGTCCTCCGGCGAGGGCGACCTGGACGCTCCCGAGCCTTCCTCCCTGGAGTCTCAGTTCATGACCATCCTGCGCGAGCAGACCACGCGCCGCCGCCTGGAGATGGAGACCCGCTGGAAGCAGGGCGGTCTGCGGCCGCGGGTCGTGCACGAGTCTGGGTCCGAGTGGATCCGCCGCGTGGATTTCCAGTTCCCGCTCGCCGCGATGGGCACCGCGTCGGGCGCGGTGCTGGTCAGCGAGTGCACGGACCACTCCGGTTCCCCCGACGAGCGCCGCGCGCGCTCGCGGCGGCTGGTGGCCTCCATGCCGGACGCGCACTCGCGGGATTGGAAGGAGGCGGACGAGCGGGGGCTGGGCGAACGCTCGCTGCTCGGGCTGTACGACGCGGGCGCCGTCACCGCGGTGGCGCTGGATGCGCGAAGAAGCGGCGTCGGCGGCGGCCCGCTCGTGGCGTCCGGCGGCCGGGACGGGTACCTGCGCCTGTGGCGCGTCCCGCGCGACGCCGTGGACGACGTGGACCTGCCGGTGAAGAAGAAGAAGTACCGATCCGACGCCGGCGCGCGCCTCGCGCGGCGCGGCGCCGCCAAGCACCCCAACGTGGTCACCTCGGTGACCCTCGACCCGGCGACCGACACCTGCTGGACCACCTGTTTGGACGGCGTGCTGCGCCGGTGGCACGTCCCGAGCGACGACGAGAACGAATCCGACGCCGCTGGAGTCACGCTGCTGGAGTCCCTCGAGACGGCCGCGCCCGCGCTCTGCTCGTCGCTGTGCCCCCTGGAGCGCGTCGTGTACGTGGGAACCGCCGACGGCGACGCGTACGCGTTTGACGCGGGGAAGACGTCTTCCTCGACGGCCGCCGGGGACGGGGCCGTACCCCCCGAGACGTCCGGTGCGCTGTGCCGCTGGACGGCGCACGAGGCGGGCGCGACGCGTGCCGTCGCCGCCGCCGCCGGGGGGTGCGTCACGGGCTCCAGCACGGGGCCCATCATGGCGTGGAAGTTCCGCCGCGGCGACGGGACGCGGGGCGCCGGAGACGGCGCGCCCGCGCTCGTCTCCAAGCTGCTGGGGCACGTCGCGGCGGTGGTGGGTCTGTCCACCGGGAACCCGGCGCACCTGGTGAGCGGCGCGCACGACGGCACGGTGCGCGTCTGGGACATGCCGAGGCTGTCGGACGCGCCCGGCGCGCGCGGCGCCGAGCCCGGGACGGACCTCGCGGGGGTCATCGATGACGTTCCGCTGGGCCCCGAGTCGGAGGCGGACGCGCGCGGATCGGGATCCGGCGACGACGCGTACGACGCGTACGACGCGTCGGGTTCGGGCTCCGGACCCGGCGGGCCTTCGTCCTCGGCGGAGGAGGCAGACGCCGCGCCGCCGCCCGCGCCCGAGCGGCGGGAGGCGCTCTACGCGGTGACCGGGCACACCGTGTGGCTGGGCGACGTGTGCGCGGATGACGAGCGCATCGTGTGCGACGGCGCGAACAACGTCACCATATGCTACGACTTCACGGAGGACCCCGACGGGGACGGGGAGATATGACGAGGGGAGGTGCGGCGCGGATCGGAGCGAGGAACCGCGCGTAAGTAGAACCGCGTTCGCATCACGCCGCGCGGCGCGTAAGTAGACACATAGTCTTTTGTACGATAGGATAGCTTTTTTTCACGCGCCTTGTGGAAATTATCCGGAGAGGAGGCGTCCGAGTCGGACTCAGAGTCGGACTCAGAGTCGGACTCCGTGCGCGGCTCGGGACGGCGAAAAAACGAACGAACGCGCTTTTGACCGTGAGGGGTGCGTTTGACCGTAGATGATTCACCGATGTAGGCGCGCTTTTCGGTTTCGAAACCTGTCTCGAGACCCGATCAACTCGGCCGCGATTCTCGAAAACACATTCCGCGCGTCCCATCGGACACGTGGAGAGACGGTTATAAGATTCCGAACTTTGCACCCGACCTGGCGTTTTCCCAAAGGGCGCATTTTCCGACAGTTGCCGGTTTCGTTGCGTCTGTACCTCCTGTCTATAACTCGCAGGCATTCTGCGCCTCTAAAAACGAAGCGACTTATACTTTTTCACGTGTCGGTCAAGTCGAACCCCGTGTTGACGCGGACACTGTTCGGTGCGCGGACGCGGTCGCGGGCGCACGATGTCGACGACGGATGAAGATCCCGATAAAATGGTGAAGAACTCGTGGACTCCCGAGGTACGTTCATTCACGCCAAGTCGCGTTTCCCCCGCGCGCGACGCTTCCGGCGCGCGTGGCGCACCGTTAAATCGCAGGGAGGTTATTTCGCTTTTGCCGCGGCTTCGGGAGGAGGGTCGCCGGCGCGCCGCTTCGCGCTCGATCGCGATCGAGACCCCGAATTCCGCATATCGCGTGCATCCCGCTCACTGCCCCCATCCCCAAACGCAGGAGGACGTGTTGCTTCGCGAGCAAATCGATAAGCACGGAGGACCGGGCAACTGGACCGCAATCGCCGAGGCGTTAGTCGGTCGCAGCAGCAAGAGCTGTCGTCTAAGGTGCGCGCGCCCCCGAACGCATCCGCGGGCGCGCGACGCCGCGGGAATCGCCGTGCGCTCGCCGCGCCCGCCTCCTGTGATCTCTCGCCGCGCGGCTCGCGCGTTTCCGGGCCTGATCCTCGAACGCCGACCCCCCCCACCCCCTCGCGTCCCCTCGCGTCCCTTCCCCTTTTCTAACCAACCGCTCGCTTTTGTTCCCATTCTCGTTATTCCTTCGGAACACACGCAGGTGGTGCAACCAGCTCAACCCCACGGTGAAGCGCGGGCCGTTCACCGAAGAGGAGGACAAGGAAATCCTCGCCGCGCATGCCGTGTACGGCAACAAGTGGGCGGTCATCTCCCGAGGCATCCCCGGCAGGTACGGCAGAGACGCGCGCGCCCCGCGGCACACGCCCGAACCAAGATTCAACACGCTCGGCACCCGTTCGCGAGATTCCATGCGGTCCTTTCGTCGCGCGACGCTGAACCGTCGTTTCGTCGTTCACGCACCCCAGCCCGGAACCTTCGCGCGTTTCTTCGAAACCCCCCTCGCGGATCTGCCGATCGCGTTCGCGGGAAAACCTCGTGTGCGGCTTTTCGGTCTCGCTTTTCGCCAATCGGACGAATGTCTGTTTTTCGCATCACGCGACCGAGACGGCGCTTGAAATTGAAAGGGCGAGCATCGGTCGAGACGCGCGGCGTTTTCGTTTTCGTACGCGCGACAGACGGAGAGACGCGCGCCGAACGCACGGCGCGCGCTCTTCCTCATACGTCCGACGATATGTCTCGATCGAGCTCGACGACGACTGACCGAAAACGAAATCACCCCGTCTCGTGTGTCTCGTGTGTCGTCTCTTCACTTCGCAGGACGGATAACCAGGTGAAGAACCGTTTCAACAGCACGTTGCGTCGCGTGCTCGCGGCGAGCGCGCGCGGCGCGGCGGCGCCCTCGGCGAAGCGGCGGCGGCGGAGCGACTGCGACTCGCCGTCGTCGCCGGGCAAGTCGGCGAACTCGTGCGAGACGCGCGCTGGAGTCGAGTCCGCGTCCGAGGGCGGCGCCATCGTGGGCCTCGAGCAGCTCGTCGCCGCCAGCCTGCAGGTGGAGAGGCGCGAGGGCGACGGCGAGGCGGAGGACACCAGCGCCAAGAGCACCGCCACCAAGGCGCACGCCGCGGCGGGCGCCGCCGACAACGAGGGGAGCGTGCGCGGCGCGCACGCCTTCGCCGACCACGCCTCACTCCTAGCGGGGATGCAGATGCAGCAGCAGCTCGCGCAGCTCGCGGCGGCGGCGTACCCCGCGTTCCACGGCGTGCCCGTGATCCCGCAGAGCCTCCCCACCGCGAAGGTGATGCCCGCGGGACCCGGCGCGGCGCTCGAGGCGCAAAGAGCCGCGGCGCCGGGGACGAGCGGCGCGGAGGCCATGACGGCGATGACCGGGAACTCCTTCGTGGCGGCGCTCCAGGCGCAATTGGCGGTTTCGCGCGCCCTGTCGCAGGTCAAGAGCGTGTGGGACCCGCCGCAGGCGGTGCCGTACGCCGGGCAATGGGCGCCGACGCCCGCGGAGCTCGTGGCGGCGCTCGTCGCCGCGCAGACGCCGCGGTGACGATTCGGCTTTCGTCGGCTTCTTTTTCGCGCGTTCGCGCGCGGAGGCGAAGGCGAACGTGAACGAACGAGCGATCGCGAAAACGCCGGTCCCGTTCCTCGCTTGTACCACCACTTCTTCCCCGTAGGAGTACCGTAATAATCACGTATCATACTTTAATAAAAAACACGGGATGGATGTCTGTCACGCGCGATTCGCGCGTCGGTCGTCGTCACGCCACGCTTTCAGAACACGCTCACATCGACTGTTCTCGTTCGTTTCGTATCAAAAGCGTCGTCCGTCCACGCGCGCGCGCGCGCATCTCACTGTCTCGAGAGCTCCTCGCCTCTGTCCGCGGCGGCTTTGACGGCGCTGATGAACGCGGCGCGGACGCCGTTTTCCTCCAGCACGCGCACCGCCGCGATGGTGGTGCCGCCCGGCGACGTGACGCCGTCCTTGAGCACGCCGGGGTGCTTGCCCGTTTCCAGCACCATCTTCGCCGCGCCCATGACCGTCTGCGCGGCGAGGTCCGTGGCGATGTTCCGCGGGAGGCCCGCCAGCACGCCTCCGTCGGACATCGCCTCGATCACCTGGAAGATGTACGCGGGGCCGCTCCCGCTCACGCCGGTGACGGCGTTGAGCAGCGACTCCTTCACCTCGTGGATCTTGCCGATGGCGTTGAAGAGCTTAGACACGGTCTCCGTGTGACTGGGCTCGCAGTGCGTCCCCGCGGCCATCCCCGCGGCGACGCAGCCCACCAGGCACGGCGTGTTGGGCATGACGCGGACCACCGGCACGCCGGGGCCCGCGGCGGCCTCCATGGTGGCGATGGTGACGCCCGCGGCGACGGACACCACGAGCGTGTCCTTGCTGAGCACGGGGCGCATCTCCTCCAGGACCTGCGCCACGGTGTAGGGCTTGACGGAGATGAAGATCACGTCGCAGTTCTGCGCCACCTCGCTGTTCGAGGCGCGGGGGGTCACGCCCCACGACGCGAACACATCAAGGCGGGGCTGCGTGCGGTTGCTCGCGCTCATGTCGGCGAACTTCGCCACCCCCGCGGCGTCCAGCCCGCCCGCGATGGCCTCGGCCATCATCCCGGCGCCCACGAACCCGACGCGAAGGCCTCCCATGCTGTGTGTGAACGGGTCGAAGGGGAACCGCGGCAGGCGCGGGGAAAAGTGGGAGGGCGGCGGAACCTCTAGCACCGGGAAAATGAGAACGTGCGCGGCGGCGGTCGACTCGCGGGTCGCGGTTCCGTCGCAGCTCGCTGAGAACGAACGGCGCGAGCGCGACGAGTCACAGACTGGCGATCTCGGATTATTTCGTGAGGGGTCCTGACCCAAGAAACTGGGATTAAAAATTTCGCGAGTGTCGGGGGAAAAAACGGTCATTGGTTCCCCTCGCATCGCGCATACACCGACGCACGCGCCCACGCGCAGTCGCGAGGTCACACACCGCACCCCTCCGTTCGCCTCGACGAGCGTATCGCGCGTCGTCACCATGGCGGACGTCGATTTCGAGCCCTCCGAGAACCCCGTCGCCGCCGCCAAGGTGCGTCACGAGCCCGACTCTCCCACGTCAGGCACCCGCCAAAAGCCACGACGCGTCGCGCGTTTCGCGTTTCCTTCCCCTCGCGTCGCGATGCGCGCGAGGGCGTTCGTGCCGAGCGTCCGAGTCGCGCCGACGCTGACCGACCCTCCCTCGTCGCCGATGCACGCGCCGTGACGTCGCAGGCCGCCGCGACGAAGACCAAGAAAGCCCCCCTGGGCGATGTCAACGCCAACGCCGCGCCCGAGGCTCCCGCGGGCTCGAAAAAGTCCGTGGAGCAGATTTACCAGAAGAAGACGCAGCTGGAGCACATCCTGCTTCGCCCGGACACGTACGTCGGGTCGTGCGAGAAGACCGAGGCTCTGGCCTGGGTGTATGACAAAGCCACGGATAGGCTGGTGCAGCGCCAGATGAGCTTCGTGCCCGGTCTGTACAAGATCTTCGACGAGATCCTCGTGAACGCGACGGACAACAAGGTGCGCGACCCGACGATGGTCACGCTCAAGGTGGACATCGACGCCGCCGAGGGCGTCGTGCGCGTCTTCAACGACGGCAACGGCATCCCCGTGGAGATGCACAAGGAGGAGGGCGTGTACGTGCCCGAGCTCATCTTCGGGCACCTGCTCACGTCCTCCAACTACGACGACGGCGAGAAGAAGGTCACGGGCGGGCGCAACGGGTACGGCGCGAAGCTCGCCAACATCTTCAGCTCTGAGTTCGTCATCGAGACGTGCGACGGGTCGCGCGAGCGCCGGTACCGCCAGGTGTTCCGAAACAACATGTCGGAGAAGAGCGCGCCCGTCGTGACCAAGTGCAAGCCGAAGGACAACTGGACCTGCATCACGTTCAAGCCCGACCTCGCCAAGTTCAATATGACGGAGCTCGAGGAGGACACCGTGGCGCTCATGTGCAAGCGCGTGTACGACGCCGCCGGCAACATCGGCAAGAACACCAAGATCTTCCTCAACGGCGAGCGCTTGAAGGTGAAGGGGTTCAGCGATTACGTGGACCTGTACCTGGACGGGCGCGAGAACGCGCCGAAGATTTACGAGAAGGTGAACGACCGCTGGGAGGTGTGCGTCACCATCAGCGACAGCGGCCAGTTCCAGCAGTGCTCGTTCGTGAACGGCATCTGCACCATGAAGGGCGGGACGCACGTCAACGCCGTCGCCGACGAGGTGGCGTCGAAGCTGCTGGAGAAGATCAAGAAGAAGGAGAAGAGCTGCAAGAACCTCAAGGCGCCGCACGTCAAGAACCACCTCTGGGTGTTTGTCAACGCGCTCATCGAGAACCCGGCGTTTGACTCGCAGACCAAGGAGACGCTCAACACGCGCGCGAGCAACTTCGGGTCCAAGTACACGGCGAGCGACGCGTGCATCAAGAAGGTGATGAGCAGCGGGGTGGTGGAGCAGATCCTGTCCTGGGCGTCGTTCAAGCAAAGCAAGGAGCTCAAGAAGCAGGACGGCGCCAAGAAGACGCGGCTCACCGGCATTCCCAAGCTGGACGACGCCAACGACGCCGGCGGGCGCAACTCCGAGCACTGCACTTTGATCCTCACCGAGGGCGACTCCGCCAAGGCGCTCGCCGTCTCCGGCCTCTCCGTGGTCGGCCGCGACCGCTACGGCGTCTTCCCGCTGCGCGGCAAGCTCCTGAACGTGCGCGACGCGTCGCACGACCAGATCATGAACAACGCCGAGATTTCGTACATCAAGCAGATCCTGGGCCTGCGCCACGGGACGGCGTACGACAGCGTCAAGTCGCTGCGGTACGGCCACATCATGATCATGACCGACCAGGACCACGACGGGTCACACATCAAAGGACTGCTGATTAACTTCCTGCACGCGCACTTCCCGAGCCTGCTCAAGATCCCCGGCTTCCTCGTGGAGTTCATCACGCCCATCATCAAGGCCACGAAGGGCAAGCAGGCGCAGGTGTTCTACACCCTCCCGGAGTACGACAACTGGAAGGCGGCGAACGACGGCGCGACGAGGGGGTGGCACATCAAGTACTACAAGGGCCTGGGGACGTCCACGGCGAAGGAGGCGAAGGAGTACTTCGCCGAGCTGGATCACCACCGCAAGACGTTCGCGTGGTCCACGGACGGCGACGGCGACCTGATCGACATGGCCTTCTCCAAGAAGCGCGTGGAGGACCGCAAGCGGTGGCTCACCGCGTACGAGCCCGGGACGTTCCTGGACATGACCGCCGACGACGTCAAGTACGACGATTTCGTGAACAAGGAGCTCATCTTGTTCTCGCGCGCGGATTTGATGCGCTCCATTCCCAGCGTGGTGGACGGGTTCAAGCCCTCGCAGCGCAAGGTTCTCTTCTCCTGCTTCAAGCGCAAGCTGCGCCAGGACATCAAGGTGGCGCAGCTCAGCGGATACGTCTCGGAGCACTCCGCGTACCACCACGGCGAGGCGAGCCTGGCGAGCACCATCGTGGGTTTGGCGCAGGACTTCGTGGGCTCGAACAACATCAACCTGCTCGTGCCCTCCGGGCAGTTCGGGACGCGCCTGCAGGGCGGGAAGGACCACGCATCCCCCAGGTACATCTTCACGCGCCTCGCGCCCATCTGCCGCGCCATCTTCCCCGAGTGCGACGACGCGCTGCTGGATTACCTGGACGAGGACGGCCAGGTGATCGAGCCCGAGCACTACCTGCCCATCCTGCCGCTCGTGCTCGTGAACGGCGCGGACGGCATCGGTACGGGCTGGTCCACCTCTATCCCCAACTACAACCCCCGGGACATCGTCGCCAACATCCGCGCGACGCTGAGCGGTGAGGAGACGACGCGCATGCACCCGTGGTACAAGAACTTCGAGGGGTCCGTCGTGGAGGAGGTTGTCAAGGGCGAGATCCGGTACAGCGTCGTGGGCAAGTACGAGATCAAAGACGAGACGACTCTGGAGATTTCCGAGCTGCCGCTCCGGTCCTGGACCACGGACTACAAGGACTTCCTGGAGAACCTGATGGCCCCCAAGGAGAAGAACGCGCAGCCGTTCATCACCGACTACAAGGAGCACCACACGGACGCCACCGTGCACTTCGTGGTGAAGATGACCCCCGAGAAGATGGAGCAGGCGAGAAAGGAGGGCATCGAGAAGAAGTTCAAGCTCATCTCCAAGGTGAGCACCTCGAACATGCACTGCTTCAACGCGCAGGGCGTGATCCAGAAGTACCAGAGCCCGGAGGCGATGATGGAGGCGTTCGTGCCTCTGCGCCTGGCGGCGTACGAGCGCCGGCGCCAGATGCTGCTCCGGCAGGCGGAGAGCGAGCTCAAGCGCATGCGCAACAAGACGCGGTTCATCCTGGCGGTGGTGGACGGCGAGCTCTCCATCGGGCGCAAGAAGAAGTCCGTCCTGGTGGAGGAGCTCGAGACCCTGGGCTTCGACAAGATGCCCAAGACGCAGAAGGTGGCGGCGGCGGCGGCGCAGGAGGCGATGGACGGCGAGAACGGCGAGAACGAGGAAGCCTCCGAAGCCGTCGGCGCATCCTTCGACTACCTGCTCTCGATGCCGCTCTGGAACCTGACGCAGGAGAAGGTGGACGAGCTGTGCGCCGAGCGCGAGGTGAAGACCGCCGAGGTGACGGCGCTGCACGCCACCACGGACAAGCAGCTTTGGCTGCGCGACCTGGACGCCTTCGACGACGCCATGGACGTCTTCGACGCCGAAAACGCCGCCGCCGCTGACGAGCTGCGCCGCCAGCAGAACGCCGCCAAGCGCAACGCCACCAAGGCTGGCAAGAAGGCGCTCGCCAAGAAGAAGAAGAAGTCCAAGAAGGGCTGGAACAGCGACGAGTCCGAGTCGGACGAGGAGGACGAGGACTTCAGCGACGATGAGTTCATGCCCGCGCCCAAGAAGAGGGCCGCGCCCAAGCCCAAGCCCGCGGCCGCCAAGCCCGCAGCCGCCAAGCCCGCAGCCGCCAAGCCCGCAGCCGCCAAGCCCGCCGCCGCTCCCGCCGCCGCCGCGCCCGAGCCCGTGGCGCCGCCGCCGCCGGCGGACGTCGACAGCGACGAGGACGAGTTTGCGCCCAAGCTCAGCCTGGCGGAGCGCCTGCTCGCGCGCCAGGGCGCGCCCGCGGCGAAGCCCAAGGCGGCGGCGCCGAAGAAGGCCGCGGCCCAGCCCGCCGCGCCGGCGCCGCCCGCGCCCGCGGAGGTGGTCGAGCTCGACGCGTCGGACGACGCGTCAAAGCCCGCGCCCGCCGCAAAGAAGGCGGCTCCGCCGGCGAAGAAGGCGGGGGGGCCCGCCAAGAAGGCGGCGGTTGCCGCCGTCGCGGCGAAGGCTGCGTACGATTTCGACGCGAGCGACGAGGAGGAGGAGGTTGAGCTCTCCGAGCCGGTCGCGCCGCGCGCCGCGTCCTCGCGCCGCGGCGGCGCGACGAGGAAGGTGTACAAGGAGGAGAGCTCCGAGGAGGAGGAGTCCGACTTTGAGGACGACGAGGAGGACAGCGACTTCGAGTAACTTTGGAGGGCGCTTTTGTTTCGCGCCTCGCCGTCGGAGCGGCGGACGAGTCCGACGAGAAGGGACGAGCGCGACGCCGCGACGCGAGAGGACGCGCGACGCGATATGTGTGCTGGGGATACCAGGGGGGGGGGGATACCATGACGACGCGTGACGCGAGAGGGAACGCCGCCGCGACGCGATTGCTATGATCACTAACTCGCGTCAAATCGTGACATGCGGCCCGTAACCTACTGGTATTTGGTCAACGCTCGGAAAAAAAAGCGTTTCGGGACGCGGGCCAGGCGTCTCTCGGAAGCGGCACAACGCGACGCGCACACGATGAGCGGCACGTCTCCGCGCGACTCCGCGTCCGGGAAGCGACCCCGCGGCGGCCGCATGGAGCGCAAAAGCGTGACTTCTTCCGAAAAGAAGGCGTCTGCTAAGCCCCGCGCGCCCCCCTCGGTGCTGACGGACGCGTCCGATCTCGTCTTCGGCAGGGTCGTCGGACGAGGCACGCAGGGTACCGTGCGCTTGGCGAAGCATCGCACGACGGGGAAACGATACGTCGTCAAGCTGTTGCCTCTGGAGACCCGCGAGTCAGCCATCGCGTCCGATCGCGCGATGAACCTCCCGTGCGACCCGATGTCCATGACGGACGACGACGCGCGCCGGGTCGTCGCGGAGGCGGAGGTGCTGAAACTCGCGTCGGACCACCCGAACGTCGTGCGGTTCCACGGCGCGTTCAGAAGAGACGTCCCGCCCTCTTCTTCCTCGAGACGGACGTCGGAGCACCTCGATGCTCGATGCGATGCGTCTGTTCCCGCCTCGCGGGGTGAATCCTCGCGCGACTCGACCGCCGCGCCTTCTCCGTCGTCGCCTCGCGCCTCCGAGCTGTGCATCGTGATGTCGCACTGCGAGGGCGGCGACCTGGCGAGCCTGCTGCGGCGCGTGAAGCAGGCGGGCCCGCACGCGCTCCTTCCCGAGGACGCGGTCATGCGCTGGCTGGTGCAGCTCCTGCTGGGCCTGAACCACATCCACCGCAAAGCCATCCTGCACCGGGACATCAAGCCCGCGAACGTGTTCCTGAGCAAGTCCAGGAAGGTTGTGCGGCTGGGCGACTTCGGCATCGCCAAAAAACTGCGCGAGGACGACGACCTCGCCACCACCGTGGTGGGCACGCCCCTGTACATGTCCCCCGAGCTGTGCCAGGGCAAGCCCTACACGTACGCCTCCGACATTTGGGCGCTGGGGTGCGTGGCGTACGAGATGGCCTCCGGAGGCGCCAAGGCGTTCGACGCGCCCGGATGGCCGCAGCTGCTCGTGAAAATCGTGCGCGGCGATTACGCGCCCGTGCCGTCGCACCTCTCCCGCCCGTTCGCCGCGCTCGTCGCCTCCATGCTCTCGCCGGACCCGGCGGAGCGCCCCACCGCCGAGCAGCTCCTCGGCGCGCCCATCGTCCGCAGGCACTGCGAGGCGCTGCTCAGGGACGCCAAAGACGCTAAAGACGCCAAGAGGGAGAGCGCGGAGAGCGCCGCCGACGATCGAGCGGCGGAGCAGAGCCTGGCGCGGCCCGGAAGAACGCCGCGCGCGAGCGCCGACGCGTCCGCGCCGGGAAGGCGTTCGCGCGTCCCCGGCGTTCCCGCCGCCACCGCCGCAAATTTGGGAAATTTGGGCTTCGGCATCTCCGGCGCCGCGGTGGACCGCGGGCCGCGGCGTTCGAGCCACGTGAGCGCCGCCGCCGCCGCGGACGCCGAGAAGCGCGCCGCCGCGGAGGCGCGGTACGCGGCGCGGCAGAGCGCGCTGCGCCGCGACCGCATGGCGGTGCGCGACGCCGACCCGCGGCGCGTGGCGGCGCGCGACAAGGCGGACGCGGACGCGGAGAGGCGCATGGTCAGGCAGGAGGCTCGCGCGACGGCGGAGGCGGAGGCGGCGCTCCTCGTGGCGCGGGGATACGCGGCGCCGGAGGGACGCGAAGCGTCGCGCGAGCGCTTTTTTTTCGCCCGAGACGAAGAAAAAGAAAAAGTCGAGGAAAAAGGTCGAGGGTCGGCGCCGCGCGGATCCGTCGCGGGGGTCCAGGTTGCTGGGCGGACCCTCGCGCGGCGCGAAGCCGCGTTCGCGCCGCGCCCGAGGCTGGAACGCACGCAGGTGGGCGAGGGGGTTGGGCTCGCGACAAACGCCGGTGAGGCGCCCGACGTGGAATCAGACGCGGAGCGGAGGACGTCCTCCGAACGCGAAGCGACCGCGACGCGTCCTGAAGACGAAAAAGAAGAAGAGGCGTCCGCTTCGTCCGAGCCGCCGGCGGCGGGTGCCGCGGACGCCGAGACGGCGTTGATGGAGTTGCTTCTGGCGGAGGCGCGCGACGACGCCGCAACGGAGGCGTCGAACTCTACGGCGCTGACAGAGGCGGACGTCGACGCCGTCGTCGACGCCGTCGCGGCGGAGGCCTCCGCCGCGGAGGAGTCCTCGGAGACGCGCGAGCATCTCGTCGACGCCCGCGCCGCCGCCGCCTCCGCCGCGGCGGCGCTCCTCGGTCGCCGCGCGGGGACCGCGCCGGGGGGCGCGCGTGCGGCGACTGAAACCGCGTCTCGGTTCGTCTCGGCATCCTTCGAGTGGCCTCCCCCAGCGTTGGCATCGGAGCGGCAGGCGATGAAGGACGCGGCGCTGGAACGCCGGGTCCGCGCGAAACTCCGATCGTTCCTCCGCGAGGCGCCCCTCGTTTCGCGGGAGCGACGCGAAACGCTCGGGCTCGCGTCGCCTCTCGTCGCGTCCGCGCGGCCCGCGACGGCGGTCGGGACGCGCGACACGACGACGATGTGCGCGGAGGACGCCCTGCTCGCCAGCGCGTCGTCCCTGGACGGCAGCTTGGACGCGTCGTACGGCAGCGACGATTTCGGAAACAGCGGCGACTTCGAGGCGTTTTTCGAGGGGGGGGACCCGCCGCGACGCGCGGACGAGAATACTCGGACAGGCGCGTAGGTAGGCGCGTCTCTCCCGGTACGCGCGGAGCGTTTCCAGCTCGCCTTATTAGTAGCCGATATTCTGGATCATAACGTAGTTAAGGGCCCCGCGTGTGTTCGAGATGAAAAAACGCACGACCGCGCGTGTGTCTCGAGTCTTTCGTTCTCGTTCGTATATCATCGTCGGTTCGTCCTCCTCTCGCGTTCGTTCGCGTCGCGTTCGCGTCTCGCCGTTGTTTTTTTTTTTTTTTTTTGTGTTAATAAAAAGATATTCCTGGCGGGCGGGCGGGGCGGGGGCGGGCGTCCCGCCC
>Ga0181561_10002709_pt1 | contig 15593 bp, 9 predicted proteins | sample 011ome_19_FD_133760 | JGI IMG/M metagenome (GOLD analysis project Ga0181561, IMG submission 133760) | Coastal salt marsh microbial communities from the Groves Creek Marsh, Skidaway Island, Georgia - 011510BT metaG (megahit assembly) | ecosystem: Environmental > Aquatic > Marine > Intertidal zone...
CGCGACGGCGTGCGCGTCCTCCTCTGTTTCGCAGCGCCAGCCCGCGTCCGGGTGCGACGCCAGCGTGGTGAGCGCGACGAACGCGCGCGCGACGTCCGCCGCGGCGTCGCGCGGACGCGCGCGCCGCGAGGGATCGTACGCGCCGCGGGCGCGCGCCTCGCGCAAAATCCATGTCGCGACGACGCGGTCCTCCGCCTGCTCCTCGGCGGTGAGGCGCCAGCGTTTGGCGGGGGAGACGCGCAACGCGCGCGCGCGTCTCCGCGTCCACCGCGCGAAACGCGCCGAGTCTCCGCCCTCAGCGCCCGTCGCCGCGCTCGGCGAGCGCGTCTCCGCCTCCGCCGCGGGCGCGGGGTCGGGCGACAGCGCAGAGGGCGACGAGGCGACGCCGCGTCGGGTCCACGGCGCGTGGCACGGGGAGGGCGGCCGCGTCGTCCGCGTCATCACCCAGGGTGCTTCGATCGCCGCGCACCCGTACCCGCCGCGCAGCCGGCGCAGGACCGCGCCGGCGGCCGCCACCGCGCGTCGCCGCGTCATCGGAACAATCGCGCCGGCGACGATGAACGCGACGCTCGCGACAACTCCGAAAAAGTGCACAGGATGAGGTGCGCGAGAAGATACCGAAGCGTCGTTTCGCGCGACTTTTCATTTTTATCAAACTGCGAGCGCACTGATAATTTTCAGACGTAAAACCACGTGCGGCGAGCGTATTCGCGATTGCTCGATCTCGGTCGTCACTCTCGAGCGCGCAAGCACTCGATACCTCCAGTCACAGACCAGACACCATGGCCACCGAACAGCAGAAGGGCACCTTCGCCGTGAAGGTCGGCCTTGCGCAGGTGCGTCGCTCTTCCCGCGCTCGCGTCGCGTTCCATCGCCGTGCGCCGGCCGAAAGCCCTCCCGCGACGATCGCGCGTTTCGGAAAAGCGGCTGTTGGTGGTGATGCGTCACCGCCGGGCCGGCGCGCGCGCCGCCGGGCCACCACGCGCGCTCTCGGCGTACGGATTGCGGCCCAGACGCTTCACGAGGCTTCGAATGAGGTTTCCGCCTCCTGCGAAGCCCGGGGACAACGTCGCGCGCGTCTCCGACGCCCCGCGCCGGGCGCCGCGACGGCACCGGCATGACGTCGACGCGTCGGCGGTGCCGCGTGGCATCGCGAGACGAGAGGAACGGAGATTTTTCGCGTTTTTAACCGCGACGACGAGACGAGACGCGACGCGAGCGTCGACGACTGACTGACCCACCTCTGGTTTCGAAACGCTTCCGTATCGGCAGATGCTCAAGGGCGGCGTGATCATGGACGTGGTGAACGTCGAGCAGGCGCGCATCGCCGAGGAGGCGGGCGCCGTCGCGGTGATGGCGCTCGAGCGCGTTCCCGCGGACACCAGCAAGGACGGCGGCGTGGCGCGCATGTCGGACCCCACCATGATCAAGGCCATCAAGGAGGCGGTGACTATTCCGGTCATGGCAAAAGCGAGGATCGGGCACTTCGTCGAGGCGCAGATCCTCGAGTCCGTCGGCATCGACTACATCGACGAGTCCGAGGTGCTCACGCCCGCCGACGAGATCAACCACATCAACAAGCACAACTTCAAGGTGCCCGTGCTGTGCGGCTGCCGCGACCTGGGCGAGGCGCTCCGCCGCATCGCCGAGGGCTCGTCCATGATCCGCACCAAGGGCGAGGCGGGGACCGGGAACGTGGTCGAGGCGGTGCGCCACTGCCGCGCCGTCATGGGCGACATCCGCCGCCTCGCGGCGATGGACGAGGATGAAATCTACGTCTACGCCAAGGAGATTCGCGCGCCGCTCGAGCTGGTGCGCCAGACCAAGACCCTCGGCCGTCTGCCCGTGGTCAACTTCGCGGCGGGCGGCGTGGCGACGCCGGCGGACGCGGCGCTCATGATGCAGCTCGGCATGGACGGCGTCTTCGTCGGGTCCGGCATCTTCAAATCCGGCGAGCCCGCCAAGCGCGCGCGCGCCATCGTGCAGGCGGTGACGCACTACAACGACCCCAAGATCCTCGCCGAGGTGTCCCAGGGGCTCGGCGAGGCGATGGTGGGGATCGACTGCAAGGAGATGCACTTCACCTCCTACGCCGCGCGCTCGGAGTAAGCAGCAGGGTCGCGGAGGATAGAGTAGGAATGCTTGTTTGTAATGCACGACTCTTATAAGTACACCTTTCGCGCTTCGCGCTTCACGGCGCGTCGTCCGCTCGACCCGCGCCAGCAAGTTTCCACGCTCGCGTCTCGCATGTCTCGATTGATGAAGAAGACTTGTTTGGACACGGTCTCAAAAACGTCTCCGCATCCAATTTTGGGCGCTTCGCGAATCCGGCCGCCCGTGGGCGTTCCTTCTCAGTCCCGCGCGCGCACGGGGGTCGTGTGCGGTCGGCGCGCGGTTTCCCGGTCGTCGGGCTCGAGGCGGAGCCCGCGCGTACCGAAGCTCGGTCGCGATGACGGTCCTCGAGGACTCCGAGCTGAACGTGGTGGATGACCGGATGGCGCTGATGGCCATCCAAGTCTCGTCCCTGGACGAGGCGTCCACGGAGCAGAAGAGGCGCGCGATGGAGTTCGCGGAGGCCACCTCCGTGTCCTTCTCGTACAAGAAGCTGTCGCGCGTGGACTACCTCGCGCCGTTCCGGGACCTGACCAAGCTCCAGCTGGACAACAACGCGCTGACGAAGATCGAGGGCCTGGATCACCTGGTGCATCTGCGTTGGCTGGACCTGAGCTTCAACGCGCTCGCGAAGATGGAGAATCTCGAGGCCCTGGTGAAGCTGGAGGATCTGTCGCTGTACCACAACCAGATCGACACCATCGAGGGTCTGGAGTCGTGTAAAGACACCCTCGTGTCGCTGAGCGTGGGCGAGAACAAAATCAAACACCTCGAGTCGTTCGACCCGCTGCGCGCGTTGACCGCGCTGCGCCTTGCCAACTTCGCCGGGAACCCGGTGTGCGACGAGGAGGACTACGCGCCGTACGTCCTGACGCGCACACGCGAGCTCAAGTACCTGGACCACCGGCTGGTGCGGCGCGAGGCTGTGGAGAAGGCCAGGGACCAGTACGCGGACGAGCTCGCCGAGCTCGAGGCGAAGGAGGAGGAGGCGCGCGTCGCGAAGCGCAAAGCGGCGGAGAAGTCGGCGCGGGACGCTAAAGCGCGCGAGGCCAACTTGCTCGGCGTCGCCGATCTCTTCGACGACATGCTGAGCAAAGACCCCGAGTTCCCGAAGCTCCGGAAGCTGCCGAGCGAGAAGGACGGGGGTGCGCTCACGAAAGGCCTGCTCGTGTTCCGCGAGACCTTCGAGCGTCTGCTGGAGGAGTTCACGAGGGCGATGGAGAGGCAGCTCGCGGCGAAGAACGAGGAGACGAGCGAGTGGCGCTCCGTGCTGGACGGCGCGCTCGCCGAGAAGGACGCCGAGGCGCGCGCGCTGATGCGGCGGCTGGAAACCGAGCGGAAACACGCGTTCCGGGCGCTGGAGAAGGACGAGCAGACGTACGGGCACCCCGAGGACCCGGACTTGGAGCACGCAGAAGAGACACGCGCGGCGACGCGCGCGGAGAACGAGGCCAACGCGAAACGCGTCAAGGCTGTTATTCGCGCGGCGCGCGCCGCGGCGCGCGCGGAGCGCGCGCGGAGCGCCTCCGGGGCGGACGACGAGGGCGAGGGAGGTGTTGCGGATGACTCGCCGGCGTCCGAGTCCGAGTCCGAGTCCGAGTCGGACTCCGACTCCGACCCCGAGCCGGAGTACGACTCCGACGCGGGCTCGCTCCAGTCGGAGTCGGAGATTGACGTGCACGAGAGCGCTGGCCGATGGTTGCGGCAGCGCGGCGACGAGACGAAAGAGAAGCTCCTGGCCATCGAGTTGCACTGCGCGGACTTCACCGCGGACCTGATCTTCGAGTTCGACCGCAACTTCTCCGAGATCGTGGACAAGAGCAAGCAGCTCATCGCTGGCATCTTCACCGAGATGCGCGCGCACGAGGACGCGTACTTCGCCGAGATGTCCGAGGCGTCGACGGCGATGCTCGAGCAGTTCTCCACCGGCAAGCTGGACGACGTGTGCGACGAGGACGCGAAGGTGGTCCTCGCGGACAAGGACACGTTCATGAACGCCGTGCGCGCGCACCACGACTTCCACGTGAACATGATCGACCAACGCGAGGACGCGCTGGGCTCGGAGGAGCGCAAGCGCCTGGACGCGGTGATGGCAGAGCTGCGGGTCTGGGAGCGCGAGCGCAATCGGTCGCGCGTCGAGGAGATCCTCGGGCAGTGGAAGCGGCACAACGACCTCGTCGCCGAGGTGTGCGGCGACGAAGAGGACGAGGACGAGGACGAGGACGAGGAAGACGAAGGCGCGCGGCGCGAGGAGGACTGAGTGACTAGCTATGCAGACTCGAAGTCTCTCTTTACGACGGGTTTTAACGGTATCACGCGCACGGACCTTCATAAAATATTTAATACCGCGGGCTGCGTCGAAGCGTCAATCGAACTTCGTTCGCGGTCTGCCCTTCCCCGCGAGCGTGGCGGCGGCATTTAGCGCGTGCCGCCCGTCGGGGTGCCGGGGCTTCTTCTTCTTTTTCCCGCCGTCGCCGAAGGACGCCGGCCGCTTCTCGAAACGACGTTTTTCGCCACCCGCGTTGGTCGCTCGGCCGTACCCGCCCGACGGAGCCTGTTTCGTCCGCGCCCGTTCCTCCCCGTTCTTGGCCTTCATCGCCTTGGCCTTCTCCTCCCGCCTGCGCTCGCGCGAAGCCTTCGCGTCGCGCTCGTCTTCACGCCGCTGCGCCAGGCGCGCGCGCACGATTTTGGGGACAGCCTCGTCGTCGGACGAGTCGTCGCCCCCGTCGTCCCCGGGAAGCACGCTGAGCACCTTCTTCTTCGGTTTCTTCGGTTTCGCGTCGGAGTCGGAGTCGGAGTCGGAGTCGTCGTCGGAGTCGTCCGAAAGCGCACCCAACAGGGACGTCTTCTTCGCGCTTCTCGAGCCCGCCCCGACGTCGCCCGCCTCGCCGGCGTCGCCGGCGGCTTCCCTCGCTTCGCGCGCCTCGCGTATTTTGGTCACGCGGCGCTCGTCCTTCTCGCCGGTACGCCCGCCGACGTTCGCCGCCTTGATCTTCGCCGCGAGCGCCACGAGTGAGCCCTTGTCCTCCTCGTCGTGCTTGAACTGGCACTCGCCCCCGAACGAGCACTTGCCGAGGTTGCACCAGTCCAAACACGAGCCCCGCATCCGGAAAACGTTCATCTGCGCCTTGTACTCCTTCCTCGCCGTCTTGAGCTCCTTTGCCCGCGACTCGCGCTCGTCCCTCGCGGCGAGCATCAGCTTGTGCTGTTCCTTCGCCTCGCGCGCGGCGCGTTTCTTCTCCGCGATGCCGTCCGCACCACCCGCCTTCTCGAATTTAGCGCGCTGCCGACGTTTGATCGCCTCCCACGCCTTGGCCGCCTCGGCGTGCGCCGACGCGCACTGGTCCACGATGTTCATGAAGTGGCCCTTGGAGTCCAGGAGTTTCACCGCCTCGTCGTGCGCGCCCGCGACGGAAGGGTCGCGCACGCGCGCGCGGAACACGTTCGCCACGGCGACGTAGTCCCTTGCCTTGATGAAAGCCGCGCGAGCGCCGCCCTCGTCGCTCTTCAGCGCGTCGCTGAACCAGGACACGAAGTTGGCCTTGCGTTTGGCTTTGCCGACGGGCTGGCTGGACGTGCCGCCGCCGCCGCAGCTTCCTTTTCCGGGGGATCTCTTCGCCTCGCCATCGCCGCTCGAGCCCTTCCCCTTCTTCTCCTTCTTCTCCTTCTTCTCTTTCTTCTCTTTCTTCTCGTTCGGCGCCTTCTTCTCGTCGGACGCCATGAGGGACAGCCGACGCGGCGCGCCTCGCAGTGCCGAGCGGGCGGGAGTGAAGATGTGAAAGGTTAAGATTTCGACGCGGGTGCTTGCTTGAAAACATGAAGTTCGAGAATAGAAATTCGATGTGATTCGTAACGAAGCGCGCGTCGCTACCGCTACGCCGCCGCCGCCCCTCTCCTCCAGCTAATACGCGTTTGTCCGGCGTTCATCGCCGTTTCTAACGCTTCCAACCTCCCCGCGTCCCTCGCTCTGCTCGTCTCGAGCTCGCGTATCAATTCGGTGAGGTCCCGGAGACTCCGCTGCTGCATCGCGATCATGGCGAGGTTCGCCGCGCGCTCATCGTCCGCGGCTTGCGTCTTCTTCGCGTCCTTCTCCGCGCTCTTCTGCTGCTCCCAGTACACCAGCCCCCCCGCGACCCCGAACACGAAGAACTCGCCTATGAACTCGGCGCTCGCGCTCAGCGCCTGATCCTCGGTCATCACCGTGGTTCGCGATTTCGGCGCGAGCTTCATCCGGCGGCCGCTCGACGACACCGCGGGCTCGGGGGAGGGCTGCGCCATGATGCTCTGGTACAGCGCGTCCGCGCGCAACGCCGCGGAGATCCCCAGGCTCCGTAGTGTGGGGTTGCTCATCGCCGTCTGCTTTAGCTGTTTCGCGAGCGGCTTAGAGACCGTCTTCAGAACCAGGCTGAAGCCTTTGATGTACAGCGCCATCGCACCGCTCACGAGGCGCGGCGCTCCTTATCGGACGACGGTTGAAGAATTGCACCGAAGAATGTGCGTTCGGGATGCTGACTCCGATCCCTGCCTCAGCCCGCGCTGGGCCCCGCGCGCCTTTCAAAGGAGGACGCGTACTCTCACCGGTCACGTGAAGGCTGGCGCTGAGCGATGCGCTCCCGTGCGGCCAACTGCGTCTACTCGGCGCCACGCTGTTTGACCGCACGTGTCGGATTCTTCTGCAACTGCGAGAGCAACTCTCGTCAATCGTCGGCCAGGTCGCTGAGAAACGCGCAAGTCAAAATGGCGCTCAAAAGTTAACCCTAGACGTTCGAGTCACGCGCGCGGCACTTCCGCAGGCGCCGCGCGGACGACACCCAGTCCGGACGCGACTCCCTCACGCGTGGCGTGATCGGCGTCGACGCGAGACATGGCGGGCGGGAGGCGGAGCCGCCGCTTGAGCGGGGACGCGCCGCCCGCGACCGATGAAGAGGACGAGATTGCGAGGCTGCAGAAGGAGAGGGCCGCTGCCGCGGAGGCGGGCCCGTCCAAGCCTGGGGGGGAGAAGCACGCGGGGTACGCCAGGGAAATCGCGGACGAGGAACCCGAAGAAGATGAACCCGTGAGGTGCGTCGGCTGTCCGCGCTCCGCGAACCCGATCCCCGCCCCCGTCGATCGATCGGCCTCGCCCTCCAATCGTCATCCTCGCGAAGAGGGCGCCCCGAAGCGCCGAAACGAAATCCCGAATCTCTCCCTCTCCCTCTCCCTCTCCCGACGCGTCCGGTCGCCGTCGTTTCGGAAGCGCCGCCCCGAGTGACTCGGGAGACTCACCTCCCGATCGCCTCTCCGCCTCTGCTCTTCGCGTCGCAGGAAAGCGCCGCTGGCTTCGTTCACGGCGCCCAAGGCGATCACGGACGATCTGCCCGTCGCCGCCGAGGAGGAAGACACGGTGGCGGAGCGCTTCGGCGGGAGCCGCCGCGTCGTCGACCGGGAGAGCGACTACAGCAAGCGCAGGTTCAACCGCACGCTCTCACCGACGCGGGACGAGGGCACGACCACGTACGCCGAGCGCGTGCGCGAGGCGCAGCTGGATCGCGAGCGGGACAACACCATGCGGCAGATTGCGCAGAAGCAGCGCGAGGAGGCGGAGAAGGCGGCGGGCGAGGCGCGACTCGCGGCGAAGACCGCGAAGGAGTCCGCGGTGCGCGCGCTGGTGACGGGCGAGCCCTCCCAACGCGACCGCGATGTCTCTCTCTCGGGACTGGGCCCGCCGGAACTCAAGAAGCGCGACCGGGGCGTGACGGAGGCGTGGGACGACGACGCGGGAAAGCGCGCGAAGACGGAGGGCGAGTGGGAGGATCAGCCCCCGTCCGCGCCGGCGGCGGAGAAACCCGCGCGGAGGCGCAACCGATGGGACGCGACGCCCGCGGACGTCGCCGCGGGCGGCGTCACCGGCCGCCGCGCGCGCAGTCGCTGGGACGAGACGCCGAGGGACGTGCCCGTGGACGCGACGCCCCTGCGTTTTGGCGCGGGCGCGGAGACGCCGCTGATTGCGCCCGGCGACGGCGGCGCGACCCCCGGGCCGGGGCAACTGGCCGGCATGATGACCCCCGACGCGCACGCGCTCGCGGCGGCGGCGGCGGCGGCGGGCGCGGCACCCATGACCCCCGAGCAGTACAACGCGCTCCGCTGGGAGCGCGAGGTTGAGGAACGCAACAAGCCGCTGTCGGACGAGGACTTGGACGCGATGCTCCCCTCGGACGGGTACAAGGTTCTGCCCCAGCCGGAGACGTACGTGCCGATTCGCACGCCGGCGCGGAAACTCATGGCGACGCCGTCGCACGGCGGCGAGACCCCCGGGGGTCTGTACCAGATGCCGGACGAGGACCGCGGGCAGGCGTTCGACGTCCCCGAGACCCCGGAGGGGCTGCCGGAGATGAAGCCGGAGGATTACCAATACTTTGCGCCGCTGCTCAAGCCGGGCGACGAGGACGCGCTCACCGCGGAGCAGCGCGTGGAGCGCAAGATCATGCGTCTGCTGTTGAAAGTGAAGAACGGCACCCCGCAGCAAAGAAAATCGGCGTTGCGCCAGCTGACGGACAAAGCCCGCGATTTAGGCGCGGGGCCTCTGTTCAACCAGATCCTGCCGCTTCTGATGTCCCCCACTCTGGAGGACCAGGAGCGGCACTTGCTGGTGAAGGTGGTGGACCGCGTTCTGTACAAGCTGGACGAGCTCGTCCGGCCGTACGTGCACAAGATCCTGGTGGTCATCGAGCCTCTGTTAATCGACGAGGACTACTACGCGCGCGTCGAGGGCCGGGAGATCATCGGGAACCTCGCGAAAGCCGCGGGCTTGGCGACGATGATCGCCGCCATGCGCCCGGACATCGATAACGTGGACGAGTACGTGCGCAACACGACGGCGCGCGCGTTCGCCGTCGTCGCGCAGGCTCTGGGCGTGCCCGCGCTCCTGCCGTTCCTGAAGGCGGTGTGCCAGAGCAAGAAGAGCTGGCAGGCGAGGCACACCGGCGTGAAGATCGTGCAGCAGATCGCCATCCTGATGGGCTGCGCGACGCTGCCGCACCTGCGGAGCATGGTGGAGATCATCGAGCACGGCTTGGCGGATGAGAACCAGAAGGTGCGGACCATCACGGCGTTGTCCGTGGCGGCGCTGGCGGAAGCCGCCGCGCCGTACGGCATCGAGTCCTTCGACAGCGTCTTGAAGCCGCTGTGGAAGGGCATCCGCGCGCACAGGGGCAAAACGCTGGCGGCGTTCCTGAAGGCCATCGGGTTCATCATCCCGCTCATGGACGCGATGTACGCCAATTACTACACCCGCGAGGTGATGGTGATTCTGATTCGCGAATTCGCCACCGCCGACGAGGAGATGAAGAAGATCACGCTGAAGGTGGTCAAGCAGTGCGTCGCGACGGAGGGCGTCGAGGCGGCGTACGTGCGCGAGGAGGTGATGCCCGAATTCTTCAAGCACTTCTGGGTGCGCCGCATGGCGCTCGACCGCCGCAACTACAAGGCGCTGGTGGAGACCACCCTGGAGCTCGCGCTCAAGACGGGCGCGTCGGATGTGATTTCGAAAATCGTCGAGGACCTGAAGGACGAGAGCGAACCGTACCGCCGGATGGTCATGGAGACCATCACGAAGGTGATCGAGAAACTGAGCACCGCGGACATCGACGCGCGTTTAGAGGAGCTCCTCATCGACGGCGTGCTCTACGCGTTCCAGGAGCAAACCGGGGACGATGGCGACGTCATGCTGAACGGGTTCGGGACGACGGTGTCGGCGCTGGGCGGCCGCGCCAAGCCGTACCTGCCGCAGATCTGCGGGACCATCAAGTGGCGCCTGAACAACAAGAGCGCGGAGGTGCGGCAGCAAGCCGCGGACCTGGTGGCGCGAGTCGCCGCGACCATGAAGCTGTGCGACGAGGAGCAGCTGCTGGGGCACCTCGGCGTGGTGCTGTACGAGTACCTGGGCGAGGAGTTCCCGGATGTGCTGGGCAGCATCCTGGGCGCGCTCAAGGCGGTTGTGAACGTGGTGGGCATGTCCAAGATGACCCCGCCCGTGAAGGACCTGCTCCCGCGCCTGACGCCCATCCTGAAGAACAGGCACGAGAAGGTGCAGGAGAACTGCATCGACCTGGTGGGGCGCGTCGCCGACCGCGGCGCCGAGTTCGTGCCCGCGCGCGAGTGGATGCGCATCTGCTTCGAGCTGCTCGAGATGCTGCGCGCCGCGCGCAAGAGCATCCGCCGCGCGACGGTGAACACGTTTGGGTACATCGCGAAAGCCATCGGGCCGCAGGACGTCCTGGCGACGCTGCTGAACAACCTGAAGGTGCAGGAACGGCAGAACCGCGTGTGCACGACCGTGGCGATCGCCATCGTCGCGGAGACGTGCAGCCCGTTCACCGTGCTGCCCGCGCTGATGAACGAGTACCGCGTGCCCGAGCTCAACGTGCAGAACGGCGTGCTCAAGTCGCTCTCGTTCCTGTTCGAGTACGTCGGCGAGATGGGCAAGGACTACGCGTACGCGGTGACGCCCCTGCTGGAGGACGCGCTGATGGACCGCGACCAGGTGCACAGGCAGACCGCAGCCGTCACCGTGAAGCACCTCGCGCTCGGGTGCGTGGGGCTCGGGTGCGAGGACGCCGTCGTGCATCTGCTAAACTTCGTGTGGCCGAACATCTTCGAGACGTCGCCGCACGTCATCAACGCGGTGATGGACGCCGTGGAGGGATGTCGCATGGCGCTCGGCTCCGGCGTGCTGCTCGGGTACCTGCTGCAGGGCCTGTTCCATCCCGCGCGCAAGGTACGCGAGACGTACTGGAAGGTGTACAACAACGCGTACATCGGGGGGCAGGAAGCGCTGGTTCCGGCGTACCCGGCGCTGCAGGACGAAGGCGAGAACGCGTACCGAAGGCACGAGCTGGACGTCTTTTTGTGACGAGAGGGTCCTCCGCGGCGCGTAGTAGACGACCGTAGACGACGGTTGCGTTCTCATGACTCCGGTACGAACCCTTCACAGTATCATATTATAGTTCTTCACGCGCGCGCGCTCACGCGCTGTGCTATTCGAAATCGCTGTCCTCGTCCTCCGAGTCGTACTTCGTGAACCCGTAGGTGATGCGCTTCGCGCGCTCGCGCGCCAGCACCTCCTCTTCGTCCTCGGAATCGTCCTCTTTGCGCTCGCGCGGCGCGATGATGCCCGCCGCCAGGAGCATCCCCTCGAGCTTGGCGGTGGGGAAGTCGTCGCGCGCGCCGAGCTCCTCGAAGCCCACGATGCGGTCGTACGCGACACCGTTGCGGAAGAAGACGATGCACGGCAGCACTTGAATCTGCAGCTTGTCCACGAAGAACGGCGCGTCCGGCGCGTGGATCTTGATGAACTTGGTGTCGAAGTACTTCTGGGCCAGGATGTTCATGTGCTTGTCCACGATGCGACACCGCTCGAATTCCTGGTGGTAAAAGTGGCAACACACCTGGAACGCGGAGGTCACCTCGGGGAGAAACTCCTGCTCGTTGACGTCGACGTACGTTCCGTGGCCTTTGCTCTGCATCTCCCGTCGTTTCTCGTGTTCCTCCTTCATCTGCTGTATCCGCTCCTTGTGCAGCGCGTGCAACTCGGGGTCATCCTCCAGATCCTCCAGGTCGTACTGAACAGGGCCCATGTTCCCCGCGGCCGCCTGCTCCGCCTCCGCCTCCTTCATGTAGTTGCGCGCGGCAGCCTCCATCACGCTGCCATAGTTCAAGCTGTGCATCGTGTTCCTGAACGAGTCACCGTTCATCTCGTAGTTGGACACGGAGGTCTTGCCGCCCGCGTCCCCCATGGTGGCCGTCGGTCTCTTCGCTCGGTCTGCAAGAGTTGACTCGAGATCGCCGCGCGTCTCGGTCGCGGAACGCGTCTGCGGGGCGCTCAGGGAAGCGACGCGCGTTGGAGTCTAGCGAAGACGTCCGGGTGGCCGCGCGCGTGGAGCTCGGTGGTGTGTGCGGCGGGCGGTCGCGTGTGATGCGAGACGCGAAACGCGCGGCGAGGTGAGAGATCACGCCGATATAGCCGAGCTTTTTTGAACGAAAATCGGCCTGTCGTTTCGAAATCGACCGGTTCACCTGGCGATCAGTCGCTCGCGCTTCACCCGAGATTCCTTTCAACCGGTTCAAACAAATCGGTTTGAAAGAGTTTTGGCACATGTTTTTATCCGAGATCCTCGGCAGCCTCTTCAGACGTCCCGCGCGCAGTCTGAGTCGCGATGGAACAGGTACGTGCCACGTGCGACCCCGTGACACTTCGTGCAGACCGCGCGTATCGCATCGGCTCGAGTCGAGCGTTCGCTGTCGCCGCCTCACCGTCCTTTCCCGTCGTGGAACGCCTCGTTTCCGCGCGAGGCCGCGGGCATCCTTCGTTTTCGCCTCGACGGACACCCACCTCTCCCCTCGACTGACCGAGTCCATCCTTGCCCGCAGACCGACCCCGCGAAGCCGGCTGAGCCGGCCGGGGCGGAGGCAACGCAAGCGAGCACGCCGCCTCCCCCCCCGTACGAGAGCGTCGTGCTGGACGAACCCCCACCCGCGGATGACGCGAAAGTCCCCGATGACCCGAAGCGCGAGAGCCATCCGCGCGGCGAATTCTCGCCGCAAACGGAAAGCGCCCCTCCCGCGTTTCTGGGCGCGGACGGCGACGTCACCGTGGAGGTGGGCAAGGCGACCAAAGTCGGCGAAGGCATGAGCGCGTACGCGTCGTACCCGGTGACGTCGTCGACGACGTCCCCCGCGTTCCGCGCGGAGACGAGCTCAGTTTCGCGCCGCTTCTCGGACTTCACCAGGCTGCGCAAGGCGCTGCGGACGGCGCACCCGGGCGTGATCGTGTACCCCCTGCCCGAGAAGACGGTGACCACCTCGCCGTTCCACCCCGAGTTCCTGGAGCAGAGGCGCATCGGCCTGGACACCTTCGTGCGCGCCGTCGCGGCGCACCCCACGCTGCGCCGCTCGGAGCACCTGCGCGCGTTCCTGGAGGATCCCGGCGGCGGCCAACCCGCCTCGGAGGACCCTGGCGGCGGCGCGAGCGCGCGCGACGCGCGCGGGGCGGCGTCGGAGGCGAGCGCTTCCGTTTCGGCGGCGTCGAGCGGCGCGAGGGACGCCGAGAAGGCGTCCTCGGCGGAGGCTTGGTACCAGCGCGGCGCGGCAGGAACGGCGCTGAGCGCGGTTGACGGGTGGTTCAAGAGCGCGGCGATCGCGGCGGAGTCGTTCGTGCACGGCGCGGGCGCGGACACGGTGCTGATGGAGGAGGACCCCGAGTACCTCGAGGCGAGCGAATACCTGCTCGCGGTGGAGGACCGGCTGAAGCGCGCGGCGCGCGCGTCGGACGAGGTGGTCTCCGCGGTGAACTCGGGCGGGCTGGTCCTCGGGAACTTTGGGGACAACGCGGCGTTGCTCGGGGACTGCGAGGAGCGGGGCGCGAAGATGCTCCTCGGCGAGACCGCGGGGGGGCTGGGGCAGGCGTTCAGGCAGGTGGGTGCCGCGGCCATTTCCCTGCGCGCGCCCACGGAGGCGGCCGCAGAGAGGCTGGCGGCGGAGTTCCGCGCGCCGCTGCGCCGCGCGCTGGACCTCGTGCACGCGGGCAAGGAGGCGGTGGACCTGCGCAGCGAGGCGCTGCTCCGGCTGCAGACGGCGCGCGCGCAGGCGGAGAAGCGGAGGGCCAAGCTGGAGGCTGCCGTCGAGGCGGGCACGGCGAAAGCGCCCATCCGCGCGGGCGACGGCTCCGACGGCACCGCCGACGCCGCCGCGACCGCGCTTGGGTCCGGCGCGGCGTCCGAAACGGGCTCCGGTTGGTTCGAGAAGCTGGCGTCGACGACGACCAAGGTTGTCGCGGCGGCGCGCGGGCCGGCGGAGACCGCGGAGGACCTGCAGAGGGAGGCGGAGGCGGCTGATTCCGCTCGGGAACACGCGCGTGTTCGGTACGAGGAGATCAAGGCCACCATGCGCGTGGAGCTCCCGCGTCTGCACGCCGAGCTGGAGTCGGTCCTGAACGCGGCGTTTCGCGCGGCGAACGTCGCGTTGCGAGACCTCGCCAACGCGCAGGCCGAGGCGTGGGAGGCGGTGATGCCCGGGTGCGCGGACGTCGCCGCGCTGGACCCCCCCCCCGCGGACGTGCAGCACGCGGAAGGCGTCGGCGCGGCGATCGCCAGGAGCCTGGCGGGGGTGATGGGGTCGGCGAAGTCCCCGGGGGACTCGCCGAAGAAGGCGGCGGACGGGCGATAGAGCGGTGAAGCCTCCGCCGCGAAGGCGCGAAGCTCGTGTACGTAAAAAAGCACGACACATTTAGAGTGATGACACGACCGAGGAGGAGTCAAAACCGAAGGTGAAACGATCTCTTGCCGCAGTTCGTCTCAGAGCCCACCGCATGTCCGTCGCCTCGCACGCGTGCGCGCTCGCGCCTACGCGGTATCGGCGGTCCGAAGCCCGCTCGGTGGTGGCTCGCGCCGTGCGACACCCCGCATCGTCCACGTCCGAACCCCCAGGGTCGACGCCGACATCCCGACGTCTCGCGCTCGCCAGCGTCTTGGCGCTGGCGTCCGTCCCGCGCGCCGCGCGCGCGCTGGAATCGTACTCCGGCGTCGGTCTGGAAATCTTCGTGGGCCCGGACGGCGCGGTGAAGGTGGTCGAAGCGTTCGGGGCGGGGTACGCGAAAAAGGCGGGCCCGGCTTACGAAGCCGGCGTGCGCGTCAACGACGCCATCGTCTCGGTTGATGGGAAAACCACGGGACGGCTCGACGGGCTCGAGGGAACGGCGAAGGCGCTTCGCGGTCCGACGGGATCCGCGGTCACCGTGGAGGTGGAGAGGAAAGTGAAAGGCGGAAAACGCGTCGCGGAAACCCTGGAACTCGTCCGCGCGGAAGTGGATCCGTCCGCTCGATCCTGCTTCGTGTCGACGTGCCGAAGAGCGTAGGCGCCGAGCGCGTCCTCTCGTCTTTCGGGGTACGCGCGCGCGAGCGCAAACCGCCGCGTACGGTAGCTACCAGTCAAAACGAGTCTCGCTAGCGAAACGATGTGCCCGTTTCGACGCCCGTCGTCACCGCCTCTTTTTCTGTTGCCTCGGCTTCTCCACGAGGTAGACGGTCTCGCGCATGCTCGCGAGCCGCTCCCGCATCCTCGGCGGCGCCGTCTCGAGGCACTCCTCGCTCCCCAGCTCGCGCACGGTCAGGCCCAGGGGCTCGTACAGCGAACGCACCTCGCGCTCCGGGACGGAAAACGGCGGCCCCAGCGGCGCCGTTCCCTCCGCGAGGCTGTTGGTGACCACGTCGTACGACGTGGCCACCAACAGCATGCGCCCGCCCGGGGCCATGCGCGCGGCGACCACGCGCGCGTACCTGCGGCGCATGTCGGGGGCGACGGCGACCAGCGCGCCTCGGTCCCAGACGGCGTCCATGGCCGGCCCGCCCCCGGCGGCGAACCGAAGGCACTCCTCGGTGAAGCTGATGGAGTGCCGCGCGCCGACGCGCGCGTCCGCGGCGTACGACGCCTCCGGATCCGACGCGTGA